>Ga0126342_10007646_pt1 | contig 19340 bp, 15 predicted proteins | sample Cyp1metagenome_FD_92528 | JGI IMG/M metagenome (GOLD analysis project Ga0126342, IMG submission 92528) | Coral microbial communities from Lord Howe Island, Old Settlement Bay, Australia - Cyphastrea 1 metagenome | ecosystem: Host-associated > Invertebrates > Cnidaria > Coral ... | reverse complement strand
TGTATGTATGTATGTATGTATGTATGTATGTATGTATGTGTGTATGTGTGTATGTGTGTAGATACTATATGTTAAACACAACACTGCGCACACCAACATTGTGGATCAACAGGCCTTGAGCCTCAAGCTTTTGTCCAACAGTACAAAAGGAGCGCACAGCAACAGCTGCAACAGTGAGAGAGACAACGGTTGCTACTTTGAATTTTTCATGGTAGCGGAGCAGTGATCCTGGAAGCATCCAGGTGAGCTCCAACAACAGCTGGAGCAACAAAGGGCAGCAGCCCAACACACCACCACTGCAACGACAAGGTAAAGAAACAAACTCAACAACAAGGTGCGCAGGAAGAGGGCTTGATCCCAACTATACAGTGTGGGGGACTCTCAACAAGGATGGCAATGGCACATGAGATAGGAACGCCAACAGCAGGAGAAACAGAAGCAGAGGCCTTAGCATCAACACACAGGCTGAAGATGAAACCTCCAACATACGATGGAAACTATGCAACATTCGAGGAATGGAAGTACAAGTTCTCAGCATACATGGGCCTACAAGACAACATCTTTCCACGACTGCAATCAAGAGCAGAAAGAGCAACAACAGTGCTCACAGATGCAGAGCTGCTTGGTGCAGCAACAACAATAGAGGAAGGAGAGAAGTGGACACAACTATGCAACAACCTCAAATACATCCTTATCAATATCACCAGCGGCCCAGCAGCAACAATATGCAGACAACACCAAGACGCAATGGGCTTAGAAGTCTACAGGCAACTTTGCAACAGGTTTGCAATACCTGCTGGAACAAGAAGCATAGGCTACCTCACAAAACTACTCAAACCCAAATTCGACACAAACAACTTTGAGGAGTCCTTCTCAACATGGGAATTTGAGCTTGCACGCTACGAGCGTGACAACAATGCCCAACTGCCAGACCAGGTGAAGATAGCTGTTCTCATGAACGAGACAACAGGACCACTTCAACATCACTTACACCTCAATGCCAGTGCAACACCAACATATGCCGAGGTGAGGACAACAATCATGGAGTACTACAGGACCACAACAGCGTTCTCAAGACTTCAACAACAGTCGTCCTCAGCAGTCAGCAGCAATCTTGGAGGAGGCCCAGCTCCAATGGATATTGGAGCGACATACAAAGGCAAAGGAAAAGGAAAAGGAAAGAATAAAGGAAAAGGATATGGCAAAGGAGGTTACAAAGGAAAAGGATACCAACAAGGAAAAGGCTACGGTGGCTACGGCACACACAACAAAGGAAAGGCCAAAGGAAAGCAACAACAATGGTATCAGCCAAAAGGAGGAGACAAAGGTAACAAACGAAAGTCGAAAGGAATTCCCTACAAAGGAAAAGGAAAGAATGCAACAGCAATATGCTACAGATGTGGTCAACAGGGCCACTTGGCAAAGGATTGCCGAACAGCGGTGTACAACATGTCAGAGACACCACCGGAACAGAATCAGAATGGAACAGCACAATGGTATGACCCAAACAGTGGGTATGACAACTACTGGTACAGCAACGACCAGTCAGGTAACTACAACATCCAGCCAGTCCAACAACAACAACAACAGCTAGCATTGCAAGCACCACCCACAAGCAGCCAAACACCAACAATTCAACTTGTGGGAGCACTGGGCCATCAGGCAGCGAGTGCCCACAATGAAGCAACCACAACAATTCAAGCCGTTCAACAGCAGAGTGGAAACACTGAGGTGGAAATTATGATCGACAGTGGTGCAGCAACACACGTTTGTCCAATATGGTTTGCACCAGACACACCACTGTATCCATTACAACATGGACACGGACCTAGGCTAAGGACAGCAACAGATGAAGACATCCAAGTACACGGCTACAAATGGGTGTACATGCACAACACCAACAAGCAAACACTGGTTGTTCCCTTCTATGTGTGTGATGTGACACAACCCATTATGTCAGTAACAAGACTGGCAGAACAAGGGTTCAACACACAACTCAACGAAGCACCAACGATCACACACACCAAGGGATTCAACCCAGCACTCAAGCAACGAGAAGGCCTTTACTTCTTGCCAGTTGTGCTGATAACACTGCCAGCCAACTTGAGGCTTGAAGTCAACCAAACAGCAGAAGGAACAACAGCAAAAATATCACCAGTCACACTGACACCAACAGGCATGGAGATCCTTCGCAACAAGAACGATCTGTGCACATTCAACAGCCAAGGCTTCTTGGTAAGAATCCACAGAACACAACGCAAGGCATTGTTCATGCCAGACAGCAGATGTCCAGTTCCAACAGAAAGGTTGAAGAACTACAGAAGAACAGTCATACAGAGACCAAACAACAACACAGAGGTCATTGAAGAAGCATACCGAGAAGAGGATCATACAAGGAAACAACTGGACAGGAGAAACATGGTTCAAAGTGAAAAGGGGAACACCCCTTCCAGGCAACATACCACCACAACCAGCACTTCCACCAGCCAGAGGGCCAACACAAACAACGTCTCAACAACCCACGGCCGATCAACCACAAGCACCAAAGTATCGACACAATGTGAAGAAGCCTCTCACTGAAGTGAGACCAACAGGTCAAGCAATGACCACGACACAGCCACACCAACCAGCAATTCCACATCCAAAGGAAGTCAGTCCAACACAGGACTATTGGATCAAAGAAGGTCCATATTGGAAACGTGTACATGTCCAACCAAGAAGGGACATGTACATTCCACAACAAACAGATGATGGACCAGACGTGACAAGACTGACAACATGGAGACAAACAATGCTGAAGCCAACAAGTGGCAACAGAGGATACAGAATCGATGATGACTGGACAACAAAGAGGAAAGCAACACTAGACATAGAGTGGTCAGGCTCAACAAACTTTGAGGAGAACACATCATACAAAGACGAGTTCATCACAGATGATCTAGAGGAGCAACGAGAAGCAAAGAGAGCAACAGGAGTTCCAACACCACAACAACCAACAGAACAAGCACGAAGAGAACATGAACTGACACACCTTCCCTACAGAAGCTGGTGTCCAATATGCGTACAAAGCAAAGGAAGACAAGACAACCACCCAAAGCAAACAAGCAAAACACCAGTGATCCAAGTGGATCTGATGTGCTACAAAGCATTAGGAGAGAAACAAACAACATCAGTCCTCACAGCAGTGGATGTTGAAACAGGCATGTGCATGGCAGTCCAACTTGAGGACAAGACACAACACGTGCAATACCTGTCATTCTGCCTACAACAACTCCTGATGGAATGTGGCAGAACACATGCAGTTCTCAACAACACCGTTCTTCAATCAGACCAAGAAGACTTTATCATCTCTTTGATCAAGATGGTGGCAACAGCAATGGGCAGCAACATAGCAGTGAGGCAAGCACCAGCCTACACATCACAAGCACAAGGAAGCGTCGAACGTTTCCACAGAACATTGATGGGCCAAGCCAGAGCCATCAAACTCCAACTGGAGACCAACTATGGCATCAAGCTCAACAGCAAGCATCCCATCATGCCGTGGCTTGTGAAACATTCAGCATACCTTATCAACAGGTACTCCATCCACTCAGATGGAAACACAAGCCACTACAGACGGCAAAGAACACAAACACCAATCTGTGAGTTTGGTGAAACAGTTCTTTACATGTTACCAACAGCAAAACATATGCCAAAGATGGAAGCAAGGTTCTATCCGGCCATTTGGTTGGGTAAGGACAACTCAACAAACGAGAACATACTTGGCATCAGCAACAAAGTGGTCAGAGCAAGGAACATTCGAAGACAAACAAAGCCAGACAAGTACAACAAGCAGTTGATGGACATCATCAACTCTTCACCAGCCATGACACCACCAACAACACCGAACATTGTGGTACTACCACAACCTGCTGCAGCAAAGCAGCAGACAACAACAAGTACACAGACTCAGCAGAGTCCACAGCCAAAAGCCATGGGACAACCACACACTATACCACCACCAGCACTTTCAGACCTTCCAATGGCAACAGCGCCAACAACTCAGCAAGCAAGGCAGCCACTTCCAATGCCAACACAGAGCAAACGAGAAGTAGCAGAGGAGATCACACAAGGCAGCTCACCAAAGCAAGCAAGAACAACAGAAAGAGCCACAGCAGCCAGCAGACCTGACACAGCTCAGGAGCCACCAACAACGAGAATGAGGATATCACAAGTTACAGTCACAACGAAGAAAGGACAGAAGATAGAAGCAACATCCAATGAGGATGAACAGCAGATCAAAGCAGAGAAGATTCTCCTGGAACCTTGGGTGAACAACACCGAAGGTTTAGACAAGGAACAAACAACAGAAGGAATGAAGCAAGAAATCAAGTCAATGAAGGAACAAGGTGTATACACAGAAGTACACATCAGCCAACTCACACCAGAACAACGCAAGAAGATCATCAAGTCAAGATGGGTTCTTCGACAGAAAGGCAACACAGTTCGAGCAAGAATAGTGGCCAAAGGTTACACAGAGGAGATCAACGCGTCAACACCAATCTTCTGCGTCCTGAGGATGCTACTCGTCCTGGCACTTTGCAACAACTGGATTTGTCTCACAGGAGACATTGCAACAGCCTTTCTACATGCAGCAGCAGCAACAGCAGATCTTTTCATGTATCCACCAGCAGAGTTCTACAACGCCTTCGACCAGATAGTGTGGCGACTCAACAAAGCCATCTATGGACTACGCAGCAGTCCAAAAGCATGGCAAAACCACCTAGCAGAGGTGATGCAACAACTTGGACTACGACGCCTCGTGAGCGAGCCCAATGTCTACGCAACACCACAAGGAGACGCCTACATCCTATGCTATGTGGACGACCTTCTCTTCATTGGACAACAGGAGACGGTCAACAAGCTGTTCAAGAGCATTCAGCAGCACCTTCTACTTCGTCCAACAGGAGAGCTCACAGTCGGCAACACCATCAGCTTTTTGGGCAGAAACATGTGCAACAAAGGTGACTACTACGAGATCAGCCTCGCAGATAGCTACACAACACAGTTGCTGGAAGAAGCCAGTATGCTCAACTGTAACTCAGCACCAGCACCAGGCAACAACTCTCTGAAAGCAACATCAGAGATGGAACAAGAACTCAACAAAGAAGAACATGCAGCTTACCGAAGGATGGTTGGCAAGCTACAATGGATGACCTACACAAGGCCAGATATTGGCTTTGCAACAAAGGAGCTTGCAAGAGCACTGACACAGCCAACAACAGCAGACCAGCAGAAACTGAAACACCTACTCAGGTACATCAAGGGGACGCAACACTACAAACAATATGTAAGACCAACAACCAAGACACCAACAGCTGAAGCAGCACCAGACATCCAGGTCTTTGACGACAGCGACTGGGCAGGATGCGCCACAACAAGGAAGTCAACAACAGGATTTCTGATCAAAGTCTTTGGAGCAACAATCCACTACGGCAGCAGAACACAGGCAACGATTGCGCTGAGCAGCGCGGAAGCAGAACTCTATGCAATCAACACCGGAGCAACAGAAGCACTACACATCAGCAACTTCCTGAAGGAAGCTCTCGACATAAAGAAGATCAGCATCCGCATACACACCGATTCATCAAGCGGAAAGAGCATGGCAACAAGAATCGGATCATCAAAGAAAGCCAAACACATCGAGCTCAAGCACCTTTTCATACAACAATTGGTCGCACACGACCTCGTGAGGATTGTCAAGATCAACACCATCAACAACCCGGCCGACATCTTCACCAAGTACGTTGCAACAGAGACGCTCTTGCGTCACATCAGTGATGTTGGCATCAGCACCCAGCATCACTGAGCAGACAACAACAACCAGCAACAGCAACAGTTTCACTGCAGCATGCGCGTTAATGTGCGAACGCGTGTACAACGTGCGAACAACGTGCGTAGCGTACACACACAAACATACATCTTTTTTGAGCCATGGTGTCAACAAAGATTGACAGCATGAACTACCTCATAGTGATCCCCTATACTTCACCATGGAGTACATCAACAAGATATTTGTACAGTACTTCAACATGATTTTTCGATATGCACTACTTCAACATGAAAGTGCACTACATGATGGAGTATTGGTACGTATCCTACTCAACATGTCTGTGAAACACAACATGTTTTTTTTGCAAGACTTAAGGGAACTCATCAGTTGAAGAATTCAACAGTTTGATGTGCAGTTTTGTGGATGTCAACATTTTGTTGACAACAGTGAGTGCAACATTTTTTATTTGACCGCAGCTGTCATTCCTGCTCCAACACCGGTGGACATCGTCAACGCTCTTGACTTCGAGGATGGCAACACTCCTCAACATCCACGTGCATCGAGAGCCAACAGTCCCGGTGATCCCAAAGATGACGATGACAACATTGGGACTTTTGAGCAGTCAACTTGTCCCAAGTGGTCAATCCAACCAACACGGGGCCTGACGATTACAACAATGCGTCCTTTGACATCAACAGGGACGTTTGGTGGTTAGCTCTACCAACAGAGCTGTTTGAGGCCATCACGCCGGCAACAGGTGTCCCGTCAACACTGAAGGGAAACACCATGTGCCCGCGTTGGGACAAATTGATATTGTCCTCAAGACCATCGATGGCCATGTGCAACCTTTTCTTTCATGCAACGGAATTCCACAGAGAGCAGCAACCAAGCTGATGTCACTGTGTACCAACACGGTGCAACAGAAGAAGCGCCTTGGACAGGCCACCGTGAATCTCTTCAACAGAGCTTACAACATGGTCAGCCAGCTCCAGATCGAATCAGGACAACAGCTCTGCCTTACAACAGATGAGATGGCATCTGTTCAGATCTGGGACGTGGAGTCCATGTCAACAGGAGGCAGCATCCTCCAATCGATAGCCAACATGACCAGTTGGCAACAGGGCTTCATTTGGCACTACAACGTCCCTGTGCCAATTCAACAAGTATCAGGACCACAACATGGTTGGTACCAGGCACTCGTCAACGGCCTGGAGTACACTGGGGTTCAGGCATTCAACAAGCTGCCTGCAGAAGTTCAGCAACACCTGAACCAAATCCTGGAGAATCAACGCCCACTCCAACAGGGCATCCAGATCCCTTATTGGGGCGCCAAAACAACAGAACGCCTCAGGGGAAACCAGGCAGTGTTGGAGCATGTGAACTCCAACACAAATATGCCACGATACATTGAAGAGTTCAACAGCTATCATGGCCCAACACCAGAAGATGACCAACAGATGGAAGGATGATGAGTCATCCAACAAGGGTGAGGCTGACACCCGGAGATTAACAGCCCAGGGTGAAACTGAAACATCCTTGGATTCAACATCCTAAAACAACAGAGATGCTGATGAGACTACAGCAGCGGCTCCAACTGCTTCAACAATAAGCCATCGGGATGTACAGAGTTTCAACAGCATTTTTTTTGTGTATGTGTCCAGTGTGCTGACCATAGGGTCAACAAACTGAGAGGCGGTGTTAAACACAACACTGTGCACACCAACATTGTGGATCAACAGTCCTTGAGCCTGAAGCTTTTGTCCAACAGTACAAAAGGAGCGCACGGCAACAGCTGCAACAGTGAGAGAGACAACAGTTGCTACTTTGAATTTTCATTTTATATTATATATATATATAAACTGAATATACACATAGCGATGTGTGTGATGTGTGTGTGTGTGTCAGTATTTCTTTACATGGATCAATCCTATTTTGACAGCTCAGACATTGTTTAAATGTCTTGGAATCACCAAAAGAAGCCATTGAACAGCAATCCTAAGGAACTGAGCAACCCTGCTGAGAAGGCTAATCAAGTCAACCCGCTCTTCAACGCAAATGTCTTGCCTGCGCCCACCATGGATTCACCGTGTAGATCTTTAGTGTTCAGGCCCAACCAAACCAATACCAATATTATGCTGTTGAAATACCACTCTTTAATGGTCACTGCACCTGCACTGACAAAAAAAGAACGGTGGCACCTAAGATCAGGTTCTATGCTGGCTCTGCGTGTCCACATCTTTGACGGTGTAGACCTTGGCAGCGGCCAGCTTGTGTCCTGTTGTCCTGTGACACGGCCTTTCCTGTCTTGCAGATGGGCAAGATACAAGCCTGATCAGATTCAACCTGTCCTGCTTTTCAGTGTCGTTCGGATACTGAAGGTCTTCGTCCAAATTCACAGAAACAAAAACATCACATGCATCTGACCAGGGCAAAAGATGAGGCTGCTGCTCGCCGGGCGATTCTGGCGCAGCCTGGTGAGAATGAAGCCAAACCAAGTGCTCACTATTCCAATCATGCCATCGGCTGCCAGCATTGTTTGATTTTCGCCGCCGTAGATCCAGTTGGTCGCGCTACTTAGAATCGTCTCCGTCAAGACAGCCACCTTCCCCACCTGCACACTCTCAGGGGTTTCTGGCATCTCGCCTGGCATAGCCTTGAAAGAGCTCAGAGCAGCCATGTGCAGGCTGATTCCAAGTGCAAAATACAAGCTGACGAACATCAATCACTGCCAAACTCCACATTTCGAGCAGCCTCCACATTTCGAACATCCAAACTTACAATTACTCCACTCTGCTTCAAAATCCACCTACTAAGCGGCAGATCCATGTTCTAACTTGGAACCTGATGTCTCTTGTCCTTGTGGCTGAGTCAAGCACAAATGCGGTTAAGGATGGTTCAGGCCTGCGAGATAGCAACCCAAACAGCCGTCATTCAAGGAACTACTTTGCTGACTGGAAAAAGGTGAGATTCGAAGAGTTTGGAAGCGCCTCACTGAGTTGGGCCTAGCGAAGATGCCGTGTCCTGCAAGTGGCCGGCTCCAATGATGCCAACTGGTCAACTCAAATATGTTCAAATCCTAGAGCTCAAATGGTCGTTTGGTGGCTTTCATCAACCCACTAGACTCAGATCTCAGATCTCAGTGTTTTTTGAGTCCCAACAAGCGGTGAAGAAATCAAGACATGTCTACATAGGTCCTGGTTTGCTCTGGAAGTACCTGGCAGACTGGCGAAATGGCACAACAGCTTGGGGTAGCTTCTGTTCCTGCTCTTGGACAAACACAAAGGTGCCAATGGATTGTTTTTATCATGCGCAGTTGTGTCTGTAATTCTGGGACTGCAGAGACCCACCAGTGCATCAACCACTACTTTGGAACATGACAGAAGAAGCATCGATAGTGCTGTGATCGACAATTTGCTGTATCCAAGCAAACCCCACACTCCCCGAAAAGGACGCATTCACCGAGACTTTAGAACTCGCCGAATCCGAAACCAATTTCTTATGGGCATCCGCACCTTTCGCCCTGAACTGTGCCATCGTTTTTGCCCTCTTCTGCGTCCTTTCGTGGCTGTGATTGGGACTAGGCCTGCGAGACATCATAACTAATAACTATCAGTAAGTATCAGAGATTCTGAAAAGAATTGGAACTTATCCAACAACGGAATCAAAACTCTGCGACGCATTTCACTTTGGGATAGACCTGTTTGTGTCTCTGGCTGAGGCTATCGGCGCTTCACGCCAACCCCGGTCCAGCTCCACGCCAACCCATGGGCCAGCAGCAAATTTTGTTCCCCTCAGTGCCCAAAGCTGTCAGGCTCAGAGGCAAGCCAAAATGAGTCAACATGCTGGAGTCCGGAGACGAGCATCATCATCATCATCATCATCATCATCATCACCGCGAACATAATCATCGTTGTCATCATCATCATCAGCAGCAGCAGCAGCAGAAGCACCGCCAGCACCGCCACTATTATCACTATGGTTTCTATGGTCGGTTCTTCCAAGTCGGCAGCATTGAATGCAATGACACTCAATACTTCAAACATAATCAGATGTTCTGCCCAAATTGCGCGAACAATCAAAGTTGAAAAAAATGATACATGGAAGAATTCCCAACACAAACAACGACCAACCAACCAACCAACCAACCAACCAACCAGCCAGTCAGCCAGCCAACCAGCCAACCAACCAACCAACCAACAAACAAACAAACAAACGCAAGCTGCCGCCAAATGGCCCAACGAACTTGACAGTGCCCATGAACTTTCCAAGTACCTGACAACATTTGTCTGAATGTTTCTTGTTGCTGCCATGCAAAGCAATCCTAGCTGTGCCCGAAATGATCAAAACATAGCATGCCACAATCTTTTGGAGTCGAAAGATTTTGTTGAGATCAAGCAAGGTAAAAGACTGCTATCTGCTGCATGTCTTCTTGCGTGATTCTGAATGGACAAAAACCTTGTGGGAAACCATGGAAACCTAGATATTATCTCTCCGACGGAAGCAGCAGCTTATAGCTTTCAGATCTTTCAGCCTGACATCTCACACCCACTTTGATCTCAGCAGGTATGGGCTGCATCATTGATGCCTCAGAGGTCACAGGTTGAGTCGGCCGTCGCTGCCCGCTGCCTTCACGGCTAAGCTCCAGACTCGAGTCGCCATGACCTGAAAAGCGTCTTGAGGCTACACATGTCACAGATGTCACAGATGTCACAGATGTCACAGATGTCACAGATGTCACAGATGTCACAGATGTCACAGGTCATGGTGAGAAGGTACCTTGATGGTATTAAACTCCAAGCAAGAAAGAACCCAGTTCTACTGTTCTATCATGTTATATCTTTAGTGATGGGATCTCAGCAACACCAAGCAACTGGTTGAGATACGAATGCAAACTAGTTTAAAGCACCCAAGCAAAAAGGACCTGGCAAGGATACTAAACGCGGAATATTGTATGTTTTCTCTTGAGAAAAGGCAACCTTGGAGCCCAACGTTCTTCACGGACCCTTGACAATCAGAGCTCTTCCTCTTCTCTTCCTAAACACTTGAGCCTTCTGCAGACCCAAAAGACCTGACAAAAAAATCTCAAAGCAAGAGCACAAGTGCTGTGAAGTCCGAAGAAAACGTTTCCGTGCAGGCATCTTGATCACAGTTCTTCGAGGACAAAGCAATCTCCAACGACCAAACAAGCTTTGAGAAGCGCAAAGCTCCTCTGGAATTTGCCGGTTGCCAGCCTGACTAATGAAGCTTACAGTCACGCCTTTTCCTTTCTTGCAGCAATCTCCAGGCACAACGTCCAGCGGACATTGAAATTCGTCTTTGGATGCTCTAAACACCAAAGGCTTCCTGTGAAAGTTTCTAAGAAGGTGCCAATTTGCCTATTAACCTCCACGTTATGATGGACCAGAAAGTATTGCTGCCTTGGATTTGAGCCTGGTGTTTGGACTGTTAGGAACCTTTGAGAAGGCTGCATCTCGCATCACTTTTGCATGGCATCTCTCGAATCTCACATCCGAATCAGCAAGTGGGACACTCATTTTGCAGGCAAGGGAGATGGAAAGCCCTCACTGTGTCCTCTCTCATGCCCAGCCCGGCCAGGCGTGCTGCAGTGAGAGATTGTTTATCCATCTTTGCACTACAAAGCGGTGCAAAAACCAGGAGTGTCTAATTTCAGGTTAGAAAACTCTGATCGTTGATTCAAGGGTACATTGCTGAAACTCCTTAGAGGTGCTGGCTGGCAGAAATCTGTTCAGGGCAACCCAACAGCGAAGAAATGGATGGATCATGACTTACTATTCTCCCAGTTCACTTTGAAGGAATTGTGATCCTGAACAGCCTCAGATTTGCAGGTTGCTCTGAAACCAACTAGTATGAGTCTGTCAGAACTTGTGTTTCAACCAAGGGACAGCACTGAAATGGATGCCTTTGTGTTTTCAAAGTTTTAAATAATGAGCCATAATCAGAGTTCCCCTCCGTTTTCCGCTTCAGAGCTACCAAGTGCTGCTGCGCACATTCGAGCCCCTAGAACCGTTTGCTTTTGAACGAACTATGGAAGTCCCAGCAATGGACCGTGTGTCACACCCAAAAGTGATGATGCACAAATCACAGCCTTATTTTGCCTTATCTTCTAGATCTTGCAAGAATGGCAAGCAACATAGTGACACTTAGTGACACAGGGACTGCCCATGACTCGTGCATGGTCTCTCCAGTGCGGTTCGCATAGCTGCATAAGAATCAACGCGCTTCTGCCTTTGCTTTGTATTCCGCTTCCTTTTTTGCCAGCCAAGCAAAAAACCGCCTGGAAGTGTTGGTCAAGGTTGGCTCCCAGAGTACTAAACTTACTAAACCACAAAACCACACTTTGCTTAGTGACATCGTGACATCTTTGGATTGCGAGAGTAGAAGCAGTAGAAGAAATAAAGTTCAATAAAGAAGGGAAACCACCTTGAACTTCGTTAGCAACGTGGCGATGCACTGGCATCTTGGGGGCGTTCCCTGTAGAACCACCAACATTCCAAGCCTTCAGAAGCAACGAAACCCAAATGCAGCAAAGTCTGAAATTCTTGATCGAAACATATCGAAACATTTGTTGGTTGAGGTCTTGTTGCAGCTTAGGCTTGCTGTTGCTGACAGTCAGCTCATTGAGACGAAGCTCTTCTCGCGTAGCTCCGCCAATTTCATGTTGCTGGAGAAGAGACAATTGCATACAGCGAAGTACCATATATCAGATGTGGATTCTGCGATTCCAGTTGGGTGACTCACATCGAGACCAGTCAGTCTGGATTCTAGATCCAAATGTCCTGAAGACAACGTTGATGCTGTCACGTGTCGTAAAAATAAACCTCGTATTAGATCAAAAATAAACTTCGGAACGAGCCCCAGAAGGGACCCAAGAGGAACCGAGCCCCTGCGCCGCTTGTAAGAGATGCCTTTCGGAAGGGGAAACAATATTTTGGCCCTGAAAGGTTCTTTGAGCATCCCGAGCCTCTAGCCCTTAGCAGCCCCAAAAAAGACTCTTAGGCTCTGAAGAATTCTTTCAGCATCCAGAAGCCTCTTGGGCCCCTAGCCCCAAAAAGAACAAAGCTAAAGTCCTTTATTACCTTTATTCGTTTTTTTAGCATCCCCAAGCCTCTTGAACCCCTGTAATGTAATGCAATGGAATGCAATGCAATGCAATGTACTGTACCGTACTGTAATGTAATGTATGTATATAAAATGTAATGTATGTATGTATATACATATTAAACATGTATGTATGTATATATATACATATATATATGTATATATATATATATATATATTTATTTATTTATATATATTTATATTTATATATATTTGTATATACATTACATATGCATATATATATATAATAATTTTATTATTATTAATATCATTATTATTATCATTGATCTTATGATCATTTTTATCATTATTGTTACTATCATCATTCTTATTACTATTATTATTATATATAATTGTATATATAATATTAGGAAAGCAATAAGAATGTGAGGAACCCTCATCTTCTTTACCCCAAGATTATCCACACTTGAGGAGTGAGGGATTCTGAACTGCGACCAGTCGGATTCTTTGCAGCACTCGGGCTGTATTGCAAAGGAGTTGACACCTATCGTTTTTGTCCGTAGATTAGCAACAAAAGGTGGAGTGTGAGGCTGCAGTACGTTTCATATTCCCGTATCAGAGATTTCCAGAATCCGTTACAATACTCAGTAGGAGCGGATACCACGCGCAACTTCTACGATGAAAGTGCTTATCAAAGTTGGTGGATGCTCTTGGTGGCACCCCACATATGCAAATGAATCAAAATACGTCTTCGTTCAAGGTCCTGACAGCGCTTGGGTACAAAGACGTGCAACTTCTTGTGACCAGATTTGAAAATACCCTTTCTACTGGCAATGCTTCTCACCCTGACATACCCTGACTATATGTTTAGTAGTTCACGTTGGAAACATTGGAAACTTCAAGCGTTGCCATGGCCTTCACAACTGGCTACAAGTGTTCAAATAATCAGCTCTGGCGCACTCGGGCCAACAATTCATCCTGCGATTGATGAGTTGTCATGTGCCGACGTGGTTAATACAAGAAGCCATCGGTCGTCACGAAGTGTTCAAACGTTTGATAAGAATCCACTTACAGCAATATCTGTCGTATGTGCCCTAGAAAGATAAGACTAAGTGCTGAAAACATCGGAGTGCTCCAACGCCAAGCTTCCTCGAACAAGGTTGCAAGGGCTACCCAAGGAGAGGAAAACTCAGACACGTTGAAAGACTGCAAAACCTGTTCTTGCAAAGTGTTGCTCTTTGCGAAGAATGTCCATCTTTCTACTCTCCTGTGGCAGGCTGCAAACAATCCAAGCACATGAGAATGAGGCTTCATCACGTCTCATGTGCAGAGGCAAGGGGGAACCACAGCAATCCACAGGCCCTTGGATACATGAGACTTTGCATACTGCGCGCAACTATGTTCAGTTCAAGCACTTATTTAGTGACAATAATGTGTCTGTGATACAAGAGGGTTGACTTTTATGGCGGATGATGTACATTTTGAGACATTTTGATTAGTTCCTTACAGTGGATGAACATGTGGTCATTCCTCATGTGGTCATTCCTTTGATCAAAGGAAGTTTGAAGCTGGCAACTGTCACCTCTAATCCTACAATTTACAGTATATTGAATGTGCGCCAATCCCATCTTCTAGTGTACAAGTTGACAAGTGGCCTGAGGACAGAAAACCGGATTGCACTGGGTGACCATTAACATCATCACTCGGCATGAGGAAGGACGCTCGTGCTGAAGGGTCATCGGCAGTAAATCTGCTGTGGCTTGCAACCTTTGACCCGCAAACAGTACGTGTGTCCCTCAAAGCGCGAACAGATTAAGTCAGATTCCACAAAGCATTGCAGACTGGATCGGATGGATCACCCGAAGGCCCATACCTCAGCAAGACTCACTTGCCCAGACTGAGGCCTTGTCCTGTTTTCCCTGGATGTATCGCAGGAAAGCATGCAACTTGAGGAGAAGATGTGCAAGTACTGCAATCCAACTTTGATAGAGGGAGACATGGGAAAGGTGTGATCAGTGGACCAAGTCACCCGAGGTAAAGGACACCTTGGCCGGGGAAGAGAGTCGAGATGAAATCATTGTCCGACATCGAATAATATGCGAAATTGACAGAGCTAAAAAAAACAACTTGAAATTCTGAAGCTAAGAAATCAAGACGAAGATGATAAGGGCAAATTTTTACTTGCTCACCGGCCCTACTCCAAATGCCTCTGCCCCTGACCTCAACCAGAAAAAGGTGTGCCAGTATGACATCCAATTCGCTTGTCCCGGCTAAGTTGGACGATTCTACATTTCGCTTGGGGGTTCTTATCATCCCAGAACGTCAGCCCTTAAGCCAAGCTTCGAAGGCCACCATCACAATGCGAAAGGCCAACCTAGCAGAAGAGGCTGCAGAAAGTGGCCACCCTCCCACATTTTTAGTGAACCCAACCAGTGGCATCAACTACCAGAGTGCCACTTTGGTTGTACTACTCGTCGACTGCTTGTTCCAAACTTCTGAAAGAAACTGCAACATGAGGCCGTTGGCAGTGAACCTCTTGCAGCAAAAACTGCCACTATCTACGCTTAAATCATCATTAAATCATCTTAAGTTTTGTAGCTGCCTGGTTTTGCCTCCCCCCATGCCTCAGGACTTTCATTGTCGTTGCCTCAGACACCACCATCATCTCCTCGGGATGCAATGAGCTCGAAACAGGACATGGCAAGGACGACAAAAATGTGCACCGAACCTCACTGAATAGTCCATCTTCAGTGAAGAAGGCCTGCACTGAAACAAGTGAGATGATATGGAGTCATGGGTATATAGAATTTGCAGTTTTCCCTGCCTGCGCGAGGAAACTCAAGGTAAATAGGCCGCAGCAGGCCAGGCCACAGAGGATCAGGCAATTCACAGCCTCAGGAATTAGGGCGAATAAAGCGCACATAGTAGAAATGAAGCGCATTAGGTCAGCGAAGCACGCTGGTGTGCCTGTGTGTGTGTGTACCTTGCTAAAACAAACAGGTATATAATACTGTATCAGTTCACGGGTTGGTGGCCAACGAAGGCACTCGCCGGGACCTGTGAAGGACGCAGTAACTCAGGTATCTTCAACGCGAGGACAAGGTCTATAAACAGTACCTCCACAAACCACCTAATCTGCAGTGTGTGTCTGTGTCTGTGTCTGTGCCTGTGTATATGTCCATAGTTATACTATATTTTATAAATATATATATATAATTATATATATATAATTATATATATATATAATTATATATATACATGTAAACCAAAGGGTAAAGATTGACCACACATACATGTAATTATTGTATTATATGGAGCTCTAACGGAAATCATTGGCTGATCAAAAAAACAAATGTCTCTCTGCACACATATTTTAGGCAATTGCATGCGGCTAAGCTGTGCTGTCGGAATGAAGTTGTCCCCAAAGGTACCTCTCCCCCAAACAGTTTTCCAAATGAGTTGTGCCACGCTACATCTGCCCGACATCTAAAGAACCTGTCGGTCTCAATATCGATTTCAGGACGTAGATGCTGCAACATCAAGCCAGACTTTTATCTGGCCAAGGGCCTTAAGGGAGAGTGGTCTCCTACCAGAAATAACGAAACTAAATGCGACTGGCTTCCCGGTGCAATACGCCAAGAGGCCCAAAAGAGGGCCAGGGGTGCTGAATCAAAGTCCAATCCTGTCAGGCTTTGTTCCAACTGAAAGTGAAACAAAACTCGTCCATGGATACTTTGCTGCAAACAGCATCATGGAACTACAAATGAAACTTAGATGGCCCAGCACGAACTCAAGTTGGAGTCTCAATGGATTTGTCAGAGACAAATCAAAATCCCTCAGCCGTCACATTCGCCACCTTCGGTTTCGCCAACACGTTGATATCGCCGCAAGGGTGACTCGCCGATGGCCTACAGGACTAATTAATCATATAATATTTACTTCAAAAAGCCGTGTCGAGGGCTTCATCGAATATGCTTCTAAAACATGTATACCTACAAAGGAATCTACAAACAGAATGAGTGTAGCGCCAGTACTGGAACGCCGTAGATACATCCGAAAACAATTCATCCGTGGTCATCCTGGAACACCATGGAATCGACGCTACTCTGCAAAGAACATATCAACGTGAACGATGCCAGGCGGAATTGCAGTGTCCAACATTGGAGGGGAGCTCAGTAGCGCTTCTGCGTGCCTCGCAGAACCTAACACACATCAGAAATCTCTCTGACCATATCCCACCTCCTGCAATTGATGCACCAGCACTGAAACCAAGGCCAAACAGTGCACAACGTACGAGCCTTAGATTGTGAGGTGCCTCTGAGTAGTAGTAAATGGAGAGATAATTCATTCCACAAAAACGGACTTCCAATATAGCAGCCTAGATGCAACATGCGCTACTGTCTCATATACGCTTGATATTGGTTGCTGGCAGAGATGAATTGCGCTGTGACTCAATGAGGAAGCGAAGATTCAAACCCAAATCAGGGAGGTCCCAGGTCGTCCTATCACCAGTCAGTGCACAACACCACAATCCTGCACTTCTTTTTCAGGCCATGTCCTGAATAGTCCTCTTCCATTAAAATACAGTTGCCCAAACAAAAGGAACTTTCAACGATGCAGGAGAAACGTGGTAGTGAAAGACATGATTGATTCTCATACCAGACTTCTCGTTTGACTGAGTCAGCTGCAGAACAAACTAAATATGAACCTGACACCGAGAGTGGCGAAATATTGAGGGACTCTGTTGGAACAAAATGGAACAACAGATGAAAACAAATAAATCCGATACATTTCGATACTTTGGTTTGATCAATGGTGAATAAGGTGAACGGATTTGTCTCGGACCCTTGTTTTTCTCGTGAATCTGAAATTGTGTAGGCGCATGCTACCTGTCGTCCAACTCAAAAGACTCAAAACACTGTTTTGATCGTTCCACAATGAAACAATTTGACGTCCAATGTCCAATCTGATTGTTCCACGGTTCCCAGCTCAATGTTCTTGAAACACCGTTGAAAACATGGATTCATCAATTTCCGACGAAAGTGACCCTGTAAACCGCCTGGCTGCAGACAGAGGAGATGTATCTGGCAGGTCAGCAAGCTGAACTCAGGATCTTTTGTGGAAACCGTACCAGGTCATCAGTTTGCCGAGTTCGGTGGCAAGAGGCCAGCTCTACAATCATGTTTCATGAAATGGAAAGACTGATGAGTCCCCTTGGTTTTCAACAGGGAAAAGAGATAAGGGGACTGTTATTGAAATGGTGTCATATAATGTATATAATCAAAGGAAGTTGGGAAGCAATACTTCCGTGTTGCGGACAAATAGAACTGTGAGACTTGACATTGATGAAGGGCGGTGTGAGACTTGACATCACATAACAATACATCACAAAAGAATAATAGGTTTTGACACAGGGTGGTGACGAAGGGCAGTGGTGACCTAGGGAAATGGTGACGAAGGGCAGTGGTGACCTAGGGAAATGGTGACGAAGGGAAGTGGTGACGAAGGGAAGTGGTGACGAAGGGAAGTGGTGACGAAGGGAAGTGGTGACTTTGGGAAGTGGTGAGGAAGGGAAGTGCTGACGAAGGGAGTGTGGTGACTTTGGGAAGTGGTGACAAAGGGAGTGTGGTGACTTTGGGAAGTGGTGAGGACGGGAATGTGGTGGCCTTGGGAAATGGTGACTAAGGGAAGTGGTGACGAAGGGAAGTGGTGAGGCAGGGAAGTGGTGACAAAGGGAAGTGGTGACGAAGGGAAGTGGTGATGAAGGGAAGTGGTGACTAAGGGAAGTGGTGACAAAGGGAAGTGGTGACGAAGGGAAGTGGTGATGAAGGGAAGTGGTGACTAAGGGAAGTGGTGACAAAGGGAAGTGGTGAGGAAAGGAAGTGGTGACTAAGGGAAGTGATGACGAAGGGAAGGGAGGTGGTGACAAAGAGAAGTGGTGATGAAGGAAATGCTGAAAAATGCATTGTAATGGCTGCATGAATGTTGCATGCTCTGTGTTGTGGGGAGGAAGCCGGAGCACGAAACCTTGTGTTTTTCCGCGTAAAGTGGCTGCAGCCGGCGATGAAAGGTACCTCGTGTGTGCGGCGGTTCCTCCTCTGTGTTCTGCAACGAGTGGTTGTTCTCTGTGTTCCTGTGTGCGTATTCTATGCGTTTCTTGAATCTGTGGTTGCAGATCGCATTGGAATGGCTGCATGAATGCTGCACGCTCTGCGTTGTGGGGAGGAAGCCGGAGCACGAAACCTTGTGTTTTTTTCCGTGTAAAGTGGCTGCAGCCGGGGTTCAAAGGTCCCTCGTGTGTGCGGCGGTTCCTCCTCTGTGTTCTGCAAGACGTGGTTGTTCCTGTGTTCCTGTGTGCGTAGTTCTATGCGTTTCTTGAATCTGTGGTTGCAGATTGCATTAGAATGGCTGCATGAATGTTGCATGTTCTGTGTTGTGGGGAGGAAGC
>Ga0126342_10007645_pt1 | contig 19342 bp, 17 predicted proteins | sample Cyp1metagenome_FD_92528 | JGI IMG/M metagenome (GOLD analysis project Ga0126342, IMG submission 92528) | Coral microbial communities from Lord Howe Island, Old Settlement Bay, Australia - Cyphastrea 1 metagenome | ecosystem: Host-associated > Invertebrates > Cnidaria > Coral ... | reverse complement strand
AGATAGATAGAGATAGATAGAGATAGATAGAGATAGATAGAGATAGATAGAGATAGATAGAGATAGATATAGATAGATATAGATAGATATAGATAGATAGAGATAGATAGAGATAGATAGAGATAGATAGAGATAGATAGAGATAGATAGATAGAGATAGATAGAGATAGATAGATAGATAGATAGAGATAGATAGATAGATATATACACATATAGATAGATAGATAGATAGATACAGGTGTGACTCGTGTGTTCTTTGGCTTCCTTGAAATCGCTCCGCTTGTCCGTTGAGGTCACCAACGTCAGTGACTTCGTGATTACTCAGGTGATCCGTTGCGGGATGGGTGACTTATGGTGTTTATATGTTGTTGTTTTAAAAAAATGCTGGTTTATTTAACCATATAAACCATCATTTATGTGATATATGGTGTTTATATATATATATATGTTATTGTTGATTTGTGAATGTTGATTTTAAGAGCTTGTTTATATGTTTCCCACTTGAAAACATGGGTTGATTTCACCATGTTCCACATGGTCGAAAAGATGGGGGATTCACCCATGGTCAGACCAAATGCTAGACACGTGGTCGTGTTTCAAGAATCAACCATGGCTCAATAATTTTGACTCCAAATGTCGGCATTTTTCATCATTTTTCCGGTATGGCTCAAAAGAATTAGACCCCAAAAAAATGGGATACCCTCCAGGAATTGAATCTCTGAACGTGGCAATTGTTCGATTTTCCACCATGGCTCGATCCATCGAGTTTCTGGACTGCGTGAGGCCAAGTTGTTGCTGGGCCAAGATTCTGACTCCGATGGAGAGCCCGATGCTAAGAAGGCGGACCTGAAACATGGGGAAATTCTCAGGGTCAAAATGTGTCAAAATCCCGTTGGTTTACAGAGGCATACAGAAATTCAGAACATGATTTAGTAATATTTAGTATAATATCCCTATTGTGATATTGGTATACCCGTTTTCGGGCAAACCCAAGTGTTTCATGAACCCAAAGTCATTGACATGCCCCAACAAAAAATATAGTTTCATAAATGAAAAGTGGCACATACAGCCCGCAACCCTGGAAATTCGTGTCTTTTTGGTGCTCCTTTTGAGCCATACCCAGCCACACAACCCCGGGATGATTCAATGCGTTGGACACAAGCCACATGTCCCACCAGTTGATGATGAAAAAAAGAAAAACATCACTGTCTTGGATGTTGTTTTTTTACGTGCGGGGATGGCCAGTTCATAATGTTCATAACGGCTTCACAAGGGTTCGTTTCTTGGCATTGAACCACTGGTTCAATGAGAACAAAGCGGTGTGTGTGTTTCTTACAGAGCCTTGATTCAACGAGTGAATTTAATCAAAGTTCCTGACTTGCCAAGGAAGCTGCTAGACTTGATGGTCATTGGCTCGTCCTAATGTGGTAAACCGATAAGCGTCTAATTGGTGGATGGTCATTTGCCACCTCCTCCCAGACTTGGGTATGGTTTATGGCATTATTTTATGGCTTTGGGCTTTCCAAATTCTGAGATGTCCTTCAAATTCTGTGTTTTCGCTTCTAATTTCTAGAGCCAGGACAATTGTTGTATTTTAATATTGAGTTTACCAACTTGATATTCCTTGACTGAACTTCCAGCGAATGGTTCAGGCACGTTCAGAAGTATGAGCAGATTTCGACGTCCGGTGTTTGACACCCCCCGCGCGCCACGCGACTGGTCGAATCGCCCTTGCTTGCGACGGCGCCAAAATTGGAGCTTGCAAGACGTCCAATGGCGGCTGGAGAAAGAAACCTAAATGTTACATCATTTGACCTTGCAAAATATGAGTTTACTGTGGCTTATGTATTGTTTTGGGGCTAGTATTGGAAGCAACGGCCAGTTGCAGATTCCGTCTTGACTTGCTCCCCGAGCACCTCACCCCTCAAACTCTGGTGCCTCCAGATGAAGCCTGACAGAAGCAAAAAACATCAAGAAAGTAGGAACAATTCACTGAATCACGATGGTATCCCAAACGATTCCAGTTTGCCAAGAACACGAACCCGCCAGCCCGTGTGGATGGAGCATATGTATCCAATTTCCTGCCTTGTTTCTAGTATTTCTTGATAATATTTAGGTTCAAAACATCAAAATCAACTTAGCCTCAACCTGCAACTGAAAACAAGACACCATGTTTTTTTTTCTCAATTCTTCCAAAGTGGAAGTTAAATGTTGAACCCTGTACTGTGCAGTACAGAAGCCGCAACCGTTACCACGTTGCCCTCCTTGGCTCAACGACTTTAAGCCTCGCACCTAGCATTCTATCCAGGCTGGGGCATTTTTGAGATCAAAATCCATCCAGATTTGCAGTTGAAATCTGGAAGGAAACGTGTGCAACTTGTTGGTTGTAGATGGGAACCACCAAGCAGAAATCGCTCAACTATTCGAATCTGGGGAGAGCATGGAAACATGATATACCCTCTGGTAAATAAACATAGACCCTGAAAATCACCAATTTTTAATGGAGACTAATCTTCCAACCCCTATCTGCCAGGGTCTATGTTAATTTACCAGAGGGTAACATGATGTAACATGGCCCATGAAGATGATTTACGAATCTTCAAGTGGGACTAACTAAGAGCTGACCTCGTGAAAGACCCGTCCAGGCGTCCGCCCCAGCTTGGGAAGTTCCGAAAATGACGTCCTTCACTCAGCTCGAGATGATGTCCCAGGTGCGGCTTGCTGTTTGCCCTGGAGGATGGGCAGATGATGGGAAGATTTCGCGGAAATCATGGGAAGTCATGAGAAAATCCTGGGTAAATGATGGGAAACCATGGGAAAATCAATGAAAATGATGGGAATTCATGGGAAAATGTTGTGAAATGATGGAAAATGATGGAAAAGGGAAAATGACGGGAAAATGCTGGGAAATCTACTTAGCATAGCCCCATCTCGGAGTCCCGACTTGGAGGTTGTCCACCCCATACTGGCAGCGACTCATGCCTCTGCTTCAGTCGCTCTTCATGATCCAGTTGCCACCACACAGCTACCTCTGTCCGGTGGCTTGAGGGTGTACACGGTTCTGTGGCTTCATGTGCTTCAAAAAATGCTGACCTTTTTCAGGATTGGTTGAAACATCACCAACCAGATTTTATTGCTTTCCCATGACTGCAAGTGGTGAAATGATGGCACTTGCACTTGAAAATTCTTGAAAATTCGGGGCTCATGTGTGCCCACGCTTCGCTTCAGGCCTCAATCAGGACCAGGATAGCGATAACGATACGGATAGCCACTGCGATGCATTGGGTTGGCCATGGACGGTGCTTTTTGGCGGGAAAGAGATGAGAATTGCATAGTAATGCTTTGTCCAAGAGGTCTATCGTTGAGTGTGGAAAGCATGACCACTGGGCACTGGGGTCTTGGTAGTTTGTTTTTCTGAAATCGGCTTGGACATCAATCCATTGCTCGGAAATGACAAGTTTCAAAGTCCCCCTGCATCTGAGTTGATGATGATGATGACCGTGATAGTCAGAAGCTCAGGATTTACCTTGCCAGAATTTTTCTCTGAATTGACTTCAAGGTCATGGGGTACTAAAAATAGGATAAAATAGGGGCACTAAGATAAGCACCAAAGTTTGGGGGTAGAGTTTTGTCTGTTTGATGCCCCGTTTGATGCTGATGTTTGACTCCAAGTGTTCCACCGGCTGATGTCGTTGAAAGCTGAGGCGATAGGGATTGAATCCGGCGCCACGGTGCCTGCCTTAGTGGCTCCAGGATGGCTGTTTTCTGACCCACTTTGGGATGAGATACCAAGAATTGATAAGAATTACCAGTTACCCTCTGGTAAACGTTTACATAACTATGGAAAGATCCACCATTTTTAATGGGACAATCCACTATTTCTATGGTCATTTTCAATAGCTAGGTTAAATTACCAGAGGGTATTTGAATTTGTGGGGTCCAAAGAGGTTCTAAATGTTTGAGCACCCACCATACCCAATAGATCCCAATAGGACGATTCTCAGTGTCGCTCGTGGCAACCCACAGCCAGGCGCTGACGGACAGTCCCACGCTACGAGGCTGGGGGGGTGACAGGAGCAAATGGATAAGGATGTGCAAAAGATATGTCTGAATTGAAGCAGAATCTACAAGAAGTGCAGAACTTTAGTGATTATTATATTATATAATTGTACATAAGTGTACTGTAGTCTTTATGTGTGTTTGTTGTCTCACATTTGTACGGTCACACAATGTGGTATCACGTACTGTAGCTCATTTCACCAGGTGTGGATCATCGTTTTTTTTGGGACTTGGGAACTGTGATCAAAGATATTGCAACATGATTGGATACAGTAGAAGAACACAGTAGAATATGTCTGAATTCTTATTTTAAAAAAGCAAGGATTGTGTTAGCCATGTATGGAATTATTATCCGGTGTCCCTTGTTGGTTGGGGTTTGAACCCCCTGATTGATCAGTCTTTACGAATCCGGGGGTTGAAAAATCATTCATTCTTGATGTCATTATTGGAGTTTTCACCATACTAGTATCCGATATTGTATGGTATTATTGCGGAAAAATCCAATAACATCACATGTCAAATATGTGGAAACGGGTATGTTATTGGATTCTGACCTGATACGTCCAGAGAACCCCCAAGTTTTGCTTGTGTTTAGAGAGTTTAGACCACGCTATGTTTGGGGGTCAAACCCCGCAAAAACCATCAACCGTTTGTGTGAACTAGGGACCCTCACTGACTGACCTAGACTTGGAAAATTCACTACGGAAACCATCGGTGGTACCCAGGTCATTTTTTGACACATCGGTGGTGCCATGGCTGAGTTCAATGATTGACCAAAAAAAACCATGGCTTTTTCTTGTAACAATGGAAAATCCACCATTGTTCAAAAGCCATGGCTTCTGATACTTTTGGTGGATATTCCATTGTTACTTTAAAGTATCAGACGGAGATTAGCTCGACACCTTCCAGGTCATGAAGGCCGACGCGAAGGGTGCAGCTGGTCGAGGCGAATGTGGCTGTCGTCACTTCCGATGGCATATTGTGGCTGAAAGTGTAGCTGATTCCCATGTGAATGTTTTTCGGATAAACATCAGAGATTGTTAGATGTGGCTGAATATGGTTGAATATGGTTTGATGATAACATTATATATATAATTATATATATATATATACATATCGAACTGTGATGTTGCTTTAGACAGCTAGGATATTGTTACTTGGGTGGTGCAATTATGTCTTTTGACCAAAAGTATGTTCAATTTGTTGGAGGGTTCAATATGGTTGAATTTCAGTTGAATTTCAGAAGATGGTCAGCCATGCGTTCGTTCATGTTGGTACCCCATTCCAAGGCCAGTTCAGAGCCATGATCAAAGACTGGTCGTTTTTTCATTCGCCCACTACATGGGTGTTGCTGACATTGCGGTACTTACCCCTCTATTTACGGCGAGGTTAACGCTGAAAAGGATGACGAACCATGGGATTCTTGGGTTTTCCCTAAATTTTCAGACAAGCCCGCATGATCCAAGGACATGTCAATTTTCGGGTGGATCGGATCAATACCTCGTATCCCTTGGCCCCTCAGTTTCAACCTCAGTTTCAACCGTCTCCGGATTCATGTTTAATGTCAACCGCAGGAGTGAAACGATTGAATCCTATGAGGCGGCTGACAGCAGGGGGGAAGATATATCATCGGCAGCTGAGATAAGCTGACTGGTAGGTTATTTCAGTCCAAAAATGGAACGTTTACCCCCCTGGTAAACGAGTTGATATGCCAATCTGTTTCAAACAATCAACTCCAAGTTTCAACCCAGCGGCAGTAGATGCGGTGAATCATAGGATGAACCCCTCAAGACCAAACCGTGTACATACTTATAATATCTTATAATTATATACTTACTGGATCATACGTGTCAGAATTGGATACCCAACGAAATGGATTGTCTTGCTCCAATTTTTTGGATGCTTTGGTTCGTAGTAAAGCCACCAATATCCGCCCTGGGTCTTGTCACATGGCTTCCACAGGCCATTGGAAGTGGCACTTGCTCGTTTGCGAAGCTCCTTAGAGGCTTGAGCGGTACATGGAGATGAGGGATTTACACAGTCCCATGGTATCGGGAAATATGCCAGAAACAATTCCTTAAGATGACTTGCACCTGCTACACATGACACATGTAGTATATTTATGTGTAGAATTCCATCATGATGTCGCGTGTAGGTGTGTCGTGTGTGTTTGTGTGTGTGTGTTGTGTGTGTGTGTCATCCTTCTAGTGCTTGTATTGTGTGAGCAGTGTTAAGAGATCTTAATATAGACAAAAAAATAATCCTCAAGGTCTTCCCACCAGCTAGAAATGGCTCCGTTCTTCAGATAAGCAATGCCGAAGCTCTCTTAGTTGATTGTTTTAGATGTTTATTGTTGCCAGGGCATTATACCAACCTGGAGGTGGAAGCACATTCCCAATGTTGCAGCTACAGCTGGCTGCGATCGGGGAGGAATTCCACGGAGTTTCCATGGGAGGATGATACCAGTCCAAACACAGAGATTTTCAGGACGGCTTAAAATCATCATCTAGAGCACTGTCGGGTAATATACTGGTTATGTATATATATAATCTCCGAGTATCCATGTGTTCTAATTCTATAAAGTTATCAACATGTAGATAGATTCCCACAGATTGTTGATGAAAGACACGCGATCTTGGGCCAAGAGTGGCTCAACCATGGCTTCAGGCCATGTCTGCAGACACCCGACGCAGGGCCATTGAAGGTGCGGACCGATCGCAACTCAGCAGATGTTTCAGGAAATATGCCATGCTTTCCATGTTGGAACTATTCTGGTTCGCGCTTTTCGCATATTTTGTTTTTTGTTCATCATCTGTTTTCTACCCTGGGATGATCCCCAGCGATGAATAGGATCCGGGATTGCTGGAGAGCCCTGCCATGTTTTACGAATTTGGTGATTCATTCTCTGCCTTGGCGCAAGGTGGTAGATATTCAGGACATTTCAGGACCGTATTCATTAGCCCACGACCAAGTCAGGCAAGACTTCTGAAACTATGATTTCTTAATGCATTTGGTCTTAAAGTCTTGGCGTTTCTCCGAACAGCGAGAGCAGGGCAACCAAATCATGCAGCCAGGTCTTTCGAAGGAACTCAGAAATGAGCTTGTCAGCTTTATGGAGGCAGCTGGGCGATGGGTTTGAAGCTGATGGTACTACCAGGTGTGTCGTTCTTCATTCAGAAATTCCTTGTTGTCTTGGAAAGGGCGCCTCATGTAGAAGTGATGATGGCCTATCGCATTGTGAGATACATGACGACCTGAGAAATACTAAGCCCTCTCTGCTGCCACTGCTGAGCTGCTGGTCACAGGCACAGGGGCGCAGAGGCCGGGCTGTGCGGCGGAGAGGTTTGCCATCCCTAGGGGGGCATCACAAGGTTTCCGATGGGATGCTGAGTTGCTGTAAGAAGGAAAATCTGGAAAGTAAGGGGCCCAGGTGTTTCCAAACTGACACGTGATCCACCAAGCAGATCAGTCACGTACCATTTCTGGTGGTTTCAACATGTTTCAACCAGTCTGGAGTTCACCAAAAATGGAGCTGACACCATGTGAAACGTTCCACGGCATTGCAGGGACGCTTGGCAGACGTTCCATGATGCAGGCTGGGAGGAATGCCGTTTGGTCATGGAACTTGATGGAATATCCACACAAAGTCCAGTGATGTTCGAATGTTCCAAAAGGATCCAAAAGGGAAATCATCCACCAATGGCAACTTCTTCCGTACAAGGTTGAATCACCAGAGTGTTGTAACCTGACAGTTTTACTATGTCAAAGCCCTGAATCTGTAGCGACTACCCGAGATGTCTCTGCCCTTGCCGTCAAGTGGCGTCCAATCTGCATCTTTGTCCTCCAACCTGCTACAGTGTCCTACCAGAGGTCACGGATATCCGAAGCAATTTGAGTACTGCGATCTCTCCTAGTCTGTGTCTTACCCTTTGGTAAATTAACATAAAACCCTGGCAGATAGGGGTTGGAAGACTAGTTTCCATTAAAAATTGGTGATTTTCAGGGTCCAACTGTTAATTTACCAGGGTGTAATGTTCATTGTTCCATCGGTATCGAACATCCCACTATGATGACCATGGCAATTTCAATATCATCATGATCAGTGGATGGGGTGTTCCCCTAAGTTCTTAGACCAAGCCGCATATGACATTGTTGGTTATAGATCGTTATGTATCATTATGTATCCCATGATATTACGATTTTGTCTTATTAAATCCCCATGTTTCATACCACCATCTTTCTTGGTTCCGCACGTCGTCCCTAGCAGCTTACGCGTAGCATAACGCGTCCCAGGTGCCAGCTCGGTCCGTGTCAGAAGGCCGCCATCTGGGTCCAGAATCGGCCAAAAATGTCTGGGCCATGACTTACCCTCTGGTTATGACTCACATAGCCATGGAAAATCCCCTATAAATGGAGGTTTTAATGGGAAAGTCATCTATAAATGGAGGTTTCTAGCTGGGAAAATCATCTATTTCTATGGGTCATGGCTTCCATGGCGAACTGTTAAATAACCAGAGGGTACCAGAGATGCATTCAGAGATGGAATCAATTGTATGATGAGAATTGATGAGATGATTTTTGGAGATTTAAGACAACATTTCCCAGGTTTGGGTCGGAAGGTTTGCTAGGAGGGTCTCATCTTTCCCACTCCGTTTTTGGCGACGTGTTACAGACAACAATACAAAGTGGCTATTATTCTGGTCCTTCCAGAAAGTAACTGTCGGTGCTGATTAGTAGAATTAGAGTAGTGGATAGTAGTGGTACCAGCTTGCGCCATCAAAACCGCCACACCTCAAAACCATGGCGCCCGCAGGAAACATCTGGACCATCCGAACCAGTTCCAGACAATATCACCGCGCCATGACCTCAGACCTCAGCTGGCGATGTCTGGCTTTGATACCAGCTGTGGGGATTTCAGGTTCCAAGCAGATTCGGTTCTGGTTTCTTCAAATGCCCAGCTTGCCGCAGCTTGCTTTGCAAATTCCTTCCGTGTGACCAGACCTGCAATGGACGGTCTCTGCAAAAGCTCTGGTTTGTTACATCTCGTTGTTCTCTCCTTGGGTGCGTGGCTAGATATTTGTTGAAGGCGGCTTAGCCACCAACCAATCCCTGTCCCATCCTCATTCGCGTCCCATCACCATCTTTGCAGGATGAACCCGCATGTGTGTTTTCCATTCTTGGTCTGTCATGGATCCAATTCAGGCTGTACTTATCATGATTATGTAGCCAAAAGTAGCCAAACTAATATGTGTTGGGCAACAAGATTATTTGTTTGGGCCGTTGAACCATTGAACCTCAGGTTATTGTTTGTTTTGAGACAACCCCAATGGCATCACCCAGGCGCGTTGCCAAATCGGTGGCGTCCTAGTGCGCTCTGGGAGCGTCCAGCGGCGGGAGGAGGCTGGAAATTCGAAAAGATCAAGAGACAGAATGCCAAAAATCTCAAAATTCACATCCCAGAATTGGTGGATAATAAAATCTGCAAAAATCACTAGCCGCTAGCCACTTTGCAATTCAAGACACCCTTGGTTTACTTTATAATCTTTATAGCAAACAAAAAAACAAAAATGAATAAAATATAGTAAAATCCATGTCAACATAGTTTGGTGATTAGAACATACTAGAACCTGTTCTGAATCTTTTTGGATGTTGCTATAATCCCAGAATTGGACGATGGGGAAACCAATTTGATAATGAGTAAAAGCAACGGTTTGCGGTTAAGATGGTGCCTTAAACCAGTCCAATGAACACACGTCCCCATGTATGTACGATGGTTAAACTACCCTCATTGGCTCCATGACATCCATTGATCCATGTCTAAATCATGCAAATCCAAACGGTAAATTGCACCGTGAATCGTCTGTGTCCCATGGGACACAGATTGGGATTGAGTCCCAGGGATCCATGTACATCTTCTCCGGGGTTCCCAGAATTTTGACCAAGCTGCTGAGCGCGCAGGCATTGAGCCTCCTTAGTCGACTGCGACAGAGCATGAGCGCAAGTGGCAACCTGGAACAAAGGCTGGGTGGGTCCTGGACATGGGTAGAGAATGGTAGAGATGGGGATCTAATCATGAAAAATGATGAGTTAACCATCAAAAAAGGGGACCTACCATGGTCTATCCATCCAAAAATGTGATTTAACCTGCAAGAATCGTGATATAACCAACAAAGCAGAGAGATTTAATTAATCAGAATGAGGATGTACCCTCTGGTAGTTGAACCCGTCAAAGGGAAAATCCCCGTCCTTTCCCGGAATATATACCATCCATAAATGAACAACAACTTGAAATTGGTGTTTTTTCAGAGCCAGCATTGTCACTGTAAGGACATGAACGGACATGGACAGATATGAAGTGAGGCAACATGTTGGGTTTGAATTCTTGATGGTTCTTGAGAGATCTTGAGAGGCTATTGACATTACCATACATTACCGAACCAAAGAGATTGCTGTGAAATGTGGCAAAGGCAAGACACGACGAGTTTCCCAAGTCGACTGGGTCACAAAGTATACTGTGGAACATCTTGGAACAGTGTTCTTGAAAAGTTCCCTTCAACATCCTTAAACCATCGTCAACCAATTCTTGCAATCCCACTAGTATTACATACCCCCCAACTGTTGGGCCACAATGAACAGATTGAATAGATCCAATGCTGTACATTTCCATGATTTTCCATAATCCCTACATATCCCTACCATCCACAGGCAAGCCTTCCATTGTCCAGGCTGGTTGCTGCCGCAGAAGCTTTTGGCTCTGCCAGCTTCGTCGTGTCCCGGCGCAGTTGGGCAACCAGCATGGGTTTTACACCTAAAGCCCCATGAAAGTCGTGGAAAAATGACGAACAGAGGGAGTGGAAGACAAGTTTCCCACTCAAACTTGCCATTTGGGATTCTTTCCGGCGGTGAAATCGACCATAGGATTTCATCGTTGGAACACATGGCTATCCATTAGGATTGTCTTTCAATCGTTTTCCCTCCTACGGTGTCAAAATCCACCATTCTATGGGTCAATTTCGAAAATCCTCCAAAGCACGATATGTGTCTTAAAAGAAACGACCCATTTTTCCCATCTACTAGTATCGGGGATCTAACATGATTCTACCCCATTTTTTACGGGTCAAACAAACCCCCCTTGTCTCCATTGTTGCTCATTGAGTCTCACATAATCTCCCCAAGTGTTATCGTCATAAACATCTATCATCTATCATCTATCATCTAACAGTTAAAATTTAGTTAAGTCATCTATCATCATCTAACAGATAAATCAAGTTAAGACAACCATTTCTTCAGTTAAACCCATAGGGATGTGGGTCAAAATGGAAGACCTAGGGGACCACAGATGTTAGTCTAGTTTAGTATTAACCATCCAATTATTGGGGTACCTAATTTTGACCCATACCCATAGAGTTAACCCATGTTAAATCACCATTTGTTGGTCAACTCTCCCCTCGCCGAAACGTCTCGAGGTGACCCTCGACGCTCGTCGCTGGTTGGGTCGCGCCTTAGAATCGCCCACCTTCCGCAGCCTGCACGAGACGCTGCGCTGGAGGCAGCTTCAACAGCGATGATGTTGGACCATTACATGATTGATATCATTACTGTATATGATATTATATGATATTATTGTCAAGTTGTGATTGTAATCACAATTAATAAATTGTGATTGTAATCACAATTAATAAATTGTGATTGTAATCACAATTGATATAGTCATATAATGTCATATAGTTGTTATGCTATAATAATATCATTGGCCATCGTGTATAAATATATATATATGGAGGTTTTCTAAGTCATGGGGGTACCACCAAATCATCCAGTCATGGATGACTATGACTTAGTATTGACAGCCATGGTGACGACTGGGGATCCCCCACGACTTCAGAACCCCCAAGTGATTTTGGTATAGCCTTTGTTTGACAAGATGAAAACCAGCAAAAATGTTGGATCTTGCAAAGCAATACTGATAATATGTGTTTATGACAATATGTTTGCGGTAACATTATGGAATATTACTATAAACTTTAAAAAAAAAAAAAACAAGGTGACTTTGATGATCTCTGAGATGAATTCTTAGGGATTTGGTGGATGTGACATGGACAACTTGGGAATTTAGCAGCAAAAATTGGAAGCAAAATCGGTGCGTTAACAAAGACAAAGTTGGACTTGACAGTTGTTAAGCCAATGCTTGACCTGGAAACGAACCATATTTTGGACATGTTTTGTCCTAATGCTGACGTTAATTGGCAAGTCCACAGACGTTCAGCGTTGAGAAGGGGCTGCAATGACCAACAATACAAGGATTCCTGGCTTTGTTCGAAGCTGCAAACCCACAGAGTTTCCAGCAAAGGCAGACCTGCAAAATCGATCTTCAGGTTCATGACATCTTACGGTGCCGCTAGTTACAAGTCTTTAGCTGACCCCACATTCCCATGTTTGTTGCTATTATCACGCGCTTTCCAGGCTGGTATGTGGAATTCACCCAACAATAATTGGGAGTGAATCCAAATACAGATGTTGAATCATGGTGATAGTAGCTCACCCCTTTCTTGACCCAAGAACTGGATGGTGTCACCATGTTTAAGCAGCCGAATTGGAGACTGTCTACTGACCCGAAATCTTGGATCGTGTCGAAAAATGATGGATTTTGGAACCCAAAGTCTCCAGGAAGTGATGGTTTTGACCCCTTTTTCAGACCAAAAGACTCTCTTTTCATATTAGTTGTTTTTTTCAACCCTATAGATGTGAGTTTTCACACGGTTTTCATGGAGTTGTCAGGAGATGTTCATATTCATCTACCGGGGCAGGTGACCCTTTCGTTTCTCCAGGCGCGAGGCTGAAGCAGCAGAGGCTGCGGGGTGGCAGAGCATCCGAGCGCTGTGGATGGCGACCTGGCGTGGAGGGGGTGGTTGTGGATGATGTTGGGACATTGTGGTGATTACACATGGATAATTTGATATTATGGTTTAACATGGTTTAACCAGATTATGATTATTGGATATTCTTGGATATTTAAGTAGTAGATAACCAGGTGATGATGATGATTATGATCATGAATATGATTATGGTTATGATTATGATTAATGGTGATAATGATATGATAATGACAATTGACGATAATGATGACCCCCCATGAGATTGTTCAGTCAGTGATCATGGATAATTAATGATGAGACACAGTGTGACTGTTCCACAGATTGCGATCATGATAGTTAATGATTGTTAATGGTGATCATGGATAATTAATGATAATTAACATGGTGATTATGGATCATTAATGATATTTAATGATTGTTAATGGTGAGTGTGATAGATTATGATTATGGTGGTTCTCATGATGTTTCATGGAAAATGTTACGACAATATCATGTATACAGCCATGTGGTGTTTACCAAATAGTAAACATACCTACTAAATCCTACTAATGATAATTAGTGATGGTGTTTCATGCTTATTGATGGAATTATGTACCCGTTACCGGTGACTCCGAAAACAACGAGGCAGGTGGCAGGCAGGAAAATCCCCGAACAAGCCAAGCCAAGCCATGGAGATTTGAGTTCGCTGGGGATTGTTTCAATCCTCGTGGGGTAGCCATGGTGGATGGATTGTTGCCATATGATGTTGGATAATGATGTCCATATAGTATGGATATTGACCTAAGTTGGGATCATATAATATGGATATCCCCTAAGTTGCTAAGTTGGTCCTGGGATCATATAATATGGATATTGACCAATATAAGTGGTGCTTCGGGGGAGAGAATCATCCCAGTGGTGGCTCGTTTTTTTGGGTTTTCACAACGCTGGGTGATCCAACAGAAGTAGAGGCCCCTGGGTGATTGAAGTCTGATTTTGAGGTCTGAAGTAAACTTAGGACAAAGGTCTTAGGAAGGAGTGATGTGGTCCCCATAGATCTGAATTCTATATCCCTAAAGTTCGGGCATCCACTCACCCTCCTTGGACAAGTACAATTATTAACATCATATTCTGGTGCCTTACCATGTTGGCAAATTATACAATATCGCAACTGAATGAAGTATATAATTCCAACTAATCCCGCTAGTAAAAAAAAAAAACAGTCCATTGGACATATGCTGTTGCAGTCCTAAGTTGCTGGTTGATATCCTCAATTATCCATATAATATCCCAGTATAAACTATATTCCAATGGTTTGTATATCGTCATGTCTCCCCAACAGCCCTTGCGGCCCTTGCGCAACGCCCAGCTCGAGGACTGGCAGCGTTTGGCGCGGCCTTTGCAGTTTCAGCACCGCCGTCGCAGTGTGCCGCGGTGTGGAAGAGGGCCTGCCGTCCTTTTCGAAGATGTTTAAGATGTGTATCATTGATGAGACTTTGCCACATGTATATACATATACATATACATATACATATACATATACATATATATACATATACATATATATATATATAATTATATATATATCATATATATATCATATAATATGTATATACATATATATATATATATATATGCGTATATCATCATCTTGAAGTAGATAGAATATGGGATTTTCAGGCAGATATATTTTTTTGTCCGGATCTTTTGAAATTTCCATATTCTATCTACTCCAGGATGACTATGTATATATGTATGTATATATATATATATTCATAGGGTAAACCCAATAATAAACCTACCATTGGGGTTTATGCCAACCATTTGTGATTGTTGTGGGGTTGGTTTACTATTGGGTTTGCCACTTATATTTATACAGTTATATACAATTCAGATCAATGTATATATATATATATGAGTGAACATAGATATTTTAGTCATTAGATGGAAAATCATACACCAATTTAAATAGCTGTACATGAATATGGGTACGTGTCCCTAGTATATAGTCAAGCCGCTGCTCCACATTCTATGTCACACTCCACCGAAATCCACAAGAACGCTTCAATATTTTGACCAGGAAACTTGGGCAGAAATTGTTTCACATCTTGGTTGTAGATGTCTGGTACGAACTGGTTGAAAGTGCTTCCACTGGGACGAACCCTGAAGTTCAGCGCTTTTTTAAACAGCACGCAGGCAGAAACCACCCCAAAACAGGAGTTTTGCAGGACTTGACATCTAGATGTTCTTATGTTTTCTCAAGCATGTCCAGACTCACAACCCAGGTTTCTCACCTATTCTGACCTTCATCCGGAGTTGTTAAAGGACTTTTCACATCTCACCTGTTTAGTGGTTCTTCAGGCGGAGGAAGTCCAGCGGCTCGCCCGGTTGGGAGATGTGGCGGATCGCAGCCGACGTCTTCGGAAGGCCCGGGGCGCCCGGGGCTTCGCGTTTCGGCGGTGGGAAGCATCGGCGGTGGGGAGATTTTTCCGCAGTTAACATACGGTAAACTGGTAAACCTAAGTATGGTAGTTGTAAAGTGGGATCCACCTGCCATAAAACTCCAATTTTGGAGGATCTATACTTTATACCAGCCATTTCTGATGAAACTGGGGATGGTGCGCTATTGGTTTTACAACATGATAGTGGCATTGGCATCGAAGTGAGCACTGTAGAGTTCGTATAAAAATGAGCCCTTAGCAGTTCTGACTATATTATGAACCTTGTTGTGTTGACCTGCTGAATGACTGGGCATGTTTAGCCCATTTTAGGCCCATTCAAGGTCTACCTCACAATTTATTCAGGTGAGTGGATGGGAATGCTATACACAGCAGGCCTCTACATTTGCTTTCAGGACTGACTGACCCATGCCAGAAAAACAAGCGGAAGATGAGTGAAAAAATGAGATTGACCATGCTTTGGCTGCTCCCAGAATGATGGATGCCCTATACCCCCGTTGGAATAAGCACATATTGGGGATTGACCCATACTGATGGGTGGCGAACCAACGAAAAGGAAGTGAAACGCCAACAATGGGTAAACACCCATAATGTGTTGGTTCATAATGAGCCAACAACGATATGTTTTCTCAACACCCATGGTATACGTTATACTGTACAGTTGTGTCAACATGATTTGATAAAACCAGCATTAGTTGATGGCAGAACCTCCATGTTTGTTGGTACATACATTACATTATGCTACACTACGTAACAAATTACATTGCATTAGATCAAATCACATAAAGTTGCATTACCTAAAAAAAAACATTACATACAGACATGTGTAAACATATTTGCAAATATGCGTACATATACAGTAATATATATATATATGCAAGCTCTGCAAATACTAGCAATAAAATTGTCATTCGTATTTTGGAGGAACCATATGTGCCGCGCTTACATCAATTATAGCAACTCCCGCACAGATAAACATAAAATCCTCCTAACACCATGAAAACGGCCATCACCTCTTGACTTGATACATAACTTCCCATAAAAAATAGAGCATGTCATTAAAAAGTATAAGGGGTAATGTTTATACCCTGACTCTGGAGACCTGTTTGTTTTTGCCCCAATTGCCAAGCAGAAACTGAATTTACAAGTATATAACAATAATTGCCCCAACTACCAATTAGAGATGACTGAGTAACCAGTTACCAATGAGAAATGAAACTTATCCCAACTGGATCGAATTGGTATATGTAACCGTCATATAATTCAATTTAAATTCATACCCGAATTATCCCGAATTGTACATAAATAACCAAGTGCGATACAAAACGCTCTGGTAATTCAACATAGCTATAGAAAGTGGTCCATGTATAGATGATTTAAATGGTGATTTCCGGTAGCTATGTAACAAATTACCAGAGGGTATCCCATCAAGTATCCTTATCAAATCCCATCAAATCACCATCAAATCCCATCAAATCCCATCAAATCACCATCAAATCACCATCAAATCCTATCAAATCCCATCAAATCACCATCAAATCCCATTAAATCACCATTTCCCCTGCATTTTCCCTGCATTTTCCCTGCATTTTCAGGGTTCCCATCTGCCTCACGTCGCCATGTCACCAGGCGACCAGCGCTTCGCTGCGTGAAGCACGGCTACAGCGGTCCTATGGCTACGCGAAGCGCCGCGCGCAGCGGCTGCTACTGCGGGTCATGGAACCCAGGTGCCAAAGAGGGTGCCCCGGTGCGGTGCTGGTGGTGGTTGGTGTTGCTTTGGGTAGAATTATTTAATTCAATATGAAAACCAATGAATAGGGATGTTTGTATGTGTATATTATATATATATATATATATTATAGATAGATAGATAGATAGATAGATAGGATTAGATTAGATTAGAATAGAATAGAATAGAATAGATAGAATAGAATAGAATAGAATAGAATAGATAGAATAGATAGAATAGATAGAATAGAATAGAATAAAATAGAATAGAATAGAATAGATAGAATAGATAGAATAGATAGAATAGATAGAATAGATAGAATAGATAGGATAGATAGGATAGATAGGATAGATAGGATAGATAGGATAGATAGGATAGATAGGATAGATAGGATAGATAGGATAGATGGGATAGATAGGATAGATAGGTAGATAGGTAGATAGGTAGATAGAAAGATAGATAGATAGATAGATAGGGAGGGAGGGAGGGAGATAAATAGATATGACTTTGGATATTACACTGGTTCTAGTAGCAGTTTTGGGAGTTTATTGTAACTCATCTAAAATGAAAGCATGGGCAAATCTGCTCCCAGTGCCCGACTGGGTTCGGGATCTCTAAAGAATGCAAGAACTCGATGTTGAGGGAAACCTACCATTCACGCACAAATTGCATTGACATTAGGACCCTGGCCCTTTTGACGCCCCCGTTGCAGGCGTCACCACAAGCGAAAGGCCATGGGATCCAGGGAGGTTGCTATCCGGGGTGAGTTGACCAACTCTTATCTAGCGGTGAAGTACTGCCAAATGAATTAAGGTATGTCAGTACAGCCACGTGACTACCTTAGCTTCAACGGCTCCGGCATCACTTCAGGCGCCAGAGGCAAGTTCTGAGCGTAGGCAGAGGCAGCGGAGCTCGAACCTGGAGCCCATCAGTTGGGGAATCGCAGTGCACCGATGTCACTAGGCTCCAGGCCCTCGAGGCTGAGCTCGCCCCAATGGTTGACCCATGGAGTGTCCCGGTTGGGGTGATGTTTTTGTGATGTCCTGGGAAGATCCGACTATCTCAATATGTTCAAGGCTTTGATAAAGCGCTAGAGATTTTTGCCCCAACCATGTGATTGTTCAGGTCAGCATTTCCAGTGGGTGGCACAGGCTCAGGCCACCATAAACTGGTCCTGGATGGCAGCAATTTAGCCGGAAGTTGACGCATCACGAATATCTTGATGCGAGGGTTCCGAATCTTGCATATCTTGCGACCTGATACAAAAAGTGTTTGTTTCAAAGAAGGTTGAAAGCTGACACAAGAATGCAGTTCTGCTGATGCTTAAAGAATTCATCCATTTGAACATTCCACATGTTTGATTGTGGAAACAATTGATCAATCGCAACATGATGAGCACCTGAAGCTGTGCCCAAGATGGGCCAAAATCGATCGATGGCTGTTTGAAAGGTGGAATGGAAACATTTAATACGAGTTTGGTTTGAATGAAAATCATGAATTGGTTTTGTTTGATCTCCTTTAGAGACAAAAGATTGTAGATACTTGATGATACTTGATGATACTTGATGATACTTGGGACTCAGGACCCAAAAGATTCAAAGCATCACGTCTTACTGATACATACAATCCAGAACTTCGAAAAATCCTTTTTTCTTGCGGTGTTTGTTGATAGACTGGAGGTCGTCAGAGGTCGTCAGCTGAGATTAGACAACTGCTGTTAGTAGATAGGTAGATGATGCTTCAACATTAGGTAAATGATGTAATTAATATATATTAATATTATGTTTACAGATATTCATAGATTGATATAGATTGTCAATATCTTGGAATCGTTAACATAATTATATATCACAATCTTGCGGTTTGAATTAAAGGACCATCGTCATATTATTATTAAAATATATGTTTATCAAATATTAAATTGTAATAAGAAAATAGTTTTAAAAAATATTGTGTTAATATTATTTTATATTAATATAATAATAAATTATATAATAAATAATATATATTTTAAAAATTTAATAATAATAATAATATTTATTTTGATAAATATATTATATATTTAATAAAAATATAATGAAATTATATGTATATTATATTATAATTAAAGATTGTAAATTTATTAAAATAAATTTAATATAAATTTAATTTAATTATTATTTATAAAAAATATTGATAATATTATAATTATTTATATATTTATATATTTAAAATTTATGAGGAAAAATAAATTTGGATTT
>Ga0126342_10007644_pt1 | contig 19342 bp, 16 predicted proteins | sample Cyp1metagenome_FD_92528 | JGI IMG/M metagenome (GOLD analysis project Ga0126342, IMG submission 92528) | Coral microbial communities from Lord Howe Island, Old Settlement Bay, Australia - Cyphastrea 1 metagenome | ecosystem: Host-associated > Invertebrates > Cnidaria > Coral ... | reverse complement strand
TTTATTATTCTGGGACATCCTTGAAAATTTAAGGAATAGTTCTGGGAATTCCTGGAAAATTTGGGGAATAGCTCTGGGATCCTCACAGAAAGCTCAAATAAAGAGGCTAAGGCATCTCTTAATGATTACCTATTAACCATTGGATGACCATCCCCTATTAATGGTTAATAGTACCCAGTATTGACCATTGCTCATATGAAAATACAACAAAGTGTTCTTCGATAGACTTTGATTTGAAATATATACAGTAGCTATATCATCTATATATATAAATATATTACTGTAGAAACCGATCTCTCAGCAGCTTGTGGGAGATCCTTCAACGGTGTTCTCAGCTCCACAGCACTGGGGATGTCTCTCGACAACTTTGGGAAGCCGGACCCAAGGATGTCACAAAGGCTTTGACCTTGGAAAAGGTCCGGTCCCGTCCCACGCAGCCGTCGTCCCAGCAGTCGTCAATGAAAAGGGGATGTTTTTCGACTGGGATGGAGATGCTGCGGTTTTATATAGCTAACCTACAATGAATCATATGTTCTTTTTTGGTGGTTGACCTACCATTGTGGTTAATGTACTGTTAATATATATGGTTAATGATGATGGTTATATGATTAATGATGTTTTGTTTTTTCTTTTTTCGGAGTCCCCAAAAAGATTGGCACGTTTTTTTTCCAAGATGTCATCGATGACAGATATTGATGATATGTGTCTCTTGAGTTTCCAGGTGTCCAACTTTTCGAATGGAAAAATCAAACAGAAATCCCATGCTGTTGTTTTTTGTCCACCAATTCTGGGAGAGGGTACCCTCACATCCTGGGGTAAACTGATCCAAACATGTGGAAAGCCAATGGTTTCCCTCGCAAAAAAGATCTACAAATAGTGAGTTCTTCACATTTATGTCAGTTTACAGGAGGGTAAAAAGCAACATGAACCAAGGATAGACAACAAGTCTGCTTTCTGTATCGATGTTCTTGGGATGTACCAGTCATACCAAGAACCCATCAACTACTGATACATGGGATGCCCTTACAGGAAGCGTTGACCCCAGTTAGGGCATTGTTGAAAGGGCTGTTTCCACATCCCCACATTATAGATTACATAAATCAAGTGTGTTTTTTTGTGTGTCCTTAACCTCTCTATCTTTGGGGGCCCCCCTTCCGAGCTCTCGCCCTTCTGGGAGTCCATGTCGCCATCTTAGGCTCGGGCGGCATAACCATCCTCCGCTCGGCGTTTCTTGAAGCCTGTGGAGTGGCAACGTCCACGATGAAGGATGGGATTGGGTACAAGGTGGTGCCCCCAGTTTCGTCAGCTGAGTGTGGGTTAAGATATAACTAGCTCTAGATAACATTAGCTAAGTGTTGAGTTTATGGTGATGAAAAAACATTAGTTGGAATTGGTTAGATGGGTATTAAACCATTTATACCTGGCACCACTTTGTAGAGTGACCAGGACGTGGACAAAAGGATGTAGAAAATCCACAATTTGTAGATATTTTTCCCAAGGAAAACATTGTTTTTTCCACATCTATGTTACTTATGTTAGTTTACAGGAGGCTAACCATACAAAAATAAAGCATGCTTCACCAAAATCTTCCCACCATTGTCCATTCTCCATCAAGCACTCTAATTGAGAACGTTGGGTATCCCATTTTCAAAAATGAGTACTGCACTCCATCTACCCCCATCGGCTACCTCTAAATTTGATGGTTTATCATCATTTTCCCCACTACAGTGGCAATTTGAGGGTATGCAAAAACACATTTTTGGATATGCCCAAGTATCATATTGTTGATTATATGTTCCCATTCTATTCCATGGTATATATATATATACATTTGCAGTATACGGAATGACATAAGCACACAAACTTGACCCCAATTAAAGAAGTTGATCAAACATAAATTCCTTTTTGGCTGGATTTTTGTGACAATAGAATTATCCTATCTACCGGCTGTAATTATCATATGCCTGAATTAGTCCTGTATGATGGTACCATTGCCATAATATCCATTATATCATTATATTATCCCAATATACAAGGGGGGGTCCCCAGTTACAGTAGTACACCTTAGAAATGCTGAAAGTCTTTCTTCTCACATCTCCTTTTCTTAATGTTTACTCCTTAGGTGGATAATCTGGGACTTGGCAAATGAAAGCCAAGCCTTGTCCATTTTGAACGGGCTTGCAAGATATGCTTCTCAGAGCTTGGGTGGGTTCATGCTTTGACGGAAGCATTTAAAAGCAGCCATCTCAGCTGCAGCATCGATGATTCTTTTCATTCCCAGTGGATCAGGTAAGGAAGTGCTCAACATTCAAAGCGTTGAAACCGGTGAGGGGGTGTACCCCTCAACAGGCAGAATGCTTCCCTGAAACCAAGAATGATACTCTGACCGGGTGAGACAGGCGATCTATTTTTAACGGCACGTCAACCACATCAAACCATCATGTGCACGGATCAACAATGATGCTCTCCTCAAAGGAGATATATGTTGACAAGTCTATTACATAAAAAGCACGGCAGATCAGGCTTGCCCTGCTGTCTCAAGTAGATTAGACTTCCTGGCAAGGAGTAACCACGACTATTGCTGCTTAAAGGCGTGACATACCAGCATGTCCACTTGAAGATTCAAACAAAGAATCACATTGGTGTGCCCTTAGCCAATAGGCCAACATTTCTCACGGCATATCCCCATATGCTTTTGATAGTTAAATCATGTTCAATTCCAGGAGGTGTAGTTATATTATGCTTGCGTTCCATTCGGCTGGATGAGTTGTATATCCCATGAATCATAATCGCATCCCTACTATTGTTCTTTGTCACATGACTCTATAGAAAACTATCTAAATATCCATTGTTAGTGGGTCTCAAAGATTCCTCCCAATTATTGCTTCATATTACTTCATATGATCTATGACGAGGCCTTTATGAAAAACATGTCCGGTGAGTTTTCGAACCAAAAAGTCGTCCCCAAAAACATCGAACAGTCGTGATTCATCGGGATTACAAAAAAAAATAATACTATCCCATACTATTCATACTTTAATAAAATGTCCACACTATTAATAGATACTATTATAGTTAATACTATCCCATACTCCATCATTAATACGATCTATCATATGCTATCATATGCTATCCCATCATTAATAGATTCCATCCTACAGGATGGTGCCCCCCAGTGATGTGAACGTTGGTTTATAAACCCCATGAAAACTAGTTCGTTATATCTGCCATAAACCATAGGCAAATGGGAGTTATTTGCACCAACTTAGCTAACGAACTGGGGCACCACCTTGGAATAACTATCAATAACTATCAATAATCATCCCAGCAACCCCCAGTCCCATCCAGCAACCCTACCCAAAAAACGTTGGACACATGGGATTTTCCGTGCTTCCGCGCGTGGGAAGATGAGTCGCGGCTCCGAGCTGATCCCCGGCAGCGCCGCCACCCCACTGACGCCGATGCTCACGGGGCCTCGACTTTTTGGCGGCGGCGGAACGCAGCGAAAATCTCGGGAGTTTAGCCAGATAAATTGGGGGAGTTCTTAAAGGTTTTTTTAGAGTTTTTACTGATAATATTATATATATTATATTTTACTGCATGTCCAAAAAACATGGTAAAATGAGAAGGTTTTGTGGCTTGACTTTCTGGAAAATTGGACAGTTCACACGGTTTGTTTTTTAGAGGTTACTAATAAAATTCTTTGAAAAATTGACCAGTTCAACTATAATTAAGAATGATGCGTTAACACGTTTTCTGAGAAAACATCGGATTTAGATTGAGGAGTGATTCAAGCAGAAACTTGGGGGGATTAAGGGTTAACTAAGAAACACTGACATTTTGTTTGATTCGTGAGTCAAATGAATATTTAACCAGCCTAAAAAAGGGACAATACGGGGATTTTATCGAAAGAACATGGAGTGTTCATCAAAATAAATCGATGTGACACCTTTCGTGTGGATGGTTCTTTGGGCATGGCTGAAAAATAGGATACCAAAAGGGGGGTTGCTCAAAAATGGTGATGTTGGACCCATGAATATCATGGTTTGTTGTTGAATTGAGATAGTTAATGATGGTTATACATATATATATACATTGAAATTGTGAAATATCTTAGGGACATTTAGGGACGTTTGAACATAATCATAAATACAGATTAATATAGTGGAAAATACCACTAAATTTCACCGTACATCTTATTGGCATTCAAACTGCTTTGGTTTACCTATCTTTTTTAGCCAAGCAAGACTAAAGCATTTGGATGTCATGGTGGATGATCTCATCAGGGAGACTGGGATGAAAGGCTCGCCGCCAAGGCCGCTTCGATGGAACACCCGGGAAATGGCATCCTTGACTGCTGCACCTTCGGCGCTATGTTCATGTCAATGGATTGGTTTAAGGGAAAATTTACAGGAAAACCCCATATTTAATGGGAAAATTGATGGTTTCCTGTAGATTTTCCCTTAAACCAATCCATTGATCATGAAGTACAAAGCAGCCTTCCAACTTCTCGCCATGGCGTATCGCAAGAATACGCAGCGCTTTGTGCCACCATGTGCCACCCAATCCACACTTGTCTGCAGGATCGACAGCTCACCCGATACTCCGATACTGCAATACCCATGTCATCTGACAAAACATGGGAGTGATGGGTTATGGTCACCCCATCATTGTAAACAGGATTTTATATAAAGAATAAGTACTGATTGGTGGTTGAGCCACCCCTCTGAAAAATGATGGAGTGAAAGTCAGTTGGGATGATGAAATTCCATTCCCAACTGAATGGAAAGTCATTCAAATTTCCATGGTTCCAGTCACCACCAACCAGCAGTATATGGGGATGGGTCATGGCACCCTGGTACCGTGCCGTGAACCCCAAGTCATAGCTGGGTTAAAATGGATGTTCATCCCACTAAAAATGTATCTATAGGTATTGATCCATACCCATATTAATGGAGCGATGACGATGCCGTTTTATGGATAAACCGATAAAGCCGCGATCGTGACTTGACCATACCACTGCCATTTTTCAAACGTGGCCATTTTTCACGGGTAAATAGCCAATCACCAGCCTCTTTAGGCCCTGATGGTGAACCTAGACTATATGGAGGTTTCCCAAAATGAGGCTATCCCCAAATCATCCAGTTTAGATTGGGATTTTCAAGGAAAACAATTTTGGGGTATCCCGATTTCTGGAAATCCCCATATGGCTACTGTTGTGAACACATACACACACACAATTTAACGCTTCATTTGCATGATTTGTCATGAAGAACTCAGGAAAGTCTTTAAGTGGCTGAAAGAAACCCAATTACAAGTAGTTTAGTCATGTTTAGTCCATTTATGTTCATGGCTCTATAGACGTATAGACTTCACATGATTTCATAACCTATAGCAGCAGAGCATCGATTCCTGGGCAAAAATCTCCACCCGGTTTTTCTGGGGATCCCTTGGATACGAGGAACCACTTCCGACGGCATCGACCACTTCGAAGGTCAAGCTGTTGTAGTACGTTGCCACCTGGATGTGGGTCAAAATGGAAGACCTAGGGGACCACAGATGGAAATGTCTAGTTTAGTATTAACCATCCAATTATTGGGGTACCTAATTTTGACCCATACCCACCTGACGTGGCTGGCCATGGCTATGTCGGAAATGTGTCTCTGTTTCACATGGGGAGCATCGAGAAATTTCATCCACCATACAAAAAGGGGAAAAACATGATGTGGGGAAAAAGGATGACTGACCGGTAGATGGAAATGGGGTAGCCTATTTTCTCTTCCGGCCATGTGTTTTCAAAAAGTGGATACTAAGATGACTAAGATTCCGTAGTTACTAGGATACTAAGACAACTAAGATTACTAAAATACTAAGATCTTCAGCAATGTATTACTAAGATTCCATGGTTGTAATTTTAAACATCATCGTTGGCCATAAAACTGGGCATCCATATAATATGTTATATACTTATATATACTTATATATAATTATATATATATATGTATATATACAATTATAAAATAAAACATAATATAGTATAATACAAAATAGTAAAATATAACACAATGTAATACAATATAATATAATTTAACAATATCTCATATAATATAATTAGCCATGTCTCAAATTTAGGGTTATTCCATTTTGACGATGCACTAATGACTAGTCATCTTGTCGTCTCCCACCATCCATTTCTTTTTTGGTGTAAATCATCAAGCTTTGTGGATCTTCACAGCCCCGGTTTGGACATCTACCCGGCCTGGTAAACGTTAACAAACATCGATGGAAAGATCCACCATTGTTAATGGGACAACTCACTATTTCGACTGGGCCATGGCTTCCAGTTCGCAAACTCTTTGTTTACCAGAGAGTTATACCATTCTATACCCAGCAAGAAACTAGTTAACTTTACCTGGTTAGAGAAAATCCACCACAAACATGGCACACAAATCGGACCCCATTTTATTAACGTGGGAATGGCAGGGGGGTCCCCAAATAGTGATGTATCCTTTATAAATGATACCGCCCAAAGTTCATCCTGGGTTGGTATTACTAGACTACTATACCTACAAGGTGAGGCCCCCAGCTGTAGTTCGTTACTGTTTGTAAAGCCATGTAAAGCCCATCAGCTGTAGTTATATCCCCGCAAAAACCATAGTTACCCTCTGGTAAACTAACATAACTATGGAAAATCACCATGTTCAATGGGTAAATCCACTATAAATCGCCATTTTCAACAGCTTTTTGTATGTTTACCAGAGGGTAGCCAACTTGTAAGTCAACCATAGGGGTTACAAACGTATTCCCTGAATCGAGTCCCTAAGTAGCGTATGTCCCATAAAGTCAAAAAAAAATAAACAAAGCCAGCTAGCTGACATATCCATATCTCTTAATATCCATGTACATGGATCCAGTAGTCTATTCCCATCATATACTTGGAAATGATTTGCTGATTCGGGGTCCCCCAAAAAAATAACAAATATTCACAACAGAGATTCCGGGCATGGTGGATTTTTTCCATTGGGAAAATAAGCCCGACTAACGGACTAAACAAACCCAGGTATATCCAAAGCGGGGCCAGTTTGGTATACCATCTATCATCATTTACCTGTTGTTAAAGGAAGGGGTTTCTTCAAATCAACCATTCATGATCAACCCATGAACCATCAATAGATTCTTCAAACCATCTATTGCTGATTGGTGGTTTCAACCTACCCCCTCTGAAAAATGATGGAGTTCGTCAGTTGGGATGATGAAATTCCCAACTGAATGGAAGTCATAAAACTCATGTTCCAAACCACCAACCAGCTATTGTTTCTTTTCCATAGGTTAAATACCCAGAGGGTAATCCTGGTAGATTCCCCATTTGTGGATTAACCACTGGGAAGATCAAAAACCAGATCCTAAAATGGAGGTACGTTAGTACCATTGTTCAGGCCATATTTTGTGGGGATATTCCTTACATAGGCCTGAAAAATAGGCAAAAAATATATAGTAGGTACCTCCAATCAATCGGTTCCTGAGTCATGGCCATTGACATTAATCAACCATGATTCCAATATTTACTGTGATTATTCACCATCATTAACTATGGTTTCCAATATTCCAATATTAACTATGGTTCCAATATCAAGCAGTATATATATATATATATTACACCCTCTGGTAATTTAACATAGCTATTGGTATACCATCTATCATCCCATTAATCATCTATAAATGGCTACATCATCTATAAATGGGACATGTTCTATTCCATGGTTCCAATATGTATTGTGATTATTAACCATCATTCTATACCATCTATCATTGGTATACCATCTATCATCCCATTAATCAACCAACCAATTGGGAAAACGACACCTTTGATTCCCATCGCTTAGCCAGCTCCGCTTTCCCTGCGCCTCACTTGAGGTGAAATGCACCTGTCGCGCCATGTCGGAAACGGCTGGGGAAAAAACCGATAGGTACCCAACGCAAGGTGGTGCCCCCCCAGTGATGTTTGTTGGTATATAAACCATAGTAAGTATAGATATATCTACCATAAACCATATATCTAGATATATAGTTATTGGAGTTATAAACCAACTTAGTTAACTGGGCACCACCTTGTTGCTTTATAACACGTATACTGTACAGGGTTGCTCCCAATGCCCTGATTCCAAGGCTGGTAAAATGGCTAGATGAAGACGGAAAAACAAACATAGCCCTCATTGTGGGAATGATTTGCCTTGGTGCAGCAATCCTAACTTGGATTTGTGGTGATTATAAGATTATAATATATATATATATATATTATATTATATATATAATATATAATATATATTATATATATCATATATGTATAATATATATATAATATAATATAATATAATATAACATAACATAACATAATATAATATAATATAATATAATATATATATAATTTCTTAATATATGTATAGTTATCAGCCAACTTGTAACTTGAGGGGCCCGTCCTGCATGAGGTATGCCAATGGATCCATGAAAAATTGGTGTGTGGCCCTGATGCTTCCCATCAATGCTCCCTTGAAGCTATTCCTGGATACAACAATCCATGGCTCCATATCAATAGAATGGCAAACATTGTTTCTTTAGGCTTGAGATATATACCCTCTGGTAAACATACAAAAAGCTATTGAACATGACCATAGAAATAGTGGATTTACCCATTAAAATTGGTGATTTTCCATAGTTACGTTAGTTTACCAGAGTGTAGCTTAAGTGTGGCCAAGGTATGCCAAGCTAGTTGAATCAGTAACATGACAGAGACAAGGCGTTCCTGAGCAAAACACCCAACGTGTTGGATCCATAGGGCTGGTATTGTTAACACAAAACATGTTTGAAACTGTCCACTGTCCCCTACAGGATGGTGCCCCCCAGTTGTTTGTTGGTTTATAAACCCCATTAACTAGAGTTATATCTGCCATAAACCATAGTTATGGGAGTTATAAACCAACTTAGCTAACTATGGGGCACCACCTTGTATCATGTTTTTTTTTTATTCGTGCATTCTGTGAAAATCCATGAAAGCAGGGATGATCATCCACGGATAGGAAATTAAAATCTATCAAACATCTGTCATCTTCTGCAACATGACTAAACACAACAAACATACAAAAAACATACAAAATGGCCACACTTTCGATGTTTTCAGCAACGGTTGTTGCATCTTTGCCGTACCGGGCGACCCCACCAACAAGCGAAGCTCCGATTGGGGCTCGATGATCCAGCGCGTCTCAGAGGTCTGGCGCGTCGTGCTTTTCGGGCCGGTAGGCATGGATGCTACTGGAGTTCGAGAAAAAAAGAAATATCACAAAATACCCTCTGGCAATTTAACAGTTCACTATTGAACATGGCCCATTTAGTTCGTTGATTTATATACCTATGAAAAAAATAGTGATTTTCTATAGTTCTGTTAGTCATTACCACATAGAAATCGTTGATTTACCGATCAAAAAATGGGAGGATTTTCCAGTTCGCGAACCGTTAACGTTGACCAGAGGCTAAGAGTTCAGTGAGTTCACAGAAGAAATGGATAGAATTACTGGTTGGTGGTATACCTACCCCTCTGAAAAATATGAGTTCGTCAGTTGGGAATATTCTTCCCAGTATATTGAAAAATAAAACATGTTCCAAACCACCAACCAGGAATCCAGCCAGTTATAGAATTAATAAATTCTATAAATTAAATGACAACATATCACAACCAGTTGACAGAAACTTTCGGTAGACTTAGCCCATCACTGGGACACAAGATATCCTACTATCTACTTAATTACTGACAACTTAGCTCAAACCCATGTAAAATAGGGATATCATGGGGACAGAATGGGCAAAAACCCAATGATGTTGTCTGGTTGGTGGTTTCACTTCCGATTTCTTGTTACTTCAAACCCCATTCGGAAATGCTCATTTGTCTGAAATCACATCAAGACCAGTCGGGCTGACATATGTCTCCTTGACCTCTTCCTGGCACGCTGCTGATGAAAAGCGATACATGCTTTTGGGACTGGGATATGACATCTGACAGGTTGGAAGGTGTTTAAGTACATGGGTATGAACCAAAACTCTGTACCCAAGTAGTTCACATAAAAATAAGGTATTGATCCATAGCCACATCGTTGATGAACATGGATGAATGATTGTTAAGCATTTACCCTCTGGTGAACTAAGATAGCTATGGAACGTCACCAACTGTAAGCTCGATAAATTAAACAAACCATTGGCCATGGCTTCCAGTTCGCAAACTCTTGGTTTACCGAACGATAAATTACCCCACACAACCCCAATATATAAACCCAATTAAATTCAATGTTTGTTCCATTACTATCCAATAATCATAGAGAAATTCATGTTAATCACCACCAAACACCATTAACCACCATGAATCACTACTACTTACTACTTAACAATAATATATATATATAAGTTATATATATATACACACATATCAACCTTCTTCAAATTGGCCACAGCTTCCGCTCCAACAGCTCAACAACCCAACATGCTGCTGCCTCCGTTGCGGAAGCCGCATCTGTGGCCGGTGCTGCCTAGTGGGCAGCACAGGGTCTGTTTTTTTTCCCCTGCAATGGTCTCCTGGACTCCTAGGCCAAGTCATGATTTACATGATCTAAGCATAGAACAATCCATCGTTTCTAGATGATTTATCAATTCAAAACCTCTATTATAGGGGATTTCCATTGCCACGTTTGATTTGATCGGAGGGTATACAAAGTGGTGCCCCAGTTCGGAATCGCTAAGTTGGTAAACATATGGATACATATATATATAATATAACTGCTGCTGCTGCTGGGCTAATGTTGCTGAAATAACTAGAGATGGGGTTATAAACCAACTTATAACAAGGGGGCACCAGCTTGTAGCGTTCATTCATTCGAATTGACATATCATATCTACATGAAGAGGCTCCATATAGATAGGTAAGTTGGCTACTAGGTCGATTGGAGCTTTACTGGATATATCCACAGTTGGATTGGTCTATGGAAGGACACCGACTCTTCCCACCGCTCAATGTGTTCATACTCAAAGCGACCAGCACCACGTCCCTCCTAAAAAAAAAAAACAAGAACAACACAAACATCCCACGTTGTGACATTCAAAACGGCTGGTTTCTTCTTTGATCTTTTTCTGTGAAGCAGACAGCACCTCCTTACTTCCAACGCGCGATGGATGCAAAGGTTGGCATACCTGGGCTGAACCAACCAGAGGAGAATTGCAGCCTCCGGTGGCCCCGTGGCATTCGAACAAATCCCCCGAGTTTTCGATGTCCCAGCGATAAACCTCTCATTGAACCGTAAAGAAACAGGGATTTCCCCATGTTACCAGACGGAAATTACTGGAAAAAAAAAAAACATGTTTTACTTCTCTTCAGTACCATAGCTGTTGATCAATCGACAACAAAAACTCTGACACTGACCCCCTATATCCATCTATATCCTATAAACCAGCTAGTATTTTATTAATCAACCTATAAACAAGCTATGATGAATCAAAAACCAGTCAGTACAACCCCTGATAATAACATGACCCTCTGCTAATTTAACAGTTCGCTATTGAAAAAAAGAAAACAATTTGAAATCGTTGATTTGCCATTTACCTATAAAAGATGGTGATTTTCCATCGTTTTTGGTATGTTTACCGGAGGGTAATCAATTCATCACCAGGCCGCAGCCACTCTCTGGATCTCCCTGGTTAGGTCCCGGTACCGCTGGCGATGGCGTGAGGATCGAGAAGTTCACCAAGGGCACGCGCTGGCGATGGAGTGAAGGGATGACAAAGGGAAGAGTCATGGGTTCCATAGCCATATGCAACCCATGGTGCTGGAATATTTACCAACATTTACCAACATTTACCAACATTTACCACCAAAATGACCCAGTCATCTAGGTCAATATTCCATAGTATTACATACATGGAGCATCTGGGATACGAAAATGGGGGTACCCATTTTCGCTCGCTGGATGGTTGATTTCATGGAAAATATTAGAACAAACATGGATGATTTAAAGGTACCCCTGGCTGACTTAGAAAACCTTCATAATATATCAATATGGTGGTTTCTTACCATGGGGAATCCCCAAGTCACCATAAGTTTCAAGACGAATATGGTCTATAATGAATTGAATTATTTGGGGGTTCCCCCACTTTAGGAAACCTCCCATATATATCATGTGGGATTCCATATTTCTTGAAATCCCCCTATTTGGGGGCTGATAATGTTGAACCATACACATCTGTGTGATGGAACATATCTATACTGCAAGGCATTGGCACAAATTTCAGGGAATTGTCTGTACCCAAAATATGGCCTAACAATGTCACAATATCTCATCTTTAGATACCCAATCACATGACCCATTGACAGTTGTGACAGTTGGTCAGCAGCCAACAAAAATACTGATGATTGATAAACAAAAGTGAAGTTAGGAACTGAGTCATTGATGCTTTAATCTCTGGTTTCATCAACCTTGGCTGGAAAATCCACCGTTTAGTTCGATGATTTTCCCCTCAGTCATGGTGGATTTCCCCTTGGCGAACGACCCACGAATCGTTAAAGTGGGTTAGTTCACCCCAGTGAGTTATAAGTGGATTAAGCCTACAAAAAATCCCATTGATAACTCCGGTTATAAGCCACTTACGATTCGTGGGTAGTGAGCCACCAAGTACTTATTCTGGATTTCCCAGCTATGTTGGATGACACCTGAGGTCACCAAAGCTGCAGCTCTTCTTTCTCGGAAGCGCGGGAAACGTCGCTCAAGCCGGGCTGCGGCGCAACGCAGTGGCTTCTATGATACCCTCCAGTGGCTTTAAGCTAGGCCCTGGAGCCCTGGAAGGATCGCTGAAAATTTCATAGATAGCAAACGTCATGGACTGCCATGGGCTCCCAAACAAATATATATATATATTATGTGATTTATATTTTATTATACTCATACTTGCCAATTTCTCTGGGGGCCGTCTTGCTTTTGGATTTTGAGGACATAACGACATGACATACCCAAATTGATAGAGCTTCTTTGAGCACACAAACACATCGCAAACACACAATCTCATATTGTCGGCTTGTTCTGAGTTGCCATCATCCATGATATGGATTGGGTTGGCCATTGACTTCCCGTTAAGAAAACAAAAAACAACAAAAACCTCCATTTGGGATATTCGAATTGAGCCGACAAGATTCGAACTTAGTAGGGTTGGGATGTCCTGCTGAACTTGAGCTTCTTTCCTATCAAGGGATATAGACTGGTTGGTGGTATACCCTACCCCTCTGACAAATCATGGACTTCGTCAGTTGGGATGATGAAATTCCCAATGGAAAGTCATTCAAAATTCCATGGCTCCAGTCACCACCAAGCAGTAGATGATCATGATATGGATAGATCCTTGGGGTTCACATTTCCCCACATACACTCCAAGTCAACAACTTGTAGCAGCAACATAGTGCCACTACGGCGCCAGGCATGGCTTGGGGACGTCCAAGCCAAACTGACTATTTAGCTGGTCAAAAACCACTGCACAGTCCATCGGATTCAGTTGCTAGAAATGATTCATATGGCAGTGTGTCAAAACCTTGTACCCCTGGTGAACATCAAAATAGCTGGTAAATGGATGTTCATCCCCCTAAAAATGCTATTAATAGGTATTGATCCATACCCATATTTATATAATGGACTATTATGGGATTTATAGTGGGAATATCCCATATTATGGGATGAGATTTATAGTGGGAATCCCCCCCCAAAAAAATGGGATTTCGTAGGAATATCATGGGAATATAGTGGGATATGATGGGATATACAGATATACATTTATATACAAGGTGGGTCCACAACTGACAAGGTTGGCAACCTCTGACCGACGCTTGGTTTGTTTGCTGACATGTCTGCAGGTAACCTGAAGCAAATGATCCAAACACAATGTTTGGAACTGTTTGTTTCCTGCATACCTGTCACCGCCTTTGCTCAAGGGTGGTTCCTCCACTTCATAATCATTTGATATAATTCGAACAATTTGCAAACAACCATCAAGAACTATCGAAACAATCGAAAGCGTGTGATTGTTAAAATCAATAATGTACCAGTTCAGCTGCACACTCTAGCATGCTCAGATTGCTACCCAAATGCTACCCATGAAATATGTTGAAAATGAATGAAAATGATCAGTATCAAAAGAACTCATCAAACAACTGCAGTTCCAAATCGACCTGGCTATTTCTGTGTCCCAGGACTTCGAGAAATTTCAGAAATTCAGGGAATCCCAGGACTGTCGCGGTGGTCAAACGATGTGTCAATAGTCTTCCCACTTGATCTCTCCCTTCTTCAGGGCCTGGGGCGCACCAACCACTGCCGCATCATTTGTTTAAGGGCTCCGAAAAAAAAACCTGGTGGGACCTGGCATTTCGGATTTCTTCATCTGGGTGTGTCTGAAAATAGTGTACCCCTAAACCCAATGGTTAATGATCATTATCCCTATTAAATGGCTATAATTGGGAATATACCCTATTTTCAGACAAACCCATCTTTTATTTCTGTTTTGCTTGTGAAGAATGGATGACACTGGAGATGACATTCCTTCAACCAGTGAGAAAACCAGCAGTAAAATGCCATGGTTAAACAGCAGCAAACGATGGATCTAGACCCGCCTTGGTGAGAACTTCATGGAAATCCTCGCGCGTGTAAATCTTGGTTTTCTCCTGCGTTTTTGTTTGGCTGGAGAGCTGGTGGATGAACTCCACATCCGAAATCTGGGTGTCTAAGGTTAGACCCAGATCCTGAACCACCACATGCTACGGTATATGTAGGATGCTACATGGCACTTGCCGCCAGATAGCTGATATATCATGATATAGCCACTTGTATCGATGATATACCGGCATCTCGAATCGCGGAGCAACGGGGATGCGGTTCCACTCCTCCTGCTTGTAGTCTTCAGGTACCTGGATAAACAGTGCCCACCATGTGGCTGTGGAATTGGAGGTGTAACCTTCTTACTGGTGCGTTTTACGCAGGGAATTTCCGGGAATGATCCATAATCACTAGTAATAATCATCCCAGCAACCCCCAGCAACCCATCCATTCCCTGCTAAGTACCAGTAAGCCTTGAATTTGGAATCCCGTCACCTTGATTTTCCGTCATTCAAATTGCCGAAAAGGGTACCATGCTTGGACACAACCAGCTCCAAAAGATCGGTTTTTGGGATTCCTTGGGTTCCAGAGACGTACATTTGGCCCATAGGTTTATCGTAGGCAAAAGTAATGTATAGGTTACTAGTACTCTCAGGTAATCAAACATGGCCATTGAAAATCCACAATGAATAGAGGGATAAAGGGAAAACAAACTCTAATATACATGGAAGATGTTCCATTGCTACATACGTTTGATTGCCGGAAGCTAAATATGGCTCAATACACAATATATTCTCCGCAAGCGTTTCTCAGTCTGAAACTAGGAACCGACTTCGGCACCGAACTAAACTTCAATGTCAAATGATGTCATTTGTGACTAGAATCTTGGAGAAGAAACCATCAACAAAAACGCGGTGTTTGGGAGATGGATCGTACTTGGAACCGAGAAGGACCCGATTTGGAGATTCCGAGATTCCCTCCATTTTTGTTGTGAAACATGGCTAGTATAGATTCCCGGCAGCAACAAAAAAAGTACTAAACTACCAATCCAAGGTTGACAGAATGAACTCCCATAAAGATCCAAGATTTACTGGTGGAATAATTCCCTTTTGGGGTTTATTGTTGTGTATCATTGTGTATCCCTATTGCATCCCCATTCCAGTGACTAGAATGGGGATGCATTCTAGTCCCATCACAGCTGGTGAAACTAACAAAAAAACAATAAAAATCAAGGTCCTGATTGCTCCCAACACCCCAAATACATTGGGGAAATAAATTGGATATAGATATAAAACATTATAAAACTAGAAAATGACCAACCCTGTGGCCTTAAACTTACCTGTAAAGGTGAGCACCCTCCCAGTGAAATGTGGGTTGCTTTATAAACAAATTAGCTGCCATTAACTATCATTAAGCAATCAACAAAGATAACCCCTAATGATAGTTTGTTTGTTTTTTTTCTCCTTTTAATAAACAACATATGTAATCCTTAGTTAATCAATCATAAGAAGACTGATGGTTAATATAACTAATGATAGTATACTTAACTATTGGTTAACTATCAATAAATCCTTAGTATACTATCATTGGTTATATAAAACTATTGGCATAACTATTGGATATGAAACTAATGGTTAACTATTGGTGTATATATATATATATTTCTTACCTAATATCTAATGATGGTTATTATAAACAACATATGTCGAGTGTTGTAGTAGACAACATATTAATCCGATTATTAATCCACTAATAACCAATGATAAACCAATAAATATACTTAGTTAACCATTTGTTACTTACCCTCTGGTAAATTAACATAGACCCTGGCATTCATCGGGGTTGGAAGACTAGTTTCATTAAAAATAGGTGATAAAATCAGGGTAAGTTAATTTACTGGAGGGTAACATATAACCAATAAATAACTGGTTGGTGATTTCAATCCCTCTGAAAAATATGAAAGTCAGATTGGATCATAATCCCAGCTATTGGGGAAAATAAACAATGTTCCAAACCACCAACCAGATACAGGATGGGGCCCCCCAGTTATAAGTTGGTTTATAAACCATTATAATCCCCATTAACTATAGTTATATCTACCATAAACCCTTGTTAAGCCACTTATAAACCAACTTAGCTATCTTGGGGGCCCCACCCTGTAATAACCAATGAAATGATAATCATATATTAATCATATCATTAACATTAACGCCGCCTCCTCGCTGCGGTCGGCGGCTTCCTTGGCATCTTTCTGAGCCTGGCGGGCCAGAGAAACTCCCGTTAAAAAAAAAAACTGACGTAGAATGAACAATGATAACATGGATACAATATAGATAGCATACATACATATATAATATATATATAGATTTGTTATCATACGACATATATGTATATGCATATATATATATATAATTATATATATATGTAATTATATATATATATGTAATTATATATATAGATGTAGAATGTGTTGTGTTTCTTATAATGATGAGCCACATCCAATGCCTGAGCACATTCAAACTTATGGGTTTGCAAGCCGTGCTTTTTTTTCTTGGTCAAATTCAAAGCATGCTCTAAAGGGAATACAAGTCTTGGCATCTTGGGATTCCAATCAGATTTCAGAAAACACACACCACGAAACATGCCTGGCATGTGCCATGGTCAAGACTCATTAAAATCATTACCCTCTGGTAATTTCTTACAGTTCGCTATTGAAGCCATGGCCCAGTCGAAATAGTGAGTTTTTTCCCATGGAAAAACATGGTGGATCTTTCCAGTTCGTTTTCTGTATGTTTACCAGAGGGTAAACCTCCATTTTCCTATGGCTTTCCTATGGTTTTCCTACGGTTTTCCTATGGTTTTCCTATGGTTTTCCCATTAAAACCTCCATTTTCCTATGGTAATCCCCAGTTGCTAATAATCATCCCATTGCCCATGGCTCAGTATTTTTCTGCTGTTGCTTCATCTCCAAAAGAACAAAACCATAGTTGTTTGAGTTAAAAACCATAGAAATACCATAGTAATAACTATGGTTTATGATCCTCCAAAAAAATGGTCTCCTATATTGTGTAAATATATCATATAATATGATAATTAGAATATAATTAATTATTGCCAGTATTGATCAATATAGATTGACCTCCAAATGATTGTTACCATATTCTGCATGTGCTTCTCAAAAAAAAGACTCCGATGGAGTCCTGCCTCCATCCGCCTCTTTGCTTCTTCTTTCCGTGCCTGGGTCCGTCAGAGTCATTGGCAAGTCGCTTGAACTTTGTTCAATAAACCATGACATACAGTGGCAATACCCCAGATCTTACTCATCTTACTTGCATTGAATTTGCTTAAGGTCATCCATATATATATATATAATATACGTATAATATATATATATATACATATTTATAGAGATTCCCATGTCTAGTCTAGTTTATTTCCCATTGGGAAAATACGCCAAATCACCAACGAAACAACTCTCCCATGACTCCTATGCCGGGCGACCCGAAGCCGCTGCTTGCGAGCTCTCTTCTCATCGATCTCCTGGTGCTTTTTCACTGGGGTATTTTTGTTGGGTGTATTGCTGTTTTGCTGTTTCGTGGGGATCATATCTATCTGTGGATGATCTATCTACCTAGCTATCTAGCTATCTAATCTAATCTAATCTAATCTATTTCGGGCGTGTCTGAAAATGGAGTATACATGATATACGACTTAAATTGGCATTAAATTTGCAATGTAAATGAGAAACATAATGATCAACATGGAAGTATTCGTGTCCTCTGTATGATCAGACAAACCGATATTTACCCATGACTGGGTGTTTTTTGTGGTAAATGTCAACATGTAGGATAAACTCAAAGCCCCAATTTCAGCAAGGTTTGTCAAAACTGTTCGCGCAATTTGAGGGTATAGCCCAGTTCTGTGCAAACATGGTACTGTATTTGAGCCATGAAAAATACCCCTATTCTATCCCATTATTCTGGTTGGTTTGTAAATATTCCCATTATGGGTTATAATAATCCCCAATAAACCAGTTATAGCAACCCCAAAATAGATAGAACAATTGGACACCTGGAAAATGTGTGGTAAGTATCATCTATGCCATCCTAGCAACATATTTCTATCTTTTTTGGGGTTGCTATAATATACTCTCCCACATTAACCCATCAACAGAGGCAATTTACTATGGCTCATTTGGTCAGCGCCCAAGCGCGGCCCCGCCGCCGCGCCTTCTGCTTTAGCAACCCTGTGGGCAGCCCTGTTTCCTTGTCGGCAATGAGTGGGAGAACAACATGGCTATAACATAGCATGATGGGATAATCGAATGGAACAATGATAGTACACCATGGCCATACTAATAGGATCTAGAATAGAACAATAATAAGAGATACACTAAGATAGATAGTACATGGTGAATATGATACACTGATAGGATATAGAATAGAACATACTAAGATATGGAACATTCACCATGGATCCGGCAGGGATTAGTGTTCCCGAAGCTGTGTGGAGTTGCATCTTTTCGCGCTGAAACACCAAGCACTCGATGGACCTGAAGGGATGTAACCTTCTGCCCATGCGGTACGGCCGTGCTGGATGAGTCTGGCGTGCCGAGAAAGTCCAGTAGCTATGGGAACAAACCACTGGACTGAGTTGGCAGGCGCAAGAAACACTCA
>Ga0126342_10007643_pt1 | contig 19343 bp, 12 predicted proteins | sample Cyp1metagenome_FD_92528 | JGI IMG/M metagenome (GOLD analysis project Ga0126342, IMG submission 92528) | Coral microbial communities from Lord Howe Island, Old Settlement Bay, Australia - Cyphastrea 1 metagenome | ecosystem: Host-associated > Invertebrates > Cnidaria > Coral ... | reverse complement strand
ACGTTAACATCCCACCCCACCCCACCCCCCAATCGTATTCAGGTTTACGCAGTTCCAGAAGCCTGGACAAGCCTATATATACATTCATGCATACATGCATACATACATACATGCAGTCATACAGAAATACACACAGACATACATACATGCAGACATACAGACATACACACAGACATACAGACATTCAGACATACAGACATACATACATACATACATACGTACATACATACAGGCATACACACACATACATACAGACATACAGACATACAGACATAGAAACATCCAGACATACAGACATACATACATACATACAGACATACGAACATACAGACATACATACAGACATACAGACATACAGACATACATACAGGCATACATACATACAGACATACAGGCATACATATAGGCATACACACACATACAGACATACAGACATACAGACAGATATACATACATACATACATACATACATACAGACAGACAGACAGACAGACAGACAGAGAGACAGACAGACAGACAGACATACAGACATGCAGACATGCATACATACATACAGACATACACACAGACACACAGACATACAAACATACATACAGACATACATACAAATCTTACAGACATGCAGGCATGCAGACATACAGACATACAGACATACAATCAGACATACAGACATACAGACATACAGACATACATACAGACGTACAGGCATACATACAGACATTTAGACAGACATACAGACATACATACAGACATTCACACAGACGTACAGGCATACATACAGACATTTAGACGGACATTTAGACAGACATACAGACATATATACATACAGACATACATACAGACATACATACAGACAGATATACAGACAGACAGACAGACATACATACATACATACATACAGACAGACATACAGACAGACAGACAGACATACAGACATACAGACAAACATACATAACATTTCAATTTACATAGATAATACTATATACATAATTATATATACATACACTGGTAGGGCAAAAGTTGCGCTTGCTGAGCTTCCCATAAAAAGGCCAACCCCACAGTGAACAGGTTTGGTTTCTTCTTCTGCACACCCTTTTCCCATAGAATCCTAGCATGGAGCTTTGTCGTACCCCGGTCGCATCTCCACCCTCCAAAAGCTTTGAATTCATATATATTCAAAAGAGGGTGATAATTGACCGTCCCACACCTGCCACACAAAACGGACTTGAAAAGTGATCCGCAGTTGACCGAGATGGATGTTTTGTAAAGCTTTCAAGAAACATAAACTCTGTTCCTCCTGAAGTATATATTCATTTATTTCGTTTATTGGAAACCATGTGGCCAAATAATATGCGCTTCGTTCATGGCATGGCATGGCATGGCTCACTAGGTGAGGTTCTCGATCCTAGATCGAGGGCGATCCTACACACGAATGCCAGATAAAGTGCCAGAATATATATATGGAAAATGGCCCATCTATAGATGATTTATGATGATTTACCTATTAAAAATGGTGACTTCCCAGTTCGCTACCTTAAATAACCAGAGGGTATATATATATGTATATATATATTATTTCAGATAAGAGTCAGATATATTTCAAAATATAACATCCAGGATCCAGAATATCAGAATGTACTGTGGCTGGAAGAAATCCTGCACCAGCACCAGTTGGTAGATGTTGTATCCTGTTAGAATCTTACTATCTACAGTGTTTCATAGTTACCACTAGTTACCATCTGGTGCAGGATTTCTTCCATCAGATAAACTATCAGTTGTTGGGGATCACTCGAAGACAGTAGCCTTATTAGCCTTGAAACACGTCAGATGATCCATCTTTTATTGGAATATGTTCATATTTTTTCATATATCCCATTTGGACCATAGAAACATGGCTTAAATGTGGTGTTTATATGATTCATATTCCCCAATATTGCGGCTGATTAAAAGGGCTACTTGTTCAACCTTGGGACGGTGATGCCACCAGTGAATTACAGTACTGTAGCCCTAGAAACCAGTGATTTTGATGGTTATACAGTATACATAGGTTTTATCATTCCATTTCTATGGAGATATTGCAAGTTGTAAATGGCTGTGCATAGGCTTATAATTAACCATTTTTATGGGCTTATTTCACTGACTTACATAGAATTGGTATTTTGGGCCACAAGTGTAACATCTTACCCTTCAGTAAATTAACATGACGATCCTGGCATTTTTCGTGGTTGGGCAAATTCAGTTCCACTGAAAATTGGTGATTTTCAGGGTCGAATTGTTACTAGAATATCTTTAATTTACCAGAGGGTAATGTGTGCGAATTACATATATCACAACTATTCTTCCATGATATTGCCATGATATTCGAATAATGTTCCCATGGTTTTCCCATATTAAACCCAATAGATGACCTGACTGTGTGGCGTGTTTTTGTACCGACTGACACTACCAAGAGCGACCTTGTTTCGCAGCTTCCGTGCCTTCCATGGGCTGTGTCGACCCCGTCAGACCTTGCGCTAGCCGTCTCCCCGAGCTGGTCGCTGTTTTATTTTGGGTTCGATGATTATCAATGGTTATTCATGGTGATTTTCCATTATAACCAAGGGGAATGGTTAATACTATGGTGAACTATAATAGTTATATATATATAGATATAGTTATATATATACTGGTTATATAAGGTAAGATGATTTATTTTGGTTTCCATAAATGGGGGTACCCCCAAATGGATGGTTTATAAGGGAAAATCCTGCTCACATGGATGATGATAAAATGGGGTAGCCCTACTGTTGTATGACTTAGGAACCCCCCATTTTGCTATTCCCGAGATTTAGACAAGACACTGAATTTCTTAAAACAAAAGATCAGAAAGCCTGATCATCTGGATGGATGATGATGGATGGTAGGCTGATAAACAATGATATCATGGCTGGTACATGCTGGTACTACGTTTCTGTTGGGCTTGCAACATGTTCCACATGTGTCTGGTTGAAAATAGGGTGCTTCGGATTTTCATGGATGTTCCATGAATTGTCAATTTTTGTTACTTTGTGAATCATCCCACTTACTAAGTAGGTTATATCCGTGGTTATAAGTGGAATAAGTATGAATAAGTAGGGTTAATCCACTTATAACTGGGGTTACAACCTACTTAGTAAGTGGGATGAGCCACCAGCTATTTACTTGGCAAAAGATGAGGGTATACCTCGATGAACCCAGTCGGGAAACCAAAGCACTTGGGAAATCGAGGCTAAAACTTACGGAAGTGTCGGAAAACTCTATGGATATGTTCTTCAGCCTTTTTACGATGTCCAGCCGCTCCTGTGGTCCTTTGTGAACCTCGCAAATTTCTTCTCTACCAACGTGCAACCATTCCGAACAGCCAGAAACCTCCTTTTTGAATTGCAGCTCAAGTTTTCCGCATTCCAGCGTGGCAAAACAGGCAACAGGCATGTCCTTTTCCTGCAGGTGTGGTCACTTTGGTTTCTGGTGAGGTTCAACATCTTGTGCATCTAATGCGTTGGAACTTGAAAAGCCGTTTATGCCCATGTGGCTGGATTTGACCACGGTCCCTTCTGGGAAGAATGCACGACACTCTAGGCTTGAATTGAGTCCTTGCAGTGAACTTTTTCTTTTTTGTCTCCTTTTTTCATGCGTTCTTCCCTCCCTAGGTAGGTCGGGTCCTGCGCGTGCCGAGGTAGGCGTAGGCTTTCGCTTTGTTAGGTTGGTTTAGGCGCTTCCGTCCTCTCCCCCCCCCGCTGGTCTTGTTCCGTGTCCGTCGGCCTCCGGTTTTCTCTTCTCGTGCCCTTTCAGGGTTGGCCCGCTCCGGGCCAGGTGTGTTGGTGTTGGTGTTTGCTCTTTCCCTCTTCTTTTGCGTTCCCCTCTTCGCGTCCTGGTCAAGTAATCTTCACCTCATTTTCATCTCATCTCACTGTCATTTCCTTCTCATCGTCATTTCATCTGCCCGGGCCTTAATTGCCTCACGCTGCTGCGGCAGGGTGTGTGTGTGTAACATCTGAACAGATTTAAAACCTCTTTTTCGGTCCCAATACGTTTCATGGTTCATGTTTGCAGGGGTCACAGGCCAATTGTGGATACCTGTGCCAACGAAGCTATTCCACAATGGGGGAAGCGGAGATTGATCACCTCCGTGTACCTGCAATTTCGACTGTCATGGCAAGGGGCTAAGCCGAGAACCCCAACACGAGAAATTCTGGTTTTACACGGTTGTCGCAATCTGAGATTTTCTTCGATTTCTTTTTCAACGTTATTTGCATGGTATTTTTACAGTCATGGCGAAGGGCTAAGCCGAGAACCCTATATCGACTATTTTCCGTATTTTGGACCTTATTTGATGGCATTTCTGGTCACGACGGTCATTTCGGAGTACCTTCCATTATTCGAATGATACTACTTAGGTTACCGTGTTTCCCATCGAATTTGCACGTTAAAGGACTCAGTTCCTGATGGATCACTTAAAAAAACAATTTTGTCTAGTGAGTCTAGTGTGTGTATGTGTATATATATATATACATATAATATCACATGTTATATACAAAATATTACAGCATACACATACAGACATATTATGTATATTCTATATGTGTCTATTCATACACAGTACGGTACGTGGGAGTGAAAGAAGATGTTCGCTTTGGACATTGAGACCATATCTGGTACCCCAATGACCCTAAGTCAACTGAGCAAACTACGGGGCGGTACCAGAGTCCACAAGGCAATGTAACCACGAAATATCTGATAGCCAACTCAGCCAAGCATTTTCGCAGAATCTAACGTAATATGGTTGTGTCTGAAAATGAGATATACACCCAAATAGTTACTTTGATGGAGAATATGACTATCCCAGACAAACCCATATGACAAAGAGTGTTTATTTCGGGCCCGGTGACCAAAAAGATGTGGCGAGTTCTTCAAAAAGAATCCATGATCAGCGGAGACAGAAATTTTGCAGCTGGCTGCATGGTTTCGAGACATCAGAGATCCTAATTTTAGGCCCAAAATGTACCAGTGCTGAACCTGCTGCTCTGCTTCAATGGTTCCGAGAAAGTCTTTGAAGGTCATATGGCTATGGCGATCAGAAGGTACCAAATTCGACCCATAACATTTTGGTTACAATGAACATCAAACTATCCCTTTTGAGGCAATATCGAATCACATCCATATTTTGTTGTGTCTGAAAATGTGGTATGTGAAACATGTTTTTCATCCAATGGATATGTTGGAGTTTCTCACTATTTTTTCAGACAAAATCATTTATGCCATTTTTTTGTTTTCTCTAATTGGGTTGATTGACGCAGGAAACCATTCTGGAGCAAGGATGGTAGGGGTAGCCCCCACAATCCGAATTGGCCCCCAATCCCATGGATTTTTTGATGGAGAACTGGTACATATTTCCACAAACTGCATGTGGTATTTAGCAACATTGAGGTAATTTTTGGGTGAAGTGTTGGTATTTTTTCCCACATGAATGGGGGTATGGTACCCTCCCTGGAAGAATTGTCATCGGAAGATGGGGCTAAATGCCACCTTCTTCGACTGATCCCCACCCAGTGACATTTTCAGTGACGTTTATTATACCATTGTGTTTGACCATTTATTTGGCAATCTCTTGTCATATATATATATATATATTCTGGTATGCCATTTGCTATTCTTCATCTGAAATATATTTTGACATTTTGTCTGACACACATCCTGAGATTCTGATTCTGCCTGGTTTGATTCTCTGGCATTCTTTTTGACATGTTTTCTGGCACATTTTTTGACATTCTATCTGACCTTTCATGATTTGGCATTTTATCTGACATTTGATCTGGCATTTTCTGACATCTCTGGCATTCTGCATCTTAAAATGTCTTAAATATCTTCTGTCATGTTATGATTCTGTTTTCTATCTGACATGTTCTCAGACTGGCGCTGCTTCTCTTAGAGGCGAAACTTTACACAAAATCTACCCTCTGGTAAATTGAGGTAGCTTGTGGAAATGGCCTTTTAGAGTTGATTTACCTATAACAAATGGTGATTTTCTATAGCTATGTTAATTTACCAGAGGGTATTGGGAAGGGATGATGGGTTTCCTTGACCTGAAGGTAGCCTCAGTTCTCAGGATGTACCCTCTGGTTATTTAACATAGCCATGGAAACTGGCCCACTTATAGATGGTTTACCTATTAAAAATTGTGATTTTCCATGGCTATGTTAAATAACTAGATGGTATATGTTTTGAGGAAAAACTATGGTTTCCACCGAAGATGTTCCCGTGACAAATCCATTGAAGATGTTCTTTTGCAGGTGATGCGGACAACACGTTTTCGAAAAAAAAAAATCAAGACAAATTTCACAACAATAAGAGTCACAACTTTCGAGAGGAGTCATGGTGGCACTGATCCGAAGTTTGGCACTGGAGATGCTTCATTTAATGGCAATCACTGCATCCGAAATTGGCGGCTTTGTCATCCACGTCACAACGTGCGCTGCATTGCAGCGTCACGACACCATTATTGACGTGTGGCGAACTTTGCTTGGTGTTGCTGAGTCTGGGGGTTTAAATCTAACAACAAAAAACATAGTTGTTGGTATATGTTGGTATATATATATATACATATATATAAAAGATTTATCATTTAATTTAGCGTGATAAATCGTGGTATTGTGTATATTGTGTTTAATTTGCAACAGTATAGTTGTGAGCCATTTTTTCTGGCTGGAAGCAACGCTGTCACAACGATGTCATAGATGATGACGAGGGGAAATATTCCGAATTCGACCTGACCTATCCTGAGCTAGTATCAGTACTGGTTGGTGGTTTGGAACATTTTTTATTTTTCCATGTCATATTTATTTTTCCATTTCATATATGGGATAATCCTTCCCATTGACTTTCATATTTTTTCACGATGGTTAAAACCACCAACCAGATATTATATGTATTTATATGTTATATACAGAATATTACAGCGCACATATGTGATCCCAACTGACTTTCATATTTTTCAGAGGGCTAGGTATACCACCAAGCAGATTATTACTAACCATCATTAACCATTAACCATAAGCATATTCCATAGCCATCATCATTAACCATTATTAACAGTATATTAACCACATACTAACCATGGTGCTGGGCAAAAAAAATAACGACCTCACTGCGGTCTCACTGGAATGATGCTAGGGGAATCATCGAATCATCCCCATGCTGGGCCCAACAAGTCAGGTGAGGGAAAGATTATAATTTACCCAGATATATGGGATAATCTAGAATAGTATTTTTAACAGAATATATCAAATAGTGTGGGGATTATATATATATATGAGTCCGGACTCCGGATCCCTGGCCCCCACACAATGGTCCCCCAAGCTCACGCTCTCGGGAACACGGGACACGGGACCATACATGCATGCATGCATACATACATACATACCTTACATTACATTACATTACATTGCATTGCATTGCATTGCATGACATGACATGACATGACATACATACATGCATACATACATACATACATACATACATACATACACACACAGACATACATACCTATCTACCTACCTACCTACCTACCTACATACCTACATACCTACGTACCTACGTACACACGTACACACGTACACACGTACACACGTACGTACATACGTACATGCATGCATGCATGCATGCATGCATGGATGCATGGATGCATGGATGCATGGATGCATGCATACATACATGCATGCATGCATGCATACATACCAACATACATACCATCATACCAACATACCAACATACATACCAACATACCAACATACCAACATACCACCACCACAGGCCACAGGGGGGGAGGGACCAGAAGAACCATACCACCATCCCAGGCCACAGGGGGGGGGGCTTGGGCGTCCTGAGTCATATATATATATGATAATATGGATATAATACGGCCCGTAATACCCTTAATTAATGTTAACTATCAATATTTGTCCATGGATATTTTCAGTCGGGAATTGTCCAACTGATGGGATGCTGGGAATTATGGACATTTTCGATATAGGATGGGGCCCCAGTTCATTAGCGTTCAGTTGGTGTGTTTACAACTATGTTATACCCTCTGGTAAACTAACGTATAGCTATGGAAAATAACAATCTTTAATAGGTAAATCAACGAACTAAATGTGCTATTTTCAATAGCTATGTTAAATTACCAGAGGGTAACAAGTTGGTGTATGATACGCAAATAACATCAAATAGCATCAAATAACCATGTTTAAATGGGGCCCCATAAACCAACAAACATTTCACTGGGGGGCCCCATCCTGTATAGTTCCTAAATAGTATGTATATACTGAGTCGGTGGTTGTTTATATGTCTACTTGGTTAATTTACTTTTCGGTAAAGCTGATAAGTTGATAAGAGTATATGTTTATTTGGTGCCCCTTAAACAAATCCGAATTTGGTTACCAAAGGAAATGGGTAGCACACCTGGTATTTAGGAGTTTTTCAACCGTACATTTTTTACACTCCATTTTTGCAGGAGATCTTCGATGCACAGCTGGAAGGTTTCTTTTAAGTGGATGATTGGGGACGGGGGACCCCCATTAAAATATGGACACCTCCATATATATATATATATTACAATATTGGTGTATAATGATGTGATTTTTTTTTAAAAACATCATTATGTTCATCACTATCAGTATTATAATTATAATCATCACGTCATTATTCTTCAGCCAGATGTTATTTTGTTGGATAAATCAGCAATCTGAAAATAAGTGGAACATAATAACCATCCCCAACTGAAGGTTTATGGCGGTACCACTTGATGCTTAAAAGTGTTATTTACCCTCTGGTTATTTAACATAGCCATGGAAAATTGCCCATTTATAGATGATTTTCCCATAAAAACCTCCATTTATTAGAGATTTTCCATGGCTATGTTAAATAACCAGATGGTAATATATCAGCCTGTGGCATCCCCAAATTGTTGATTGAAATTTTTGCTTCAAATTGATATTGATATTAATGATACTGTGACATCTTAGATTCCATCGGGATTCATTTTTTTGGATGGTGTAACTGTCGTGGGGCCATGGGCCTCGGCCATCACAAACAATACCCATACAAACCAACTAGAAACAAAAACCCTTTCAGGTTGATTGATTTGATTGGATGAAACCATGGGTTTCCGAAATAAATTTCTCTGCAATGCCAATCTGGTTGGTGGTTTGGAACATTTCTTTTTTTTCCATTTATTGAGAAGAATAATCCCAACTGACCAATATTGTTCAGAGGGGTAGGTCAACCACCAACCAGCAATATGTTAGACTACCTGGAGCTAGATTCTAGATCCAGACACGATCTTGGGCTCATGGCTTTTAGTTGCCCCTTTTCAAAGGCGAAAGCCCGCGATCCAAATGACACACATTTTTTTTACTGAGATCGGATCAAATATCGGGATCTGTTGATCTTATGGTGGTCCACAATACCCATATGCAACCCATGGTGCTGGTATATAAAAACCTACAAAACTGGGTGATTTTGTTCGGGTAAATTTTAGTAAATATAGCATACATGGAGCATCTGGGATATGGTTTCATGATGTTTCATGGTGATTGACTCCACGAAAATCGGGATCCCATTCGGAAGTTGATGGATTTTTTGTATCAGTGGGGCTAAACAATACTAAAACAATGAGGTACCAGAGCACCCACAAGATTGGTTATGTCAGTACTAAACCATACATTCTTGGGAGTCAATACAAGCTGCAGCCTGTGAAGTATAACTATGCTCCAAATGGGTCCGAATGAGCAGTGTTCAAAAACCTTGTTGGTTGATGATTAGTTGGGGGATTATACTACCAATGTATTGGGGATTACAATAATCTAATAGGGGAATCCCTATTAGCCAATCTTCGTTAGATTTTGACGCCAGATTGAGCGCAGTTTCAACTTGATTTGAACATAAGTTGAAGGTAATCAAAGCAGGTTTTGCTGAGAAATGTTCAAAAGCGTTGAGATGTGTTCAATCCCGTTAGTGGAGTCACATATTACAGTGGTAAAGTATACATAAAGTTGACTTGGGAGCACAACTACCTAGAGTACCCAAACAGATCCGGAACTGAATTGTTTTTTTCACAGCAGAAAAGCCCGAGTCCCACCTGCTGACTACGCGCTGCGCGTGGAATCCACACGCTATTGGAGCAAGGAGCAGTGGAAAGTTTCATTGTGAACATGAAATCCCCGGCACAGAACGAAAGTTACAATGCCATCTGTCGCCTGGTCGGGTTGGACAACTTCTGACCTACAAAGGGACCGAACGTTGGCATGCCAGTGGACATCCATCGTGACCCGACATGGACTGAGTGTTTGTGTAGTCAACGGGAGGCAGGACGGGCCGTCAGAAACAGCCCATGTTGATTGTTTAAACTGTATACACCATGCATTTCAGGTTGACATTCATCAGCCCATAGATTCTCCTACTGGTTGCTGGTTGATTCAGTGATAGAGGAAGAATGGAGGACATTCCGATATCCCCATCAACGGGATTCGACAGTTACGGCCCCTCTCTTATTTAAAAAGACGCATGCAATTGTTGTAACTGGGGTATTATATGATATCGTATAATCAACGGCCATTTCAGGAACCTTAATTGGAGGTAGTTACGATATAAGGCCTTCCTCAGGTCTGTGTAAGGGAACTTCCCCTATCTCCCCAATTCATATGGCCAGAAATATTGGTACGTTTACGTACCTCCATTTAAGTATCCTGAAATTCCGAGAAAAAAACAACGACCTTTACTGGTTGGTGGTTTGGAACATGTTTTTTTCATATATTGGGAATAGTAACCCCAACTGACTTTCATATTTTTTCAGAGGGGTATAGGTCAACCACCAAGCAGTTTACAATCGACATCGTGATAGGATTCAGACAACTATCCCAACATTGCCCGACGGCTTCCTGGCCTTGCAGAAAAACACAGCACGCAGCTCACATGTCCCGCGATTTGTCTTGTTATTTCAGCTGGCGACGTCAGGAGTTCAAGTGGAGGCTGTAAACTTGGTGCTATGGTAGCTATATGGCCCTTGTGACTAGTTTTGTGACTAGTTCAGTACTGGATCTAGCGTTTCATCATACAACCTCTGAGATGTTTGAAAAGGGGTCCGATGTAGCCTGAAACAAGATGAAACAATACTATAGCAACAAAAGGGGAAGGGATGTTTGCTAGGCTAACCCCATACCAGTCCTACCAATCCGACCAATCCTACCAATCCCAGTTTGGGGCGACTGGACAAATACCAATCGCATTGAGTTTACAACCACAGCTTGTACTGGAAGGTCGCAGAAAACAGATTCGTTCGGCCCATATCTTGGCGACAAAAGCTGCGCCCAACTTCTGAGTTAGACCCCAAAAAAGTCATTGACAAATGATAGGCACAGTTTTATTTTCGAAACCCCTTTGTTCAATGATAACAAAAGGTGTTTCTTGTAGATGTTTCCGCAAATCAATGCTAATCGATCCATTCCCTTTTTGGTATTAAAACATAGCAATGGAAAACCATGGAAAACCACCATATTTGATAGGTAAATCATCTACGAATGGGCCATTTAACCCATATCTTAGATTACCAGTGGGCATTCCATTTGGTTTGGCCAAATCTTAACGCCGTCATAACCATGTCAGTATAGATGAAGACAAGAAGGGGAATCTTCCCAAAATGGATGACCTTGTTTCAGGGCAGTGGACTATTATTGTTTAGCCAGATGTTATCCCCATATCGGGAATTTCCCAATGAATAGTGGGATGCAGCACAAAATCGGAGTTGTGGAATTTTTCATGGGAATACATTATTATGTGATGGGATATAACCCGATATATCATCATTTAAACAGTTTAAACATGGGGAAAATTCTGAGATTTCACTACCAATGTTGACTTTTTGAGAATTTCACCAGCAATTTTCGTGTTTTTTTCATTTGAGCGCCACCAAAAAAGCGCCAGTGAAGCCACAACATCTAGGGATCAACGAAGCCAGTGGGGCTTCTGAACTATCAAAACATCCATGGTAAACCAAGTAAACTATAGTTATAAGTACCATAAACCATAGTTATTGGAGTTATAAACCAACTTAGCTATCTTGGGGGCCTCACATTGTAGAGATGGATATTTTTCACTACAATTTACCATTTTTTTAAGCCATGGATATTAATACAAAATTATACAAACCGTTTTGCGGCTAAAACATATAGTTTTCTCTCTGGTATCAAGGCATGACCATAGTGTTATACACTATATTCTGGCATCTTTTGCGTATTCACAAGTGTGCCCGGGATGAAATAATCGTCCAATCTCATGTTCTTTTTGCAGGTTAGGTTAATAGATTGCAGATTAATAGCACAAGATTAAGTTGCACTAGACGAACCATATCCTGTGTGTTTACCCCTTTTTTTGATGGTTGAGATTCTTCTTTTGAACATGTGAAGCTTTGCTTCTTTGGGTGACCAATCCAAGTTGTGTTGCATTTGTCATGGTCAGCAAGTCCCTTCCACCTAATATTAACATATATCAACTATTTCGAAGCCATTGTTTACTACTGGTTTATGAATTTTGGTGTCATATGTGAGGTAAATATCAGGGTGATCGCTTGGATTTTCTCAAAATGCATGGGAACCAAGCACTAAGCAGTTTCTGAGAGAGCAGTGCCCAAAGCCCCTGTATTTTTTTTGTAATATACTATTTGGTGCTATTTTGTTGTAAGGTTCTGCAATTTTTTTAGTCCGGTTTTGAGCCAACCAGTCGTTTTTTTTTTGGATGTTAGATGGTGAACTCAACCTTAAGTTGGATTCTTATCTAGGAATGTGGTAGAGAACTCATGATCTTATTTTATTTTAATGCCTTTGATCCCACATTATGTTGGGACAGAAAAGTACCATTGTCGATGCTGAAATTTATACAGCAAGTCTCAACTCTGAGTTGGCTTTGACCCAGCATCAGCTGGTAAGTCCTCCCCCTTTAAGATGACATGGGTAATGCTAACATTTTTTTCCGGGATATATGATCGCATTCTCCATTAACTAAAAGAGTCCGGTTCAGTAACCAGTAATTTGTTGGGGATCACGGTCTCACGTATCTAATATCTACTTTTAGCTGCAACTGCACCAGCAATGGCATCACATTGCTGAATCAGTTGTTGCTTTTCTTTGGAGCATCCCCTGTCATGACTCTTCTAAATCAGATTTTGCTGAGTTAATTTGTGACAGAATGATTAGGAATGGTGTATATAATTGGATTTTCCAGATTATCAGTATAATTTGAGATAAGTATTCACAATGATAGTCAAATAACAATTAGCCAGACTATCAGTGTTAGATTTTCCCCAACTGGTGATTCCACCAGTTTGTAATTCTACAGGGGTGCTATTTGTCAAATTCTGGACTGAACCCCTGGATCACAAATCCTGTCTCTCTTGTTTCAAAGCGGTTTGTAACGCATACATACATATATTATATATGTATAATCCATTTGACTGGGGGTATTCCATATATATATATACACCTACATACATATATATATATATATATATATACATACATACACACAGACAGACAGCCAGCCAGACAGACGGACATATATATATATATAATATACACATGATTACAGTATATTCCATCTAAGGAGGCATATTCCATGTATATATATATGGATGGGCAAATGATAACAATTCACTAACCTGAAATGTTGGGCCATTGATCAGGATTGGGACGCTTCCATCTTACAACAGCAGTACAAGGAGCTGACGACGTTGCGATTTCTGCGAGCCCGTGAGCCCTGTTCGCTTGGTGATGCGTTTGTCATCTAAAATAAGGGCCTTAATAGGGTTTTAAGCATCAAATTGGATTATCTATGGCATATCCATATATAGGGATAATAGGGCCTATCCTATCCTATCCTTAATAGGGTTTTTGATTAGTTTGTCGTCTAAAAAAGGTTTTAAGCATCAAACATGTCTAGATATGATAGATGATGGTTGGTTGATGATTAATTAGTTTGTCATTTTTGATGCTTAATAGTGGTTGGAACCATCGTTTATAGAGGTTATAACATATATCCATCAAACATTTCTTCGTAACTTGCTTCCCTGAATTACTATGGAGATCCCCCCCGGATAACTTTAGTAATTGTAACGCAGGGTGGGTTTTAGTAGTTGTTTTCGTCACATGTGCCAGATTTTTCTGTATTGAACCTACCTGTCACCAGTGAATAGCGACCAGACCTACCTTATATTTTGATGATTTCAGTCCAAAAGGATTGATTTACGGTAATCAAATTGCATGATCGGATTTCAGTATTCTGCTTTACAAGGCATTCATTTTCGCCCCAAGGTACCCCTATGTGATAATTAGTTCCAGTTTTTGTTGGGATCACTTTTGCTCAATTTTTCTTCCGAAGCCGAAGATTCTTGCGCCTCAGAGGTTGGTTGGTCAGTGCCTTTGGGGGCTCCTGGACATCCATCCATGTTTCATATCGACAAAAAAAAGAACCTGTAGGTCTATAGCGTTTTTTTTGTTTGGCCTTGTGTTGAAGATTTGTTTGGCCCGCATTTGGTTGAAAAGGTGATGTAAGTCCATAATAGTCCATATAGAATGAAATCAAATCATATACACTTCCATACAATTCCTGTATTTAATGGGTGGATCATGGTAAATCTCTTTGATTCTTCCCTGGGTCCCAGCCATGTTGAAGAAATTCCGGCCCTAGCTCAGCCAGGAGAAATTTGCCGGCCATATCCATGATCACGAGCTGGGACCTGAGAAAAACCATGGCTTTTCCTGTCCCCAGGTCTCCCTTAATGTCTTCCGAAAAGGTCGAAACTAAAACTGAATGATATACCCTGATGTACAAAAAAATATTTGGGGATGGGAACAATGAATCCATTTTCATGTCCGGATTCAGATTCACCAATGATGTTTGGATTTCTTTGAAACCGGACAGATAGCCATTAACAATACCCTTTTTTTTCGGACCCTGGTACATCTAAGCTTTATCATTTCGCATACGGGAACCACATCCCCAAAGGAATTTGAATGTGACATCTAAAAAAAAATGTTGCTATATTTGAATGTGCCAGCTGACTTGTTGATGTTCAAGTAACTGATCCAACATGTCTTGCCTCATAGTGTGGATGGTTGCTGGCTACTTACCCATATGACCCCATTGAATCCCAATAAACCCTTTTACATTCCCATGAAATCACGAATGCCATGAGAACCCGATCAAATCGCCATTTTTATTGGTTAAATCCCGATCAAATCACCATTTTCTTGGTGAAATCCCACAAAATCCCCGTTTTTTCTTGGTGAACTCCTATGACATTTCATTTTTTCTGGTGAAATCCTATAAAAAGCCTCGTTTTTTTCTTGGAAAAAAAAATGTGGCGACCACCACTGCAACGACCACTGCAGCTGAGGTCAGTGACCTTGGCCAATCTCGAGCGGAAGACCTCAATTTCCCTGGAGCAGTGCCTCTCCAGTAGCTAGGCAATCAATAGTTAATAAATATTAAACAGGGGAATATTAACTATAGTGAATATTGATTGCCTATTATATTAGCTATTATAGTGAATATTGATTCCCAATAGGTAATCACTATAATAGATTTAGTTAATAGGTAATCCAGTTATAGTGAATATTGATTGCCTATTAACTACTTACATGTTAATATTGGTTTGGTTGCCTAGTATATTGGCTCTTAACTACTTAATATACTGTTGATTAAATATCTGAACATGTTTGTGGATTAACTAGTTAAGGCAACTAATATACTGTTAATTGGATGTATATAGGTACTGTAATACATTTACTAATCTATAGTGATTTTAACATATATATATATATATATGTATGTATGTATTGTGTATAGGTAATTTCTAATATAGGCAATCTTTAGATAACAGTTAATTTCAAAATAGTATAGTATTATACTGAATATATGTTACTATTATATCAATAGTTAATCGGTAGTTGACTACTTGTGTGAAGTCGATAACTATATTATCGATAGTAATTACTACTAGAGCTAAGGCAGTTAGCACTACTAATCATTGGCATTAGCTTCCACCAGTAGTTTCTGTAATCACTCGTTTTTTTTATTACTAGCAGTAATTTGCATTTTTTGTTGTAACAAGACACTATCATAGTACTTGAGTATTGCTTGTAAATTCTAGTAGTGGTATAGTAATTTGAAGGCAGAGATTGTCAATGATTCAAAGCACTAGGAATTGCAGTGGAAGTTGCTAATGGCAACTGCTATAGCAGTAGCAATTAGTCGTACTGAGTATTCCCAAAGTTAGTTTGATAATTATAGTTGTGTTATATACTATTGCCAGCTATCAAGTAGGACTGACTAACGATTGTCTGCAATTAGGCATACTACCAGTTAGTAACTATTCAGTTTCAACATCTCAAAATAGATTGTAGCCAGAGTGGTAGTGTAGAACACTGATATTTTCTTAAAGATGCAATGCAGCCAGTAATCAAAGCTGATATATTGAATGTATATATGTACTGTACTACATGCCATATCTTTCTGCATGAAAATTCAATAAAGATCATGCTTGACGGTGTTCTCCATTTGTTTGAGGGGTAAGTGTCATCGCTTGTAAAGGGAGATTTCCATCCAAAGGGTAGACCCCATCTGGTTATTTAACATAGCCATGGTATAGATGGCCCATAGAAATAGATGGTTTAGCTATTAAAAATGGTGATTTTCCATGGCTATGTTAAATAACCAGATGGTAATTCTTCATTGATGTCGGAAAAAGTATTGCTACACAATTTCCATGAGGTTCCCTGGCTATATATATATATATATCCTATATCCCATCCTTGCTCCCCTCATCCCCCTGCGTAAATCAGGTGCACCTACCCGGCAACTGTTGTCCTCTGGGCAGAGCATTTGACCACTACTTTCACAGGAGTTTACTTGTCTAACTTTTTTGCGAGTAGCTATGGGTAGCTAATATATAATCTGGAAACGAACGAAGACATACAGTGTTGTTTGTTTGATTGCTTGTTTGCCTGTGTTTTTTTCTGTTTGTTTGTTTGTTTGTTTGTTTGTTTGTTTGTTTGTGTGTGTGTGTGTTCAAGTTTGTTTGTCATATAGACAAGTTAGTGCTACTAGTAATAGATATTATCAATAACAACCACTACTACTAATGACACTAACAATAGTGCTTGTAATCTATTGTTGTTGTATTACTGCTGATACTATTACCACTACTGTAGCACCAGTTTAATATCTATGAGACATTATTATAAAATATACTGCCAATAGTAGCAAGTACAACTCTTAATAGATATAATACCTGTTGCAAATCTGATAATAGATATAAATAGTGTCAACAACCGCTAGTCAGAGTAATGTGGGACCATCACCTTTTATCACCAATTTTATAGGTGGTATGTTTACCATTCCCAGTCATGGGTGGTTTATTGTTCTACCCACATTACAACAGATTGTTGTTGTTCATTATATAGTTTTTACAATTATTACTATTCATTATATAGTGTTTATTACTATTCATGTTTATTGTTATACTATTCTGTTTATATTGTTTATAGTTGTTGTTGCTGATCACCGAGGTCTTGTGAAGGATGATGACCTGACGGCATTCTGCCGAGAGTCGCCAACTTAAGACACGAAAAGAGTGACAGCCAGCGACGGTCTGAAAATGGTGGTACCAGAAACCGGCCATGTTTTTTTAATGGAATAAAGATGGGAAAGGGGTATATAGATGATAAACCATGAAAAACGATGATAATCGATGATAAACCATGACAAAAACATAGTTGTTTTTTTTCCGGGTACCCTATGTTCAAAAAATCCACATCACAATCCACACATTTTTTTTTGGAAAATGTCGGAAGATTAACGCAATGCTGAAGCTTCATCGCTGCAAAAGGCAACCAATGAGAGGGGAAACAAATATGATTGAAAACCTGTCCAAAATGATCCTCAATGTAGCGGCATGGTTTTAATTACCTTCATCGGCCCTAGATCTGTCAAACCGACTGTTTCAGAAATTGACACTGTTTTTAGCAACAAAATCACAGAATTTCATTCACTTTCGTGGAGGAAACTTACAAAGACCAGGGTATTTGGTGATTTCAGGCGGAAAACCAAGACCCGGAGAACATCACTGAAGATCCGGAGTTTTCGGAGTTTTCTCAGCCCTTTTGTAGTGCCAGTAGTTGACCCCTGCTGTTGCATGCAAGCGACATTTCAAGAAATGAACACAGCAAAAAAAACATTCTACTATCTTAGACTATCTTAGTTTTTGAATGTAAGTGGTTAAGTGTTAATGGTTTAAGATTAATATGCTATCTGAAGCTTTAACCACTATTCTACTATTAGTAGTTCATTCATTATTATTTGTTAATCATTTATCATTACCAGTAGTACCGCGCAAGGCGGTGGCGGAAGTTTTAAAAATAGGACACTATAGGAGAGGTGAGTTGTTGTGATGCATGGATGGCAGAGCGAATCCACTGATGGACCGAAAGGTGCTTGGAGTTGTGTTTTTTGAACTGGTTGCAATGGTTGCAGTGGTCACCTCACCCACAACTGCTGGATGTGGTGTGGTGTAGTGCAGTAGTTGTAGCTGTAGTGTAGTGGAGTTGTAGTTGTAGTTGTAGTGTAGTGCAATTAGTGTAGTGTAGTTGTAGTTGTAGTTGTAGTTGTGATTGTAGTTGTAGTTGTAAAGTAGTGTAATGTAGTGTAGTGTACTGTGCTGTAGTGTAGTGTACTGTCGTCTTGTGTGCCCTGGTGTAGTATAGTGTAGTGTAGTCTGGTGTAGCGTGTGTGTGTGTGTGTGAAGTAGTGTAGCTGTAGTTGTAGTGTAATGTCGCGTAGTTGTAGTTGTAGTGTAGCGTAGTGTTGTGTAATATAGTGTAGTGTTGTGTAATGTAGTGAGTGTAGTTGTAGTATTAGTATTAGTATTAGTATTAGCATAAGTAGTTCTAGTCGGAGTAGTAATAGCAGCAGCAGCAGCAGCAGCAGCAGGAGGAGGAGGAGTAGTAGTAGTAGTAGTAGTAGTAGTAGTAGTAGTTCTTGTTGTTCTTGTTGTTGTTGTTGTTGTTGTTGGGGGTGTTGTTGGGGGTGTTGTTGGTGGTGGTGTTGTTGGTGTTGTTGGTGTTGTTGGTGTTGTTGGTGTTGTTGGCGTTGTTGGCGTTGTTGGTGTTGTTGGTGTTGTTGGTGTTGTTGGTGTTGTTGGTGTTGTTGGTGTTGTTGGTGTTGTTGGTGTTGTTGGTGTTGTTGGTGTTGTTGGTGTTGTTGGTGTTGTTGGTGTTGTT
>Ga0126342_10007642_pt1 | contig 19345 bp, 25 predicted proteins | sample Cyp1metagenome_FD_92528 | JGI IMG/M metagenome (GOLD analysis project Ga0126342, IMG submission 92528) | Coral microbial communities from Lord Howe Island, Old Settlement Bay, Australia - Cyphastrea 1 metagenome | ecosystem: Host-associated > Invertebrates > Cnidaria > Coral ... | reverse complement strand
TTGCCAGGTGGGTGGGTAAACAACCAAGAGCGATGGCTTCGAAAACAGGCTGACTTCGTGCGCTTGCCTGACTGAACCTTTTGCAGCAACTTCGTGGGTGCTGAACCGCTGATAAAGCTACAATATATTTTTCAAATTCCCTGACACAATATATAAACATCAGCAGCTCTGGGGCTTTGGAAGTCAAAACAAGGCCACCATTCATCTCGAAGTTCTCAACTTGAATCCTACGTTCACCTCATCTTGCAATCAGCCAGTGCCGGGAACATAGGGCATCAACATGACTTGGTCGATTTGGACTTGATCAGACTTTAGTATTTGACCAGTATTTGAAGAATATGATCAGACAAAAAATATGGTCAAGTTGACCAATCAGACTTTAGACCTTCTCGAACATTCTATGTCAAATGCCCTGGCAAATATTCACCCTCAATCAACCAGGAGCCAGGAACATTTAGGGGCAAACCTTTACGCATGCAACGACTGGAATTTTGCGCTACAGTTGCCCTATCATTCCGATTTTATGACCGGCTGGTCGCGCTGCAACCTGACCGACCATTGCATGATCCAACAAGAAACTTGTACAAGTAGGCGGTAAGCCATTGCGTTCTATATAACCCCGGTGGAGTTGGCTGGAATTGGTCTATTCCTCCGTGAAATTGGTCTATAACCATTAGGCTTCAAGGCTGATGTTCCAGACATAGGGGGGCCCATCATCCAATGTTTCAGGGTCAAAGTCCAAGACATGAATAGAACCACCAAACAAAATGTTGCTGATATGATTGGGTGCTTAGCCAATCATATGGTAAAAAATCGTTTGTTTGGCTATACGACCACTATTTTGATACATGAATAATATTCATTGCGCTAGATAGGTAGCACTGTGTAGATCAAACAAACAACATAGCAAGACATAGCACTGCATAGATAGAGTTATAAGATCAGAAAGTAAGATATACAAATAGACAAACAAACAAACAAACACATAGATAGACACAGAAATAGATAGATAGATAGATAGATCGATGGATGGATGGATGGATGGATTGGATTGGATTGGATTGGATTGGATTGGATTGGATTGGATTGGATTGGATTGGATTGGATTGGATTGGATTGGATAGGATAGGATAGGATAGGATAGGATAGGATAGGTAGATGGATAGATAGGTAGATAAATAGATAGGTAGATAAATAGATAGGTAGATAGATAGATAGAGATATAAATATATATATATATAGATATATTAGATTCAGTTAGATTTTATCTGATTTTGATTCAGATTTAGATTAGATCAGATTAGATAGATAGATAGATAAATAGATAGATAGATAATCAAATAGATAGATAGATAGATTAGATCAAACAACATAAGGTTAGATTAGATTTGGTTGGATTATTGGATTACACATTTTTTCTTATATAGATTCGATAGTATAGATGGATGCATATTGATGGATGGACGGACAGATAGTAGCGTGTTTTCGAAACAGGGCATGTTTGTGTATGATTTTTGTATGCACATATGCATGCATTTACGCACTCATGCATGTACAAAGGGATGTCCGCATATGTATAGATACATACCAAATGTGCACATATGACAAACTTGATCAAACATGAGAAGGAAAACACACACATACCCCCTGGTAATTGAACATGTCCATGTAACATTACCCAGGAAAGAAGATGATTTACCGATTCAATATGACTATTGTCCACCACAATTCCATCCAGGCTCGGCCTCTGCCACAGTGCTACCATGGGGGCCCATCAAGTCAGGGAGCCTCGGGCACCACATGGGAAGCGCTGTTGCACCAAACACCACGCCCCACCAACCAACATAAGACCCTAAGAATGGCATGTGTCTACTATATATGAGGACGGTGCATACCCTTACCTTAAAACCCCCTATTTGGCAGAGTCGAAACATGGGATGTAAGGGAATGTATGTATATATATATATATAACCCCCAAATAAATTTCGTCATTGGATATGTCTTTTGGGGCAGTTTGCACAGTAAATAGGAAAATCGCCGGAAACGGGCACTTGATGACAAGGCTTTGATCTACCCGCAGGTACAATACCCTCCAAGGAGACCCAAAAGGATCCCAAAAGGTGGGTTCCTCTGTAGCTATGTATGTTCTTCTCCTGCCATTAATCCCAATGTGTTGGGAGGGCGAATTACTTTCACAACGGAATGAACTGCCAGTCCAATATCCAGCCACAAAGACACGTATTTAGATTTCCCAATGTATAAGGCAGTAAAATAAAGCCTACCATACACAAATATATATATATATATATCATGTAATATGTATAATATGTATATGGTATGCACATGAGAATATACACTATAAAGACCATTGCGTATGTATGTATAACTAATATATATATATATAAACATACTGTATCTTGGAAGCTTAGTGGCGGCGGCTCAGATTCAGGAAACATCCACGAGATGGATCAGGAAATTGTGATGGAATTGATGATCCATGAATCATGAGACATGATTTTCCAATTTTCATCAATAGCTGTGATAGACGACCAAAGAGTGGATCTGCTAACATCCATTCATTGGACGTCTACCAGTTGAACCTGATGATCTGCAAGAAAACGGATGAAAATGGTTGGATGACCACCATGGTCTCCACCATCTACCAACATATCAATCATAAGGAACTATAAGAAGCCTAATAAGGGTCAATCTTCCTATTTAGAACATGTTTGGACCACTTCTGGAAGTCTCTACGTCTCACTCACTGTGTACGCAAATCTGGTCTGAGGCCCCAACTTCTGTACACAAAAACTGGTCGGTTGAGCCCAAAGTTTGGCGGAATGCGGAACTTTAGGCAATGAAGTTTACTCCAAGCCACCCTCAATTTCATAACATGTGCTTGAACAAAATGAATACAAGTCAGCTAAACTTTGGGCAACCAACAGTGCAAACAATTTGCTTGGGATGTTTTCATCAGCAGTGAAACCCCGAATGTAATGCGCTGACTTTTAAGACTTGTATTGATCATGTGACTCCCTTTGGCTTGTAAAATGACTTAACAGTGATCATTGAAATTGTTGCACGGGGATTCAGCCAACCCCGAAAGGTCACCCGCAAATAAACGATTAAATTAGTATCGTTTAGATATGTCATGTATGTTGTTGCAGAAAAGGACACGTATACACAACCGGACGTTTAGGATCGTTTAGGAAATAGGATGGAATAGCCTCACCCCTCACAGGGCAGCATCTGAAGGATTTTGCGTGGGTTGAAGTTACTCCATCTAGCACGCACGTGACAGATCCAAACTCCAATGCAGGACAAAGGGGTGCACTCCTGAGATTTCTACTTTTATGGATCCTTCGAAAGTTGAGTTTCCAAGATATGATTGCTCGCAACGATATATATATATATATGTATATATAATATATTAGATTTTACGGTATATTGAAGTGCGTGAATGTGTATGGAATTTTGTGGAACAGTGCGGAATACCCGGGGGGGTACCAAATCAACTGCCAAGACACGTCACACCAAATACGCTGATATAAGCTGAGATTACACCCGCATGCTTTTGTAGATTCATTCAAGCATGACGTACGATAATGTATGAGGGTTTGTTGGTCATCACAGGTGCCCTCACTCACTTGCGCCCGTAGAAATTTGACTGGGCTCTTTGTATTCCCCTAATTTCCTGCCGGAGCATGACGAGCATAACTGGGTCTGGGGGTCTGGGGGGCTCCGACACGGCGCACTGCCATTCTTGGCGTCGTATTTGGGTTGGGGCCCAAAAATGAGTTTTTTTTTTTAACTCCAAATGACAATCAAATAATTGGGAACATGATGATAAACCCTGATAAACCAATGGATTTAGGGGTGTTAACACATTTTAGCCAAACTTCCAGGTATCAAGACCATGTTCTTGTTACACTTGTGGTTTCAACCTGCACTATTGTAGAGGCATGTATCATAAACTCTGGAGATTGAGACCCTCGCATGCGAAAAAAAATGCATCGAACAAATACAGTATATGTTTTCAAAAACCCAGAAATCATCATCCCCTGGATGTTGGTATACGGTATACCATCTAATTAGCTAGCCAAACAATCCAACAATGAAACGTGAAGAAATCCGGATGTACTGCCTTCACAAACCAGGATGGACTGTCAGCCTGGTTTCCCATGTGTTTTCCATGATTTCTCCGGAGAAAATGGTGTCGTTGTCCTTTCCCAATGTCTCGGGATCTTAAAGAAAAGACACGTGTTGTTGAACACCAAAAGCAAAACACATGTCCTAAACAGGGTGATTTCATCACAACCACTCCGAGTCCAATTAGTGATATACCTCATAGGGGTCCCAAGTTGAAAAGTTTCACAGGGCTAGAAACATGTCCACGTGGGACAATGATCCTTTTGGTAAACACCCAAACAAGAGACATCAAGAGGCTCAAATTTTGGCACAAAAAAATGTGGTTCATATAATTTCATATATTAATATATATTACAGTACTTGTTTTGTCATGTAAAGAACTATTTGTCCTGGATTCCCCCAACATTGCCATACATTGCCCAATGGGGCCACCGGATCTCACCGGGGATCCCCGCCTTTCGTAAGGCCTGAGATTTTGTTGAGATCCCCAAGCCATTTCCGTCCACAACTTACGGCCGTTGGCCCGGCCCTGTTCGAAGGATTATGGGAAGATAGCAATCAACAATGTGCCCAAGGGGTCCAAAATCAAGCAAATAATGAAACAGTCTACGCAAAGGTGAGAAAAACAGGCAATCTGTACATGACTCTATGAAATAGGAGTTTATGTACACATGTTACACAATGTTACACATGTCATTCTACAAAGGAGTTTTGGTAGATAATGATGTGTTTCCGTGCACGACGCATCATACACGAACACATCACATAAAGTGTGTTCACACAGAGTATAGTTCAAAACGAGTTTCATCACACCACAATCTGTGATCAGTTGAAAGGGGGTTTGTGGTCCCTTGCAGGTTCGAGGAGCGCTTCACGAATGACTAAAATTCGATGATCAAAATTGAGATTTGGAGATCCAACATCATTAGCCTTCAGGATGTCCCAAGCCAGTTTCATGCTTTCCATGGTCCAATTTTCCTGGGTCGGCCGACTCTTCGGTTAAATGGTTTTTATGGTTTTTTGGTATATGTAATAAGAAACAAAAGTAACTTGTTGTGAGTGTGACCTGGGTCTTCTCAGTTGAAAGGTTTGATTTTGCGGAGAGGTCCCTGTGAAGGAGCACCACTTCATTTGCCCGTTGGTAAACGAAGTCGTTAGAGTTGTTTCTATCGATGTAAGTGGTGTGCAAACGTAATATTTTTCTCAAGCCTTAGAGTTGAAATGTATTTAGCAGTCTCCCTGTACTGTGTGTCGTTTGAAGGGACTCTAAACCGTAAAGTAGTCTACTAATGATAACGGAGTTATAAACTAATTATATTATATAAGTAATTTCCATTTTCTGCTTCAGTTCGGTTTGTTTCAATATCAAGGCGTTTCAAAATTGGCATGGTGCTCGAGATTCGGCGCCTTCCTTCCTGCGCAGGATCAGCTTTTTCCCGTCGTCTGCATCACGGTTCCATTACAAAATTTCATTCTGCCGATGTTGGTATTAAAACTGTCATATAATTGCGTTTGCAATCATTTATATGCATTTCTCATGTTTCAATCTAAGACTTTGATTCTTGTTCGATCAAATGGAAATAAACGCGGCAGTCCTAGCACTTTTGGCAATGATATTGGATGATTATATAGATTGTCGTCTGCATACAACACTTCTTGGAAAATCTTGGAAACTGCTATTTTGAAAAGGGTTTTGACGTCGAGGGTCGTGAAATTGTTTCACGCCGTGAAACATAACATGTATGGTCAATATAAAGGTGTAATGACTTAATGGACATCCCTGTCTTCCTGTCCTCTGTTGCCATTCGCTTTCCTGATCCCCTTGCATCACTTTGAAGGTTGGATTCTAGTGACTTCTGATATTATCAATAATGGTTTGAGGAATTCCTAGCCATTCATAAGAGGGACAGAAACATGTTGTCATGGTCGATTCCATCGAAGGTCTTCTCCCAATCAAAGGAAAATAAAAAATGATTAGCGGGTCATGCCCTTGTTCTGCATAGTCTGTCAGGCGGTGCACGCAAAAAAGTGGTTCAGCAGTTGACCGTTTAGAGCGAAAACCGTATTGTGTCCCCGATATAATCTTAAAGGATAGATGCGAGCCGGACTTGAATAACGCCAGCGAACATCTTATAGCAAGCATTTAGCAGGGAGATTGGACGATTGTTTTCAGGATTGTCATGTGCCCTTTTGTATAAACAACAGACACGCGCAAGCGTGTTTAACTGTCAGGGACCCTCCGCCCTACCCAGAGCCTGCAGCTTTGTTGGCTTTGAGTCTCGAAACAGTGTGCTGGATTTCAATGATGGAAATGGGGTCAACTTTAAATGGAAAGTTCTGGTGGAACAAAATGCACATAGTATAATCACATATGATTATAACATATACTGTTATATAATGTTATATATATATACATATGTATGTGTATATATATAATATACCCCGGTTAGTTTTTCAGTTTTAGAGACCATCAAAAAAATAGTGATTGGCTACATGTACCAACGGAAATTCCTGAATAAAACCACCCAGAGGGTGATTCTGGGGTTGACATCATAGATCATCATAGAAATGTACAGAGTGTTTTGTGGCTTCAGTCATTCTGATATCCGAGGTAGGGATACAATAGAAGGGAAAGCAGTTCCGGTTGTACAATTTCCCCCTTGAGATTCTCGAGATAGGGGCCAAACCCAAAAAGAATGAGAGCTCAAAAACGTCAACAAATTGGGGTCAACCATCCCACTGTAAAGTCATCGCAGATTTTGGCGCCGCAAAACCCTAAATGGATCTAATATGATCTATATAATCAAACATGCGGAGGTATACACTTATATCATATATCCAAAGTCACAATCACAAGATATGTCATCAGTCTAAGGACAGGGCAGAAGCCCAGCAAAGGTATTTATATATGTATCTCATTTCAGCTCTATAACTCCAAAACAACAAGACATGCAACATAATTCTGTCTTACTCTGCCTTGGTATCTAAAGTCTAAAGTTAGATTCTTAACAAAGGCAGACTTAACATCTCTTAACATTTATTGTCTTTACTTCAACTAATCATTACTTTACATTTCTTATAACACACTTCAGATCCCATCCTTCGACCTTCTCCGGTCCGGACGGCACCCTCCAAAGGTTTTTACCAAGATCCCCGGCCAGCGACACAGCCCACCTAAGAGGCGATGCCGGAAGGAGCTTCCGTACGTACAAGGCCAGAAAAACAAACAACAACTCTTGCCAGCACACACACACATATGCGCATATATATATATATACAATATATCAAGGTATCTGTATATAACTATATATCATTATGTCTATATATGTGTAATTATAGATAAAACTATAAATTTATCTATATGTATTTACTTATTTGTAGTTGTTGCCTCTTCAGTTCAGGTGTTCATGGGCCATGGGCCAAGGCTCCAACCCCTCAACCCACGCAGCAAAACGGTCCTTTTTGTTGGGTCTCCGCTTCGACCCTCCTGCGCTTGGAACTCGAGCACCAAGCATTCTCCAAGCGCGTCAGGGTCTCCGAAGTCACTGGCCAGCGTTGAGCGCCAGACAGGTTCCTGGGATGGAATGGGATGGGCACTGCATCATACTTCCACCGTGAATTTTGATGTGGTGAGCCCATTGCCATAACCCCATACCATCCCAAATTTGGAATATTTTGGGATAGCGTCGACTTTTCGGGATAGCTTAAGCAAACAGACTATGACTGGTTGTTGGCTGTTTATCATTATTGGTTTTAGGACATTATAGGACATTGCTCATTTTGAGATCATTTGAGGGACAGCAGCCAACATGCATTGCAAAAAGGAAGAAATGAGTGATGATGAGTGTTTGTCAGTGGAAGCGCGGGTACATCATACTATATTCCGATGCATGATGGGCAATTATCTGATCCCAGACTACATGAAAATTGTTTACAGTGGCTGTAGGTTTCTGATACCCATCAGTCTGGGAGCAAAAAATCATGGCCCTGAGAGCCAAGCAGCAGTGGTCACTGTTGATCCGAAATCATCCAGTGATCAAAAGAGAGATCCAGTATATTATAGATTTAACATGTATATATTCACATAGATAATATAAATGCAAATTACATACAGGCCATTACGTATCCATACCACATAATGTTGTTGTAAGGTGTACGCAACCTGGCCCACAGGAAGTTGCCAGTTGGTCAGCTGTTTCAATTTGACATCAATCAAGGCATTGAAACTGAACATTGTTCGGACATCTTTTGAGTGGAACAAAATAGGTAGGAAATCAACAAATCCAAATTAGCCTACCGATGGACTCCATGGACCCACTATTTTTTTTGCGGGTGATTCTACACATTTCTATAACCCATAGGATCCATGTATGGTATATATGCTAACATGACTGGGGTATATTGATGGTAAATGTTACCATATATAGCATACATGGATCCTATGGGTAATATTAGACAATCTTTGTGTGGTTGTTTTTCTTTGGGCATGTCCCCGAATCGCCAGCCGTCACGCTGAGCATCTGGAGGACAATGAGCAGCGAGCCTCGCGCTTCAGCTTGGCAAAGGAGCAAATGGTTGGGCTTGCAGTAGTGCTGTCCTCAGATCAACCAGCACAACTGGCACAAAAAAAAAAAAAACGATCTCAGTACCATCTATAATTGGCTTCAGGGAAAAACAATCATTTTAGGTAATGTTGGCCTACTAAACATCTAATAATTGCGCCAGATCAATGGAAGCCCGAACAATCGGCTAACCTTTTAACTGTTTTGATGCATCACACCAGTCAAAGGCATGGAAAATCACAGGCAACCCAAGCAGACCACTCTAGACGGAGGCCATCTCGCCGTGGCCGAAATAGAGTGCTTCAAGTATAGCATAGCATAGGCCATAGGCCAAAAACACATAGAGATATAACGCACACACACACACATATATCTGTATATGTATATGTATATACATACATATACATATATATCATTGCAGAATAAATTATAGTTATATTACATGCAAACATAATGCTCGGAATGCGAATATTATAAAAAGTCACCATCAGCAAGAGGGATGCAGCAACGTCGTAGCCTGAAGAAAGTACCAGTAATCTTTACATGAGCCAATGAGCCAACCATTCTATACAATTCGTGGTCACTCTTCAGGACCTGTACTGAAACATCTAACTGCGGGGATAGGTCAAGGTGCGGTGGTAGACTTTCGTTACCTCTGCCAAGATTCGACCATTCAAATAGCAGTGATTGGATCCCTTGATTTCAAGGGATCCTTGGCAAAAGCTCGAAGACAAAGCCTCAGACAGCAGGTTTGCTGAAGGGGCGCAGCACCAGTTTTGACCCGTACTTTGTAGTTATGTAAATACTATAGGTATAGCTATAGTAAGTGTTAAAAAAAATGTAACAACTGGTGGAGCTGTCAAGCAGTGGTTCCCCAACAACATGGTCTGATGGTCGATGGTGGGTCCTTGCACTGCAGGGTATTCAACAAACAAAAGCCATTGTTTGTGGGCAAAACCGCTGTCTAGTCTAACCATCAGGTCAGTTCGGCAATTGCGTTAAAAGCCGAAAACCCAAAACTAAAACTGGGTTTTAAACAAACCGCCATTCATTGATAGCAACAAAATTTGGTTGCACTAAACATTCCATCCCTTTTGATGGTTCTATCCCCAATTCATACCCCCATTCTCTTCCATTGTATCCCTATGATTGTGAATTTGAATCATTGAATCCCCCATTATATCCCTATAAACTATAACCCTTTTGGCAGTCCAACCGCCGTTAAGCGCGGATGTCTTGCACCAAAGGTTCAGCGTTCATTGCAGGACTGCCAAGCCAAATAGGTAGAATCAAGGCCACCGAGAGCGCCTTTGCGTTTTTTGTGGCCTGCGCTTCGGTGGTTCGAACACCATGATCGATGGTTTGTATAATTGAAACCAACTTATCTCCAAGGGATATTAATGTAACCAGTGTAATCCATGTATTCCATGTCTCTTCTTGGGGGGTTCAAGCCACCAACCATTAATAAGGGCTTGATTCCCTAGGGGATAGCTGCTGGGAGTGTTGAGGAAGGGCCAGTTCAGGCACCTCAATAGCAAACCTCGGCTTCCGGTATGGTTTCTATGAACATGTCTGATAGCATTGGGGATGGGAACGGGTGACACTGCCTGGGTCATCCAGCTTGAATGAGGATGAATCATGCTAAAACACGTCTGAGATATGCAACCAGCAAATGTCGTTACAGTAAGAATGGTTAATGGTTTACAACCTAATCAACCTACAATTGGACACCGAAATTGTACCCCATTGAGTTCGATGCTTTTCCCAGCAACCTCCATGTCTTGGGGGATTTTGCCGGCCATGTTGACACCTTCTCCAGGGATTGAATCAACCGCTGCACTGTCTTCATCATGAGGCCCTCCTCGCGGCCAAGATATGACATTCTGATATGGATACAAGGTGCTTCAACAAATGTTATAAGTTATAACTTATAACTATTTACCCTCTGGTAAACTAACATTACTAATTATGGAAAATCACCAATTTTAATGGGAAAATCCACTATTAATGGCCATGTTCAATAGCTATGTGAAATTACCAAAGGGTATAAGATTTTAGAAGTTCTAGAAAAACCACCTTATTGGAAACCTCGACCTTATTGGATAGAACGATTGGACACCTGGAAATTATGTATACTATGTATATTATCCTGGGAATAAGAACGCTTCTGATTTGTTAGGGACTCCCAAAGTGTAAACTCAGTGCAAATAACACACGATGATCAATGTGCCAACACAAATTAAGGATGACAGTTTTCTACACCCTTCTAGGTTTCATGATACATGCATCTGGAAATGTACAAATTCACCTTGTGAACGACATGAGCTCCAAGATGTTATCCTAAGTACGTTCCCTAGCATGCTTCTGCGAACGCTCATCAGGCGGATAAAAGGAAATAACCTCCAAAACTGTTTTGTGTTCAATCGTTAACAGAAATGAGTCCCTTTATATTGACCAAAGAACCACTTCATGGATCAGAAAATGGAGTATATAATCTATGCCAATTTCGGAAAATGACAATTTCAATGAGGCAAATGGTGATCTACATTGATCTTCATGACGTGCTTTTTCCGCTTGTCTTCATCATTTTCTGCTGTTCCATATGTTTCACGGCCCGGAGTCCTCGAAGGGAGGGTTGCACTCGTAGCTCCCTTCGACTAACGACCACTGAAAGAAACTCCCTGAGGAGCCGAAGGCCAAATCCGTGTCCTGGTTTAAAACGATCAGGCAGATTTTATGGTTGATTATCCTATATGCCTATATTAAAAACTGTGATTCCCTTATATATAAAATTGGAGTTTATACGGATCACATACCATTCAATTATAGTAGATTTTCCCGTATAAAAAATGGTGATTTTCCATAGCGAACTGTTAGTTTGCCAATATGGATGATCATAAGATAGAGCAAGCCCCCAAAAATAGAAAAAATGAACACCTGGAAACACAACATGTGGAAAAACATCAGCGAACTACCATCCAGGAAACAATGTCCTATTTTTTTGGGGGGTTGCTACAATGCAAATTGGAAATATTACAGTGCACAGCATGTAGCTAGATGGATGGATGGATGTATGGATGGATGGATGGATGGGTGGGTGGGTGGATGGATGGATGGATGGATCGCTAGATAGATTCAAACAAATAGACATATCATATCTAGACATATCATATCTATAGACATAACTGTTAACATACATCTGTATAGTTATGTATTACATGTCGCATCTCTCGTTGTTCACTAGGTTTTTCCACCCACCAAGAAATACCGTCCTGGAACAAAGAACAGTAGCTGGACAGCGTGCAGTTCCTTGGCCCGGTCCCTTGTTTTGCTACCGGAAACTTGGGATTTCACCAACGGTGAACGATGGTGATGATCTACAACCACTCTCAATGAAATGGTGTAAACAATGGGGTATACAGTGTGGTTTTGTGGACAATGATAGACATTAGATCATATCTAGACTGAGGAAAGTATGGGGCACATGGCATAGCACCAACCATATGATGGGAATATACTATAGGGTTCCGGAGAAATGACCAAATTAATTACATTAAATCGACAATCCACCATGATCCACCGTGTGTAGATCATTTCCTCTTGAAACCATAGTTTTTTAATATCTTAGTTTACATATGTTTACAGGGACCCAAGCATAGCCCAGGGCACCATGTAAGCCAAGGCATAGCCCAGCATCAAGGGAGAAGCAAAGAGCTCGTGGCTAACACCCAACTCCTGGGGAGTCATGTCTGCCGAAATCCGATCCCACCCGATCCCTTGGCTGGTGGCATATATATGGTGAAATCAGTCAATTTGATGGGTGAAGCTCGTTTTATGGCTTGTTCAAAAACAGGATTCCCCAAGATCAACTGGTTTATCATCATGTTCTTTCTTTAAAATTGCAATAATATGTGGTGTACTCGGCACTGTTCAAAGAAAAACACCGCATATATATATATCATAACATATTTCATTGGAATCATCTTGCCCACTAGAAACCTACATTTGTATATCCCCACTGTAACCCCATGTATATCTCCAATCATGGATGACTGTTCTGGCAGTAAACCCATCAAAAGGTCAATTTATCTACATTATATTTCAAGATGTTTTTCCCCAATTATATCCCCAGTATCCATTGGTCAAACACATGCATACGTGGGCACCCCAAATCCTCATATGCTACATACCCTCTGGTAATTCAACATGCTGTGGAAAGTCGCCATCTTTTATATGTATATATAAATCATCTATGGTACATGTTTCACAGCTACGTCACAAATTGTCAGGAGTAAATGCCACTACCATCGTGATTGATCCCCCCCGGTAAACTAACATAGCTATGGAAAATCACCCATTTATATAGGTAGATCAACTATCATTGGCCATTTTCTATAGCTATGTTAGTTTACCAGAGAGTACGTGCTATATTTATGAAATGATGATGCTTTTATTCTATAGCTATGGTCATTCCATGTCCTGAAAAAGTCCATTTACGCCCTGTTGAGTTCGATGATTTTCCCATATCATCCATGACCTCCCCCCAAGGGGCACCTGCTGCAAAGCCTCGAAGACCTGCTGGGTCAGCGCCATGTGCCAGCCCGCACCCTCGTCATTGGGGCATGTTGTGGGGATTTCAAGGGATTTCACCATCAGAAACAGGGTGATTATAGTGATTTAACGAAACAAAAGGGACCTGCACTCCATCCAACCTCCCTGCAAAATCTCCCAAATCTATATACATATTATATATATATAAGCATCTGCCTACTGCTGTAGCGAGCAAGAGCATCATATATGCAGAGATTGTCCAAGTTGTCAATCCTGCAAACATTTGTGACCGTGAGGCCGACTTGCAAGCTCGCCTGACCACCCTGAAAATTCCTAACCCCCGTTTTCATCGGATTAACCATCAAGTTGTGGGCACGTTAATTTCAAAATAAAACAATCGGTTATATAGTTTATTTTCAAGTTTACCTGCCCTAGTGCTCCAAATATCCTCTGAGAATGCGTTTGAAGCTCCAAAACCAGGCCCAAGCAGTTCGGGTTGAGGTGTCAGTTTTTGGAGTCATATGCCTACATACTAATTTCAGATATTACTTTTTGGTAATGGTAATTTAATGTAACTTATATAACATATAGCTAATATGAAAAACGAACCATTTGTAGATATAGATTCTTCTAGGTTATTTGCCTATTGTTTAAATCTAAATCAAGGTGGTGATTTCCATAGCTATGTTAAGTGACCTTAGCTTTACACAGCAGTTGCCGACCTCATCGTGGGGTCCAAAGAGGGCCCGGTAGCGCGTCAGAAGTGTCCAGCACATCTCCGCACATCGCGCGGGGTCCTGGTGGAAACTTGCCCAGTGAGCATTGAGGCACTGGGGGCATTTATATGAGGGGTATCAACAATACTAAGGCTTAAGGAGATTTCTGGATATGACTACACACAAAGACACAGAAATGGATATGGCTATGTATATATATATATATGTGTGTGCGTGTATGTATGCATTTATTTGCTTAAATGTAAAAAGTAATAAATAGATATAAATATAAATAGATAGATAGAGAGATAGATGTATATACATATATGTGTGTGTAAGATATATACATATATATATATTATAGATATAATATACACATAGATATAGATGCAAATATAGAAGTCTATTACATGTGTATTATGTGATTGCCCTTTTGCACAGCAATCCAAGCTGGCATTGCTGGACAATCCAATTTGTTTTCTACATGCATGGGTGAGTTTCCTTACCTTATTTCATTACCAAAGTATATAAAAATAATGATATATACATCAGTATCATGGACATGAACCGGCATAGAAGAGGCAGCAACAATTCTCTCCAGGAAACAAACAAAGGGATTAACCAATACATAGGCTTGTGACCAGTAATTAATACAGTACAGCAGGAGTGAACATTCCATAACATTCCCATTGTATTAATCCGCAATCCGCAAAACCTCCATCAAAACAAAACCCTGCTGATGCATCTGCATCATGTATCCGCAGATCTCTGATCTCTGTAAAAATACGTGTCAATGTGATCTATTTATATAATATATATATATATATATCCCCTGATATCCCCATGTTTGCTGGTTGTATCTCCTGTGTCATGTAGACCATGTCCCTTTCGCCGGGTCGCCATTGCCGCCGGATCTCCTCCTGGTACAGGCGACGCAGCTTCTGCCAGTGTCCCAAGTGGATCTCATGTCTTCGTGGGAACTTTCCCTCCACATCTGGCAACGCGCCCACCAGGTCCTTATGGCAGGGAGGCCTTACATACATATGGAATGATATGGAAAGCTTAGGATCTACAAAATTCTACGTACATATGGTGGGGGTTCCAAGAGTATGTTAATTTATTGGAAAGTATAATTTTGGGGTTCCAGCTGGGATGTGGGATGGTTTGGTGTCTGACAACCAGGCTGGTTGTGGACAAACATTGGATTAAAATGTCAATTTTGGGGTTCCAGCTGCCTTTACAATCGTCCGAATTCAGTGCGTCATCCAAATGATCATAACATATCTGGAATATGCGCAAATATGTATATATATATATACATAAATATACATATATATATATAAGATTAATTAAAGGCTTCGGAACAGTCACTTCTATCATGTTCTATCCATACCTACGGTAGTATGTTTACCATGGTGCCAGCTGTTCTTGTGAAACAACGCGATCCCAATGAGTTTCACAATGTACCAGCGAACCCCTGGTGAAGACGTAGGCGTCCAAGTTTCCAAACGAACGGTTTTCTCCATTTCTTCCTCAGGCTGGCATCCCAAAACAAATGTGCGTTGTGAACCAATTGTCTGGAAGAATTCACCGGAAACAAACTTCCACAGCAAGGAATAGCGTACACATGTATGCAGTAGAATCCTATGAACTTTTAACAATGCAACTACCTTTTGTTAAGTTATGCTAAGTTCCATCTTGCTGGTCACTTGGTCAACCTCTTGGCCCCGTTTTCTGCCAGCTTGAAATGTTGTATGACAGGGCAGGTTCTCTGCCCAGCAAAAGAAAGGTCCGTATTTTGACTTCTGCAGACTTGAAAAATATTGGACATCATTCCATATTAGGGTTTGCCTGAAACACATGGTTTTCATGTATAACCCTGAAACACAGATAAATCTAAGGACAAATTATGGTGGATATACACCATGTTCCACCCCCTTTCCCCTTAGAAGTTTCAACGGCGGATTCAACCTCCAGCTGAGCGGGCGTCCAGTCCCTCCATAAAAATTCCCTTCTCGGGAGGCTGCAAAACATCTGCAAAACATCTAAGTGGGCTCCTTGAAATTTGTGTTTTAGAACCCAAACATGGCAATGCGTTGTGGCAATTTTAAGTATGAAATTCATGAAAATTGTTGGTCAAGTCAGCCATCAGCGATGTGGCCTCCGTGTGAAAATGATGATCCCATGGGTAGTCTCGGGGCATGTCCGGCATGTCCCACTTTTAGCCCAGCTTCCACGGCTACCTTGGGAAGGTACTCAGATTCGCTGAGCTTCTGCGCGGTGCTCTCCAGTTTTTCACGGAGGTTCTGTAGAGACGAATCCTCCCCGTGGAGAATGAGCCATCTTTCTGCAACAAACATATAATGTCACTATAAATTAAACTAATTATATATATATATGCACATATCATACATAATTATCTACATATTTTTACCTAATCTATCTGATGAAAAAAAAACTGACACATGGACACATATAAATATGATGATATAGTCACACATACGGAGAATTCTAGTTCTGAAAAGATTGGTCGAAGGGAAGGCCTACTAGTCCCTATTAATATGCGAGTTTCCGGTAGGTTTCCTCTTAAACCAATCCAATGTTATGATCAATGCTATAGTGCGGCAAACCCAATGCCATAAACCGCGATTTGGATGGTTTATAAAACCTGTAAACATGGTGATTTTGGGGATGATGCATTCATGTTTATTCGGTTTATCAGTTTATCATTGTTTTTATCACATCTTGCGGCATCACCCGCGCCGCTCCAGCTCGTTGAGGAACTGGCGCATGTGCGGCCGCAGTGCCTCCCGCAGCAAGGGCCGAAAGCAGCGAAAGGCGCGAAGCCGCAACGCTGAGGCCTGGGGAGACACTAAAAAACCCAGGGGCATCGGGAAAGGACATCTGTGGAAGGTGTATATATATATATATATATGTAGATAAATGTACATGCTGTAGAGATATGTATAGAGATACATCACAAGTGAGACTGAGAGGATCATATGTATAATAATAATAACAATAATAATGTAATAATAATAATACTAATAATATATATATATATATATATGTATATCTGTGTGTGCTATTATGCATACACACCAAGCAGCCAGTCTTCAGTTAGGCTTCGATCAAAGATTTTCTAGAAATAATGCGGTTGCCACCCTACCAATGGTTCCCTGCAGCCTGTAGATTATCCTGGATAGAGGATGTGAGCAAAAATGGGGTAGCCGGACTAGGTACCAAACCCCCATGGCCTGAGGTATCCTGAGGTCCCGGCACTGTCCGAGTCGTCAGTTCCCACAGTTCCCACAGCATCTGGCCGTTTTTTAGGCCAGTGCTGGCCCAGGATTCATGTCTCACCACTGGAAGAACCATTTCAAAACATGTCCTGCTTGGATTATATTGTCACTTTTGGGGCTACTAGATGCTACTAGTTCCTTGATCAAACAGGGTTTGTTTACGAAGTTGGATACTTGATGATACTTCACTTCACCACTGCTTTTCAGGTACCTGAAATCCCTGCGAATCCCCATGGTTGATGATCCTACCACGATTAACATCCCATGCAACAATAATTTACATCCTTACCCACCCCCAAACGGCGGCTACTCTTGAGGCCCAATATGCTGGGAAAACATATATTCATCCCGGTATCAACCGATAGTCCCATTGGTATTTGTTCCACAACCCCATGTTTGACATCATCGAAACCACACAATGAAACGCCGTACCCTGACAAAACCTGACAATAAAAAATGCCGCCTTCCTGAGAATACACCTGTGGTCAAGTCCCAGTTGCTAGCAATCAAAATTTCAATATTCCAAAATATTCCATAATAATAATATTAATTAATATTCCCGTTCTAATGTGTCCAACTCATTTAGAATCGTCTTGTTTGATGTTTTTTGCAGCTAAATCCCCACCTCCGAAACCATCAAAAACCTCCTGCTCAACATCTCTGTAGTCATTCCACCGTTTAGACCCCGCATCTGGACAAAGTATATCAGTTCTCCAGTTCCACAGCAGAAATGTCCATGTTGGGATGGTTCCCCATATGCCACCCATGATTTTGTGGGGCGCCTTAGTCTCAAACATATCCTAAAATCGCATAGGTTTTCCCCATGAGAACCATGTCAATCCGAAGATAAATTGTTTCCCTGCCATTGCCCTAGGGCCTTAGGAGTTCCATCATCCAGCCACATTTGGAATTGCCCAGGACAAAGCCAAAACATAACACCAAATCACTATGACAACCTACAAACCACATCAAATCACCAGGTTTTTACATGTTCTCAACATGTTCTCAACTTGTTTAAACCATGAAATCTTGGCGTTCCCCATGGTTTAAACCATGTCTTCCCTTGGGTTTCCTCTTGGTTCCCCATGGGCGCCTTCCTTCAGCTCCGCCGCGCGCTGCTCCACTTGCAGCGCATCCAGGCCGGGCCACTGCGGCAGACTCGGCTCTTTGGCCGCCTGGTCGCCATGGATTCGATAGGATGGATGGATTTACGATGATTTAAGCAAGTACATATTTTCAAAGAGGTTGCGAACTGGATGGTTAAACCAGCAAGATCATCTTGAATTCGGCACCATGGGGAAAAATCAGTTACAGTTGAAATTGAAGTTATAGCACAAAGGTGTGTATTGAAAAGGACATGGATGACTGACCAGTGGATGGAATATCGTATCCTATGTTCAATCAAGCCAACATGTGCATGGGATAAGAACATCAGATTTAAGCATGTGTTTGGGTTCCAAAACCTGGAGATAACACATTCTTTGTGGACCTTTGTCGTTTTGCGCAGCCAAGGATGCTGCCTTTTGCAACTACGAAAAAAGGTAACAATCTATCTATCCTCTATCGATAGATCGATCTATCACTATCATATCTATCATATCTATCCTATCTATCATATCTATCATATCCATAATATCTATCATATCTATATCTATCATATCTATCATATCTATCATATCTATCATATCTATTATATCTATCATATCTATCATATCTATTATATCTATCATATCCATAATATCTATCATATATATCACAATCATATCTATCATATCTATCATATCCATAATATGTATCATATATATATATATCTATCATATCTATCATATCTATCATATCTATCATATCTATATATCTATATATCTATCTAATCAAATCAAATCAAATGAAATCTAATGTATCCAATCGTTCTAATCTATCCAATATTTCAAATCTATATAGTGGATCTAATCTATCTAGCTATTCTTCTATTATCCTTTTCTTATCATATCAAATCATATCATATATATCTATTGATCTATATATCTATCTATTTATCCATCTATCCTATCCTATCCTATCCTAT
>Ga0126342_10007641_pt1 | contig 19346 bp, 12 predicted proteins | sample Cyp1metagenome_FD_92528 | JGI IMG/M metagenome (GOLD analysis project Ga0126342, IMG submission 92528) | Coral microbial communities from Lord Howe Island, Old Settlement Bay, Australia - Cyphastrea 1 metagenome | ecosystem: Host-associated > Invertebrates > Cnidaria > Coral ... | reverse complement strand
GGCACAGACATATGTGAGTTCGCACAACACGGAGTCATACACAAAAGTATCTGTAATATGAAATATGTATATTTGTGAGTATATCTATGTATACAAAGAGGTTCTAACTGTGAGCACTCGCAATGGCACAGACATATGTGAGTTCGCACAACACGGAGTCATACACAAAAGTACCTGTAATATGAAATATGTATTTTTGTGAGTATACCTATGTATACAAAGGTTCTAGGTGTGAGCACTCGCTTCAAAGTGTGCACTGGCAAGGGCAGAGACATATGTGATTTGGCACAACTTGAGTTCATATACAAAAGTATTTATCATACGATATGATATATGTATACTTGTGGATATATGTATGTATACAAAGAGGTTCTAAGTGTGTGGGTTCGCGAGGGCGGAGACATATGTGAGTTTGCACAACATCGGTTCATATACAAGAGTAGCGATAATATTATACATGATTATACATGTATACTTGTAAATATATGTATGCTTACAAGGGGTTCTAACTGTGAGTGTGTACAAGGGCAGGAGCATATGTGGTATATGAAATGTGGGGTTCTAACTGCGGCTAATTTTAGCGCTTCTAACTCATATGAGTAAGAACCCGGCCAGATGTACGAAGTCCGTTTTTTTTCTCCAAAATAGGTTCTAACTATGTGTCCGTCACTATATATATAGTATATGTTGTTTTTTGATATATTTGCTATATCAATCTATATCATATATCTATAGTTGGTTTATAACTGTTTATATAATATCCATCTATAGTGGTGCAATTAATAAATGGGATAATCCACGAAATGCGGATGTTCGAGCCCACATAAAAAAAATCCACATAATTAATCTGGAGCTAGTTCACGAGTCTCACCAACTTAACTTAGGGGGAAACCATCTCCAAATTCACTCATCTTCGAAGCTGTTGCTCGGCTAAGTCACCTCAAAATCTCGAGTTTTCGGCGTCGCTAATTCCTGGATCTTTGGAACTTCATGGTTGATGACCGACCAGTGGGGAACTGGCCGTTGACTTCACATAATGGTTGTCAAAATAGTGTAACCAAATTAGTCGAATTATGAAACCATATCCTATTGAAACTGCCATACCTGGCAGTATACCACATGTTCAGATACACCCAAATATCATATTGTTGGTGATATCTTCTCTCGCATCCCCATTCGTATCCCCATAAATCATTGTTTTTTTTATGGTACAATTTCCACAACAAATGGGTCACATGTTTTACGTCATTGTTATGTATTAATATTATTATCATTATTGCTACTATTTAATTTCATTATTAACATTATTATTATATACTATTTTTTTTTATTGTTGTTATTAATACTATCATATTACTATCCTTATTATTTCATTACTTATCATCATTATGAGTCACTATTATTATGATTATGAATATTATCATATAATATCATATATGACTAATAATCGAAATAATTGCATATATTGCATATATTAACACATAATACATAATTATATTGCAGAATCATATTAATGATCATTAAATATTATGTATTAATGTCATATCTGATATGATGCATCGTTGCGATTCAGGACCGCCCCGCCACTTGTGGGGATCCCAACGCCCTTGATGGATCGCTTTCCGCAGAGGCATCGACCTGGACTCCCACGTCGCCACCTGCGCGCACAGGAGAATCCACAACAAAAAGGCCTGGTGGCAGCAGATCATTGATATTCATCATATTACAGTTATGGCCCTCAGATGGCTATGGATCAATAGTACCTATAAAAACCATTTTTAGGGGGATGAACATCCATTTACCAGCTATTTTGATGTGAACAAAAGGGGTACAAGGTTTTGACACACTGCCAGATATAAATGGGATTATAACTCCTATAACTCAGGTTATGTATCATCATAATCCCAGTTATAACATGTTATAACTGTTATGGGCCATAACTGTATCAATCAACACGCGTCATCTGAAATCGTCTTCCAAGTCAGATTGTTGAAGAACATTCAAACATATTCAACCACACAAGTGACACAAAACTTTTCACATCTGACCGAAAGCGCTGGCCGGACGCGCTGCAGCTCTACAAAAATCTCTTGTCCGATTCTGGCAGGTACTCATCTTTATGCCAGTTTACCCATATGTGGATGGGTCAAAATTTCAGCCCTACGAAACCACAGATTGTGTATATGTTTAATATCAACCATCTTACAATTATTGGGGTGCCCAGTTTTGACCCATGCCCATATGCCCTCCACAATGAACAGATTCAATTCAGTACTTAGCTAGGATTTTTTCGGATCAGTGGGTGTGTTTCATGATGCTTCATAGCTTCATAACGGGTCCCGTCATGTAGCCACACGATCCCACAAGAACCAGCAGAACCATCTGCTGTGTACCTCAAACTGGGTCATGCGGGTGTCAACGCCACTGGCCAGGAAAAATCTGCGCGCGAGGGCTGGTGGATCCTATCAATGTGAGGCCCCCCAGTGATGTTTGTTGGTTTAGATTCGCCCCAGTAACTATAGTTATAAGTACCATAAACCATAGTTATTGGAGTTATAAACCGAGTTAGCTATCCAACGGGGGCCTCACATTGTAATGATCATATATGATGTCCAGTAGACTATAATAGGTGCCTATGTTTATAAGTGTACGTCGGTTGCCGGAGTTTATGGCTGTCATATCAACCAACACAGATTTCACTCGGGTGTATTACCTTGTAGGTATTATGCGGCCCTGTTTGTATTTCGGCCGCTTATAAACCCCATCAACTTGATGTGTATATGTATATATATATACATATATTGATATATCTACCATAAATCCCAACTCGTATATACTCGTATTATAGTTAACCTCCTGAACTAGATAAACCAACCAACTTAGCTAACATAAATCAGCGATAATTGACAAGAATCATATCGTTTATTGGCTGAAAGGTTATCCCCTTATCCGAACAAAATCAGGCAACAGAAGGAATTCCATCCAGTACTTGGACATGCCATCGTTAGATATGTCTCCCGTAGCCATGCCATACATGGAACTGTCGCTATTGAAGCAGTGGGAGCATATTCAGTGGTACCCAACAAAAATGGGGATCTAACTGATCAAACAAACAAAACTGGGGATAGAATGAAGATTTCATGGGAATATCATAGGATCGATAAGCGACAATATCACAGGGGTGTGGTGCTTTGAGAGTGGGATATCCAAGCTCTATATTTTGTCTCGCTCCGCGTGATATGCCCAGCAAAAAAAAACACGGGATGCTTTAGCAAACAGTGATATTAGATATTAACATCTTCTTAGTTTCCACGTTTTTTTTGCAACATATCAACAACAATATCTATGTCAACCTAGAATTGGGGACAAGGAGCTTAGGCAGGGAAACATCGACATAGAAATGGACTTCCTCAAATTGGCTGTTCTCCCAATGTCAAGGAGACCAGGGGGGTGAAAAAAGTAACTACAAGAACCAACCTTTTTGCCCACTTATGTAGCTGTAACGATTGCAGGTCACTAAAACAGATCCCAGGTTTCTTGGTTAATTCACTATGTTTGAGGGTTAAATTTCAATTGTTTGTTTCTTAGTTCCCAATTTTTGATCGTTCGGCGCGGTTTTTCACCCCGCACGCTGGATGGTTGCAGCAACCCTAGGCCCCCAGACCGATCATCTGGGGAGAATGTGCACATCACGTTGTGCCCTCAGCAGCCCATTTGGCTCAGGGTGCTGCCCCACAGCTAACTTGGTGAAGATAACTAGGTGAATTCTATGGTTTGTGGATGTTTTTGGATGTTTATGGTAGATATGTGGATTTTTTGTTAATGTGTGTTAATAAACCAACCAACATTATTGGAGCATCTCCAATTTTAGATGGACATCATCTTGGACCATGCCTACTTGGTAGTACCATCCTGCAAAATAACATAGATATGGAAAACAACCATCATTTCTAATTGATATTAATCACACAAATCAAGTTTAGTCACTTAGTCCATGTCGCTTTGTTAATTTGCCGGAGGGCATTCATAGGATCCCACATAGTATTGAATGATATTAAATGATCTTAAATGTGTCCCAACTCTTTGTTCGTATCATTTAAGTTTTTTTCAGATAAATATGTAAATACTGACCAAAATTATCACCGATTATAACCCATGTGAATATTTTTACTCCATCCAACGTCAGCATCTGGTGATTGGGGATCATATCATATAGGATCGAAGAAAGGATGACCCATAGTTCAATCCACCATGTTTTACAATACTATATATAATATAGTATATTAATACCAATAGGATCCATGGCGCTGATATATATGCCAACAAAAATGGGGTATATTGATGGGATCCATGTTACCATATATAGCATACATGGATCCTATGGGATATAATATACTAATATACACAAGGCCTTACAAAAAAATATAGATATAATAAAAGACAAGATCGATATTCAAGATCTATAGATATAATATACAGACAAGACTATACACGACACTAAAATACAAAAGCTACACAAAATAAACATTACCCACCGATAATCAAACATGGCAATGAATTGTCAACATTTTTTAGATGCTGTTCTGATTAAAACCTTTATGTGTAGGAAAATTTCTCATCATACATCAAAACATCATCCAAATATCATAATGTGGGAGGCCAATAAACTTGGGGATGATAGTTGTCGCCCATTGATGGTGATGTCGGGGATGATTTACTAGTATGGTTTACCACATCAGTTCCTCCAATCCCGACTAGAGCAATGAGTTGATCATAACCACACCTTCCTCTAAGTATAGTTATCTATTGGCCATGCTTAGTTAGTCTTACTAATCAAAAACTAGTATTCCAAAACTCTATATTAACTATATAGTTCGCAAACTATTTACCATGGAATAAATATAGTTAACATATTATGTTAAAATATTAGCATTTATTATCATCATTATTAACTATTACGGTTATTCATTAATTAATTTCAATAATCATGTAATAAACTATTAGTAACTATAGCTGGTTGGGGGTTTCAACCCCTGAAAAATATTAGTCAAATGGGATTATTGTTCCCAATATATGGAAAATATAAAATGTTCCAAACCACCAACCAGATAGTTAACAATATGAATCCAAAGCAAGCACCATGGACCGCTGACCTTCCGTCTGCAAGGTCTTCACTGGATTCCTGGACAGGAACCCCGACGCTGGCTGAGCACCCAGATGTGTTGGCTGATTGTAAGCAATAAACAACAAAAAAATGGATGAATGATCTCTTGATGTATACGCATATTAAGGATAAAGGACAATGGGAAGCTGACCCGCCGCATCCCAAAAAATCACCCAAGTGGCCAATTTTGATGGCGGATATGGATGTATCAACCATGAAATTTGGGGGTAGCCTATGTTTAAAGAAACCCAAACACATTCTTCATCATGCAAACTCAGATCTCATTAAAAAAGTCGGATTCCTCAAGCAAAGTTAATGGATTTTGCTATGCAAGTGGTATCTCAGGACCGTTGTTTTCCCAATAACCAAGAGCCAGCATGATTTGCGACAAAACAGCTTCTACAAGGAACATTAGTATAGCCTGGGTATGTAATGTCAACCCCGGATTAATAAACCATGGTTTATTTAATATAATTAGGGGAGTATTCCCCCAATAGTCATGATTTGATACTCAAATGGTACCATGATATATTAATCCAGGGTTGACATTACGTACAATGTGAGGACCCCCAGTTATGAGTTGGTTTATATTCGCCCCAGTAACTATAGTTATAAGTAACAGTACCATAAACCATAGTTATTGGAGTTATTTGCACCAACTTAGCTATCCAACGGGGGCCTCACATTGTAGTTTACCACATTTTACCAACGGATTTGGCGAAAAATCTGGCCATCACCCGCTGGAATTTTCGTCCTCAAGGGCCGCCGCAGGTCCCAAATCTTGCAGCTATGGTCGAAGGATGCCTGGCCCAAAATCACCGCTGGTTTCATCCCATCGCTCGTTTTTTCAGAAAATCCAAATGACTCATGGATGAAATCTGGTTGTATCTCAGATAACGCTGGAAACTGATGTGTTTTCCATGAATCCATTTAAGACTGGGTCTGGGACAAACGAAGATGAACAAACACGAGGGACCATGGTTGACGTATATCCAACAAACATTACATGGAAAATGTATCTTTCATTGAGCATGTACATAAGTACATCGGGTCACGTGTCAAAAATGTCGATCTCATCATACCTCATCAACAAGAATCATGTTCATTCATTTTCTGGCTTCTGGACACAAAGAAAGCGGCGGTTTAGCATGTTTTAAACACGTTTTGAGCTACGGGACAGGAATCCAAGGAGCAAAACAGAGAGATTCAAGATCCTGATGCCAAAACTGCAAAAAAAAGGTGGTTTAAGGCCCAACAATTGCCTTTTTAATTGGCTGTAGCATGTTCAAACCATTGGAATTAGATGGAATTAGGAGTTACCCGACATTTTCAGATCAACCAATTCAACATCGCTCAAGAACTGACATCGGTGCAAAATCACGAGGCGGAGGGGCTGTAGCAAAGACGTGAGGAGAAGTATTGCTGAATCGACCTGAGGATTGGGATTGGAAAGGCACAGCATAGAAACATGGCGTTCATCATGGCCGGATGCAAAAGGAACATATCGGAAGATCGTCCAAAACCCCAAAAATAGGGCTGTGAATTGTTCGCAGTTGTTCGCACTAGCCCTGAAACATCGAGACTTGAACACCTCACAGTGAACCAATGGGTCGAATTGTCAAGTGTGCTGGCCGTTCGAGAGTTGTGCTTATGTGTTTCGCTCAAGGCTTATGCTAGCATGGAGGAATGATGATGCCCAACTATTTGGACATATATATATATATATATATAATGACCTCAGCAAATGCATCAGAAAGATTCAGAGAGTGCTCTTAGTGCTCTTCGTCAAAGAAGACTTACTGCATAATCTACTTTCCTTTACCTCTCGAGCTGTTTCAACCGCCACCAGTCGAACTTTTCTTTGATCTACACCACGTCAAAAGATAGCAAACCCCAATTCATATCCCAATTCCAAAGAGTTGATGAAAGTTGACAGCCATCCTTTGGACCAAAAAAAAGGCAATCTCTTGACCAAAAAAAACACATGGGCAACCTCTGGGCCATGTGGACCCGCAGCACTTGGGCCAGGTCGCTGATATTGATAAAATGCTCATGTACTCCACTGCCCCTGCAGAAGAGATTTCCAGTCCTCGGCTTCTCGCCACTCAAGGGATTGCTTGAAGGGAAACTCTACAGGCAACCAAGGGAAACAATGGTCGTTATATGTTGATCTACATATATATATATATAGATACACACATACATTACATTACATTACACTACACTACACTACATTACATTACATTACATTATATTACATTACATACATACATTCATACATACATATACACATACACACATACACACATACACACACAAACATACATACATACATACATACATACATACATACATACATACATACATACATACATAACATAACATAACATACCATACCATACCATACCATACCATACCATACCATACCATACCATACCATACATACATAACATAACATAACATAACATAACATAACATTACATTACATTACATTACATACATACATACATATTATATATATATATATACATATTGTAATATATATATATATATACTGTATATATAACCATGTGCTAGCTCAAACGGATCTCCAAATCACTGGGTTTTCAAATCATGTTCTCATATGTTTTCACTGGAAGTTTGACATACCCACATTCAGGATACATCGGCTAATCGGATACTTCTGGTTATGGGTTGAAACCCTGCTACCCTGCTTTTCTCGAATAGATGGTAAATGACGGTTCATCCCTCCAACATATCGTATGATCGACTTTGATCCAACACCATACTTAAGATTATGCGGCTTCCATTCATCTTTCTCTGGGCCAAAAATCACAATGCTGCTTGCCAACTGTTCCCCATCTCTGGGTGCTCGCGACTCGATGTCGAAAATGGAAATCGAAGAGGAGATGCCAGAAGCAAGCAAAAAGTTGTCGGAGCAGTTCACACCTGAGCAAATCCATCAAAATCCCATAGGCTTCTATATAATGGGTGTCATGGGGCATCCCTACGGGTAGAGATAGTGTCGTTGGTGCCGTTGTAAGAATTGCCAGTTCAAGGTCTTCTAACCCAGCTATCCGTATCTGTAAGCAGTCGGGTAGTGTCAATCATATTCTTGGTAAATCCCAGATGACCAACCAATATGATCCATCCGTTGGTTGAAACTTTAAGAACATGACCATGAAATTGAAATACCCTCTGGTAAACTAACATAACTATGGAAAATCACAGTTTTTAATGGGAACATCCACTATTCCAATGGCCATTTTCAATAGCTATGTTAGTCATTACCAGAGGGTAAATTGAATAAAACACCATGATTTTCCATCATTTTTCATTGATGAAATCATATGAAATCCCCTTCTCTCGGAGCTTCAGAAGCTTCCACTGCCTCATTTCCTTGCCGGGAATGGTTCAAGGGAAAATCCTAGAAACCATGGTTCATTGCTCTCAATTGCTTCAGGATTTCCAGAAAATTTTCCCTTGAACCAATCCATTCATATCATTCATACATTAAAATCCATGAAAAAACTATAAATCCAGTGAAATTCATCCATTAAATCCTCCATTTTTTTTTACAACTCCCATGAACATGGCAGGGCACTCAAAGATGAGAGTTTCGGGAACTTCTCCTTGGCGCTGCCGGCGTTTGCCAAGGCTGGGCCGGAACTCCTAGCGGAACTCCGACTTGGCGACGGCTTGGCGAATGGGATCCATACAATGTGAGGCCCCCGTTGGATAGCTAAGTTGGTTTATAGCTCCAATAACTATGGTTTATAGGTGAAATATCTATAGTTAATGGGCTTATAACCAATTTATCACTAGTTAGTGGGCTTATAACCAACAAACATCACTAATAGCTATATATAACTATGGTTTATGGTACTTATAACCATAGTTACTGGGGCTTATAAACCAACTTATAACTGGGGGGCCTCACATTGTAGGTAGGGAACATTTATAATGTGGTTAAAACTAGCATGGGATAATAATGGGATACAATGTTTTATAGGGATATAATGCTGGTTGTAGGACATAGGGAATATAGAATGATAATGGTGTATAATGAACTATAACATCTATATCATTTATAATTTTTTTATAGGGATATCATGATATAATACTGGGATAATAATGGGATAATCATCGGAATATAGAGTGACAATTCCAATAATGGAAATGATTATCCACAAAACAATAATAAACCATATCACCATAGTATGTTATAGTTTAATATCACCATTCTCTTGTCACTTAAAGTACAGCGACTATTAGTAAATCGTATTAATGGGGGTAAAACAATGCCATAAACCACCCATGACTGGGAATGGTAACCATATCACCTATAAAAATAGTGAAATTGGGGTTGGTTTATTATTGCTTTACCCACATTATAAACGTGAAACTGTGGTTCTTACGCCTAAAATAAGGGGGAGGTTCCCTGATTTTTTCCCCCGTAACTCACTTTGGGAACCAAGAGTCGTGCAGTTTTGATGGGGCATGAGACATACATAGTCTAGATACTGTGTAACACAAAATCACTTGACCTCACCTGCCCAATCTTAGGTAGATTGCAAATTGCGAACAATATTATTTTAGCTGTTCTGTGTGTTTATAAATAAATAAGCCATATTTGTATACATATACCTATATCATTGTATATAATGTATATATATATATACATAATCATACATGTGTATATACATATCTATATATATATATTATACATATCCATCCGAAATTACAGCACAGCAATTGAATTATCTTAGATATCCCGACTTACTGCAACAAACAAGTTCCAATCCAGTTGGTTGACCATATCTTCATATCAACCGACGGCCTATCAGATACACTCCAGTCAGTGGGTAATCAGATACAAACACGGCCTTTTAACAAGACTGAGAGTATATCCATGAATATATTATAGCATATATGACATGATAATACACTGACTATAGCTTGTAACATCGTTTCTCGCCTCTTATATACAACATTATACAACCATATGGCAATAACATGTAATTTTCACCACTTCCCAACTGGGAATGGATTTTCTGTCCGTCCTGGAGTCTGGAAAATACCTCGCGACAGCCATCGGTTGAAACACCCAATGGACCGTAACACCATCTCATAACGCAAGTAGAGATCATAAAACACAGGATATGAAACATCGAAACATGGGTTTTGCATGGGTTTTGCATGGGTTTTACCATGGTTTAACGTGTATTTCTCTGGGGATCATAATCTGAAAATGCGAAGCACCAGTTTGGAAAAGTGTCCTGCAGGTTGGGACCACGACCCATCCAATTTTGAGGGTCAAAAATCATGGATCACACTTATCTGGGGCATAGGGGTTAGTAAAAATTGGAAAAACATGTAAAAACCACATGCATCGTGTCCTACCAAGATCATCCAAAATCATTCAACCTCTCTATGAAGAAACCTCTGGGTCTGTTTAGGTTTGCCTGAAAATAGGGTATACCGTGAATGCATTCGTTCATCAAAATGGGTAACCTCAGGTAATCAAAAATGGCGAGCTGGACAATTCCGTACAGATTGGGATTTTCATGGAAACTTGATCTATAAAGTGAGGAAACTTCCAGCTAATCATGTTTGATTACCAGAGAGTATTTCGCATTAAAATCATCATGTTTGTATACTTTTGTTGGTTCAATCCTTATTTATCACCATTAAATCCCATGAAATCACCATAAATTCCAATGAAATCCCATAAAAGCACCATGAAATGCCAAAACAAAGTCCTTCAAATCATAATTAAGTACCATTAAATCTCATTAGATCACTATTGAATGAGAATCCACAAATATTTGCAACAGGGACCTTCCCAAAATTCTCTCTGGAGCCTGAGGAATTGGATAGTTCCAGAGCATGCAGCGCCACAGACCTTGGGGGTAACAGAAATGGTAATGGCATATATATATACACGTATATCTACAAATATATATATATAGACGGAGGTTTCCTGTAATGGAGGCACCCCCAAATCATCCAAAATTAGACAATTTTAGTATCGAAAGCTGTGGTTTTGGGGATCCCCCATTGAAGGAAATCTCCATATAGGTTGATATAGGAGAATATATTATATATATAATATTATATGGGATTTCATAAGATTTATATAAATTTATGGTATTTAATGGGAAACACTTGGTCGGATTTTATGATGAACTATGTTCATATCTCCCAACTGGACATAGCCCAGACACTTAGCTTGAATATGTATTATATATTGTATAATTATGTAAAACATGTGTATATACATATATATATATAATATTATATATATATATATATACGTTTCCCAATAGTGGTTGATTTATAGGGATACTATACACTATACACTTGATGAGACGTCATGGCTTCACGCCTTCCGGAATTTTCACACCAGGCTCGGACAGATGAATGCTGGGCTTCCATGTTACCTTTAGGTGTACCAGCAGCACCACATGCTGCTGGAAATAATAACCCATAAAATTGGATTAACTGGGGCTATTACATGTATAACTGAGCATATGGGAATTACCCATGTACTAAATAGCTCCGATGCACATCCAAGTACTCCCTGGTTTTTGTCAGCGGACCGCGACGTCGGCGCGTCGCAACCAACTCAGGGCCAAGAGAGCGCAACTATCGACCTGACGCGAACCGAATCCTGGATTCAAGGGGAAATTTCTGGACTTTTGCTGCTGTTTTGCAGCCGTTTCTGGTTCAGTGAAAGGGATTTCAACAACGGGAATGTAGCGAAATATGAATAGATCCAATAGTGAAAACACATGTAGAAAAATGTAGAAACTATCTTTGGACAAAACGCCTTTCAAATGGGAAAAAAGTGATGGCAATTGCTTTTGCATTAGCATGCATTAGCATGGTCAATAAGACCAGCCTGGCAAAGACTTAAAAACTAGCAGGGTGAAGTATGGAGAAATATGGAGAAATCATATATATTGTTCCATTTGCAACAAGGAAAAAAAAGGAATTACCCCACATTACCCCACTAATCTACTCAACCAACAAGGCCGTGACCCCCAGTTGTGTTTGTTGGCTTCGCACCCCATCGAACGATATATCTACCCGAAAACATGGCGAAACTTAAGCTATTGAACTGTTCATCGACTTGCCAAACTGAGCACCTTAAAAGTTCGAGCATCTTGGGGGAATTACGATTCTTATTGGGAGATAATATGAAACCATATGGAAACATATCATACCCCATATAGGATCCATGTATGGTATATATGGTAACATGGATCCCATCAATATACCCCATTTTTGTTAGCATATATACCATGCATGGATCCTATGGGTACTTCACTATAATTCACTAACCTACCCTCTGGTAAATTAACATAGCTATTGAAAATGGCCATTTATAGTGGATTTACCCATTGAAAATGATGATTTCCCATAGTTATGTTAGTTTACCAGAGGGTAATTCGAAGATCTTGGGATATTGCAGGTCTCCCAACGCGCCTGAGTCGCTGGTCCCGACAGAGTTTCCTCGGGACCCTGGACCAGAATCTTGGCACAGCCGTCCTCGCCATGGGTGATTCTTTTTCACCCATCATCAGCTTAACATGGCAGTGTGTCAAAACCTTGTACCCCTGGTGAACATCAAAATAGCTGGTAAATGGATGTTCATCCCACTAAAAATGGTATTAATAGGTATTGATCCAGACCCACATAACAATAAGACAATAAGCACCTGTTCTTTATCTGTTTGGGTGTTGCTCTACGTTTGTTGGATTAGTTTCCTAACAATAAGAATAGGAACGTCATATGTAATAGCAATCAAAATCATCAAATTACCATTATTATTAACAGGAATATCGTGTTACATGTTACTAGTAATGAAAATCATGTTGAACAATCATCATCAGTTCCCCATTGAAATTTCAATTTTATGAGGTTGTAGATATCTCAATTCAAATCTGATTTGTTCACCAACAAAACTGGAATCTTGACCGAATCATATTAATTAAATGGTTTCCTAAAATGGTGCTACTCCCAAATCATCCATCTTTAGTAGGATGTTCCATTATTATAAACCATCCAGCCATTGGGGTACCACCATTTTAGGAAACTACCCTCTGGTAAACTAACATAGCTATGGAAAATCACCATTTTTAATGGGTAAATCCACTATAAATGGCCATTTTCAATAGCTATGTTAGTTTACCAGAGGGTACCAACTGTTTTTTTCCCTCAACAAAACTGCGGATTGAACCAGATGAACCAGAAAACATGGGGGCCGCGGCCGCATATCCCAACTTCTGGGAGTTTAACATCCCATGCTTAACCCATCAATAAACCCCAACTGACCCGAATGTCACGCTCCAAAGTTGGTCAAGTCTTGTAAATACTCATGATAATCTGAAGAAACATGGGAAATACATGGAATACCTTCTGGTAAACTCACAGTTGCCATGGATGGAACATGGCTCATTTAGTTCATTTACCGATAAAATTGATGGTTTTCCATAGTTATCTTAGTTTCCCAGAGGGCATTCCCCATCACAGCGCTGTCACCCTCTCCTTGTCTCCAATCAGCAACACGTCTGGTTGCTCTGGATGAAACCTATACGGTTGCAGGACACGAATCCCTAGTTATATCTGGGCTGTCTGTATACCCTCCGGTCATCAAACATGGCAATGGAACATCGGTCAATAATTGATGATTTTCCCATTTAAAGCCCGCATTTTTTGAGGATGCTCCATTGCCAGGTTTGATTACCGGAGGTCGGTTCTAAATGAACCATCTACGATTCTTGGGATGCACATCTAAGTGGGAAGACTAATGGGTGGGGTGATACCAAAACCAAGCTTTATTATTTGTGTGTCTCACTTGAAATTCGAATATCCACTACAGACAGTTACATATACTATCATCGTGCTATTGAACAATTCGCTATGGATAATCACAATGTTTTTTAAAGGAAAATCATCAGGGTCATCATCTATTCCTATGGGCTATGGCTTCCATAGCAAACATTTACACCAGAAAGTAACCCAAGGGACCTCACCATGGTTCCGACCATCTCTGGCAATCACAACCGATGTCAACGAATGGGTTCCGGGTTTATGGCCCGTTGCCATGCCTTCCACAGCGACTGGAGTCCCGCAAAACCACCTACGATCCATCGACCCTCACTAGCATAAACCTGCATTTAAAACAGTATACCCTCTGGTAATTTCACATAGCTATGGAAAATCACCATTTTCAAAACGGTCAACCCACGAGCTATGTTAGCTATGGCTGGGTCTCAAAGTGTGAATTTTCCGCCCTCATGCGAGGCAAGATCTGCCCCGAAATGGCAGGTTTTTTTTTCTCGGCAACTGAATGAACGGAAACTCAGGCCGCAGTGAGTCCCATATCACCTTCAGTTCAATCCATGCCCCCTGTAACTCTGCCTTCTGCACCTGGCAGGATAAGCCTCAAGGATTCCTTTCTGTTCTTCCAATATTCAATAGCAAAATTGTGTATCAAAAAAAGCGCCAAATGGCAAAGAGTTTTGAAACCAGTCTCCTTTGGACCTAGGCAGAGTAAAGAAAATATAGCAAATAGAATAAATAGAACATCCAAGCAATTTGACTGCCAAGATATTCGAAATCTTGCCTGATGGCAGCCCACCTTTGATAAGAAAAGAGAACGTGTGACAATGGAATTTTGTGCACTTATTGCACTCGATACATTGGACTTCTTTGGCGCGAGACGCAACTTCACAACGATGGCCCAAAGGGAACAACCCAAGGCGCAGGCGAAACCTGCACCATAAGACGTGGCTTGCCATCAGGAAATAGACAAGTACCAGCGCAGGAAGGTGCAAACCTATCTTCGCAAAGGTCTCTCAAATGTCCCGTAAGCCTTGTACGCATAATAGCCTTGTTGATTGTTGCCAATCATTCCGCGGCCAGGCAAAAAAAAACCATTCACCATGACTAAGCCTGAAATTGTGCTACACTGATCCATCTACCATTCACCATTACTATTCACCACTAATTATATATTATAACCATTGTAATTAGTGGTGAATATATGATTAGTGTTTATTACAACCTTGTAATAATTGAGGTTTCCTAAGTCATGGAGGTAACCCCAAATCATTCCATCGTATAAGCCAAAAAAAAAGGGGGTACCCCAGGGCCTGCAATCCCATCTATGGCGGCAAGACAGTACGATATGATCATTCTTAAATTCGACTTACTCTACTAACTATACTTTCTATACTTACTATATTTACTATACTTCCTGTACTTCCTATACTTACTATACTTAATACTTACTATACTTTAATGTTATTACTACAAGTATCATACTGGAAAAGAACCTGACCCCATAAATACAGTATTTGACACATCCATCAGGGACAAGTTGATCAGAACCAGCCCAAAATCCGACGGCCCAGGAACTCAAATTGTCGGCATTTCTGTGTGCCAGGGATGAGAAGAGGTGGGAGGTGAGGCACAATCCTCAGGGTGGCTGGCATGGGCCGGCATGAACCACATGTGCCATGCTCAAGTTACATGATGTGTATATATAGTATAACACACATATATATATATATATATATATAATTAGTACACATTATATATGTAATATCTATATACATATATATATATATATGATGCATGTATTCATATTATCTAAACTATATAGGGTATGTATGGTCATCCGACCATCATGAAGGGAATTTCATTTCAATGGGGATGTTAACCTCGATAAGGTTTGACCTTTGCACAGAGCACGCTGTGAATCAATGGATTGAAGGAAACCTTGGTCTTCTTACCCTCTGGTTATGTCAAAATAGCTATTGAAATAGTGGATTTACCCATTGATAGCATGGTGGATCTTTCTATAGTTATGTAAACGTTTACCAGAGTGTACCTCCAAAGTTCTTGCGGGGGTTCTGTAAACTCTTCCTTCCTGAAATCTTTCACTGCTCGGAAGCACCCTTCACCCTCGCTATCGCACTGAATCCGCGGCCTCTCATCCGAAGAAGTCGCTACCTGTCAGTTGCTTCGCTGATATCCATCCATGTTCACCAGGAGGGTACGTGTCAAAGCTCCATACGTAAAGACTCGGTGGTTCTGACGTCATCGCCCCCCCAGGTACAGTAGATAGAAACGTACGGCTGATCCCAAAAATGTCTGCTTGTCATGTTCACATCCTCAATATACCCATCATTGTTGAAGGAAAACACGTTTGTTTTTTTAACAAAACCCCAATTCATATACCAATTAACATCCATTTTGCTCCGGTAATCATTGAAGGACAATGCCCATTTAGTAGATCATGTTCCTTTCAAAGCCTCCATTTCAATAGATCTTCCGACATGATTACCAGAGTGTAACATCCTCTGGAAATTTCCACACTTCGCAAACTGGAAGCCGTGGCCCTGCCCTGGCCCATCTATGGAGACATCAAATTACTAAAGAACATCTCTATTGCTGGTGAGATATCTCTTTAATATTCCATTATAGCCCCATAACTTTATTGTCAACTTGGAGATATTCTTCGACCAACAGTGGTTCCATTGAATAATTTGCTGTGCCCTCCGGTATACCCACAACCAGAGGGTAATACTCGCCAGATGGTACATCCCATTATATATATATATATATATTTAATTATATATATAATATATCCCCTAATTTTCAACATACCCATATTATAATGGTTGTCTGAGTTAGGGGGTATTGTGAATTGATAATATATATATAATTATATATATATATTATAATGTATATATTACAATATTACCCTCTTGTAAACTAACATAACTATGGAAAATCACCATGCTAATGGGTAGTTTTCAACTATTTCTATGGCCATTTTCCAGTTCGCAAACTGTTAGTTTACCAGAGGGTATATTACATACCTCTGGGCAAATTATAATAATTCATTAACCTGAATTAAGGCCATTTGGGGATGATTTCCCTTACTAACCATGATTTCCAGTGAGGTCGCAGTGAGGTCGTTATAATTTACCCAGATACCTACAAAAAAAAACACATAAAATCCTGCCTCGACTTCGCCAGACCTTGGGCAGAAGATTCATCAGAGACGCAAAAAAAATCAAAAAACCACGTCGCGCAAGGATGGATGACAACATCCTTGAAACATCAACATATGAAATGTTTAATTATGATTATATATATATATGTATATATTATACTGTGTAATATGTAAATTATATTTGAAATTGAAGAACTATCAGTTTCCAAACATTTTTGAATAAATTGTCCCAAACGTTTTCCAGTCGCGGCTTCACCATGGACATCCCCCTTGGACCGAAGGGCGAGCCAGCGCCGTCCCGGCGCTCCATGGGGACCGGCGGCGTCGCGCACGGAGAAGCACAACGCCCTACCAAAGGAATGGGGAATGGGATGATCAATAATCAATGATTAATAATGATCATAATGTCCAATAACATTATTAATGAACATTATTGGTCAATATAATGGTCAATAATGGTCAATACTATATATATATATATATATATGTATATATTATTCATAATATCATATAATGTTCAATAATGGTCAATAACATTATATTATTAATGTTCAATATAATGGTCAATAATGGTCAATACTATTAATGTTCAATTGTGATAATGACCAACATTGGAATGCATCCAATAAGGGTTTCTATAATCAATAATTAATGTTCAATACTGGTCAATAATATAACCTAATTAATGATTACTAATGATATTCTGGTCATCATCATGGCTATACTATTAATGGCCATTTCAGGAACCTAAATTGGAGGTACCTACCATATATAAGGCCTATATAAAGCCTAAATTTCAGGGAATATCCCCACAGAATATGGCCTTATTATTTGGTACAGTACCTCCATTTTAGGATCCTGAAATTCCCATTGGAACAATGGGGTGATGGTGAAATGGAGCTTTCCTGGTACCCGGGGGTACCCCAAGAGCTGGATGGTTGGAAAATCCTAGCTATAAATGGATGGTTTTTTTTGGGGGGGCCAGCCCCCCATTTATGGACACCTCCTATCCGATTACTAAGATGGGATGATGGGATTGTCATTGAAGAACTTCATCATGTGTTGGATCGATTTTGCCCAATGAAATATGCATTTTAGTCCTATCTTCTGGGATACTGGCTGTAGCTAAGGGCAGGTCATACTGATATGTTGGCAGGTCATTTAATATTTCTATGTTATGATCGATCGATCATTCCCATATTACCAGATGCACCGACAAAGATGCCAGAATCAAACATCATAGTGCAACGGTTTGGACCCCGTGATGGATGGGCTAAGCCCCAGCCCTAAATCATTTAGTCAACAACATCCGCTCTCCTGTAACTATAGATGTGGAAAATACATGAAAATACTGAATACCATGTTTTTTTAAAAACAAGAGTAGATACATGAACATACTAAATACATCTAAATACCATGTTTTGTAGAGGTACCCATCTCTAAAATGGATTAAATTGGACCATTTTTTAGATCTGACTTTATCCCAAGATTCCAACTTCACCCCGGTCCCGGTCCCCTGGGTTACCTGGTTCACCTTCGCGCTTCAGGTCCACTAACAAGATCTCACCATCACCACCTTCGCAGGGAAACATCATCCAGACCCGGTAAAGTAACAGTTTGCGAACTGGAAGATGGCCATAGAAATGGTTGATTTACCCATTAGCATGGTGATTTTCCATAGTTATGAATTATGTTAGTTCATCATCCATACCCGGCATACTTTCACTGTCACTGCAAGTTGTCTTGAAAATATTGCCGCAAAGTACAGGACATTGTTTGGCCTGGGTGAGACTGAGCCTGCTGAAAGATAGGATTTGGTTTTTACCATCGAACTAGCTCCAACATATCATAGACCCACCAGTGGACCTACGGAACTTTCCAACTTTGCGATTGGGGGCACCTTCGTCGAACTTTGACCTATTTCTATGGGCAACAAATCCCCAACTCCAGTGGGCCTTGAAAGTCTGTGGCCCAAAACTAGTGCACACGATTACTGTATATCAAATCAAACATCATCCAACAACATAATTACTTTACTTCGTGTGATCCCCACCATGACATTTATACATTTTCTTACTGGCAAATCTTCTGGCATTCTATCTGACATATCTTCTGACATTCTATCTGGCATATCTTCTGGCATATGAT
>Ga0126342_10007640_pt1 | contig 19349 bp, 21 predicted proteins | sample Cyp1metagenome_FD_92528 | JGI IMG/M metagenome (GOLD analysis project Ga0126342, IMG submission 92528) | Coral microbial communities from Lord Howe Island, Old Settlement Bay, Australia - Cyphastrea 1 metagenome | ecosystem: Host-associated > Invertebrates > Cnidaria > Coral ... | reverse complement strand
GGTTTCACTGAGGCGAAACACAGTAAAAAAGGAAAAAATGCGCTCTCGCTGTGGCGCCAGTGCAGTGAACTAGCAAAAACACTGTTTCGTGACGCGGCCTTCTGCGCGCGCCCAGCCAACTACACATACAACACATAAACATGTCCACACACACATACATATAGACTTCCGTAATATATATATATATAGATATAAAATTATTACTGTACATATGTATACGCACACACACTTATGCGCACACGCACACACACACACACGCCTATATATACATATGACGGCTTGTCAAAATGTCTTTGTCTGGTTTGGTTGATAAATCGTAATTCCATGCGTGCCGCTTCATAGTTGAATTAGACAGGTATGGCTTATCTAAATAGTCTGAAACCGTGCATTTTATCTTTTGTGTTTGAAACCAAAGCTAAAACCTGCAGGAAATGCTAACGCACATCTATATGGAGTGGGTGTCGCTGCTAATTATTAGTCGTGGAAATTCAAAAATTGTTCATCTGCTGCAAGGCTTGTCCTTACCTTTGCTGGCACTGTTCCTTTTGTCAAACAGAAAGGATAAACTCAAGTTCTCTGACGGCGACTGGGTCACGGGTCAGCCAAAGCCGCTTTTTGCTACTTTTGCTAGCGCATTGCTGGCGGGTAAAATTACGTATGAATTCGCAAAATTGAACGACAAACTTAAAAACTTAGGAAAATGGCTGAGTAGCTCAGAAATTCACAAAGACATCCTTAATTCGGTTTAAGGCGCTAAGTGTCATATCTTATTTTTTCTTCATGTTGAAATACCAAGCAGTCGGCAACGCATACACAAATCATTGAACATGGATGTAAAAAATAACTAGCGCAAACCTAGCGGGTTTGCTAGCGCTGCCTTGCAGAGCGCCTCATAACGAAGAGGAAAACCACTAGATTCACACTAATTACCAACAACTAGTAAAAAACTTCTGTCAACTATTTTTGGCAAATGGTCATATATGTGATCTTTTCCCAACATGGTTAAACTATGTTAAACCTACATATTTCGACAAAACGGCACCTATTTGTGTTGAACGAGGCACCAAAAAGACCTCGCCCTGGGCCAGGGGATGCCGCAGGTGTTCCAAGGTGGGCGCTTTTCGCGCAGCGAAGGCTTTGCTGAAGCACCGCTGCCGTGAGCGAAATGAGCGAAGCCGCAGCCATGGCGCGGCCAGGCGAAACATGGAAAGATGTGCTTTTTCAACCCCCGAAGGTGGGATTGAACCGAATGTTATTGGCAAAGTGTGTATAAATGTATAATTACATATATATATATATAGCATATAAATACACAAGTAAGGAATACATGACAATTTGTCTAATATAAAACACTGGCTTTATATCAAACAGTACGTCCTGATGGGCATCGACACCATCTGGGTGGTGTGGAACCTGGAACTGTCATGCTTGCACTAGCGGCATCTAGCGGCCAATGGATTTTCGGGATGTTCACATCTGCTTTTGATGCATCTGAAGCTTGATTTTGCAAAGCTGAACAGAGGAATTTCATTTGAAGCAAATTTAACTTCAAACATTTTGGCTCTGACATAGTCCTCTTCAGCTTGCAGTGGAGTGTGAAGGCACAGTTTTTTCAGTGTGCATCCGGAGCTGGTGTAGAACTTTAATCTTTGCTGATCCATCAAGCTCTCACAATCTTGCGTGGGAAGATGTGGGAAGCGAAACCGGGGATGAAACCACTCTGGATTCTGGATGCAACGTTTGCCAAATCCTCACAAATTAAACCATGGCATTGCTGCGAAAGATCAGGATGTTGCAAGTCCAATCACGTCCCACAGCCACGAGGGGATGATATAACCTGGCACCGAAGAGTTAGTAACAATCATCATAAATACTATTGATGGTATGAAATAACACTTGAATAATCGACTAATAAATATGATAGGAATAATCAGAATAATGATAATAACAATATATATGCATATATATATATACATTAAAAACAATAGGGTATAATACCAGTATACAATATAACGATGACATTAACGACAACATAATTAATGACATAAAATGACAAGACTTATGTTGATATTTTCTTTTCAGCAGAAAAACAAGTTTTGTTAACCTTTAATGCATTTGATTAGCAGTACCCTTCAGTGATCCTCCAGTGACCCTGCAGTCAAGGACCACAAGTATGGAACCCCCACCATTTGTAGAGTTGGTCTGCAGGAGGGTAATCCCTTTTCTTACTGAAATCACTTAAATCCAAATTTTGCTGGCCGGACACTTTTTCAAAGAGCAGAGCAGAGCTGAGCTTGGCCGGGCACACGCTCCCAGAGATGGGCATAAATTGCTGGTTGTTGAATGATCATATCATGCCACACACACATACACACACACACTATATAATGCATATCATATCATATCACTCCATGTGTATGCATAATGGGTATATACTGGTTTAGATCATTTTACCTACGGGGAAAATCGCAGTTCATGGATGATGATCTTTCCAAATATCTAGACTTCAAAGGGTCTTGTATAGACCCCAAGAACTAAGCATCAAGCAACCATCATCTATTATCATTTATTGGGGATATCACGAATCAACTGCCTATTCGAGATATACCATGAAAATCAATGATACAGCCATTTAGTGGATGATTCTAAGATAATATATATATATATATAACATATCAGACATATCACAACCAAGGTTGATCTTTATCACTAGTTTTCACCTCTCCGGTGGGCCCGGCCGGACATGGCCCGGGGCCCTTTCAAATCGTCGAGGCAGAACCCGGGACCCTTGGGGAGCAACTTGTGGTGTTTTTTTTGGATGACCTGCCCCATTTTCACAGATTTGTTCCAGATGTTCAAGTCAAAATTCATGGAAATTCTCAGGGATTTCTCATGGATTTCTCCTCAACACTGATCAAAGACATATCATTTGTCCTACTGCCTGATCGGGCGCCGGCTACTCAGGGCTCTTCGCCATGTGCCACAGTGTCTCTTGTAAGAGCCGCACCTCAGAGCTGAGCTGAACCAGCTGAACCGAAACGAAAGGGACATGCCAATCAAAAAACACCAATCAGGGTAAGTGGTAAACCACCAATTGGTAGTTTATGATTGGTAGTTTGTCACCAATTGTATAAATTGCTATACCAATCATTTTTGTACCACCAATTTGTGGAGATGTCACTGGGGACGATTTTGTGACGGATTGGATGAAGGCTTGCTGGAAACCAATGTCTTTACTGCTGAAAAGTGCAATTGATTCCTGCAAATTTTCTCTTGAACCAATCCAGTGCAATCGGGTGGTTGGAACAACATACCTTATATTCCTTGAAAGAATATCTCGTCATATGGAACACAAGAAATATATGTGAAACCACCAGGCAGATTCCTGCAATTCGAGTCCAAAGTATTGTGATAACTATGCTGCTGAAATGACATGTAACATATGTACATGGAAAAACACGTATATCAATATACGTAATTCTTCACGGTTGCAGTTAGCTCGAAATGGGCCTCAGGTATCTAAGTTTTCAAAACAGACTCCGGCAGGAGCAAGTTCCTTGAGAAAAGCAACTGGGAACTTTGGCCTGCAATCTTGGTTAGGTCAAAATGATGAGAACCCCAAGCAGTTTGGATGTCTTTAGTTTGATACTGTCCAAACAATACAAGTTATGGACAAGTGAACAGACAAGCAAATGAAACAGCATCACATCATCATCATCATCATCCAACTGATGTCCGATATAATTTACACCTGACCAGCCTCAACACCTGTAGCTTCACGGCACAGCTGGTAGAGCTTCATGACAAGACACTTCTCCCCCGTAGGGGTGGGCTGACTGATGCTTATCCATCTGGCCCAAGCGGGGATCAGGAGGGTGGGCTAAATATAAATAAAAATACAAATAAACAAACATCTATATATCTATATATCTAAATATGTATATAATTATACATACATACATACATACATACATACATACATACATACAGACAGACAGACAGACAGACAGACAGACAGACAGACATACATATATATATATACAATATATACACATATCCATATCATGAAACAAGAATCTTCCGATCCCTCGAAATTCCATTTATCTCCCATGTGTCATGAGTCATGGTCAAGGGCGCCGCTTCTTGCTGGGTTTTCAGCCCCGGCCTGTGCGAAAGGAACAGTATTGCACGGCAAATCCTTCTCGGCTGAGGCCTTAGAGCGATCGCCGTAGTTTCTCCAACCCCCCAAAGGGTTCGACCACAGTTCGGACCATTTCGGCCAATCTCCATGAGTCTGCTTAAGTGCAACTTGCAAATTGGGCACAATGCCGAGAAAACCCACAATCTGTGAGGACTTTCCATTTTTGATGGATTTTCCAATTTTCCGTCCAAGGAGCCAGGATGCCCTGCAAGGCCGCCTGGACGCATCTAACCATCAATCACCAGCAGTTTTTGGCCCTGCACATCCACAAAAAAAGATCAGCCATGTATCATGCATTCCTCAATTCATTTACCAGTGTAAAATCGTGGATTTTACCATGTTTTACTATCCAAAGTGGTGGGTTTCCTCCATTGATTTCCCTCTGACCGCATGGCACCTTCACTGCCTCCATGGCTGGGGATTTGGGTGCTGCTGCGGCCCAGTCAACAGGGGAATCCTTACTCAAAATGCCAACCTTAGCGGGAGCCAAGGGTTCGATCCAAGGAAATTGCTTCTGGACTAGCAGCGACCAGTGGCCAAATTTCGGGCAACTTGGTGGCTTGGTGGAAGTGGAAGACCAGTTTTAGGAGTAAATTGGCAAATTGGGACATGACTATAGATCATATAGTTGCTAACACCAAATCTCCAATTTTCAGTGACACTCGAGTTAACTACAGAAAGCACCATCCAACTTCCCATGCCAGGGCTGCCAGGTGGCCAAATACCAAATCTGTGTGCCACCACCCAAAGGCCCGCGGTTCACACCTTGCGCCAGCGTCACACCTTGCAGCCACATCGAGCAATCGCCTCGTGCAAGCGATGGAGGTTCAAACTCCGTGGTTTCTTTTTAGGTGCCAAAATGGGAATTTAATATATATATTTAATATATCTAATGAGATTTAATGGGATTTAGCCTGGCTAAAATGGTGAATTAATGAGATTTAGATAGATTTAGTGCTATTTCAATAGGATTTTAATGGTCTATACAACTGGAATATTGATGGGATATACCCTCCTGTAGTCAAAACGTGGCAATGGAATATCCCTGCACTATATAGAGAAGTGGATATTCATAGCAGGGAAAATCAATGATTGGGGGATTTTTTATTCCTATGTTTGATTACCGGAGGGTATATGTAAAATTATGTCAAGGGGTTTGTGAGAGCTTGTAAGTTTATAGGTGCATGAAAGTGCAAACCCGCAATAAACAACTTTAGCTATCTGCTAAAAACACCACAATGCAGATCCAGGACTGACATGGTTGGATGCATGAATATTTTTCCAGGTTGAAAACACATCTAAAGAGATACGGAAAATCCACCATTTGTAGATGATTTTCCTCGACCATTTGGTGGAGGGTTCATCATCATTTTCCTTTCACCCTAATATCAAATGCCACCCTAGAAACCTAGTTTGTAATCTCTATTCATTTTGGGGTTCATACAGGAGGGTTTTGAACATTAGGGTGATTATTCCCCATCATATTCCCATGATATCCCCAATATATCAAATTATCCCACTGTGCTACTCGGATTGTTGGTTGATTCATGAAGCCATTGGGCTGATCCGTCTACGAAGTGGGCTCAGCTTCAAAGCATCGACAATTGTGGCAACCTCCCATTTGAGGATGCTTTCAATCTCATCCGTTTCAACTGTTTCTTGTATGGTATTGTATGGTCTCTGTGGACCGTTTATGACATCGGGCTTGCCAAACCTTGAGACCTGGCTGGGTCAAACATTGAGACCCAGGGCCTGTAATTCATTTTGAATACTAAATCAACCAATTCTACGATGCCAACCTGATGCCAACGCGATGCTAAGCTTGGATAGCTTTCAACAAATGTCATTCTTGGACATCCTTGGCTTGACATTTGAACCTTCTTATATATATATATTCTTTCTTTTTCGGCTTAAATCGTAATGGCTCACCAACCATCCACCCAGGTCTACCCTACCCCCAGGTGTACTCAATTCACCTTCCCCTTGCTCTGCAAACTTCTGAAACCCGAAACAGCCTCGAAACGCGCACATTCCCCGGAAGGCCACCGAGCAGGGCCTTCCATTGGCCTCGGCCCACAGCTTCTATGGGTTTGAGGGGACTTCCCCAAATCACCAACTCCAAAGTGTCAGTTTGCATCTCTCCAAAAGCAACGGAGAAAACGGTCGTTTACCCCCAAAGGAGGCACCGCAGATGTCCAAACAGTCCCAGTGGCACAGGCAGTTCGGACTGCAACCCTTTCGAGCTCTTCACCTGAGCCACTGGATGGGATGGTCACCCACCAGGGTTTAACCAGTTCTGGTGGGTGAAATCCGTCCATGATATGGGTCTTGAAGTTTGACCCACATATCCACATAATATACCCATATCATCGTGGTTTTTGAAGAACTCCATCCAATATCCTCTAACTAGATGGAATTCGGAGGTCATTGACCCCGTTCCTAAACCCCTTGAAAATATGCTTGTCAGTGTCAGTGGGGAACGTTATCCCATTTCTATGGTTGAAAAGAAATGAAACCACTCACAGGGTGGCGCCCCCAGTTTCATTGTATGTTGGTTTATAAGCCTTATAATATAACTAACTATAGATATAGCATTGGTATAACCTTCATAACCTTCATACACCCTAGTTATTTCCAAGTCAAAGGGGCTCTTCTCATATCTGCCATAGGTCAGGTACTGTGCGCCCCGTTGCAACGGACTCGCGCCCGCCAGGAGCTTGGCCTCGGCTTTTGGATGGTCACAGTCGATCAAGACCTGCCTGGTGGTTGAGGCACCCCCTGAAGACAGTTGGGATCATCCCATTTCTAGGACCGAAACATCTCATATTTCAGTCATTTCAGTCATATGTCATCCCATTTCTAGGATTGAAACATATTGAAACCAACAAATATCCATCGTCTTCTCCTTGATTTGGGGTGGTCTTTCCTATTTCCTGTACAATTCTGCCATGATCGCGCCCTGTCCTAAACAAGCATATCGAGCCAGCTGGCTGACTGGAAGAAAATGGAACTGAAGGTACCAAGCGGTCAAGACAGCAATGCTTAAAACTAAGCTTTAGCCGCTCCCTTAAAACCAAACTGTCAGTGTTTGCCAACGTCATCTTGGATCCTGAAACGTTGGCAAACGAGGTTTCCTAAAAAAAGAAGGTTCGGAATACCTCCAAATCATCCAAGTCATTACGTAAATTAGAGCATTTTAGTATTGAAACAACCAGGGTTTTTGGGACCCATCTTCAGAACCCCATCTTCAGAACCCCATCTTCAGAACCATGGAGTGGAGCCTTGGGATCATCGGCGGTATAGGAACATGTGACACTCCCATCATTGAGCCGTTAAACATACCATTGTTAATTGGTTATGAAAGGGAATTATATAATTATGCTTGTTGGGGATTGCTAAAACCTATGCGAGGGGAAACCTAGTATCCAACTAGTATAATGAGATGGGATAGGGGGCATTTTCAATGGCTCAATTGCCTTTCTATAGGGAGAATCATGATACACCTCTAGCGTTTTCAAGTGCCAAATTTTGAGACTGCAGCCCAGCGGCATCTGCCACAGTGACTTCATCACCTTGGGATCCCACCAGCACCAGCATAAAAAGCAACACCAGTTCCAAGTAACCCCAGCCCCATTCACATTAAACAATATTAGACACCCCCCATTCTATGGTCCCAAATATAAGTCAGCCATACCTCAGGTCCAAGGCCATTGCAGCCAGGGCACCCACTGCAGCCCAGCCCGTCAGGGTCTGCGCGGATTTGTTGAGACCAATCACCGGGCACTCGGGGAGGAATGGATCACCTCATAGAGGGACCAGGGCTGCCCCCACAAAGAAACAACTTCATGACTTTTTCAAATGGCATTCCGTACATACTCCAAACACTTTGTAAACAAACCACCCGATTCCCAATTTGGTCCGTTGAATTCCATGTTTTCTGGGTTCAAATACCTATTTTGATGACCAACATGTAACCATGGCCCATCTCTTTGACCAAGAAATCAACTAAAATCATTGTACCCAACATGCACTGCGTTTTCGGTCGAGAGACACAAGAGCACCGGAAATTCCAAGGCATCCAGAGACTTCCAAATGGCCTTATCTAAGTCCTCCTTTCTGCACAAGATATCCTGAGATTCTTGGTCGAGCTCTTGGGGCGACATGCCACCAGTTCAAGTATTGGGAGCTGGCAGTTCAAAGTGATGACTTTGAGGTTGTCAAGTGACCATTTCAAGGGCTAGCTGGCTGTAAACCAGGTAGTAGGGTCAAGTTGAACGGCCTGCAGACGGTACACTTGGGCAACATAGAAGTGGGATGAAGTGGGAATCCTCATGGGACCCCCCTCAGTCGGGCAATTCTATTTTGCTTTTTATGTGTGGGTAACAAAGGATGTGGACATTCCAGGGTATGATTTACAACTCCTAAGTGAATATCAACTGGGTGGTTTTTTCCATAGTTTTCCGCTTACAAGATATTACTTCAATGTAATCAATCGCGGTTAAAATCATCATCCCAGGGAGGGATCCGATTCCAACCGTTCCAAACCTTCCAACCGATACCCGCAATCTGAACCACCCATGGCTTGCCCGATTTTTTTTCACCAAAAATTCCAAGAACGAACATGTGAAGTGATCAACTCCCGCATTCTGAGTTTTTTTTGGGGCCCTGACTCTTTCCATATCTTACCATATCCACAAGGTGAAAAACGCTCGTTCTGCCAGGTGCTGTCTGCTCGAAAATTCCCGTCGGCTCAGCAGTCCAGCCCATAGCTGACTCCTGGTGGTAGAACAGTTGCCCGAAGTAAGGACGATCAAAAATTTGAAAAGGTAAATGCATCCCGTGATACTGGAGGTCTCAACAACATATAGCAGAAATTGCAGAAGGTCAATGTATGGCTTATGATTCTCAACATATCAGATTCGTAAGGGGTTATCACCCGGTTGGCAACCATTTGCTAACTGGGACCATCCTGCTGACAACTCACGTAGAACCCCGAACCCCGAAATATCATGAAACATCGGAGTAGGACCATGATCCTCTGGAACTCAAACTATAAGACTCTTGATGTTCCAAGTCGTTATTCACATTCAATTTATGAAGGGGTTGGAGGTAAAACATACCTTCCCATCAATGGTTTGTTAACATCGATGGACACATGATTTGAGGCAACCCCTTAAGCGGACACTTTGACATATATAATTTGAGCATATTCGACCCTATTTGATTGGGGTTTCAGCTGGACATTTTCTCATCCAAAACACTGAGATGCCACTGGCACCACCCAGGTACCACCAAGGTAGGCCGGTCCTCGCTGACCCACCCGGCTTCGAAGTTCTCTGCCTCGGCCTGAACCGCAAATTGGATCAAAAAGGCCTCCCTGAAGGTTGATCCGGGTTGATCTGCTAAAGGCCAGCCTTTCAACACATGGAATTCATTGGAGATATTGGAGGTTAAACATCTACAGGTGAGATTAATCGGTGGCTAATCTATGCTAATCTCACATATCCTTCCAACAATACACACCTTTTGTTGGTTGCTTCGTCCACAGTTTCCCACAGGTAAACCCCCTTGACCTGCCAACATGCTCCGCAATGGTGTCACAGTTATCTCATAGTATCTCATCTCTACCCACAGGCCCTCAGGATTTGCCAGCAACATATGTGGCAAATATGTGGTAACAGGGTGGAAACGGATGCTTCTTCGCAGGTTCTCCGACGTCTTCAGGAGAAAAAAACATCTTCTGACTTCCCACGTCTTGGAATTATATGGAATTATCCAGCTGGACCGTCTCCAGCTGAGCGATGTGATCGTTGGGTGTGTGGCCCAGGGGCCACGGCAAGATTTACCCATGGCCGTGCGATGCTACCAATTCAACACTCTTCTCCTTCTGCAAAAGATTGGTAGTCTGAAAGGAGCCAAGAAAAAAATCAATATCTTTTGGGTTTGTGATTCAGTGACAGGGGATGGGACAGGAGAATCACAAGCCAACATAAGGTTTCACCTCACCACATTGGTGGATTCCCCTTGGTCATTTCAATGTATCCTTCAAAGTCGGGACATCCTTCCCAGTAAGTAGGGATCGAAAAGCAACACCATACTTGAAACCCGCAGATTCACACTCACCAAAAACTTAACCACATCCTTTACGACCAAGTATACGGCAATCCTTTAAACCATAGAACCACATCTAACTCGTACATAAACATGAGCATCTTATGCATACCCACATTCACTCAAAAACACACGGGGCATCTTCTCATTTCCATCCTTCCCCCCAACAGCCAAACATGGTTAGTTTGGAATATAACATGCTTTGTTTTTCGGGGTCTGCTTTGGCTATTCTAAAACGTATGCTCACAACAATTGAAAGAGATTATATAAAATACTAAACTACTCAACCCAGCGGCTAGTAGTTTTTACTCACCCATATATTGCTGGTCAACTCTCTCTCTCTCTCTATCCATATTTTGGATGGTTAACGGCCCCAACAAGCTGACCTTAGCCAAGCTTAGCCAGCCTTCTCTTGTAGCTTCAAAGCTGCAAGTGTCCACCACTCCGCGTTGGAAAGCCCATAGCGCATGTCCTTTCCCAAGTGATGCTGCCATCCTCGGCTTGTTCACCCCCTCAAAACCCCCCTGAGGGCCGTCTGCAATGCCGTCTGGGCAGCCAACAATGGAGGTCTGGTGACTTCACCCATTCTGGGATGGGTGAGCCCCCCTATACCAAAATTTGACAGCGCCAAGAAATGCAAACGGAGAATAATAATTATAATAAGCAGGCATTCTTTTTAGATCTTTTTAGTATATTTGGACCTGCGGTGGAGCAGGGCTGAAAATTCCAGCTCCATGGCCCCCAACTACATTGTATCTGAGCATCCAATGATGAACCTGTAGCCGCAAACCACCACCATGCCTAAGATCACATGACGCACATGCGCTGGCGAACATGGGTCCGCCTGAAGATTTGGTACACCAAAATCTATTGCCACTTGAATGAGAAAAATTATGATGAACCATAGGAACCATAGGTTTTTTGGGACCATATTTTTGGGTAAACCTATCAAGCATAGCTGGTAGAATGCGATGGGTAGTGGTAAAATATCAGACTATGAAATGCATTGCATCAGGTCAGCAACACTTTGTCAGGGTACGCCAGGGCAAGCAGCAGTGAATTGCAGCATGTTTGAACCAACTTAAGTAAATCCGAAATCCCATGCCCCTGTAGTTACCCTTTCATTTCCTTTTTTTTCCTCAAAATTTGGAACCACAGAATTTCAATGGTTAATCATCGATTTCCCCATGTAGAATAGGCACTGGCATATCCCCTATTTTGAGACAAAGCCAAATTTCACTTGAGCAGTGTTGAGAACCCTGTGTCGTCCCCGATGCTGGTTGGGTGACAGAAATTCCCAGCGCATGGATTGTGATATTTCCATTCTACTGGTCAGTATAGCATGGATTTGCTTAGGGGATTACCCCCAAAATATTCAAATATTCCCCTAATCGATTCCCCAGTCATGGTAGATTTTCCATTGGGAAAATCAACAAATCACCTTAAACAAACCAAGGAAATCATCCCGGAACTCATCATCAACCAGGGTTTAGCACCCGCCCACACTTGGCTCATCACAGCGAGGCGCGTATGCTGACGCGCTTGATAAACTTTTCGCTGGGAGATGCCGACATCACGGTCTCGAAGTTGGTGTCAAAGGGGTAGCCATAGGCCTCAGCTGAATTCTTTTTCCGAGGTGCATCTGATTTTGGAAGTGGTCATAACATGTAATGACATGTAATGACTATATCAGAACATATTAAAATAACTTATAACCATTTGTTTTGTGTGATATACAGCAGTTGTGGGTTGTATTAACCACTCGTTGATGACGATACACTGCCAAGCTGGGTTCAAAAAAGCAGGCCTTTTAACGATTGACCACCTGAAGCAAAGGTAATTTTCGCTGCAAGGTGATGAAAGTCTTGAGGACAAACGCTTCCAATCATCTGCATAAACATATTTTTGTACACATGTACAACAACTATATATATATACATACAACCGCTATATACATATGCATATATATATATATGCACAAATATATATATATATATAAATCAATATATATATACACACATATGCATATGTATATAATCAATATATATATATATAATCAATATATTAATATGTACGTATACATATACACATACACATACATATGTATATATATACTTAATATATGCACACATATGCATATGCATATGCATATACACATACATATACATATACATATACATACACATATGACATAAACATACATATGTATATGCATTTGTGTATTTTGTGTATGTGTATATTATAAAATAGGGTTATGCAAGTTTTCAAAAGGAAAATCAGGTGACAGGTCCATTCTCCGCCGTTCTTTCAGGTCAAAATTGGGTGCCACAAGGATTGTATGTGTGATCATGTAACGCCAATGCCCCAAATTCATGAACTTTTGACATGATACCCGGAAGTTTATGGACAAATAGTCTTACCACCCATTCTTTTTAAGGGGTCCCCAAAGATAGATATTTGCTTGCAGGATATCACAAATGATTTTAATCTCTCAATTTCCAGGCGTCCCACTGTTCACTCTCTATTTTGGGCTTGGCATATATCCTCCGACAATCTAGCTTAGCCATAGAAAATGATGGAACATGGCCATATTTAATTAATAGGTAAATCATTTACGAATGTTAGATTCCCAAAGGATATCACCCCTGTGTGGATCACGACACAACCAGCCACTCATTGGCCATGTCACCAAAGCTGCCCGGATGCCGACGCGGACCGAGCCCGGGAGCGAGGTTAAATGAGTTGGGTCCTTGGCCGTCAGGAATTCTCGCCCTGTGGGTTGTCAATGGCTTGTCAAGTTCTGAATTCGACATGACCATGGAAGAGGTTGGGTCCAAGAGTCACGAGCTAATCTCATACATTCTCACACCATTATGTATAAAAAGATCTACTTTAGTCCAGCAGTGCCATTTGCTGTGAAAGTATTGTGCTTGGCTCAAGGTCAAAAACATGATCTGCTGCAAATGTAGGGAGCAGTTTCAGCAACCCAGTGGAAGCGACAAGCGGATTTGGACATACATCCACTACATGCGTGCGTATAAAATAACACCACTATAAAACTTATAGGACACTTATGCGTATGCAAATAAATAAATAAAATAAATAAACAAAATAAATTATAATTCATAGATATTCAACTTATCAACTATTCATCCATATCTCGTGTTCAGCTTTTTGGAATCTCACATATTTTGTCAAGTGACCAAGACCCGATTGTTCTTGTTCATTAGAAATTCTCGAGGGCAGTTCTGGTTCTCCACATAGTGGTCCTGGCAGTCAGGTGGTCAGAACAACCTGGATCACTTTAAGGTGCTTCGGAGGAGCTGGCGAAGTTGCTTCAAAAACAGAGTGAACTAAGGGCTGTTGTGAACATATCATGATATATCTGTAGTTCGATGGGCCGATGGGTTTATAAACACTTTCTGGTGGCGGTTGCGAGGTGTGAAAAAGAGTCACCTGCAACACTACCCATCATAATCATTAATGATCTGTACTGCCCACCTTTTGGAGTCAAGTTCTCTGAATCTTCTGAATTGCTGGATGGAGGGCCAAGTCACGTTCATAGCAATGCACCTGATTTCCTCATGTTGCCAGTCATTTGCAATGGCCTTGGTGACGCACTAGTGGATCTCTCTCTCTCTCTCTATCAGCGAGGAATGAGGTTCGATCATGCTACAAGTGGCTTACGACTTTAGCCACAGCTGGTACTTGTTCGGCTTGGAAGGGTCCGTCATTTTGGGTTTGTCTGAACGAAAATCATGGATAATCATGGGAAAACTTTCAGCAACCGGTATATCCGTACATTGTTTTAACATGTTTTAATACTCATTGTTTTAGAAAAAATCGATAGATTTAAGGTAAACCCACACTTTGTGCACAATCCGATCTAGAGAGCGGATCCTAAACAGCATGGAATTTTGTTGGTGAAAACGGGATCTTTCCGGCTGCATCAACAATTTATGACTCGTCACAAGCTGTTCTGCACGGTAGCTTTTAGATCAAAGTGAAGAAACCAGCCCAACAGATATTGCTCATCAGCGCTATATAGGTGAACACTTATTATTTGGCATTATCAGTATAAGCCAACAGGTTTCAAGTCTGGAGGAGCCCAAGTTTGATCTAAAGTTCTCGAGTTTTCGCGCGTTTTTTGGCGCAAGGTGCTGGGAAGGGCAGGGCTTCAATGAGCTCTTTGATGATCAGCACTGCTTTGCTTTTGGCCTCGGCACGACAGGCATGGCAAATCACCTCCACCTTAGCAAAAACACCACATCAATATCGGAAAAAAGATGAGAAAACGACGATTTTGCCACCAAATTTTAGTAGGACCTTACTTTTGATTGGATAATAGCTATAAATCCCATTAATCATATATCCCATTAATTGGATAATAGCCATTAATTGGATTTATATTAATTGGAGCAAACTTCTATTTGAGGTTGCTCCTAATCGTTGGTTCTACACCCTTCATCGTTGCAGTCCCCATGTCTTGGCCCAAAGAGCTGTAGCACCTGGTGGTTAAACCTGGCGAATATCCCCCATGATTTCCTATTCCCACGATTTTTTTTGGTAAAAGCATCCGTTTTCTCTTCAAACCAAGTTATATTCATGTTTAAATCTCAAAATTTTCTCATAATTAGATTATCACATATCTCCATGTTTGATTGGATAATAGCTATAAATGCCATTAATTCTATCATTTTTACTGGTTAAAGTACCATTTTTTTCATCGGTCTCCAATGGTCCAAGGGGCCGGATCCACATCATCCACATCCTTCTCAGCGTCGTAGCCTAGGGCAGAATGGAACAACCTGCAAATTTCTTTGGAATATGTAACATAGCTATGGGAAATCATGGGAAAATGATGCTTAATGATGGTTAACACTGGGTAAAACTGTGGTCTGATGAATAGAGGATGAATAAACCAAAGAAATTGGAAGAACCATTGGCAAATGGATTGAACTAGTGGACTATCAGTATCAGTCATTCATGTATAATGTATACCCACCCTGTGGTAATCTAGCAGTTTGCTATGGAAGCCATGGCCCTTGAAAGCAGATGAGGTTGATCCCCTAAGGTTTGACTTTTCATGGGATGAGCCATGCTAAGCCCATCCGTTGCCGAATTTGGATATGGCCATGAAAACGGGGTTTCATGACGTTCCATGCTGGGTTTAGATAAATATGTCTGGAAAGGACACATATCTTAAATGCTCAAAAAGCCACATAGGTTTGCTGATCCAGCTGTCCGGTCTTTTCTGAAAATGTTGCACCATGTTCAATCCCGTTCATGGCCAATTTAAGATAGCGTGCAAAAAAGCCTTTCCCTTTTTAAAGCGGTTGATGTGTACATTCCCATTTATCACAAAAGATTCAACTGCCCATCAACGGCTGGCTGATCAAACCATCAAATGCCACCTAGCAACCTTCTGCCATGGCCCCCAATTTAAAAATCTTTACAAAAACGCTCCATTCGGAGCCAGCAGCTGCGGAGAGTGAACAAGCATGGCTGGAAAATCCATGAGATGGATGATGTTCTTTTTTCCAGATGGTGATGTTGCATTGCGGGGTACCGCCGTCTCAGGTGGAGACCTTCTGAGGTCCACTGCTCACAATGATTAGTGGCGACGACCAGACGTGTGTGTAAACGTTTGGACTTGTTTGGACATAAATAATCAAAAGAATCGAATAAATGCAACATAGTGCAATAACATAGTGCAACAACAAGACATTAATACTTCCTTCGTTTGTACAGCGCTTGGAAGCGCTGGTGAAAACCTCAAATTCCACTTGGATGATCCCTGCAATTGGCTGGCTTGCAAGAGGAACTAATCCCCAACACACACACATATATATACAGTATACAAACATGTACATATATGTGTATATATATAGATATACATATACGTATTCTATGTTTTATGATTGTAATATATATATATATGTATATCAATACTATATATATATAGTAACTTATATATATACATGATTATACATGTACTCAATCCATTCAATCCAGTCACATGGACTTCTACCCAAGTTCCTTTTTACATGCATAAAAACATGAAGAAAAACCCACAGACTGGCCCGATACTTCCAAGACGTGTGGATCACCGAGCCCCAGCAATCGCAGCAACCAATTCCGCTCGGGGGAGATCAATGGGAGCCCAATGCCCATGACCTCAGGAAAACAGGAAGGCGTGTCGATGAGAAACCAGGACAAGAAAAGATGAAAAAGGACTGTTTGTTTTTTTCTTTTATATCAATATATATATATATGCATATATAATATATATATATATCTATGTTTTTAGATAGAATGAAAAACAACTGCTGGAGATGATCTTGCCCCATGGGGGGTCAAGAAACGAGCTTGGTCACGCATCTGATCGTGACTCATCTAAACAACATTGTTTTTGTTGTTTATATCTTTATTGCTTTATCTCCTTTGTTCGGTGGGTTACAACCGACCCAGTCTATCTCAGTCTTGCATTCGCCTAGATTTCCAAAATGGTTGATTTTCCATTGGGGAACAATCAAAGAATAATCTCAACCCAAGCATAAGGTTGGTGATTCTGGTTTATAATCAATAGTTAATTACTGATGATATAATCGAAAATACCTCTGGTCTTCCCCCAAGAATTGACACACGTAGGATCCAGGCATCGCGGGTCTTCATCTGTGACAGCTCTGCGGGAACGTCCAGCCTTTTTCGAGCGAAGGGTGGAAAGAGAAACGTTACGGTAACTTCCAGATACTTGAAGGCAACCATGTGGAAAACATCGCATTATTTTTTGATGGGGTATTTATTCTTTTGAGAATTCATGAGCGAATGGGAAAAACTAAGAATAAATGGGCATGAAAATACTGATAATCTGGGTGCAAGGATGCACTCCTATCCATGAAGCAAACTCAGTGGGTCTGAAACTGAATATGCTGGAAAAATGGGGTCCCAATCCCGCTCAAACTATGCAATTTGCTACCCTTCCAACTAACAGTCTGACCCTGAAAATTACGATTTTTTAGAGGAATGACTTTGAATTACATAAATAATTGTCTTCTCCCAACTCATGGCAAGGTCTTGCTGTCAGTATGTTGTGGTCACCCTCACGGTTCTCCTTGAAAAGTGGAGTCGCCCATCAAGGCGCACAGTGTGTGCTGGGACTGGCTGGGACCATCTGGGACCCTGCACGCGCAAGTGTGCTGGCCCATCTCGTCAAAGCTTAGCCATTTCCGCGACTCCTCGAGGGCGTTCCTCTTTTCAGAACTTTGGTCAATGGATTGATTTGAGGAACTGTAGGCGTTTCCATCCATAGTTTTTTGTTGGTAAAATCAATACGTTTGAGACTTTGAGGAACACAATGGAGGAAACTATGGATTTTACCTGCAGCTCTAGGGCTTTCCATGGGTTTTCCGAGCTAAACCGGCTGCTGTCAACCAGAAGCCAGCCCAAAAGGGTTACTCTGTGCTGGGAAGAAACTTGATTCACGGCCAACCAGCCAACCATGAGAAGCACATCCAAAAAATCCGATATCACATGCATGTGTCTCTCTCTCTCTCTCTCTCTCTCCCTATGTGTATGTATATATATATATATATGTACATGCGTCTTTATCCAAGTGTATGTATATAGGATTATGCATTTGTAAATAAAAAAAAATATATATACATACATGCATGCATGCATACATACATTACATTACATTGCATTGCATTGCATTGCATTGCATTACATTACATTACATTACATTACATTACATACATACATACACGCGCACACACACATATATGTATATATATATATGTAGAGGTATCTAATGCAATACATCTATTGTACACATTGATCTGCCTAGAATTTCTCGATGTTTTTCCACCGCCCCAAACATCCATCGGAACCAGCGACTCCTGCGGACCGCCTTCGCGCAGGGCGATGGTATGTGTATACCGCCCCAGCCACACCAGCTGCCTCGGTATGGCTTCAAAGATCGTTTTGACTATGGCATATCTATGCATATCTATGCATATATATATAATATATTTGATTATATATGTTTATGAAAAATTACTTGCAGCCACAGACTGGGCCAGGTCAAAATATTTTTTTTTTCATTTTTTTTATCATTTTGGTTATCATTGCATTCATCATTTTTTTAATCATTTATTTTATCATCTTCATTTTTTTATCATTTCAGGTATCATTTTTTATCATTTTTTTAATCATTTTTTAATCATTTTTTTAATCAATCTTCCATCATTTTTCATCATTTTTGCTTCCAGTGGTGCAAAAATTTTCCAAGAAATGGAAAATAAATGGAAAATTACAATTTTCCTCGAGTTTTTTTCATTGTTTTATCATTTTTTTTCATTTTTTTCACTTTTTTTTTATCATTTTTCATCATTTTTTATCATTTTGCATCAATTCCACCACTGGAAGCAAAAATGATAAAAAAATGAAAAATCATTATAAAAAAATGAAAAAAATGAAAAAATGAAAAAAACTCGAGGAAAATTGCAATTTTTTATTTTTTGGAAAATTGCAATTTTCCTCGATTTTTTTTATTTTTTTTCATTTTTTTATCATTTTTTTATCATTTTTCATCATTTTTCATCATTTTTTATCATTTTTCACCAATTCCACCACTGGAAGCAAAAAAATTAAAAAAAATATTAAAATATGAAAAAAAATCGGAAAATTGTAATTTTCCATTTCTTGCAAAATTTTTGCACCACTGGAAGCAAAAATGATGAAAAATGATTAAAAAAATGAAAACAAATGAAAAAAATGAAAAAAAATGAAAAAAATGAAAAAAACTCGAGGAAAATTGCAATTTTTCATTTTTTGGAAAATTGCAATTTTCCTCGAGTTTTTTTTCCTTTTTTTTATCATTTTCTTAATCATTTTTGATCACTTTTTTTCATTTTTCAATCCTCCCTTAGTGTTGCCTAGGGACCTTTGCCCCCCTCATTCTATAGGAAAAATAGCTCTATAAAATGAAAAGCTAAGGTGTAGACCCATACATTCTCTCTATGAAATGAGGTGC
>Ga0126342_10007639_pt1 | contig 19349 bp, 20 predicted proteins | sample Cyp1metagenome_FD_92528 | JGI IMG/M metagenome (GOLD analysis project Ga0126342, IMG submission 92528) | Coral microbial communities from Lord Howe Island, Old Settlement Bay, Australia - Cyphastrea 1 metagenome | ecosystem: Host-associated > Invertebrates > Cnidaria > Coral ... | reverse complement strand
TGACTCCATCATTACACCATGAGCCGATCCTCTCTTGCACCTGCACACCAACATGATCTCACGCTATCACATCTTCTCCTGACGCTATCATCACCATGAACATGAGGAAGATGAAGATGAATACTACTCGGAAGAAGAAGCTGCTTATAACAAGGATGATCATGAAGAAGAAGAAGATGATGATCATGATGATGATGATGATGATGATCATGATGATCATGATGATCATGATGATGATGGTGATGCTCACTTGGTGGTCAACATGATGGTCAACCATGGGTGGACAACATGATGATGGGGTACCCGCCCTCCGACCCCTCATGATGGGTAACATGATGATGATAATGATGATGATTGAATATGTCTATTCTGGACGACGACGGTGATGGTGATGATGATGATGATGATGGTGGTGATGGTGATGATGATGATGATGGTGATGATGATGGTGATCATGGTGATGGTGATGATGATGATGGTGATGATGATGATTATGATGATGATGATGATTATGATGATGATGTTGAGGTTTCCCGAAGCGATGCATGAGGCGTAGCCCGAAGCGATGCACCCGACGTATCCCGAAGCGATGCCTATGCCCCGCTGTACCCGGGTTTTATCAAAGGATGATGGGATTCCAGGTTTCAAAACGGAATAGGCCACAATTGCTTCAATATTCTTGGGCACACAAATATGTTGGATTTGGAACTGATTGGATAATTGATAATTGTCAGTGCTTGTGGTGGATTCAGCCCGGAATTTAGCTCATCAGTTCTTCTTTTTGGGAGCCAAAAAAAAGCACTGATGCAGGACTTCTTCCATCACCTGACTCGGCTGTTCTCCGGGGACCCCCCACGCACGGATGAAGGACTTTTGCCAGTCAGTGGTTTCAATGCCATCATCCAAGGCATAGGCAATCCTGGGGCGGGACGCGAAGATCCAAAGGATCCAATGGTGATAGATTTTTGACCCATTGGATGCAACCCTGGACCGATGCACACAGTCCAAGAATACAGAGATAATTGCGCGTAGGTATGTGTGTGTGTATATGTTTTATATGCAGATGTGATAGAGATTGATAGCGAATATGGGGTACTTGGTCATTGCGCTATCTACAAGTACGTCTAGCACGCTCACCAGTGCATGGCAATCTTCAAGATTGTGCTTTGTCTGAATTATGTTGGTCAATTGAATTCGCATCCCTCCAGCTTTTCCGCGAGAATCCCCTGATATAAATTTGCTCGACCTATATTTAAAAACCAATGGTAGAGGTTCAACTGCGCAAGCAGGTTTTCGAGCAGCGCTGTTGTTTGGAAACCTTTCGGCCCCATCCGGAAATTGGACCTCTGTTGCTTCAAAACAGCGTGAAGGAAACCCATTGATCAGTTGCTTCGAAAGATTGATCGTGCACAAAATGCTGGAGCAATCTCGGGCCTAGTTTCCCAGACACTGCATCATGCTGAAGAACTCTTGTACAAAAAATGGCTGATGAGTCCATTCCATCCTGGAAATATGACAAACAACTGGAATCATCGTCCACAGTTTATCCCTTTATTCCCACATCTTTGAGTGGTAGAATGTCATGACAATGAACAGTTGACATCTTTTTTTGGCTAGAATATCATCAAAACTTGACAAAGTGTTTTTTTGGGCCAGTTTGTGTTTTGGATCTTCCATTCATTTGAACAAAAGAATCCAAAGACCACCAAGTTTCAAATCCCCAAGGCTGCCAGGGCTCTGGGTTGATGCCCCGCCTAGGTCCAGAACCACTACCTCAACGACGGTCAGATCTTGGAAGTGTGTGGAAGGGGCCGTGATAACAAGTACCTCACTTGGAAGAATACCCTATATATGTGATATGGTTCATACATGTCATACATGTATATGGTCAATTCCCAACAACATATTCTGGCTGAATTATGATATTTCACCAGCATGAAAATCGTTGAAATAAGGCCATTGGAGATGATTCCCCCAATGGAAGCCACCGCCTTTTTCGTGACTTCACAGGTCGCCCAAGCCCCTGGTTTGCAGGTCCTCAAAGTCTGGTCCAAGGGGCTGTGCTTTGATTCGTTTGGAGTCTACCCAGCAGGCTGTTGACGGCCTCATGAACCCCGTGGGATCTGCAAGAAATGGTGTTTTTGCTTGGCCATGAGAAAGTCATTGGTTTGTTATCAACAGTGTGTTGTGGCATGTTGTGACTTCAGGCCGCCTTATGAATATATGGTTCGTAGGAGATGCTCTTTCAAAGAATGTCCGCATGTCAGTGTTACACTATGTTCCACATTCAACACAGTCAAAACTTAACCCAGTGAGCAGCCAAATGAAGTTTGCAGCCAGTAGAACAAAGTTTATCACTGTTTGGATTTATGTTTCATACCAAATCGAGCAAGCACCAAAGCCGCAGCGAGCGGAGTCTCGCTGACATGCTGCAATCCACTGAAGCAATCCTTCATCATCACCTGTCATCACCTGACACGTTGGTGAAAACAGCCCTGTCAGCCGCCACTACAACGGAATTCCCAGAGCCTCCACGCCAGCGTCCCTGAAACCATAGTCCGCCACAATGAGGCGGATCTTCTTCCTATGGTGGCAGCAAACAAACGACGTAACATGTGGCTTGGTTGATTTCACCCAAATTCACCAAGGTTGGGACTCCGGAACCCACAGCATGCCCCATATCGGTCTTACCCATTTGGGTGGGTTCTTCTTCCCCAACCTCCCGGATAGCACCCGTTAGGAGCGCATTGGCAACCCGGCAGCAAAGCTTCCGCACGCTCACGTCCCAGGAGCCGGAAACCTGGCGAAGGGACCGAAGGGATGAGACGGCCATTGATTCAACAAGGATGTGCTTGGGACACAAAGCGATTGGAAATTTCTGGTGAGCTTGGGAAACCTTGATTCACCACTTTTCGGAAAATGAAGAAACATCATTGAAACAGAGTCAACATGATTGAAGCTATTTTCCACAAATGATGAAACATGATGAAACCCATGTGGGAAAGCTTGGAAAGAAAAGGCCAAGACGCAATCGCCACCACCCATGGGGTGTTGCCAACGAGTTGATTGTAGGATTCTAGCCAGTAGCCCCTCCAGGAAGACAATAAGAAGATATTGAAAAAACAATGGTCTCCCAATTCGCAATTCGATCCCATTGACGGTGGATTTTATGTGGATTTATCATGTTTCATCTGAAGAGTAGTCGTGGGTGAAAACATCCCGGATGTCATTCCTGTTAAATGAGCACCTGCAGTAGCACCAAGCGCCAATGGAGTTGATGCACGTGATTCTGCGGGTACCTCTGCAGGTTCTGGGAAAGAGCAGGCAGGGTAACTACCATGGGGAAGGATCTTGAGGTGGTGGACGCGAAAATAATCCAAACTCATATGTTTTATACGTGTGTAACATTGGTTATTTTTTCAAAGGGTAAGCAAAGATAAAGAGCGATTTTGGAAAAAAAACAGCCATAAGTAAATAATTCATTAGTAGTACTCATGTCTAAACATGTCTAATTATCAGAATCACAATCTCAGCAAGTGGATATGTCATGAGTCATGATAAACCCACACACACATGACGTATATATATATATATATATATATTTAATATTCTATTATACCCTATATCCCTACCGAACGTATGTCCATGCATGTCTGAAGATTGCCGCCAGTAGCTACGAGTACGGGGCAGCGTGGGCCAGCATTTAGGAAAGGACCAGAGGTTGTGCCGCAAGTTGTTCCTAGGCAAATACACATTTGATGAGATTTAATGAGATTTAATGGGAGTACAAATGGAATATCAATGGGAAATAAGACTAGCCAACTGTAATTGAATATTGTCGGCGTGTCAAATGGCAAGTGTAAGATGAAAAATGATGAAAATGATGACAGTACCATATTGTCAGACACATCCACCTTTTGAAGAGGCAACCGTTGCATCCTTCAGCAACCCACCGGCCGTTAGGGCACCCTTTGGACTACATTCTCCATCAAAGGAGTTAGCAAAGTTGACCTCGGTGATGTCTCCATCAAGTCTCTGAACCATTTGAGTCAGGCCCATCACCAAGAAAACCTTCACCACATCACAACTATCATCTATTGAAAATGACCATTTGTAATGGATTTACCCATTGAAAATGGTGATGTTCCATAGTTATGTTAGTTTACCAGAGGGTAACCACCAAATCTCACCAAATGAGCCACATGCATACAGAAAAAAACGGACCTGGAGTCGGACTCCACAGCATTCACGCCGTGTCTCAGTGCAACGCAAGCATTCCGCATCAGCACAGCTGCTGAGCCCTGGTTTCGTCGCGGAAATCCTCACTTCTGGAACTGATCTGCAACGAAACCAGGTGTGCCCAGGATTGTTTGGGGGAAAATAAAAAATCCACAGATATACGGGTTAGTTGTGGTTGAATAAAAAAAACAAGGAGGATATATTTTCAAATGAATTAGGGCCAATCACTCTATGTGCTATTATCCACTATATGGGTTTGTCTGAAAAGAGGGGAATTAGCCCCAAATCTATTGATTCCTCATAGATCTCCCCTACTGAAAATCTGGAAAGACTGCATTCCTCCATTGTTTGGCTACAATCTCTAACAGGCCCTGGCTGGCAACCATACTTACAGTCACAGTATGTGAAAGTCATCGTAGTACCTGCCTTTCCGGGATGCTTCTGGCTGATGGCCCTATGTGTATATATAAATAAATATATATATATATATAACTATAATTGTATGCATATACATATATATAATATTATATATATATAGCAATTATTAACATGATATCTATACTTTGAAGCATATACATGGACAATATCTTAGATGCCCTTCATTTCTTAAAGTTGGGTAGTGATTATTGCCAATATATTGCCCAAGGTTAGATTGGAGAATTAAATGCCCAACCAAGCTCTACCTACCCAGTTCATGGGATTGTGTTTCCCAGTTTCCCGCTTCAATTTTCAGATATTGTTTAAGATAGATCAATCCACTGACCTTGATTTTCCGTTGCAATTGGTCACATCCCATTCGAGCATCAGTATGTCAGTATGTCAGCATGTCAGCATGTCAGTATGTATGTATGTATGTATGTAAGTAATATGCAACATATAATAATAGTAATGCATGATATTATCTAAAAACATGTTTATATTTTTGTTATCTATCTATCTATTTATCTTATATTGTATACTTCATGATATCCTAACAATGCCTGGTTTGAAGCCTGGCTGTTTTGGGGCCACACTCCTTGGCCGGTTCGCATCAAGGTCGCGACAGACTTGTCCTGCCGTTGTTAGCATTTTTGATGGGGGAACTTGATGATAAATCATGATAAAACATGATAAAACCATGATATAACTATTATATTATATCATAGTTTCCGATGTTTGGGGTATAAGGTATAAGTTTTGTTGGACAATCCTGTGGGAACTGCGCAGAACACTGCTAGGTTGGGTCATACAGATGGGGGCAATTCCTCATTACCTTTTACAACAGTGTTTTTTTTCAATCCCTGCCACTACCACGTGAATATGAAGGATGCTGTTTGCTGTAAGAGAAAACGATCTATTGCACCAAAGTTTTCTTTGACTGCCACCGGGACATTCCTCAGCAAACTAGCTGGCATCGCATCTCCGAAACTGAACCGCAATGTTTGCACCAGCACCGGGCGGGGCCCCGCCTTTGGAGAAACAATATGTGTGCACTTTGGTTCCGGTGCTACCTGCAGCAGTGATACGACCGGTGCAGGATTTTGCTACCGATATAGCCGATATAGGATCCAACAAATGCCGTGTAACAGTTAGTCTGCACGACATGGACACCTCTGAAACAACTTCTTTTCGTGCCTGCCAGGTCTAATGTGGGTCTATAACATCTGTGCGTGTCTCCTGACACTAGCGGAGATATTCCAGAACATGCTACATGTGCTCATGTTTGTCTATTGTAGCATGTTGCATGCTTGACTTCGCTGATGATTTTCCCTGCACCTGAGCTCCTTGGCTCATCATGTCCCAAGGCCCATGGTGCCTGCATCGATCACCACAACAAATGGCGGTGCCGAGACAGGCCCCCGGAGACCGTGGCCACCGCCGTGGCGCGGAAATGATGGCGAGAGCCTCCAGCGCTGGGTCAACCCCTCCGTGGGGGTCCCTGCATCCTCCTGTCAACCCTGGTCCCTGGGCACACGTAAACGCAGGAGCCGAGGAAAATGCAGAGGCCCATGATCAAAATGCAGACCTGGCCGGTACCAATTCATCCATTCACATCCATTCACATCATGTATCCGAAAAATCCTAGTCAGGTGGGGTTCCAAAAGTGATAAATGTCTTCAACAAAAAAATCAGCACTTTGTGGCTGCACTGGCTAGAAATTTATACTGTATCCTTTTTAACGGGATCTTCACTTGCAAGGTGAAACAGGATATATCCCCTCAAAATGAAGAGCCAATCCTGACCTTCACCAACAAAAATGGAACCTAGAGCAACAATCTGTTGGGATTTGAAATCACCAACAAATCTGTTAAGCGAGTACACAACCTGCTTCAAACCCAAACTTTGAATGGATAACCACCATTCGGACATACCAATAGAACCACCAGTTTGAACATATTCGCATTGCAATTTACAATGGGTACCCATTGTTTTTTTACCACCCATCCTTCGGCACCTTTTGCGCCCGCCGCGGTGTCGAAGGAACTGCCGTGGCTTTCCAAGCCACGGTGGCCGCGCTGGCCACTGAGTGGTGTGGGGAACGGCTAGTCTTGCTCTCCTCTGCGGGGACCCCAGGTTGATGGGACAATTTACTGGAATCCCCCACTATTTGGTGGTAAAAACCATGATACACCCATGGTTTCGGCTTAAGACTTTCGCTTTAACCAATTTCATTGAAGGGAACCTGCCATGTTTTCGTTGATTTTAGGTTGCAGTCCAAAATGCATGGTAAAATCTGTAAGGGAATTCCTCATCCAATTCTATCCAATTCTGGGATTGTCGGGAATTGTTGACATTTCTTCTAAAGATTGCCAAAGTATGACTCTATTTGTTTTCAACACCTAAGACATGTTGAAGGCTGACAACCGTTACTCAAGTATTCAAGCTATTTCTTGGCTTCAACGCACAGTCCTGCCTGAGCAAAAGCTCAAAAGCAGGTGGGCATTAAAGAATCCTCCGCCAAGATCGATTAAGTGGAAATTGATGGGTTTGTCTGAAATGATGCCCCCAAATGACGATTTTAATAGGGACAATCGGATAATTCTAATTCTTGGAATTGTAACTATGTGTTACATTTTTTTCGGCCAAACCCTTTTGGTTTTCCTCCAGGTTTCATCCAAAGGCCTGCGCCCAGCCGCCCCCAAGCGCTTCCTTCGAGTAGGCATCGTCCAAAGGCGACGGCACCTCCTCGCCGAGTTCGATCCAAGCCTGGTATTTTTTGGTCCATGGAAAGGATGGAAGACCTATGAAGACCTGTTCCAAATATGTCAAAACTATAAAACTGATGCTTTTTTTGCAATTTTAATACTCTTTTCCATCATTTTACATAGCTGTGCACACTTACCAAAGGGTCCGATACTTTTTGTGTCACCTCGGTGGTGAATATAGACCCAGCGAGCCTGGCCTGCTTCCGCATCCATCACACCCGGCCATGCCGTGGAAGTCTCCGCTGTTTGCGGAGCTGCTGTGTCGCTGTTGGACCCGTCAATGGATGGCTTTGGGATGGAGCTGATCCGGTTTCCTCTGAATGCTATGGGATGGAGCTGATCACTTTCAGTGTGCTGCTCAGGTTTCAAGGGAGTTGGTCCCGACCAATGGCGGTAATGCAACTCAACTTGGTCGACCAATATCCAGACGCCAAGAGTGATGGGCTGGGCTTTCAAACCGAGATGGCACTGGAAATCGCCCTTGGACAACTACTGTGAGCATCATCAACACCCATTACAAAAGGGATATTCTAAAATACGTCTGCCAAATACTGCCACAGGTGGAACATCCAAAACTGCCAGACACACATTTATAAGAAACAGTTTTTCATCAACTCGGTTCAAGTTTCATGCAAACAACCAAAAAAAGACCATGTTGTCCCTCTCCACCAGCCTCGTCATGGCCTTAGGAGCCAGGCTTCTAGCGCAGATTTTCCCCAGGCTTCCCTTGACAAAAAAAAACGTGGAACAAAAACCCAGGAGTCTGTGTCAATTTTGGTCAATGGTCCCAACATATTCCCAACATCTTACATCCAACGGCGGGCTGCCCCTGCTGCCACCGATGGCCCAACGGCCCTCCTGGGCCCTTGGCGCGCCATAGTGGCATGGCTCCAGGCCAAGTTCGCGAGGTCCACCGTGCTCATCTCAGCCTACGGAAGGGGCTTGGAATTGGGGTTCTTTCTGGCCATGCACATCTGATTACATATATCATGACATATATGGCATCTATGGCATGTATATATATATATATATTATAAATTATATTATTATATTATATATATATATGCATGGATATAGATGGCATATATATATATATATGTATGTATGTATGTATATATGGATTGTTTTTTTTGATGTAACATCTTGCTCTAGGTCGTTTGTATAATGTGCCGAGATTGAACCTAAACATACCTAAACTATGTTTGCATTTGCGCCGCCAGAAATAACGCCAAACATGATTCATCTCCATACTGGTCCATACTGATGTATATATATATATGCATATGGCAGCTATCCGAATTCATGGGGTTTGTCAGATGCCCCAACTTACGACTCGAGTTAGACGATCTCAGCGAAGTTTCACGTGTAAAGCCTTCCTGGTGGCTTGACATCTGCCAGCCATTTCTGTTTCTTGCTCAGAAATTGATATGACAGGTGTTCTTCAAGCTTTGGGCCCTGCCAATTACACTTTGGCTTATGACACATAACCATCATAGGTATCATAAGTATAGTATCCAGCATCTGGCTTTCAATGGCTTCCCAACGCCTCCGCTTCAAACAGCTTCAACCCGACTCCCCGGAGCGGGCCATCAGCTCCATGGACGTTGCGGAAAGGGCTTGGACCAGCGCATCATCTGCCGAGGATTCGACTGGGATTCGGTGAGTCTGTCGGACATGTCAGTGGAACATCCAGCGGAGAATTCCAGAATATCCGGAAATTCTTGGACTGTAAAAGAAGTTTCCGGGGGCTTTGGACCCTGAAGTATACAAATGCAATATATGTACAGTACTTCTACTGCAGTAATGTATAGTTGTTCACCTTAAAAGCGGCCAATCCATCACAATTCTATCAGCATACGATCACTTCCAGACTCCAGCATGGTGCAGTGGATACCATCGTGGCACCTTCGTAGGACAGCTTTGCTACTGCCCAGAGCATGTTGACCTGGATCCGTCAAAGGCTCAGAGTGACTTGGCATATCATGACTATTGCAATATATATATATATGATGATGATGATGATGATGGTGATGATGATGATGATGATGATGATGATGTCTGTATGTACAGCGTGCCGACTGCCAAAAATTAACGACCCCTTTCCAACAGTATCATCCACACAGAGTAATTAACAAAGAAACCAACAACCTCCTCTGTTTGATGCCCTGCTTCCACCGAAAGAGCAAACTAATTAGCTGATAACTCAGGACTCTGCCAGCCCCTGTGTGCCAAACTCCTTCAACATGACCAAAGAGGCCTCAGGTTGCCCACAAACAAATCCCACACGGTGAAAGAACTCTATTGGAAACATTGTTTTCAACTGACTGATGTTCGCAACTTGTTGGTCTCCCAGAACAAGTTGTTCCGACTTGGAGGACATCAAAAGCATTCGAACGCCACCTCTGCCGTTGCCATGGTGACGACCAGTAACCCTGAAATCATCCAAGGTTGCAGCGCTGCTCAGAGTCTTCATGACCTCGGGCCAGGCATAACCTTGAAACAATGAACAAATAAGGTGTAAATAGCGATGCCCTGCACACACGCCAAACAAAAACATGGCACTATTATATAAATCAAATATGAATAGTGCTAATTAATTAATTAATTAATTAATTACTATATATATATACATACCTTCTCCTGAAGAAACCCACAAGAAACCCTTGGAAAATGTCACCAGCGTCGACAAGTCGTCCAAGTCCCTCGCTGGGGCATCGTAGATCTCCAGCTTGGCAAAAGCCCAGGCGCTGTTTGTCACCTCCCAGGCACAACTTGGCGAACGTAAACCCACTAGACTTGGGACCCTCTTCCAAGATACGGTTTTGTGGCATATTTATATATATATATATGCGAAAAAAAATCTGGAATTATGATGTGCTAAAGCACACAAGATAATATATGATAAGATGCATACACACATATAGTATATATATATATATTATATTTATATTTGGTTCGAGGATGTTTGAGGTATGTTTCAGTCCGCAACTGAATGCAGTAAACCCAGTGATGAATGCGGCTTTGCCAGTAATAAATGCAGGAATGCAACATATGGCCTACCAACCATTCGCAATGGCTTGCCAGAAATCGGTAGTATTAATTAATTATAAACCATACATAACCATACCCACAACTGGCCGCAACAACAATAAACACGTCCCTTGCCATTCGACACAACCAATGCATTTGCGGATGCAGTAGGCCCACCAAATGGGCAAGCCAATGGCCCCAACACCAATCAAAAAAATAAACAGCTCGATCGGCTGATTCCTACAGGTCCTGCATGTTGGGATTGCGTTAAGATAGGGCACCCCAAAATGTTCATGATTTATGGCCACATTTCCTAGTAAAATGGCCATTCATATAGGGCCATTTTGGGATTGGGCGACTTCATCTTGGGGCCGAGGCACGTGTTGCGAGGTGAAGGATGCTATGCTCTTGCAGGACTGGAGCCTGGAAGACCGGTTGACCGGTTGGAGGACGAGTAACCACCCAATTTACGAGAGGGGGATCATTGATCATTGATCATTTGGTCCATTTAGAATAAGCAAATTGGAAGTGTTTTCACCGTAGTACCTAGTAACTAGTAAGCCCACTGTAAGCGGGCATGTCCCTAGTTCATCCTAATTCTATACACATTACCCTGTGGTTCTTTAGCGTGGTTCTTTAGCATAGCTTTGTTAAATCACAATTGTTATATATGTTTATAGGTAAATCATCAACATTTTATCATCTATGAATGGGCCATCTATACCATAACTATATTGACTATTGTTAAATACCCCAAGGCCCAAGGTTAAAACAACTATAGCAAGAGATTGCTCAACTGAGGCCAGCGCCCAATTGCAGTCATCAAGGGTTCATCACGCCAAAGGAGCGCAGCAAACGCCCAGGCGCTATTCGCAAGGCCTTAAATCACAAGGTGCGAGTGGTACCAGTGCACCTGTCTGCATCAGCTGAAACAAAGAGAGCATGACAGATCCACATGATTCACATGATCTACACACTACATATATATATATATATGTATGTATATAGATTGGTTGGTGCACCAAGTATGTTCCTCCTGGTTTTGTCATGTCTTGTCACCTTGTATTTCTTGGAAATGATTTCATCAATTATCAATTGCAGCAAGATCTTTGTTAGGACCTCGGCCTCGCAACCGGTATCTTGCAACAAGGAGGCCTTTCTCCCTATCGAGTTGGTGGCTTAGATCAGATGTACTCCAAAAAATGCTGCCAACTCTTTATTCTTAGTTCTAAATCATCTTTGGAAGAGGGAGCCATGATGACAACTTATCTTGGGAACTACTTCTACTTTGAAACCATCAAATACATTCAAATACCATCAGCCAGCCATAGCCAGCCATGTCTTGACCATCTGTGCCTTGCCGGTCGGCATGCTGGGCAGATCTCAAAGACGCATCTGAAATGCCTGCGATGCTGAGATTCATCAACAGCATGATGAAAGGTGCTGCATGCATGCTTGACTTCTTACAGTATCTTACAGTACTCCCTATGAGCACATGAGAGATGCAGATCCAAATGGATAGCATGGTTGGGTGCATGCAGGATCAGCAGTCGGTGACTTGCTGAACCACATCAGGCAAGACAACTGCCAGCCCACTATGCAAAGTTCACCTCGAACATCTCTCAGCGTATGAATGAAATTCTACAACCGGAGTTCTTCGGCTATCTTCTACAAAATGGATCAAGAGATATCAAGATGGAACCCTCTAGTAATCGAAACTGGCAATCCCCAGTTGTAGATTATGCTCCTCTTGAAAGAGTTTATTATCTGTTGCAGTAGCTGATTACCAGGGGGCAAATACAGAATTCTGGAACCCCCGTCTGATTGTCCTGCATTGCCCTCCCAATTTGAGACATCCCAGCTTTGCAACAGCGGCGGGTCATTGAAGCTCAGCTTTGCCAACGCCCAAACCAAGTTGGACCTCAGACAAAACGCAAACCAAATGCCATACTGGCCATACTAAGGAGGGTGTAGCATGTTGTTTGCTTCCCTAAAGGCAATGTACGCCGCAAAAAACGGTGCATCTGTGCATCTGGCAGGTGCCGTGGGAGAAACTCCATCATCCTGTCGCAGGTGGTATGGTCCATTCCATGCGAATCCTACTGATTGAGTAATTGATGACCATCTGCTACGGGCAAAAATGACCTAAGCATACCTAAGGATCCTAAGTTTCACTGTGGAAGATATATTTGCCCGGCTTTCATGAATTTCTAAACGATCCTAATAGATGCTTGGGTCTCTTGATGCCAGCAGGATTGATCTCTTCTGGTTGGTGAGTTCCAGTCAACCCATCCAAAATTCGACCGTTTCCGTTTTGTCATCCATGGTTTTGGGGATCCTGGGATATCTGGAATCCCCCAAGTTAAGAAGCCCCCATTGAACAGCACCAACCGCTCAACTGCTCCTTGGCAAACTTGCATCAGCAATGATCTTCAGCACAGGCTCCTTTCGAAGCCCTGAGCAGACGACAAGTCACGAGGCTGAGGACTCTAGACTTGATCGGGGTTTGGTTATCCAGACTTTTATGGGTTGGAAAGGCAAACTACAGCAGAAAACCGACTGCCAATGACGAATCATGTCACACAGCTCCAACCTTGAGAAGCCACATCTTCAGGCCGAAGTGGCTCCAAGGGGTGTTGGGCTGAAAGACGTTGGAACTAGCAAGTTGGCAATAGCCCCCTGATCCAACAAGAGAGTACCCAGCCTAAGGTTGCAAAAGACCACGCCACCTGCCAATAAAGGCGTGCAACAACATGTAGTCAGGAAAGTTTTGGCTAACACCATGTACTTCCCTGCTGGCACACTAATGGTGACAGATATTTACCGTTACAAATAAAATACATTATATTGGCACATATTTGCACACACCAAGATAGTCATCATCGTAAGACAATCACGGGGTGTCGATGCAGGGATACCGTAAGCGTTTCCAACTCGTATCATCTCGTATCGTCCACGTTAACGGGTGTTAAAGGTAAATTCCTGATAGCCCTGCAGCTCCGTGAGCATGGAGGTACCTGAAAATTGCAATCCCAATGCTAAAATATGGATATGGAAACATGATAATCATCAAATACATGAAGATTAACCATCGCATTTCCATCATTGCCATATTTGATGGTTAAACATTATGATTAACCATCAAATTTTCATGTACAGTAATCCAGCCATCGCGGCAACAGTGTCGGCGCCACACTCGCCAGGTGTTGGGCTGCTGCTTCGGGCAATCGTCCGGGAAGTTCTTTGACAACCTGAAACGTCGGAAATCACGGTGCCATGCTTGCTCTAAAAATCATGTCTTCATCAGGTGGTCCAACTCCAGCCCCCCCAAACAAAACAAGATTGGGATCATCATAGCTTTCTTAGCAAATCAGAGTCAATATATGTCTGGGGAACATTGATTTCAAAGACGCCACCTCAATATCATGAAACCCGAGGATCCCATCTCTCTCTCTCTCTACACACACAAAGGCGTGACCATTGCACTGCTTCCAGCTGAGGAGGGTGCGGTGTCCAAAATAGATGCCTGTCTGACTTTCAGCTTGGCAATGGCCCAACCTCATACCGGTGCCCCACCAATGTAGTTTCAAGGAGGGGGAGACAAACAGACGCGGTTCGGTCATGTCCTAGCAAAACATATGTATTCTCTGTGCATTTCGAGAAAGATTGCGCCCGGCAAAGAAATCTCATGCGTCAGAAAGACTCTTAATTAAACAACTATCTGGCATCATCACCATGTTGGCTAATGAAATCCCATTAAAATACATTAAAATCATTAAATCCCACTAAGTTCCTAGTACTTACAATGAAATCCAGACTGTATCCAGTTGTAACTTCGGGGCCGCCCTTTTCCATTGGTGGCTCCACTCAGGGCTGAGCTGAGGTCGGCCAAGTGCTGGGACCCGAACTCAGAGGACCTCGGCTTTGGAGCAGTAGCCAGTAGCCCCGCAGAAAAACATTAAAAAACGGTAGAGCCGAACCAACAAACACAATGCAACCACCATGATTCATCATTGCAATTACAAAATGCATAAAAATACTGTATATATATATATAGTCCTAAGGTTTCACGAAATATAGTTCGACAAAAGACTATTTCACTAAATTTTGTTCTAATACCTAAACGAAGCACGAAATTACTGTACCACTATATTACATTGTATTACTACATAGGTATTATACAAATTCACGTTTATATCGATGGTATTTTTCTTTCTCTAACTTGTGGTAGTAGAGATTTCACTAAATCATTCAGTTCTGAGGCCCTCGGCCGTTGACAGCAAGACATCAGGAAGGCAACGTCTCGGTATTCGAGCCGTGCCCTGGCTGTGGCAGTGGTCACAGGCTGACTTAGTGGATGATATGATTGATAGTCGATATATGCATAGTATAATTATTGTTGACATATGCTAATATATATATATATGTTTATATATGTGATCAAGGTTGATATATGATAGTTGGTTATAAGGTATTAAATAATATTATATATATGCCGACATATGCACATATATTTATACATAATGGTGATTATAGTTGATGAGGTTCTACATCTGGGTTGAATCACTGGCTGATATTTGATTTTTAGTTCACGATAGTTGAGGGATTGTTCATTGGGGGTGAAAGTTCTGTGTGAGACTCGGCGCTTCGTTGGGTCCACTGAAATGCGGGTTATGGTCATCCCACCATCATAAGGGATCCCTTACATTAATGGGTATGAATGCAAATAAAAACCCCTATTCATGGTGCTATGACCATCCAATCTATCATAACCTATCCTTTGACCATGGCACATATTAGCTATGGCATCACTTAATCTTCCCACTCTGCCAAGTCGCATGGACCAGACGAGGTTGGAAAAATTCTGCAGGTTGAACTCCTGTCGCAGCAGTGAGCCCACCCGCAGGCTCGGCAAAGACACGAGGGCACAAGCCACAAGTCTGTGAAGCTCACGGTGACCCAGTGACCCAAGACCCAGCAAAGCACGTAGGAGGTTGCATCAATTCCCATAATCAACTCCGATGATCCCCAATTATAATGATGTATTTTTGAGAATGTTTGAAGCGTGTCAAAACTACATCTGACTGCGGGGCCCTTCCGTGCAGCAACACGCACTAACACAGCTGGCCTCAGGACGTATCTTCGTAAATATAGCCGACACCAGCGCTGGCTCAGATTGCCTGGTCAGGCGCTTGCGACAAAGTTGAAGCTGATTTAAAGCTCCTACAGGCAAACAGTAAGACTAATAGCACCATAATCCACCATAGCACACATTAGCACATACAAGCACATATCAGTACCTGTCAGTACATACTCCTACGTATGGCAGATCAAACGCCAGAAGATCCTTTAGCTCAGCAAGCTCCCTGCGGCCCCTGCCGCAGCGTTGCCAAGGACCATGCAAAACTTGACCTCGTTGCGCCCCATGGGGGCCCAGGGCGCCTGTGAAAAGAACAAGGCCGAATAGAAAAGATGAAGATGACCTGCACATGGATCCAGACTCTTGATGCTGATACTGCTAGTGCTATGACATTCCAGTTCACCAACCTGAAAAAATGATACTTGGGGATGATTCCCTTTACCAACCATCATAATTCTTTGAGATAGTGTGGGATTGATAGACTGCCATCCACTGCTTCCGCCCACGTGCACTGGGAATCTGACAAGTCCTGCATTCGGAATTCAGCCAGCTTCCTCTGGCCGTTGGTCAACTCAAAAATATCTGGGATCCCTCGAAGAAACGATGACAAAACATCTTGCTTCTTAAACAAACGATCATATATATATATATATATGAATGGAATTCATGCTGTAACCTCAAAAGTATGTAATATTTGCATATTGACATTGCATTTTTTGACTGCGCCCTCCACACGGACCTTTGGCGACGCTACCCCACCAAACCCTTATTACTGGACATGGCTTTGCGTGCACCTCAACCTCTCATACATATGTTGAAAGCGTATTTAATCTATCTTGCTTCCATAACCAGCTTGAGCTCCCAACCCCCCGGGCTTAGCTTTTCCTAACGGAGCGACAGACCGCCGATTCGGAAAACGCGGCATGCAGCGGCTCAGGCGCTACAACGTCAGCGAACAAAAATGGCGCCCAGAAACCGAGCAACAGCGCATGCAAGCTACTAATTCAATTCTTGACAACATTTCGGATTGGTAAAAGAAATCATGAAACTCCATCCTCTCAGGCAAAGCTCGGGTCAATTGGATCATTCAAGTAGAAACAACAGCAGTTTGAAAACCGCCAAGCAGATTGTAACAATAGGCCTCCTGAGGCATGGTGTGGTGTAAATGGACGAGGTCTGAAGGATGGGACTCTGCCTCTATCAGACGGTCGTGCATAGTATCATGGGGTTGTCACTGTGGCACAGCTGCTGTTCAAATTGTCCTGAATCTCAACACTTGAAGGCTCAAATCTAGGTGAACTTGTCACCATTCGCCATCATTCAGACAATGTGCCAGTTTCACCCCAAGACTAGCCCGTCCCCCGCTCAAAAAAATCTGTCCCTTTGGACGGCGGGTTGGCGGGCGCTAACGTCAGGGTACACGGCAGTAAGCTCGCCACTGGCCAGCCTCCCGGTGCCAAGCATGTTGCGTACAATTGGGGACAGGTCATATAATTTCATGTATTTTCCATGATTTCCCCGCTTTGTCCAGAGGTTTTGACCTGACTTTGATCCGTTTTGATCCTTTGTCCAACAAGAATGGCTTGTTGTGGATGGGATGGACCTGGTCCTTTAAAGGCAGGGTAGATCATCATCATCAGACATCTTGACACTGACCAGTCGGCAGGTCATAAAATGTGCCATTTCACTTTAAAAAGCAAACGTAAGATGATTCATTATGATTAATTAAGATTAATAAAGATTAATTAAGCCGTTTGCAATCTGGATTCAGCATAGTTACACCACTCAGGGCAATGAAATTCCCACTTGCCAACCTGTAGCAATGATCATTACCTGGCAGTTGAAGTCCTGTATCTTTTCCCAGCACAGGGGGGGGGGAGCCTGACTTGCCCGTTGCCGGTCACGCTATCAATGCCCTTCTCCAGTGGTGGATGGGCGCCCCGCAAGGTCTCCCGCAGCTCAAGGGTGCGGTCCAACAGCTGCTGAAAGAGCTGAAGCTCCTGGGACAAATGCATGGATTGAAGGGATTTTCTGAACAAGGAACCATAAGAACATGTAAAACAATATTTTTCCCATCACATCTATGGGGTTCCTCTTAAATGTTCTCTTTCATTCTGGGAATTGCTGATGACCAGTGGGGTTGAAGGCCTTCAGAGGAATTCTTTAGAAACTTTTTTGGGGGAATTTTAGTGGTCGACGTGGATCTCAATGGAGTATGGGGATGTGGGGCCTACCTGGAGCGTCGTCTTGGATTTGAAGCAGCATGAGACAATGAAAGGGAGTTTGAGTGGGGTTTGATTCATCTGGAATTGTTGGTGCGGGGGACTGTCTTTTGACACAGTCCCAAGCTCTCAGACCCTTTCAATATCTTTCAATTTGAAAAAAAGACTTCCCCGAGGGCCTAAACCCTACCGGAACGCTGCATCATGGAACCTTCCCCATTTAACCTAAGCAAAATCAAAAACTGTGTCAGTTAAAAGGTGTACACTTCGAGCCTTTAGATTCTATCTCCTTTACTGGTGATATCTGCCCAGCCAGGGCAGCGTCCTCAGGCTTGGAGAAGGTGCCAACTTGCAACTTCCGCAACTCGTGCAAGTACTTGCCCAACAGCAATCGTTTGGCCTCGCGTAGGCCGCGCGGACGATGAAAAATGTGGTTTTCAGATCAACAGAGACCATCAAATTCCAGCGGTTTTGCATCATTTTCGCCATATCTTTGCTCCCCCTCCACACAAGCCAAGGAGCGCACCCGGAATTTGACTTGAAACTTGGTGTGACTATGTACGTCCATGACATATTACTCGATTCACTTTTTAATGTCCCTCTTGACTTTTAATTTGCTCCAGGGCTGGAAAGCCCACCATTTAGTTCCCTGGATTTTCCTGCAGCCATGTTTGACATATGATAGTTGGTTGCGTTATATTCCTATGTCCCATTATTCTTCCAATTGAATACCCATAAATCCAGATTAAATGGTTATAATTTTATATTATAATTAATCCCAATTATTCAAACACATACCCCATTATATTCCCATGAAAAACAAGCCTTGTTCGTGAAATCGTGTTACATCACGATGTTCTTTTTCTGGCTAAATCATCATCTGAGCTGATAACACCATTGGTGGGTGAAAATCCCATTATTCCAATATCAATATCTATAGATATTTGATATATAGATGTTCCTTTGATGATATTCCCCATGATATTCCCATGTGAAAGCACCACCATCAACCACCCTTGCTCGTGTCCCAGCCCAGCACCGCTGCCTTGGGGTTCGTCACCATGCCTGGTTGCGCTTCCAATTCCCTCAGGATCAGCGCTACCTCGCCCCCGAACGAGGCCACCCAGCGATCCGTGCCGTCGCAGGTGCCCCACAGCAGCGCAGCCTGCGCCCAGCTGGAACCCCAGGGGCGCGGTTGGGATCTGAACCATGGAAAAGTGATGGAAAAATCAGCGAAAGTGGTGATTTAATCCGGGAAAATCGTGATTTTCAATGGGAAATCTATTGAAAATGACCATGCAGATCATGGGTAAATCATTTGGAAATTTATGGAAATTTGGTATTTTTTCCATGGCTATGTCAAGTTACCAACGGGCAACCATAAGAAATGGTGATTTAACTGGCAATAATTACCAGTAGTACCGCGCAAGGCGGTGGCGGAAGTTTCAAAAATAGGAAACCTATAGGAGAAGTTGGTTGTTGTGAATCAGGGATGGCAGAGCGAAGCCACTGATTGACCGAAAGGTGGTTGGA
>Ga0126342_10007638_pt1 | contig 19350 bp, 17 predicted proteins | sample Cyp1metagenome_FD_92528 | JGI IMG/M metagenome (GOLD analysis project Ga0126342, IMG submission 92528) | Coral microbial communities from Lord Howe Island, Old Settlement Bay, Australia - Cyphastrea 1 metagenome | ecosystem: Host-associated > Invertebrates > Cnidaria > Coral ... | reverse complement strand
AGATAGATAGATAGATAGATAGATAGATAGATAGATAGATAGATAGATAGATAGATAGATAGATAGATAGATAGATAGATAGATAGATAGATAGATAGATAGATAGATAGATAGATAGTTAGATAGATAGATAGATAGATAGATAGATAGATAATGATGATGATGATGACGAGGATGCTGATGATGATGATGATGACGATGATGATGACGATGACGATGACGATGACGAGGACGATGACGAGGACGACGACGATGATGATGATGATGATGATGATGACGAGGACGCGGACGAGGACGAGGACGATGGAGAGGACGATGACGATGACGATGATGATGACGATGATGATGACGATGATGATGACGATGACGATGACGATGATGATGATGATGATGATGGTGATGGTGATGGTGGTGGTGGGGGAGGGGGGGGGGCCTTTCGCGTGAAAAATCACGTGATGTCCTTGAGCAGCCCCCCCAATACTTGCTAAAGCAAGAAGACTCCAGCTAGCTGACGCTAGCTTTCGTGATTAGTCGGTTCTTATCTAACGGTTCCGCCAAAAAAAACCATTTATGGAAACCCCCGTCATATGCACATTCGCTTGTGCTTTCTTCTCCATCCATTTTTCTGCCCTCAGTGGCAGCCCACTTTCTGATCCAAGTCTCCTTCACTCTCAGAACTCTCAGGCGCCTGGTGCACCATGCTGCCAGGGTGGCCAGAAAATCATGCTGGCAAAGTCATCAGGGTAGGTAAAAGAAATCGTGTTGTGATCATTCCATGTCATTTCTACATAAGTGCTAAGTAAATCATGTTTACCCCCGATCGGAGTGCAGAGTCGTTCATACACAATTGAAAACAAACAGGGAAAAGGAACCCCAGAATATGAGATTGGAAGACGTTTCCTGCTAGAAATTGCAATTTCGGGGTTTCCATGTTGGTTGAGGGTAGAAGGTGAAAGTAAGAAACACTAAGAAATGACCAAGCAAAATCCTCACAAATCATTTTGTGACCATGCTTGGGCTGTCGTGTCACCATTTCAAGGGCAAATCGTGATCTCAACTTCAGGGCTAGTGGCTAGAACCCCCCGACAATGACAATGGGTGATCAGTGATCAGCGATTGCCCCGCCAATGATGGGGGATTACAATTACAAGCAAAAATTCTGGTGACCATCTTATTATGTTTTTTTTGATGGTGTGCTAGATAAGGAGCCCATTCTGAGTCGGGCTTCGAAATTCCCACAACTCATTCTGTTTCTATGTTGGTATCCCAAATTGTGCCGACCTCTGTTGACTGATATTTTCCCCACAGATTCAAAAAAACTTGAAGTGAAGCAACAGCACAGCCTTTCAGTTTTCATGTGGCCAAGGGTCGAGATATGAAGAGCGGCCCTGTTTGAAAGTGGCCAGGGCCCCAAGGGGCATCTCAGAGTTGATACAATGGCCATAACTTGGAAAACAATCTCTTCATTAAAAAAAACAAGATACAACCCTGGGCTAGTACTCTCTATTTTAAAGACCACGATGGGGGTTATATAAAATTTTGTATATTAGAGTTGTGTTTCTTCTCCCCAAAAAACAAGTGTCAAAAACGCGGCCATTGGTCTCCGGCGCCTGCCAGCCCAAGTGTTCTGTCAAAGCCTTGCTGAACCAGCAACAAAGCCAGCAAAGAAGGCTAAAGACTGGGCAATCAACAAACAACATGTAATATTAAAGCCATGTGTATGATATATATATATTATGTATATATGTAGATGCTATATCAAATGATTGGACTATACTATATTATAATGTAACATAATGTAACTATATCTATTTTAACTATCTATATGTGATAGTATTGTCGTCCTAAATGATGAAACTATTTATACAGCACAACTGCTCCCTGTATGCGGCCCCCACATGTATGGATCTACCACAAAAGTAGTTGTTTCTCACACCTGCCCTTCTTGAACGAGAAAGGACATGTCTCTTTAAAAAAGCCAAGCTATGGAGATGGATATGTACTGATGTACTCATCAAACATGAAGATTTAGATTGATAGTAACATACTAAAATAATAAGATATTGTACTTTCTTCTATTGTACCCATTAAACAGTAAAATATTGAACACACAACAATCACTCAAGTGGTTTAGAGGAAAGCAGGAAACATGGCACACGCCATCCGATCGGACAACAGCCAACAGAAATGGACATTATCTAGTTTCACAGAAAACTAGATGATTTAGAACTATACTAAGCCTGAAATAGAAAGGAGAACTGGACACCTAGAGACTATTTTGTCAACATCTTCTATGACACCCTGAAAAAATGGATAAACTAACAAAAATAACGATCTTTTCGAGGACACCTATATATTCCATATGAATGTGACTGAAAATGGATACCACCCAAAAGAACTGTTTAATTAAATAAATGATCTAAGGGGAAAACACGATGATTAATCAGATAATATTGCGAAACCTTCTTGTCAGACAAACCAATATAACTATATTTATGTAATATTGTTGACTATATCATGTGTATCTGTATATCCCATTACATACCTACGATTACCCATTTATAGATGATTTCCCCATATACTTGCCATACCCAAATCATTCAAAACCCGGACAACGTCCATGCGTTGCAAACCAGATAGCCTCTGGTTATTCATCAGTTCGCTATGGACAATGGCTCATTAAAAGAGATTATTTATCATCATACGTACCGGTTAAAGAAACAAATGCTGGCGTTCCAGTTCGCTACGTTTTTCAGAACCAGAGGGCATATCCTCATCCGCCCATGATATCAGCATGAGCCCGCCTGCAGGTGAGCCTCTCCTGCGAAGATTTCCATGAAAAAAACATGATGCTCATCATCCTGTGTATGTATATATATATATATAATGTATATGTAAAATATATATGTATATGTACGTATGATTATGTATGCTTATGTATGTATAAATCTTGAATGTTATTTGAAGAGTTGAACGTCATTTTGAACATGATTGAAACATGTTTGCTGTTTTTTTCATCCAATTCAGACCTGAGGGAATGAGTGACAACTATTGGTGCAAGTCATGAATTGTGAATCCAACCAGTGGCAAAAAATCAGGAAACACATGGGAACCCCAATGAGACTAGCTATGGTTGCTTCCTATACTAGGGGTTCTCATGGGACTTGTACTTAGACCCTCCAAGTAGCCATAAGAATGGTTCAAAGTCGTTGAACTACCGTTTTCTTGCAAAATCTCCATTGCCATGTTCCGTGGTTATAGCCCTTAACAGTTGTAACTGGTTTATAACCTCATTCAAATGATATACACATATATAACCTTACGCACAGACCCCGTGGTTTGCCCGGACTGCAACATTGAGGATTCCCTGTCGTCGAACATGAGAAGAGCAATTGCAGAACGTACTGCGTATACGCAGTGTTTCGGATTCAGAGTTTTCAGGGTTTTAGGGTTTAGGGTCTTAGGGTTTTAGGATTTTAGGGTTTGAGGGTTTTGGGTTCGTCGTCTGGTAAATACCAAAACACTGGCCCTGCGCAGGTTTTTGAGCATGTCGAAGGATAATATTTGAATTCCATTCTAACCTTGCGGGCACACCATAGGGTCTTGCCGTATGGTTCTCTGCGGTTATCTATGGTTATATTCCCCAGAAATCGTGGTTATCCATCTGGGTAAAGTATCGAAACTATAACGACCTCACTGGAATCATGGTTTTCATAAGGGCCATGTAAAAATAACTCTGAAGAGGGCCATAACTATCCAGAAAACTGCATGGTTAAAGCCACCATTTCCCCGCGCCACATCACCAGGATCACGGTCACGGTCCTTCCAACAAGCGAGCCCCGTGGTTGGCCAAGACGCTGTGGAGTGCATCAAGGCGACCCGAGATCTGTGACCTCAAGGACCCTGTTTCCAGAAAGGCTACGAGTCAAGTTTGAAGTTGGTTAACTAGAAAGTTCACTCCATTCAACCAGGTAGGAGCTAGACAATATACCATAATATACCCTCCAGTAAATTAACAGTTCGACCCTGGCAGTCATCGGGGTTGGAAGATTAGTTTCCATTAAAAAGTGGTGATGTTCAGGGTCGAACTGTTAATTTACTGGAGGGTAACTTATAACCCCGGTTAAGTTGGTTGACTGGTGCACTTCATTCAACAACCAATAGGTAGGAGGTAGACAATATACCCTCTGGCAATTTGTTACGTAGCTATTGAAAATGGCCATAGAAATAGTGGATGTACCCATGAAAAATTGTGATTTTCCATAGCTGTGTTAATTTACCGGAGGGTAACTTATAACCCCATTTATGGAATAATCATGAAGAATCTCAAAGGAATAACCAGTTTTCAAAACAATTTATAATTACTATCCGCCATAACTGCAAGATCAAAGAAATATGTGGGGAATCAACTGAACCAACAACAGTGGTTTAATATTTAACAAGTTAACATGGTTTATACCATTTATAACATGGTTTAACCAATGAATAGTGGATATTGGTTGATATGAACATATATTGGATATTGCAGGGTTACCCAAAGCATTTTGTTCATGGGGATATTTCATGGGATATATAATCAATATGATGTCTATAAATTATATACTATATATATATATACATAAAAACTAGTATACTCCCAATTAATGGCAAATGTTCAGACATATCCACATGGAAGGATATCCTAACGAACTAAACATGTTCAAAACCATGTGTTGTCTTCTTTGGATAGCCTATTTTCAAATAAGACCATATGATGAATTTCGGGCTGGTTCTCCCGGAGGCTACTTTTAAGGGGAAATCATAGAACCATATCTTTGAGAATATGATGGGGATATAAGGGTAATATTTCACCAATAATATTGGGATCCCCATCATATTCCCCAAAATATTGGGATAATGTTTGATGGTAATATTGGGATATATTGGGATATTCGCCCTTCAAACATAATTTGCAAAGAGGAGAGAGATGAAAATGATGAAAACAGCAAACGATGCAAACGTAAGTAGCAATCCATTGAAACAAAATGCGAATGAACCACAATGACGTTTGTCTGCGTGATTGCGTGAACTGCCTGATTGAAGGACCTTGATGCTTGATTTGTACTCAAGAACAGCAGCCTTGAGCCAGTGAGTTTTTCTTTTCAAAGCACAACGATTTCCTCAGTGATTTCCATGCAAAGATCGTGCTGCGGCTCTCTGTGTATGTTTGGCTCTCAGCATGTCACCTTCAGAACTACAATGGACAGCTAGCACTCACAAAATTCCTGGTGGTTTTGTGCACCCCCGCATGGATTAAATGCTATTTTTTCTTTTCGGGCATGTCCAAATATGTCCAAATAACTAATTATCTTCAGGAAGGAGTTGATCCAATCCACCGCGATGAGGTCGTATCCAACAAAAACTTTCTGGCCCTTTTGGTGTCCTTTTTGGAAAAGGAAGTGGCTGGTTCTGTAATTTATTACAATTACCCTATGGTAAATTAACAGTTCGACCCTGAACATCACCACTTTTTAATGGAAACTAATCTTCCAACCCTTATCTAGCAGGGTCTACGTTAATTTACTGGAGGGTATATTGTCTACCTCCTACCTATTAGTTGTTGGATGGAGTGAACTTTCCACTAGTCAACCAACCAATGCGAAAGGGACATTCATGCTGGCCACATCTCGCAGGAACACATCGCCCTCGCTGGCATAACATCCAACGACCAGCCCACGGCGGCCCACGGCGCCACGGCGCGCGCAGCGACGTTGTGGCGATGGACAGATCTGTACAACCCCGGAGGTTGTTTTGCTCCGGGTGCCCACTTTGATGAACCACTGGCAAGGGAAAGCAGCTCTGAATTGTACGAAGATCTGAAGAATTCTGTCGTTGAAAGTTGAGATGGTCTGAAAATAGGAAGCCCCGAAATCTATCCAGTGGTGAATCATCATTTTCCCTCCCTCTGGTAAACGTTTACATAACTATGGAAAATCACCATGCTATCAATGGGTAAATCCACTATTTCGACTGGGCCATTTTCAATCGCTTTTTGTATGTTTACCGGAGTGTAAACATGGCTAAAGTCCATGCACAAATCATGTAAGTAAAAACGGCATCCGATCTGGTCACATTCCGGCCAGTGAGATCACCCCACCTATTGGGGTGGCATTTGCGACATTTGGACTCACCCCAAGAACTGAGGTTTAATGGATATGAATGGTGGTTCATTTTATGGTTATTGAGTTACCCTCCGGTAAACTAACATAGCTATGGGAAATGGCCCATTTATAGATGGTTTACCTATTAAAAATGGTGATTTTCCATGGCTATGTTAGTTTACCAGAGGGTATTTATTGTGATGTTTTAGAACATGTTTTATCCATAAGGCAGGCATTGAGAATTGTTGGTTACCCACAGATTTCCATGACATTGGATTCAACGATCTCAGCACAGTTTTGTTACTTGAGATACCAAGCCCTCGACACCAAAATCTCACTGCCAATTGCATCAGTTGTATTATATGCAATAGCGCCTATGTAGGCAAACTAAAAATTCTAAGCCTTCAAATATCAAATTGATCTTGTTTTACAGTCCCTTTTGATCGTTTTATGTTCAACTGCGAAGCCGGGTAAAGTCATCCACCAACGCAGCTTTAAAGAGCCCCAAGCTCCACTCACTTGTAATGAATTGTAAGGATAAGGATTGTTGTCTCCCATAGTGGCCCATAGTTACTCAATTTTCAGTCAGTCGACACTTCAGTTTTGAGGTTATTAAGCCCAGAACTAGCAGTTGGCCGGGCTCCAGCTCTACGCCAAGACCCATTCCGGTGGCACCCGAACCCCCGCAGCCGCAAGGGCGAAACTCCTCTCAGCGAAAACGGATGCACTGGCCTTGGGTCACGGGATGCTTAATGATGGGAACATATTTATGAGTTATATATTCTTCATTGGTGTTTAAATGTCTTTACGGGATCAACTATGACTAACTACCTATATAAATTTATTTCTATAAAACTATTAGTCAAATCATAGTTACCATACACATGTAATTATAATACATCTACAAGTGCATAAACATGTCTTCTGTCTGTCTATCTATCTATCTATCTATCTTTCTATCTATCTATCTATCTATCTTTCTATCTATCTATCCTAATCAAATCCAATCCAATCCAATCGAATCCAATCTAATCTAATCTAATCTATCTATCTACGAGTATCTATCGTATCACCTTGTAAATGAAGCGCTAGCTACGAAGCTCAACGCTTCCCTGGCGACACTTGCTGAGAAGTCACGTACTGTTCAGCCGCGCGCCTTGGATTTTCGAGCTTCTGCTGAGGAACTTTGGGCCATTTTGAAATGGGATACCCTCTGTTCTTTTTCAACACCGCCAAGGAAAATCACTATTTTTAGCAGGTAAATCATCCTCAAATTTCCATAGTGAACTGCTGCATAACTCACCTACGATCCGCGGGGTGATCCTCCACGTATTCATTGATTCAGAAGTGTCCACGGGAGGAAGATAATCCCATTTAGTAAGTGGCTAGTAAATGGGCTTAGATCACTCACTTACAAATGTGATAACCTACTGAAGGGGGACTTAGTAACCAGGGTTATTAACCACCTATTAGCTGGGACGACCCTCAAAGAAACGTCAACCAACATTCAGCAACATATAGAAAAGTCATTTATCATCATGTCAGCATTGGATTTCACATTGTTCTAGCTGTTTGTGGCTACAGTGTACTGCGAAAACTCCCGGAAATCAAAACGCTGAGGTCTCAAGTTGCCAAGTCCTTGGGTGATGTTCCGTATTTTTCTTGAAGTAGAATTGGCCAGTAGAACTGCACAACTAATCCTCAATACTCCGCCAAACAAAAAGTCAAAAAAACAGTAATACATAGTTCATCAAAAATGGCACGTGATATTTTTTGTAACTAACCAGGTCCAAAATATTGTATTAAATGGTACCTGCAAAATATCCCATGTGTTCAACCAAGCAGCTCGTCCTGCTGATAAGCCCAATAAACGATCTCGGGGTCCTCCTGCGATGGATACGTTAAATTGCACATCATCATACATCATCCCATAAAAAGTTACATGATATTCCACTTTACTACACTACATTGCATTACATTACATGACATTTCACCAATTTACATTACATACATATATACATTGTGTGTATAAACATATGTCTGTTATTAAGCAATATACATAGCATTATAATGCATTATACATAGATTGATCCATAGAAATCGCCATCCCAAAGGAACCTTCTCTTGGAGGTCCACCTTTTTGGGACGTGCCACATGTTTTTTTTATAACTGGGTCAACCAAAGTGATCCTGTTTTGTACCAAGAAAATGACCCTAGTAGCCACTTTGAAATGGTCATAAATTGGCTTATGTATCATTCCATGAATGAGGTTAAACCTAACTTATGACCGGCAAAGGGCCATAACTATAGGATCACATATCCAATCCACATCTTGGGTGAGAACACATGCTATATTTGAACTGTGTCAACCAGATCTTTAGTAGGAAATTCTCCAATGTTGGGATCGTAAACTGTTGACTCAAAGTTACCAGGCTGATAGCGAGAAAAAAACAGATCCCAAACATGTTGCTAGTCACTTGAAACAGCATTCATAAAACATATTGGGAACGTTTGGGAACAATCAACCCTCCATTGTTCTGCCCAGTTTCTCTTGTTAACTGCGGGCCGGTTTTGCTTGGCAATCCCATGTTTTTCTTCTTTGCACCATAGGCCACGCCCACAGTTTCAAGTTAATTTGCAAGCTCATCAACAGTTTCCCTGGCGATAACCCAACTTGCCTATCCGACGAATTACGGGGCCCTTCCGGTCAAAGTCATACACCAAGACTCACCCTATAGATTTCATCTTATTTCCCAAGACATTCTGGGTCAAAGTTATATCGTTGCGGCTTAAATTCCAAGCCATGTCTGAGTTCATCCCGGGGCCAGGTTGCGGCTAGATTTCCTATGATTTTTTTTACATGTGGAATTTCCCAGCTTTTCTGGGTGAAATCCCAAGTTTTTATGGTGAAATTTATCTGGGTAAATTATATTAAATTATCATATTTCACTAACCTGAATAGTTCGGCCATGAATGGGGATGATTCCCCCAACTTTCACCATGATTCATGGGTCAAAATCCAGAACCTTTCACCACTTTGGAACTTCGCCCTCCTTGAGCTCATCGGCCACCTTGGATCGTCCCGTAAAAAAGGCGTGGAAAAAACATGGCCCTGGGCCCCAGTGATGGGCCCACACGTTGGTGTAGTTTCACCATGACTATGGGATACTATAGGTTTTTTAGATGGTATAAGAATCAAACACCTTAAATATTGTTTATTATTGATAATTATTTGACTTATGTTCACCAACTTCGCGATATCGTTTGGCCCCACTTTGGAATCATGGGCCACTGTGATAAAATGTGACAATAACCACCCAACATGAACCAACATGCTTTCAGTGTCTTTTTCAGTGGATGATCTGTGAGAGTTGGGAACAGGTCTGGCTCAAAAAAGGAGTACCAACGGACCACTGCATTGGTCGTAGTGGGCATCCAACTACAATCTCGGTCGCTTGGGGGACAACGTGAGAAATCCAGGACAAAACTAAATGGCACTACTTTCATGATGTTTTCAGCTAACCATTATTGACTACCAAACGGTATAGAACAATTGAGAAGTTTTTTTTTCTAGATGATAATGATGACCACAACCATGACGAGCATGAGCGCATGAATCTCATGACGATCACACCGCACCGCGCAACCAAGGTGGGGACAAATTGGAGAGCCTGTGGATCTTGCCTCAGTCAAGTTGCTGGCGATTCCATGTCATTGCCTGCTTTCCCTGAAAAAATCACGACACCTTAAGGTCTTGGAGAAAATCTGTGAAAGGCTGAGATTTGCGTCCTTTCGAAGATGTATATGACAGTATATGATGTATATGCCTAGAATCCAAAAATACCATCCTGCGTCAACAAATATGCCGCTTCATGCCGTTTCCATTTTTCGGGACCATCTTGGACCTTCAAATCATTTAACCAAAAGAACAGAACAGAATCACCATCCCCAGGTTATGGCCCGAAATACCAGTTTCAAGTCAGTTATAACACGGAACGTGTTATATATCCATATATCCATATATATATATAAATATATATATAAATCATATATTCCCATAAAAATGGAATGATACATCCCCATCTAAACAACAATAACCTTGTATAACTGGTATTTTTCAAGGGCCTTAACTGTCAGCATCTGCGGACACATCGGGGCAGGGTGCTTGATCGCCACCCGTGCAATATCTCGATCTCCTCGACACTTCTCAGAGGCGTGCCTTGTTTGCCATCCCACTTGTCCAGAGGAAACCCATCTTTTTTCCAGGGGAAGCCATGGTACCCTCTGGTAAACTAACATAACTATGGAAAATCACCATTTTCAATGGGTAAATCCACTATAAATGGCCATTTTCAATAGCTATGTTAGTTTACCAGAGGGTAAATTCCAGTAAGTCTAGGGCTTTCCTATGGTTGAAGATTTGCCCCAAGTCACCAGTGGTTGAACCAAAAAAAATTCTTGGTGGCTTGGGAGAATGATAAAACCTACTATTGAACAAACACAAAAACATGCAAACAACTATACACACCGCATATTCTTTGGATATAGAAATTTCATGAAATTTCTTGGTTCATTTGATTCAGAAATTTCGAGCAGAACCTACGAGGAATTTTTCAGAACTGAGATTTCAACATCACAAATTGAGGGATGGACGGTGTTCACCACCGACCAAACTAGGGAATTCCAACCAACAAACACGGCGATCATGTTAAGAAACCATCGAAAAGGGAGGCATTTAACATGACTTACCAAGAAACATATAAATATGAGGATACATCCTGCAAGTACAATCACCTCCAAATGTGGTGGGAAATGGTGGGAATATGGATCTAGGCGATGTTATTCAATCATTGATGGAAGCTATAAAACGGAATATCAACCCACAAAAGAAGGGGGGTACGACGTAATAGACCGGAGTTTCCAAGAATTGCTAGGAATCCCAAAGCCACTCAAGCTGGGATACATCGAATTTCCAGTAGATTGCAACTCCCCCCCCTCAAAGCTCGCTCTGCACAAAGGGATCCCAAATGACAGGGATGGTTTACTACCCCAAAATTACAAAACTCCCTGGAATTCAGGCCTTCAATTTTGGTTCTTACCAGTTTATCAACGTATTGCAGTAAACATTCGGAGCTGCACCCCCCCAAACTTCACTGGATCCTACTCTCAGCGTTAGCATGGAATACAAAGACGAAGCAGTTCAGAGTCTCTGAGTGTTGGTTTCAATGATTCCTGCCTTGTAGACCTAGCCAGGCCCAAACAACACACTGAATGGCCTACTGTAGTTGTAGTAGTTGTAAACCTAAATAGATCCGGATATTTCAATGCGTACCAACCACAAAATAGACAAATAGGAAAGCTGGACACCACGAAATTAGTTATGAGGTCAACGTCATCCGTTCATCCTTTCAGACATCTGTTTTGGGATTCGATGACAACCTTACAGGGGCGCCTCAAGTCACGCCAATTCTTCGTGACCATCCCCAAGACGAAGTCGCGGTTGTTCCAAGAAGCCTTGCCATGAAACAACAATATGGCCATATCGAGTAGGAAATCATATGAATTCATTGTATTAAGTTCGTTTCTACGTCTCAACTGCATTTCTTAGGGCAAATGACAATGGCAATCTCTCTCTATATATATAATATAAATATTCTATATATATAATACTATGTATATAATACTATATATATATATATCATACTATATATATATATGTAATACTATATATATTATACATACAATGTGAGGCCCCCCAGTTATAAGTTGGTTTATAAGCCCCAGTAACTATAGTTATAAGTACCATAAACCATAGTTATTGGAGTTATACACCAATTTAGATATCTTGGGGGCCTCACATTGTGTATATATATATTACATATATTGATATTAATCTATCCATCCATCCATCCATACATACATATATACATATATATATACATACTGTACATATATGGGTAATTGTGGCGATTAAGAAACATGGATCCAAAATACTGGCATCATCACCACAAACTGCTAAGAAAATAACCTGACAGACTAGCTGAAAATATATTGCACCTAAAAGAAAAACACACACATTAAATTGATATGTTACTCCGCCACTTTTTGGTACTTTACTCATTTGTGTGATTACCAAAAAGGGTGAAGATCAGCGTCAGGCAACCCATCCGTTCTCAGCATAGAAACAGTTAAAAGTACCCACCCCAATGAACCTGACAGAAATCTATAAGGACTCTACATGACTCTCCTATCATCTCTTAAAATATCCGTCCGACCCTCCAACCTTACATCATCACACATATACAAATTTGAGAAACAAACGTGACACCGAAAAATCTGTCCAACCATCAAAATGATCCAACGCATGGAAATCTAAAATACCCAGCAAAAAAACAATCATCTGGTTTGTATATATCATGGAGTTGATACACTATGGACATGTCCAAAGCAAACAATCTACGAGAATGGGAATATCTTTGAAAATCCCATATTCTATGTACCTCAGGATGACTACATAATTATTCCCATCAAAATGGTATTCGGAAACTGTATTGAACTAGCCATCCAGTTCGTTTATCAAAGTTCATCATGTCTTCAGGTGGTCAACCCTCCAATCCTTCAGGATAGCCCCCTTCTTGATGGATCAATGCTGTTGGAAATCCTTCCTGATCCTCCGAGGAACATCACCCATCTGAGCCGCTTTGAAACGTCCGAATATGCGGATATGTCTTGGTGAAGTCCTCGTTTTTCTGGGTGTATCCCCTGGAACCATCTCCATTTCCGTAAAACATCGCCATCCTTCGTTTTCCATAGAACATCCCCTTGGTTTCATAGTGAAATCAAGGGAACTCCCCATCTTTACCCTCTGGTAAACTAACAGTTCGCGATTGAAAGTGGCCATTTATAGTGAGGTTTCCCATGAAAAATGGTGATGTTCCATACAATGTGAGGCCCCCCAGTTATAACTTGGTTTATAAGCCCCAGTAACTATAGTTATAAGTACCTTAAACCATAGTATTGGAGTTATACACCAACTTAGATATCTTGGGGGCCTCACATTGTAGTTATGTAAACGTTTACCAGAGGGTAATGCTGAAAAATCCCCAATCCTTGCCTTCCCAGCATGTCGGATGGCCCTTGGATCCTGCTTGGCAGCAGCTAAGATCACCTCGTGGTCCTGCATCGCAGCTGGAGCTACACATATGATACACATATGATGCAGTGTTATATAGCAGTGTAACTCTATCTCTCTATCTATCTATCTATCTGTCTATCTGTCTATCTATCTATCTGTCTATCTGTCTATCTGTCTATCTGTCTATCTGTCTATCTGTCTATCTGTCTATCTGTCTACCTATATCTATCTATCTATCGATCGATCGATCTATCTATCTATCGATCAATCTATCTATCTGTCTATCTATGCACGTAGGATTTGTATCATATATGTGTGTATATATATAGAGTGAGAGAGAGACAGAAATATACAGAATATGGATTCAACTTATCTGATATGGGAAGTCATAGGCATATCAAACAACAAAGGACTGGGACACCAAGAATCTGGTTGATCTGTTGCACCCCAAGGTGGTACCCCAGTTCGTTGGCGAAGTTGAATTATCCAATAACTTGGGTTCATGGTAGATATATCGTTATTGTAGTTACCCTCTGGTAAACGTTAACAAAAAACGATGGAAAATCACCATTTGTCATGGGAAAACTTACAATTTTCATGGGAAAATTACAATTTTCATGGGAAAATCATCATTTTTCATGGGAAAACTCACTATTTCTATGGCCATTTTCAATAGCTTTTTGTAGGTTTACCAGGCCGGGTCATGGGGGTTTTCTAAACCCACCTCGGGGGAGCATCTCCGCCTGGTGTTTGCCAAAGTGGCGTAATTGACCTCCAAAAACAGACGTGGTAACATGATGGATGTTAATTATGGATTAAAAAAAAATGATTCTCATAGTTATACACATATATTCATATATTACATATATATATATATATATACATATGATTGTATTCATATATTACATATATATACATATGATTGTATATGTGTGCGTGTGTGTGTATAGATGGACAAAAAACATATGCTGGTTTGTCGACGTTAAAAAACTACCGGCCCATCCAGGCATTGCTTCGAGCAATCACCGGCCCATCCAAGGTAAGGCAGACGTCTGTAAACCATATTTTTGTCATCAACTGGGATCAATGATCCCACAGTGTGAGGCCTTTGAGTGATGTTTGTTGGTTAACAAAAGCCCCAGTACTATAGTTATAAGTACCATAAACCATAGTTATTGGAGTTATAAACCAACTTAGCTATTTTGGGGGCCTCACATTGCATAAATGATCCCAAATAATCCCATATGGTCCAAATGATCCCATATTAATCACAAACCATCACAAAGCAAAATTTGTCCCTAAATGATCCTAAATGGGCTATGCCCCAAACCAGGCATTGAATTATGGGACAAGTGAGGTTTGACGTGTCTTGACATCTCTAGCCTTGTCATGAAAACATAAAACCCCCTATGGTTTTGGCCCTGAACAGTTTTAAATAAGTAAGGTTATATAATTATATATATATAACTTAAATAAGGTCATAAGCCACTTAAACATCCTTTTCGGGCTTCCGAAAAGTCGATGGTTTTGCCCTCTTGTCCTCCCACAGGGTGTGCCAGGCGTGGCGGATGGCATCTCCTTTGATCTGTACCACCTGACCAACGAGGCGACGGACGGAATGTGGAAAATGAAAGGTGGTGCCCCAGAGGTTACGATAGGATCTATGGTAGATATATAATATATGATGTATGATATATGATATCGGTGCTGGATTTTATGGCAGATATATGATACATATATTGATACATGGCTTTGTCTGAAAATCGCGTAGCCCATTCCATCCATTATATTCCATTATCATATATTATCATATGCGATCATCATGTTCTAATTAAACATAAACCACTTGGGGATCTCTCCCAGTTTCAGGGTTCTAGATCATCCCTTTTCCGTGGGAATCACATGTGGTTCGATGTCCTTGGGGATTCCAAGAAGTCCATCGATGTCCATCATGTTGGATTGCCCCCTGCGATTTTTCGAAATACCCGGCCTGGTAAACCTACAAAAAGCTATTGAACATGGCCATTTATAGTGGATTTTGCCATTAAAAATGGTGAATTTCCATAGTTATGTTAATTTACCAGGGGGTAACTCCACTTGCTTACCTCTGCACGGTTTTAGATCTTGACCACCCCCATTCTATGGTCCAAAAAAGATGTGTCAATGCCCTACTAAACCATGGTTTCTGGGGTGTGCTGAATATTATGAATATTATGGGGAAGGGATTCGTTCACTCCCTCATTTCAGAAAATTAATCAATAATATTCATTAATCACTAGAGCCCCATGACTTAGTGGTTGAACCACAAAATGATCCAAGACCATCCCCTTAAAAATTGCGGGATCTCCACAGGTTTTAAACAAGACCGTTGATTACTCGTTTGATGGGAAATTGATCATCATTTAAAGGGAGTTTCAACCATCAAATATATCTGGAATAATTAATGGCTGAATCATGGTTGGTTGATGTTGTCTGTGTTTTCCTTACCCAATCATTATGCATCCCACAAACTGCCGGTTGTTTTTTTCACTTAGACCGTATTCAAACCGTATGGATATGAGTCAAACTGCCGGTTAGACCCCAAGAATTCCATTCGGTGACGAAATCGACGAAAGTCTGACAGGTCCTGGGTCTTACATTTTGACCCGTCAACACGTTTTGACCCAGATCGGATCTTGGACCGGACCTACTCCCGGCCTTCAGAATGAAGTCCCTGTCTGCTCGGAGCTCATCTGAAGCATACCTGGGCAACGACTGGAGGTCAGATGGGTCAAGCATAGCTGTGCTAAACACCGAAGTTATAGCCATCTTCCTGGGGAACATGATGATGGATGGAATAGGGTAGCCTAGTTGCAAAGTTGAATGTGTCTGATGTGTGTGTGGTGTTTTCCTGACATGCACATATTCTAGACAATCTCTATAGATGGATGGTAGCTCACAGCCTGGGAGCTTAAGCATCTCCAATACCTTGACTAAACACGGCTGGAACATCCCCCGTTTAGTCGGATGATTTGTCTATGAAAACGTCCTGAACTAGTTCGGAAATTTCCCACTCAGCCATGTTTGCTGAAGAGTAGCCCATATTTTATGTCAGGAGAATCATGTCCTTCCTGCATTGCTGGAGTTGCCATATTTTAGGCCCTTTTTGTGTGCCAAGGTGCTGTAGCATATTCTCGTCCTTTTGAATCAAGGAGAACCTGAAGGGGGCTGCAAAATCTGCAGGTGGACTGCAAGAGATGCAGCCGACATGAGTGGAAAAAGTCCGCATGGGAGAGAAGTTAAAACAACAAAAACTGAATAGCCACTTGCCATGTTTGTTTACTGACGGCATATATATATATATATATTATATATATATATTATATATATATTATATATATATATATATTATAATTATATAATATATCGTATCGATAACACTACGGGCACATGCGGGTACAATTGTTGAGTGAACTGATGAACCAAAAGTCATCTGCCGTCCTTCTGCAAACAGATCTCAGTTGCAAGGCAATGCAAGAGGAATGACGAAGTATTGTTGAACGAGCAACTTTCCTGAGACTCGTGAATTTGCTTTGTGGCTGAAAGAATACTACCTAGCAGTAAACAAACATGATAAACATGGCAATCGGATGTGTCACTGGACTCTTTAGGGATTCTCCGGGCCAGGGTTTCACCGGTTACACCAGTGGCTCTGTTGACACCAACTGGTGACTTGGGGACCCACAGCGGACTGGTCATCTATCTGATTGACCCATCACCAAAAAACACCATTCTTACGTTCCAATCGTCATCAGAACCGGAAAAATGTACAGTACATAATAACTAAGCCTCTCAGCTTATGCATATTTAATATGTGTATGTATGTATGTATATATATATCTTTACACATAGAGAGAGAGAGAGATAGTCATGTATTTACACACCTTATCTACTGTTGTTGGTTATATCTATCCATTGTTGTTGGTTACTTTTATATCCATTTCCCAGTAGAATCCATTGTTATTACATGTTATTACTAGTTATTGCTGGTTATTATTGTTTATGATTCATTATATCATTATATACACACATGTCTATATCACGTGTACAATGTGTATATATTTGTATATATATATATTATATGACTTGTGACTAATCTACTGATATAAAAACTATATAAGTATATATAGCCTAGCCATTGTTGCTGGTTACCCTCTAATAACTAACAAAGCAAATTATGAAAAATCACGATTTTGAATAAGTAAATCAACGGTAAAACCTGTGAATGAGCCATTTTTCAATAGCTATGTTAAATTACCAGAAGGTATCCACATTTGTATCTTGAATAATTTCCCATGACGGATCCATGGTGCTGCTATATATGGTGTGCCATGGATCCCATCAATATACCCCAGTCATGTTGGCTTGCATATACCAGCACCATGGATCCGTCATGGGTTTTGGATCGCCAAGGCACATGTAGTCCTTGTCGCTACGCAACTTGTCGGAGGCATGGCCCAAGACGCGTGGGGTCTTCGCCATCAATGGCTCCAGGAATGAACGGTCGCGGCGTAGGGATTCCTTTCAATGATGCGGTGAATGAAATGTTGGAAGATTGGGGATTGACCCAAGAAAAAAATGGATTTCACCAACAAAAATATGGACTTAACTGTGACTTACCTGTGACTTCACCAACAAAATATGGATTTAACCAGTGACTTAACCAACAAAAATATGGGGATCTAACCACTCCAAAAATAGGGATTAAACCAACAAAACATGGATTGAACATACTAAAAACATGAGATTACCCTCCGCCAATCAATTGTGGCTGGCTTGGAATCAAGTTTGTTGTGTTTCACGAGGATTTGACAGCAACCCCCAAAGAAATAGAACATGAATATATTGGGTCAGATAGATTTTGGGGTCAAACAAGGGTGAAATCCCAATTCATGGATATTCATGGCATTGATGATTTTGCATGATTTTGCGGTAAACTAGTTTGCAAATCCTGGGGTGATTCATATGATCATCCCAATCATGTATGTCTTTTTGTTGCCTTTCATGAACAAGATAGAAGACAAACTGGTTGGTGGTTGACCTACCCCTCTGAAAAATATGAGTTCGTCAGTTGGGATGATGAAATTCCCAATATATGGAAATAAACAATGTTCCAAACTACCAACCAGCAAACTACTCCGCAGGGGTGTAATTGAATTACTCTACTGACTGATGCTCCCTCAACACTCAGCACATAGAAAAACTGATTTACTGGTCGATACTTTGTGAGGGGCCTCTTTTCCATCTGATGTCTTTAGCAACCAATGTGCAAATTGGATCTTGCAGAACTCGTACTCAGGTGACTTGTACCCAATAACTATCCCAACCATATCCATCAAATCAACCCAATCATATCCCCTGAGTCTCCCAATCATGATGCCAACAATTATCCAACATGTGTCTTAAACATGTGCCTAGAAATTAGACTCTTCTCAGATGAGTTTTTGAGCCACCAGATGCCATGAATGGACCTCTGATTTGATGATACCCTGCAAATGGCATGTGTTGTTTTTCCTTTGGGCTAGTAACGGCTAGTACATATCCTACTTCTGCAGGATTTAATGAATGCGATCAACCCGATACCAGACCTCTTCTTGGGGATGATTTCACACATCTATTGGATGTTCAATGGGACATCAGCGCACCAAGCTTAATTCCAGACTTGGCAGAACGTTTCGGTTGTAGCTCTTTTGCCTTGCTACATGACCTGCAGTTATGGCCCGAAATGCCAGTTATGCATGGGATGATACAAATAATTCCTGCAACTAAGGTGAAGAAATGGCACTTAAATTATAGTTATACATAGTTTTAAACCAGTTATAACTTGCCAACTGTAATAACTATACATAGCATAACATGTTTCATAGTTATAGCATTACAACTGTTATACATTACTGTTATACATTACTGTGATACATTAGTGTTATACATTACTGTTATACATTACTGTTATACATTACTGTTATACATTACTGTTATACATTACTGTTATACATTACTGTTATACATTACTGTTATACATTACTGTTATACATT
>Ga0126342_10007637_pt1 | contig 19352 bp, 17 predicted proteins | sample Cyp1metagenome_FD_92528 | JGI IMG/M metagenome (GOLD analysis project Ga0126342, IMG submission 92528) | Coral microbial communities from Lord Howe Island, Old Settlement Bay, Australia - Cyphastrea 1 metagenome | ecosystem: Host-associated > Invertebrates > Cnidaria > Coral ... | reverse complement strand
TATAGCCCCCAGAAAAAGGGGCGGTTTATAAAATGACAGTTCCCAGTAGGGATCTTCCCAGACCCGTTATTGCAAAACACACCATTTTATAAGCAATTTCACGTTTGATTTTAACCCTGGGGGTGGCACTCAATAAGAAATGAGAGGCGCCACCCGGGTGGCGCCATTTAATAAGGAATATTAAAAGGGGGATTTTACATGTATAATACATAATATATATATACGTATATATGCGGAGGAGTTTCTTACTACTGGTCAGCCTTTGCTCGTACAGTTACAGCATTAATCCGATAGCATTGGTCTTGACGTTGCGGGTTGGACAGGATTTTCTCATTGGTCGAATTTGATGATTTAGGCCGCAGCACGAAGCTACTTTGCGCCTTGAGGAGAAAAATGTGCTGCCCCATTGCTGTAACCTTGTAGATGTTGTTTCTATCATATTTGGAAAGGCGTCAACTTTGGGCACCCTTCCAACTTCCTTCACACCCCATGTAGCGTTCATTGCATGGCTCCCATGTGGCTTCCCCAACTCCAAAGCCACTTCCACCAGGCCAAGGCGCAGCCGAACACTCAGACATGACTTCCAACCAGATCTGCAGGAACCTCCGAAACGGTTCATCCACGTCCGAGCGCCTTGGATGCCATGGACCAGGCCATGGGAGGTCTGGGGGAACACCATCCCAGCACCGATCCTGGATTTGATCGGCAATACCAACTGTTTGGGGTAGCTAGTTGAAACATGTTGAAAGGCAAACTATCCTCATATTGCATGGTAAATTACGTTCATTCAAGATTCAAATGATCATTCTTTCCTTCTAGCATTCCTATCTATCCAACCATCTACATGTATGCACATCTACTACATGTATGCACATCTAAAAATATCAATATATATATATATATATGTATATATATATATATACATACATATATAATCATATGTGTATATATATATATATACAACTAAGGCAGCGCCTCAGTTGTAAGCTGGTTTATAATGTTTATAACCGCTGTTAACTGTTTATACCTACCATAAAGCATAGAATTCACCTAGTGAACAAGACCAACCTAGCTACACATAATATCATATAATTATGCATGATTACCGCAATTACCCCAGAAAATTCGATGACTCATGTTGCCCCTGGCTTGATTGTGGATGATCGCTTTACATTCGCGGGAGAAATGCATCATATGACTTTCAGGGTGCTGCATTACTATATGCACCTCACTTTTTGCAGGATAAACATGAAAACCTCGTGCTTTCCAGGGTGCACTGCGAAAACATTGTGTTTCCAGGAAAACCATCGTGTTTTCCCAGGATGGCTCTATAAACGTTGTTTTCACATGATTTGGCATCACTTGAGCAAACAACGTAAAATCAACCAATCAAAGCATAGTCATATCATAGTCGCATGATATGATCATCGTTTGGCGGTTCTATTGTGTCTAAGTCTTTAGGACTTTAGGAAAAACATGGAAAAACTGCTTGAAGCGTGGTAATGGTTGTACGCCCCAAAATATCGATCTCATTGAAGGGTTGGTATGGGACTAAGATTGAAATTTTAGGCAACCTACTGAGAAAAGTTCGGGCTTATTTTGAACCCGTGCTAAACCTGTACTTTAGTGGTGCTAACCCGAACTTTTGGGATAAATATAATGTTTTTCCAAAACACCATGTTTGTCAAACGATGTCAAACGCGTGCTGAACCCGTGCCAAACCCGTACTGTACCCGTGCAAACCCTTTACTTATTTGTTCGGGTTCAGAGGGGTCCCACCTTTGCCATTGTTGCTGCAATATTGAAACATATTGAAACATATTGATATGAAATAGACATCGGCATCGGAATTATTGGTGGGTGATGTTGGCTATCCATGCTATCCAGTGGTTAAGAGGGAGCTGAGGAGCACCAAGAGTTTCCCAACCACGTGTTTGTTGGCGGTTGCGGCCAAGAATGCTGGAATATGCTGGAATAGGATGATTCTATTCATTTCTCTCTTCACCATCAAAACTGCAAACTTGAAAACATCGGGTTTTGTGGAAAAACCTTGTGTTTTTTCATATCCTACGTTTTTGTAGGGTTTTGAGTTTCAAGGTACATATATATATATATACATCATTGTATATCTCTCACAGTACAGTACCCACATATCCTCAACATTGAAACATAGTGTAAATATCATCCAATAAATCTATGGGTATATTTAATGACAGTGCATATATATATATATAATATATATAATATATAATATATATAATATATATATAATATATATATATATATAATATATATATATATCCTTATCCAATATATCTCCAACATACCCACAATTGATCCGTTCCCAGCGGCGGATTGGCGCCAGACAGCTTCGGCGCGATGTTCTTCAGGAAGCGCTGGAAGTCGCGGCGTTCCTCTGCCGGCAAGTGGACAAGGTGGATATAGGGGGGACTAGGTATATAACTGGTATGGAATCTGGATACATGAAACATAAACCATATGTATATATATATAATAGATTGTCATAAAATCATACGTATAAATATGTATATTATATATATATTATGGTTAAAAAACTATGTCGCTGGGCTACGTATAAAATCGATTAAAATCGTATGAATGTCTGCTTGGGGGATTTTTGGGGATATTTTATGGACATCCGTCGGATCCGTCGAGGAAGAATAGCTCAGCACACACAAAGCTCGCCACGTTTAATGCCTATCAAGAATACAACTTATATAAGATCTAAACCGATGAACCCATCCTTTGAGCACATCCCATCCCCACCAAAAGCAAAAACATGCAACCAGAAACCCCTGTCAACGACTTGACTGCCAATTTAGGTGCTTGTCAAGTCTACAAGAGCCTAGTCCTAGTCAATAATATCGATTGATATGTTTGTCTAGCTGTCATGCGCAATCAACCACAGCAAATTGCAGATTTAACCTTCATCAACCGCAAACAGCACAAGACAAATTCACAAAGTTTGAGACTCTGACTTTACAGACTGATCAGTTGCCAGAATAATGGCTTGATTGGAATAGAAAGCTCATGTCCAAGCCCATCTCCAAGCCTACCTGGCACCAACTCAATGATCTTCAATCCCTCTTGCAACAAGCAGCGGAGTCCAAATTGCGCTCAGCCAGACCCGCTTCAGTGTTGGTGGATCTTGCCAGCAATTCCTTCGCGCGAACTGTCTGAGCGTGACTTCAATGTCGCGGGCAAATGTTCAAGAAATGACTGTCTCTTCACCACGCTTCCGTCTTGGTCTGGGAGAACGGGGACATATTTTTAAATTTGATAATTACACACACACAGAGATAGATAATATATATATTTATATTGTAAAAGAGACACAAACAACAAAAAATAAATGGATTTACTACAGTGTGCAGCCTAACTCATTTGCAAATTGATTGGCTTTGGCCGGCTTTGGCCGGTGGCCAGTCCTCCAACTCGCTCGCTGAGGATTCAAATTGCCTTGGCACAGCAGCGGACCACGACCCAGGCTCCAGGGGTTGGCCAGCGCATGCCGAGGGGCAGGGCGAGCTCGGCTTTCAGTCCTTCCACTTGTGCTGCACGTGTCTGGAAGTCGTGGCCTGAGGATGGCTTTTTGGTCCAGAGGGCCAGCTGAAACAAACAGAGTACACATGCATGACATGATGATTCATGGTAAATATGATAATTATAACTGTAAGTAACATTAATAAGATTAAATCATATTAATATCACAGTAATTGCAACGGCCACCATGGTGAGATCGCATCAACAACCACATCACGTAGCATCATCTGGAGGAAGTCACAGATCGAGTGTAACTTGCCAGAAACGCATCAGTTCGGCCATACCAAACCAAAGCTGGTGGACCCAAGACACGACGGGAAAAAAAACTTGGATATACTTGGATTATGTAGGTGGTCACAGAATGGCACAGAATGGCATAGACTTGAGCCGCTCGTTCCCAGTGTACCCAGCTATCGATGGAACATGCTCTCCTTATCACTTTCTAGCAAACATACATACTTACATCTAGATCTCTGAGGTATTCTATTCATGTCTATTCGATATTAAGGGAACTCGTACAGATACCATCAGGCACGCCGTGGTGCTATCCTCCATCCCAGGCACGCCTGGCCCCTAGGTTTGCAGCCCAGCTGCGGTACTGAACCATCTCTTTAAAGAGCTGCCAGAAACCTCCAAGTGAGTGCAAATTAATTTGGTGTATGCCAAGGTCTAGCAAAACATCCCAAATCATATGGAAGAATAATATATAGAGGCCCTTTACCAAGGAACTTGTTGCGGATTTCCTCGGAAAATGAAGGCTATTGGGCAACCAGATGGATCTGCTCTCAACACTGCGAACTCAGCTGCCAGGAATCCCCACAAAAGATGGCGAAGAGACCCGAACCAGTCATCACCATCAGATAGGGAATATCCCGATCACCTCAAGCACCAGTGCAATGCAGCAAAAATTCTGGATGTCTGAATCAGCCCAATCAACAAATGGCATGTAGGTTGAAGGGGAAGGATATCCACCGGTGTTTCCACGCAGACCTTGGTATACCAATAGTATACCAAGAAATGAAACCCGTCTTTTCAGTTGGTTCGATTAGCAGCTGTGACCCCACAGTTTCCTCCATGGGACGCCAGTGGTAGGAATCCTCGACTATCCGTACCAGCAGGCCGACCTGATGGTCAAAAGAGATGGTGAATCTGCTGGTGAGACGTGGTTTCTGGATGTTTCTGGGCCAACTAATTCACTTGAAAACATGAAATGTATTGAAATGTAATCTTTGAACATCCAAGTTGAAACTTAACTGTAGTTAAAATATGTTAAAATTAAACGTAAAGAGCGTTCAATGCTGTTCATGCTGTTCTTAGCCTCCTGGCCGTGTCAATAAAACCAAGAAGGCACACAACAAATCCGAAACAAAAAAAATGGCGGCTTACATCCATCCTTTGATGTGTGGTATTGCCACAGTACTGAACTTGGGTCATATACTTCACGTATGTGACAATGTGACACTCTTGACGCTGAAATCCTGGCTTTTTGGCAGCATATCTCAGCTCTGCCATCTGTGCCGAGCAGCATTGGTCAAAGTGCCAACCAATAGGACCAAATGAGGCAGACCTGAAAAGATCTTTGCCGGGGCAGTGCGAAGTATTGGGCATTGGGCCCGTAAAAGAAGGGCTCATAGATATCGATATCAAGAGAGCATCACAGATATATAATTAAAATATATTATAATTATAGTATACATATTATATAGATTCCCTCTCTCTCTCGCTCTAGGTTATTGTACTAGCTACTTGTCATTCAGAAACAGGCTGAAACCAACAGAACTCGTGAAGTCAATAAAGGCAAAGGGCCGAGGGAAGGGACAGGCCGCTCCTCCCCAACCAGCTGTTGATCGAGAATATCACGGTGTTGGTGCTGTATTAAACCGATTGGCCAAACTATATTTACTGGACTTTGAGCAGATAAGCAGCCGTTTAATGTCAATATCAATATCTCTCCAAACTGCTGGACCACCAATTCATATCCTGAATGCGTACGCACCACAGAGCGGTGTGGCCAGTCATATCAAAGAAGCCTTTTACGACCAAGTGGAATCATGTTTAACCACATTGCCACGCGCACACCCCAAATATGTTTTTGGTGACTTTAACGCACGTATTCATGCCAAGTTGGATCATGAACATATGTTTGGCCCTCATATCTTTGGCAGAGGTCGGAAGTACTTGCATTTCACCAGTGATGAAGTTGCTGAAAACCGGTACATGTTCTTGATTTTTTGTGCTAGCTGTGATCTCAAAGTCATGAACACATTCTTCCAGAAGGTTCCGGAGAACCAGTTCACGTTCAGAGAACCGGCTACCAACCACGAGCCCCCTTGGACCCCAGAGCGTTTTGCTCAGCTAGATTATGTTTTAGCCCCTGAAAGTCTGAAAGATGGAAAAAATCAATAAAGGATGTGACTGCTATAGCCCGTATCTTTTCGGATTCTGACCATTACATTGTGGATGCGGATTGTTGTGTTTACTCCAAGCCAAGCCTAAGCACGTTCATAAACCCAAATACCGTCAGCCCACGCGGGAACAAATTGCGGCTTTTAACATCTTTGAACGCTGTGATTGCTCAATACATGCAGGAAACCACTCGTCGTGACATTGGCGTTTTCCTTCAGGTCATTCAAGATACAGAAAAGCAGTGTTTTACTGAGGTGCCACTTAAGCAATGCAGACCTTACATTTCTGGACCCACTTTTGGAATAAGATTTTGAGGAGAAATCAGGCGCATGAACAAAGCGATTGGGCCACTGTTGCGCAGCTAAACGTAGAAATCAAAAGGGACGCTCGTAAAGACAAAAAGAAAGCTTTAATCATGCCAAAATGAAAAAGAAAAATGGGAAAGCCCAAAGCTCCTCAAACCAAAAAATGATTCTGTTTTCCAAGTTGAAAGACCGTCATGGCAACAGAGTAGGACCTTGCCAGCGTGCAAAAGCAATTGCCGATTCTTTACACCACGAACATCGGCGCCCTGGGCCAGTCCCTCCAACCAAAAATCGATGTAAGCTTATTAGCAGTGATCTGGGCATGAATACAGACATTCTCAGCAACGAAGAAGTCATCGCTGCCATCAAAAAAAATGAAAAAAGGGAAGGCACCAGGACATGACAAGATTAACATCGACACAATTATATAAAGCACTGGACGCGGAAATTGCATTTTTTAAACACTTGCCTTCAATGAGTGGTGGACGTCGGAAAGCATCCCCGCAGACTATCTCAAAGCATTGGTTGTATCGCTATTCAAATAGGGAAATACCCAGGATATCGCAAATTACAGACCCATCTCCTTGTTGACTTGTACTTATGGGATGTTCACTTCGATACTACGGACCCGGATTGCTTCTGTAATTGATCCCCATCTTGCCAGAACCCAATATGGTTTTAGAAGTTCTCGTTCAACCCAGCGGCCCGTGTTTATTGCCAGAAGAATCCAGGACATCGCTGAGGCAAGTGGTGGCGAGGGATTGTTAACATTTTTGGACTGGAAGCAAGCGTTTGATAAAATAAATCACCATCGTATGTTCAAAGCTTTGGAACGAATGAACATTCCACCTAAAATGCTTCGGATTATAAATAAGCTTTGTATAGAAACCCTTCCTTTCAACTTCAGCATGATGAGTTCACTTCGCAAGAATACTTTCAGCAATGTGGTATAAGGCAGGGCTGTCCGCTTAGCCCTTATCTGTTTATTATCGTCATGAGTGTGCTCTTTGCTGACATCCATCAAGACCATCACCGAGCCCTCAACCATGGAAAACTAGACCACCTTTCATTTATGGAGGTTCTCCATGCTGATGACACTCTGTTAGTCACTCAAAATACCCGCACGATGAATAGACTCTTGCACGCAGTAGAATCAGAATCCCAGTACCATGGTCTCAAGCTCAACCAATCCAAATGCGCTGCCATCGCAAGTACCGGACGACATAGAATCAAATTTCGGGACGGGACCCCTGTACCCCATGAAGATCAAGTTACTTGTCTGGGAGGCATCATTACCCGACAAGTCAACATACGTGCTGAAATCGAGAACAGAATTGCTGCCACCATGGCTACATGGAGATGGATGCACGTTTCCTTCAAAAATTCCAGCTGTCCTATTCGCTGGACGCTGATAGTCTACAATAGCATGGTTCGATCCAAATTGATTGTTGTATGGTCTGGACACCCTCGAGATACCCCAGGCACTCCTATCAAAACTTGAAGCCTTCCAGTTGAGAGGTTTACGAAAAATATTAATGTGAACACCACCTACATTGATCGGAGAAACACCAATGCGGAAGTATACCGTAGAGCAAATTTGGCCATAGAAACCAGGCAAGGCAATGACACCACATTGACTTGGACAATTCGGCAGTGTATTGAGGAGAAAAGAATCAAACTTACAGGCCATCTGTTGAGAGCCGACGATTCGTATCCCATGCGACAAGTTAGCTTTCAGAATAACAGCGCTTCCCCCTACTTGCCTTTGTTTCGCAGGCCTGGTAGACCACCCAAAAATTGGATGATTTCATCTCTAGAGCTTTGTTGGAATAATACCACAATTCCCCTTATACGAACTCCTCTATCCAGCAACGGCAGCTCTTGGCTGAAGCAAGGCAAAGACTCTTCTAATCGTGTTTTTTGCCATCTTGTGATGGCCTTCGCTATTATTCGCTATTCCTTTCGGCAGCCTGCAGTGGCCTTCGCTAATATTCGCAATTCAGTATCTGATGTTGGAGCTTAATTCGGTCCTTTACTACATGTAGGTTTCTTCAATCTGTAAAAAGATGGTTTATTTTCAACCAAAGGTTGAAACTATGCCACATGCCGGCCTGATAGACAATTTAATTTTCTTTTCGCACACCTGGAGGTGCCTAACAGGCACTTGTCATGGAAGATTTGCTTTATTTTTGTTTAATCTTCTGTTCCAGAACCTGCAGATTTCTTCCTCGTACCTTGGCAGAAGAAAAAAGTTGTCATTCAAGACTCTGACCATATATTTGCCATACATAGATTCATCTTTTCATTCATACATATAGATTCTTACTTTCACCGATGGTCAGCCCTTGGGCGATTGCGATATCGTCGTATCTTCACGAAGGCTGCGATCTGTCAAAGGGTCCCAAAGTATCCAGAAAAAGTGATTCCTCAGCATCTTGATGACCATCAACCCCCCAAACGAATCCAAACGATAGAAACGTGAAATCCTACTCCCAGTACTAAATTACTATATAAATACTGATGAACTATGATGAACTGGTGTTCTATATTGTTTGTAGTTTCTATATGTTTCTATCAGATCCTATCTACTCAGTCCCCGACTTTGGATAATTCGCCACTGGGATGGAATAGACCTGAGCGCTTCTGGGAGACCCGCAGGGGCGCAATGGCAGGGATGGTTTCATGATTACCAAATATTAGTTAATTGGATTCAATTGGTGATAACATGATATAACATTTGATAACCATCCCAAATGTGGACACAAATATGGAGACTTGCAGTTGAAAGCTTGTTCAATATTGTTCATGTCACACTACTGTAGCTCCAAAGACATGGCAAAGAAATGGCACCGGCAAACTCAGTAGGTTTCCGGCTGAAATAGATCAAAGGTGACCAAAGTCAGTGATTTCTGTGATTCGTGGGCCCCCAGCTTTCTTTCGGCCCCCAGTGCATCCTTCACATGCCAACCGAGGTTCAAGCCCTTGTAAACCCTCCCGGGCACAGCCAAGGCGCTGGTATGCAGATGGAAAGAAGTGGCCAAAGACCCAGAATGGCTGCAAGGGGAAGATCCATCCTGGCAAGGCGTCAGAGGCATCCACAAACTGACAGTGGCAATGCGACATCCAAAGAGTCAACTGTCAATGGATCACTGGGGTGACATCATGGCGACTCCATGAGCATGTCAAGGATCAAGATTCAGCACGGGGTACATACTGTCCGAACCCTCGTTTAATTTTGGTTATTTTAGGGTTACAGTAAGGGTTGCGTTCTTTCTTGGGGGTACAACTGAACAATTGATTGAGATATCCTGCCTCAAGCCAAGGCCAGCTCTTTATCACCAACGGAATCAAAGCCAGAAAAAAACGACTATTTATCGGTAAAACCTTCTTCCCAACACCAAAAGTTCCTAGATCAATCAGCTATAATAAACTAAACCATAGGTCAACCACAAATGAGCCATAGACATGAGCCTATATAAATAAATCAACCACCCAAAATACGGGACAAACTCAAAACCACCGTGAAGCAGCAATAAAGCATCCTACACATCATAAACCATAATTAATTACACATATCATCATATATCAACACCAAAAGGCACTCGCAAACCATAAACTAAATCGATCAGAAAATAATCGCCCGAAAAACCTCCGAAAACCATAAATCAACCAAAATAACTCAAACTCACCCTTCATTAATCCCCATTTTCCTCCCCTCACAGCGCCTGGGGGCGGCTCTACGCTCCGCTTCTCCGCGCTCGTCTTGTCTGTTGGGGTCGTGCTGGCCGTGGCACCTGGAGGGTAGCCACCGGGTAGCCTGGGGTAAGGATGAAATAGTTGGTTCATAGATGGGATGAACACCATGATTAACAGGATAATAGGAATAGTTATACAATAAATAATAAATAAATCTAATGATTAATACTAATAGTTGATACTACTAGTTGATACTAATAATCAGTTAATACTCTCAGTTAATACATGTTAATACTAATAGTAATTATAGCTGATAGTTGGCCAAGAAACTGAGGATCCTTTGGAAAAACAACAATGGCAGTTCCGTCAGTACCAAGGGGCTGTAACTGGGCCCCGCGGGCTCAATGCGCTCCTCCATGACCTCAGATGAGAATGACCAGCGGGTTTGCTGCTCACGCCGTTTCACAATTCCTACAGATTCCTACTAGTCTCTGGGTGTAGTCATATTAGTCATGCTCTCAACTACCCTCAACTGCTTTAACTCCTTATTCCATGATATCATGATATGACTCGGTGCATTCCTCTGCCATCCACCCCCTGGAAGTCCAAGTGGCAAGGTTGAATGGAATCCTGACTTAAACGTAGTTAGATCGTGAGCCAAAGGGCTGCAACAACGGAAAAAAAAAATAATCAGGGATGAGGTTAAGCCTAAAGAAACACCAAAGAGCAATGGGGAAACACGGTTTGCAGGCCCCCGCAAGTTCTCTTTGCTCTAGAGAGCCCTGGGCGTGCCAAATGAATGTGCTGTCGAAATTCTACAGCATCAAGAAACTCCCAATAGATATCACGTCCAAATCAAAAGGTGTAACACGATGCCAGCATCCTACTCTATAATTAATCCTATATATCCATATTCATATTTATCTTCCAGTGCAGAGATGTGTAGAGAGGCAGAAACGCTCAGCCTAGTTTGAGGGCGAAATGCTGTGGATGTTTCCTGCATTGAGATCATATATAATATTTATATATATATATATATTCCATATGCACAAGCATCACAAGCTGTACAACTTTCCGAATTTCAGTATTCGTAAATTTTCGATAATTTTCGTACCTTCAAGGAGCTGACATACCTTGCAGTCTTCGGATCCTTCGGATCCTTCGGTCATTCCACAGCATCCCCACAGGGGCCACTGACGCGAACGATGCATGAAGCACTTGGGTAGCCATCCAGATTCCTGAGGTTGATGGGATGGTCTCTGAATGTCTCTGAAGTTAGCTGATAATGGATGATAATGGCATATTGAATCCGTCAGGGTTGTCACCCACTTTCTTAACACTTAGTGGGACTTAGCGACTGACTTGCTATATAAATTCAGGAGCCGTCCTTCTTGCGGATTCACGAAGTCAATTCCCTCATGAACGAACAATTTAAAGCTGGCACTGGAATGAAGGCTGGCAAGGACACGCAACATCTACAGTAGGTGCTCACTAAAACTCAAAATTCCAGGCCCAACAATCAACCAAAATAGATCGACAATATCGAAATGGTCCAACTGTGGTATTTTGATGCATTTGAAATCATTTGAACGTTGAAAAGAATCCATAATGATTCCATGATAATTTTGGGGGATTCCAAATTTCCGGACCCCATCTTGGTCGGCGGCCTATGTCCTGACCATCATACCACGGCCACCAGGACGAGCGTCCGCCATACCCTCTAGCTGAAAAGCATTGGCAGCCTGACCGTCAGTTTCTGGGCGCTTACGCCGGTCCCTGCAGAATTGCTTTGCCCATAGCTAGAATCAAAGGAATCAAGAAAAAATGGTTTGAAGTCGGAATCAGCCAATAGAAAAATTGTCTCCCAAATGTTTCCTTTGGATCTTCGTTGGTAGGTTCCACTGTATCCCCTCAGGTTCAGCGCAAAGCGCGGGGAAACTTCCCCCATCTCGCCATCCGATGGCCTGCTCACACCTCGAATGGCTCACTCCATTGAAGTCTGGAGTCCCTGGAGTCCTCTTAGTCCTCTACTTATTGGAGGGAAGACCAATGTTAGAGTCCAGATTCCTATTGAAGTGGCTTCGCTACTTCGCTACGTCACCAAATTAAACGCCGTGGGTTCATGCCATATCTCCCCCAATTAATAGGGGCTGCAACGAAACAACAACAGAGGGGTCAATCTCAAAGCAACTGGCTGGCCATCCAACCAACCAAGTCACAAACCCCCACAGACACTGCCCAACCAAATCTGGAAAGTGGATGGAATCTTTCGTTTGATTTTGAATCTGTGGTGAAATCTTATGAAAACATGCCTGGTCTACTCTAGTCTCTCTTTTACCCTCCTCAACCAGTACTGTTGAACCAGTTGCGACACGTTCGCGGAAATAGGATGTGCTCAAACATTCTCCTAACCGCTTGGAGATCAAATGTAAAATCATCAAATAGGATTCACACAGTGATTCGCACCTGGAACCTCCAGGTATTAAGGCCCAGCTTTAAACCTCTCTACCAAGCCCGCAGGGTTGCAGGTTAGGCGGGCGAGGCACGTGAATTGACCAATGTTGCTGGCAGCAGCGGCCACCACCTCAGCATCATAGTCCAATCATTCAGTTGAAATCAAAAATCGAAACAAGATCATCCATCAATCAGAGACCTTGAATGCCTCCAGCATTTTTCATCCACCTAGCAAGGCTTCTGGACGCATTTTTTGCTGGTGGGTTGGCCAGCTGAGTGTTCGATTTTGGACAATTTTAACAATGTGTTAACATGATTTAACATGTGGTAACCCGCGAAGTGGATGGTTTCTTCATCCTCCGCCCTCAGAGGCTTCAACCAAGGCGCTACCCAGATTTTGACCCATCGACCACCAGCCTCCAGACCCACCACGGATAAGGTGCCGCTGCGCCAGTTTCTGACGCTAGGCCACAGGTTGGGGCAAGGATGGCTAGAGATCTGGTTTAATTATAAGTGATGCAGGCAGGGAGGTGATGGAACATGTGGTTTATTGAAGTTTATTGCCCTTACGTTTCGGATGCATATGACTTTCCTACTATGAATCCGGGGGCTTGATCGTGGTTTGAATGCCATGTCAGTATCCCAGGTGTGACGCACAGCAACATCATGGATCATCATGGTATCTCCCCGCTTGGAGCAGTAGAAACTCTCTAGCCACATCCAAGTCGGCATCGCTGCCTCCATTCCAACTTCGCATTGGCTGTCGTCATGCCTTGGTTTTCAGCAGCAAATTCCCATGACCAGTGGTGGAGGGCTCCTAGCCCTCCGTGATGGGGCTCGAGGGTCCGTAAGACCCTGGGTCCATGGTCAAGGCAACACACTTCCCAGATCTTCCCAGGATCTTGAGCTACCCAAGTCATCTTGCTTGGCCAAGGCCATAGGCCAAGCAGTCCTCTTACAAACTGACATGTAACCCCTACCACCTTTTCCTTTACATCTCGAAATTCCCACCTAATTATAGACATCTATAGACTATAGACCCCCTAAGCTCCAACCTCCACCAACATCCCCATCAACGGGGCCAAGGCTCCAATGCCCACCAGCAACGGCAGGACATAGGACGCGATCACCAGAACCATCGCCAGAAAGAGCGCCTGCGGAAAGACCCTCCGCGGCTCCAGGACTTCCCCCGCCAGGGTGGAGGCGCTGTCCTCAAGCCGTGTGGATGGACAAATCCCTGCACCAGTTGGTAACTATGCAATAATTATGAAACATATGAAACACTGTCAATACTCGGATTTGGGATAAACCACCTACCGGCTGGTGCAGGATGTCTTCCATCCACAGTATATGTACAATGTATGCAAATATAATCACACATATACATATATATATACGTATATATATATATGTGTGTGTGTGATATGTATGTAGGTTCATGCGGATCTTTTTCCGGATAACAATGAGGCTGTTCATTGTCTTTGATCCTGAGAACCATGGATTTTAGGCTACAAGGTTTCGACGCAGGCAAAGGGGATTCCCAACTTTGGCAGTGGGAACGCCCAAAGAACAGTCAGAGTCAGAGCATAAACAAGTCTCTTCAATTCTCTTCATGTTTCAGTCTGGAGCCAAGCGGGGCACTGTATCCAACGCAAAGAGAATCAAGCGAAAGTATGCGAAAGTGACAATGCACTATTGAGATTTTTGAAATGTGCCTCAGGCTTACTAGCCACCGTTAATGCATCCAAAGCATCCCAGTAGTTCAAATTCCAGAACAGCACGTTCCTTGGCGTTGCTTTTCGGTTCAGCCCGCTGCAGCCCAGCCCGTCCATCTCAACGTTACAAGACACTGAGCTTAGTGTGCTGTTTCCCACAGCTATAGCAGAAACAAATACCTCACCCAGTGGACAAGTTTCAAGTTGGAATTTCTGACCATGACATCTGGAGAAAATGATTTATATGGTTTCTGACCAGGAAGACATCACAGAGAATCCACCTTGCTGTTGTCCTGGTGGTGCGGTCAAGGATCAAATACTTCTGCCAATCCATCTCGTGCAGTTCGGGCCTCAAACAGTGCCCTTTAGGTGCCACAAAAGCCGCAAGGGATGGATCTGTAAACTTTTCGCCAATTTGAGCCGTGCCCAGAAAAATATGAGCCGCCCTAGGACATCCCAAATAGTGACGAAAATGGAAGTTGATAATGTTGACTCTGGTGCTATGCACTTATAATGGCAAGTGGTGAGTCGTGAGCATCCTGTCTCTTCCAACATGCTGCGTCCACACCTGCTACCGCTCAATGCCAGTGCCCCATTTGCCTGCTCGTTTGCTTTCGAAGTAGACCTATCTTTTTGGATTTTGTCCTGTCCAGCACTCCTGGATACATTGTAGACGGACATTCATGTAATATAATTAATATAATCAGTTGATAGCTTTCTGGAGGAACAGGGGTTGCCGTGACATTTTACAGGACTTACCTACCAAACGCATGCAAATGCTGCCAAGGGACACAACCAGCAGATTCGCCTCAAACAGCACAGGATAGGCTTGTGAATGGTTCTATATTGTTGCAACCTGGAAACCCTCTCCAGCGCAAAACCATCAGATACCATCAGGCATCTGGATGTGTGCCCAGTTGCCAGCTCCAGTCTGGGTAGACAGATTGGGACAACATACACGAAGGGCAGCACAGTAAAAATGGCCAGCAATACGGCAGACCTCACGGATGGCCATGGCGGCCATGAGGCACCTGATAGCACCATCCCTTCCCCACTTCTTCTCCATTTTTATCATGGGGATTAACCACCACCAACAAACACAACAAACACAACACCTGCAACTACAGGTTTCCCCCAAGGCAGATCTTCGAGGTACCAGCCCATGATGTTCAGGCCCATGTAGTTGAGCCATGATAACACCAAGGTGAAGGATACCACGCAAATAGTGCCTTTGTTCGCATGCAGGCTGAGCAGCAACACTCCCGGAAAAGTATTTAGAAACTGCGGGAAATTTGACACGAGTGGCAATGCAACACCAGCCTTTCTGAATACCTGGCAACATGGATGATGATAGACCAAGGGCGACTTGGGTATCCAAGAATTTGGATGTTGAACTTACAATTTGCAGTGTTTTCCTCCATCACTATCTGGGGAGGACTACCCGACTACCCTTGCAGGTCCAACCGCAATTTAGATGGCCTACGAGTGCGGATGTGAGGAAAAGGCAACATTTTGCCCAGCAATGTGCACTCCAGGCGTGCCATGTCATCTAACAATACTCACAACAAAAATGCGGCCGTAAAACCCATATATATATACGTGTGTGTGTATACATATTTAATCGTTCATATTTTGTTGTGTATAAATATATATATATATGCATGTATGCATGCATGTATGTCCGTGCACCCTGATGAACACCAAAGTGGCTGGCACAAGTACTAAGACTACGAGTGCAAATGGATGTTCATCCCCAAAGAACATTGTTCTGTGGGATGCTATATGGCCCCCTCCTCCACCAAAAAATCAACTATTACTATAGTCTATAGTTGTGGATGCCTGATCATTGAGAAAAATCACAGCATAGTAGAGAAAAGTTAGAAATCAACTGCAAAGTATCAGCTAAATATCACCTATCATCTATACTATCATAAAGATGTAGTTGTACGATCCTAATGTAGTCATACCAGTATGTAGTTTAATATATATATATATTAAATATTATATATATATATATTATATATATACTTATATATATATACACTGATACTAATATACCATCTCGTGGGGGCAATCCCTTATCGATGAGTTTCCCAGCCCATTTGCCAGTTGCACCGCATCGCCGAGTCGCGGGGCAGTCCCACTTCGGTGGCGGGGATCACATGCTTCAGGTAGTCGCAGAAGAGGACCTGGGCAATTCTCAATGGGAAAACCGCACCGGACGTGAAAGGACAAAGAAAATGGAAGAACTCATACTTAACACACCTGCGAAAATGGATAAACATGGATGAACATGGATGCAAATGGAGAATACTCAAAGTATCTTAGTCTTACAGTAGGCAAATGGATACAAATGGATGGATGGACTATCGAATAATTAGATGGATAATAAACAAACAAACAAACAAACGAACAAACAAACAAACGGATATCAAACATAACATGTTTATATGCATACTTGATTTCTATGATAATAGATTATATGCATCCATGCAGCATTTTTTATATAATATGATTAATTTATATAATTTTATATAATGCAAACAACTATTATACCTATAAGCATGTAGACGTTTGCCGGTTTGGGATGGCTTCGGGGCCTCCAATTTAGGATCCATACCAAACATGGCTGGATCACTTTGATCTGACAGATTCTCCAAGAACGGAGCTCCACCTCTGTTAATGGCAATGAGCCTTGACAAAGATAAGCAGAAAATGCCATACGACATGTGCTGCTTCTACTCCGGACTTTAAGCAAGATGACAATGGGAAGTCTTTCTTATGCCAAATTGTGGTAACTTTATTGTGCTTTTGCAAGGGGCTGCATCTTGCACCACTCCAGGCCTCCCCCTCACATCAAATATGTCCAAAGGTCTGGGTAGATGGAGTTGTCACTCACGCCAGAGATCCAGGATAGGAAACCTTCCTAAGATTCGCGCTCAATGAAATCATGTGCAATACTGGGCCACTAGATATCACTAGATGCCACTAGGCTGTACAAGTGCATGATCTTGGCGGAGTTTGTGTGTGAAGGGTGCATGTCCAACTGCTTACCATAGCGTTGCCATAGGGCCATAGGGTCAAATTAAGGATCCACATAGGATCCAACAGCGGTGTCTCCGGAGCGGGGGCAATGCTGATGGCATCTGGCCAGCAAAACACTGGTCTTCATCCATATGTCTTTTTCAAGAGGCGGTCAGGCGGTTGTCCAGTAACTTAAATGCGTGATTTTCACCGCTTTATTCACCAGAATGTTCCTTTTCCTCGTAATTATTCTCATTTGTGGGCAACTCTGGTTACGTGCAACACAACCTGGGACATCTACCCGCGCCCAGAATCTATGAAGCCCCAAAAAGGTCCAAAGGCAGCCTCAGATGTGCAGATGCAGCCGTGATGCAGCACTGCTGTCCACCAAATTTTGAGCCATGATCCACTGCGATCCACCCCCCAAAAAATGTTTGCAATGTTCTGCTCTATTGGATTTTCATCCCTGGCTATTCTTTTGGCTTGTGCAAGCCGTTGGCAAGGGCAGCCAAGTTTGGACGTTTCACAAAAATATCTCAGTGGCAAACTTGTTCCGATGGCATCTGGCGTGAGATTCTGCTAAACAAATCGGAATTCTGACAGGCACAATGGATATGGGCTTGTCTGAAATAGGATGCCCCCGGATTTCATGGTTAATCATCATTTTCACTCATTATCACCATTAACATGAGCATTCTATGGGTCTATGGCAGGGTCTCCCCATTTTCAGACACGCCCTTTTTTAGTCACCCGCCAAGTGACGGTGACCCAGGTCACGTAGCCCCCATTAGAGGGGAAGGCCGTGGCCAGTTCAGCTGCCACAAGGGCTTCAGGCACTGACCACACCGCGGGCATCAGAAGGAAACCCAGCAGCCCCAGCAGAGGGCCTCCCAACGGCCAGGAAAACCCACGACGATTGGGACCACAAACCATTATGGCTTATGTATGGCTCATGTCTGAAAATTCGAACCATCCAATTTTCATGGGCCACATTTTTTGAGCCATATCGCCATACCCTAAGGGTTCCAAGCAGCCAGCACCAGCTGGAGGTCAAACTTGCAGACCAAGAAGGATAAGTTTGAACCCACGTCAGAATGTGGGAGAAACGTCATCAGCCAAAAATAATGACTTACAATCTACAATCCACTACAATTCAATAATTGATACAAAATGCTTCTGATGCTTTACAAGGTCAAGTGGGGCAGAGACAAAACCAAATAAATCCTGCACACAGCTGGAAGTTGGAGATGCACTCAAATGTATCACTAGCAATAATGAAATCAAACATATATTACGTGAACCTGTAGGCACTGAAAAGGGAGATCAGCTGCAGAAATTAGATACATTTACCCTATATATATATAATGGCAATCCATTACTCATACTTATTGGTCAAATCCCTATTGATGATGATTTAAAAAACAAAAACCTATTGTTGGTGGTTGAATTCCAATATATTGGTGGTTATATGATATGTCTATCATTAGGATTTATATGTCAGCAAGTCTGCAGTCTTCAGTCCCTGGCAACGTATGTGACCAAGTCTTGCACCGGCAAACTTCGCGGCCCACAACTTCCAAACTGGCCACTGGCCATTCCTATCCTCTTGGGCGAACTTGGGAGAACCAGAGAGATTTGGCCCGGTTTGGCAATGGAAACATCTGAAACTTCCAGGCATTTCCAGCCTAGTCATCCCCCATTCCCTGCTATGCTCCCAAGCACCAGGCCCCCACCTGCTGCAGAGATCACATCTTCAGTTCCAAAGGGCCCTCCAGCTACGGAGTAGTAGATGATGGCCACCTCATCCCAGAAGAGGACACACAACAGCCCTCCAACGCCAAAAGGGAAAATCATCTTCCAATGGTTATCCAAAAAGTCACTAAGTCACTAAGGGTCCAGTAATTGGATCATCGCAAAGGCACAAGCCCTGGCATTGACAGCGAACGCAGCCGCTTGCTCCTGCCATTGGGTCGTGCTTGCAGATTAGCGTTGGGTCTGGTGGCTCCCAAAAATCTACATGAAGTGAGGATGTGGTCGACAAGAAAGTGGGGATGCAATGCAAATGGATGCGGGCTACCCTGGGTAAAATCACTAGGGTGACCCCCCAAAATAATTTTTCAGAATTATTCTGAGGTGCTTCAGTACATAACCCACTACAAAATATTTTTTTCCAAAACACTCTAACCAT
>Ga0126342_10007636_pt1 | contig 19352 bp, 25 predicted proteins | sample Cyp1metagenome_FD_92528 | JGI IMG/M metagenome (GOLD analysis project Ga0126342, IMG submission 92528) | Coral microbial communities from Lord Howe Island, Old Settlement Bay, Australia - Cyphastrea 1 metagenome | ecosystem: Host-associated > Invertebrates > Cnidaria > Coral ... | reverse complement strand
CGAAACGGCAGCGTCGAGCCCTGCGAATGCTCGATTTCTAGGTCCAATGTCCTGCAAAAACCTTACGGGCGAGAGGCTCCACTTCCAAAACGATGCAAATACCACAGAAATGCTCGGCTTTGTGACCAAACTGTGGCAAGGGCCATAGAAAACAAGGGATTCCAGGGGAACATTTTTTTTTTTATGCCTTATTTATTTATTTTTTTAAATCCCTGACCCCCAATTGTCACCTAGTAAGAATAAGGATAATAAGATGTTTGACAGCCCACCCTTTGTACTGCCAGTGCCCTCTGCCGATGGAAAGATGCGGTTCTGGAGATATGGACCGTTCCGATGGTGGAGTGCACGGACCTGGAAAAGATTGAAGTTTGCTCACACAGAGGTGCAGCTCACACCGAGGTGAAAATCAGACTTCTGTTATCTTCTGTTCATGTGTGATATTTGTCGTTAGTTTTTTGCATGCCTCCCGTTCTCTATGCAACCGGACCGCTTTCCTTCACAAACTTGTCGACACGTTGAAGTCCACTGTCCGTCTAGCAAAGGTAGACTCATCGTGCATTTGTGCCAGGCAATTTGGCCAAAGATGATCGCAAAACCAAAGTGCTCACAACAGCTGGTCTGAGCAAAGTCTTTGATCAGGGCTTTCGATGTGTAGCTTGACTTGATCCCAGGGATCCCTGCAGGTACAGTCACCGTGAAGGGTCAATCCATTTCAATCATACGAAGCCAGTGGCATCGTCACCAGGCGGACCTTGATCTTTCCAGAGATGGCAATGCACAGCGTGTGGGACATCCAGCGGATCTGGCACTTTTCCACAACGGATCCCTTCACGAGGCGAGCCGATCGTTTCAATATGTTTCTTTCCGTGGGCACTCCGGGTGGTTCGCCTGGTTGTTCACCGTATTAGCACCAGCCTGTGCAAGGATTGTAGAAAGAATAGAAAGATGATGTTGCATGACTTGCATGCGGGCAGGGGATAGATGGATTTGCATAGTTGCACTGGGGCAGTCAAACAGCATGTGAGGCGATGACTTTTCCAGAGCTTCTCATCGAAATGAAGCAAAGACGTCCAAGGCCAAGAATCTATACTATCTATACACTGTCTATAGTGTACAATGATGCGGCGTGCGTGTTTTCTTTGTTTTCTGCAGGAACACGATGGAACAACTGTTGGCCTTTCTAAGAAGCCCTCCATCTGCCAGGCTCATCGGCTTGGAGCTGAAGAGTTCTGAAGGCCCAGCTGAGCTGATGAAGCTCTTAGAAGACTTGCGCAAAGCTGGGCTGCCCTGGCAGAGCACAGCTGTGTGGTACCTACCCCAGGACGCTGTTCACAGATGTCCATGAATCTGTATGATTTGTATGATCCATATGAATCCATATGATGCGTACGCAACTTGCCGACACAAAGCTTGATGTTTGAGGATATTTCGCTCTTCAGCCAATTGCACCGACAACAGTATCCGGAGATTCTTGGCATCATGGTCGCTGGCTCAGCAGGCCTAGTGTCCGACACTGTTGCCTTGGTACCCAACCCAAGGGAAGCCAAGATGCACATGGAGGGCAAACCTACTCGTAAGTTCCAAAAACTCTGGAGGATCTCCATTTGGTTCCATTCCTGTGTTGGTATACCAAAGGGTAACGTTGCCCAAATGATGCCTTCTGAGGCCATGTTTGATCGTCCTTGGCACGGTGCTCCTGCTGCCTCCAATGAAAGTTTGGATCTTGCGGCTGAAGCTGGCATTCAAGTGCCACCTGGCTGAAGGTCCTTGCCGTTCCCGGGGTCGGAACTGTGTTCATTGAGAACTGAAAGATGATGAAACTTGGGGGTTTGACAACTTGATAATGCCCACATGTGCCCACTGAAGGCTCGGAAGCTCCGTCCATGTGAGCTCCCGGCTCCTGCGTGAAGGACAGCAGCGAGGCTTTCAAGTCTTAGCTTTTGGGGTCAACTCCAAGGCGGGACTCCAAGAGACACAATGAGACACATGAAGGCAGTTGGGGTTGTGGTGCTGCTGATGCTATTTGTGGTCGATGCTGGTTGCTTGTGGTGCCATTGGTTGACATTGGATGGCAGGAAGACCTCATCAAAGCGGTTCAGAGCGGTGTGCACTTCGCGGTCTCGGACGACCCCTTGGCAGTCCGTGAGGCGCTCGAGGAACTGAGATCGAACCTTGACCGCACGAAAGCAGTCGGAATGTAGTCAAGGGGTACACGCCTGCAGCGAACAAGTTTGAAACGGATGGCTAAGGACCTTTGGATGTTCAGTGGGCTTCAACTTCCGGGCCAACTTCGTGGAGGTGGTCGTAGCAGTTCTGGCCATTGCTGCTTGCCTCCTGAGAATTTCATGGCGTCAGCGGCTTCAGATGCTGATTCTGCTGGCCTGTGGGTCAGTGGTTTGCTACCATGGATGGTGACGCCAGCGGAGCAAAACCTTGAGCGTAAACACTGAACACTTGGATCTATTTGGACCTACTATAGGCACGCAGATATATGCGTACTTATACGTGTACATGTATATTTTATATTTTATGTAATTTAATATTGACGTGCACACACACACACAGATATATATATATATATATATACATACACACACACATATATATATATACACACATATATATATACACATATATATATAATATATAAATAACTATAGCTTTATTATAGTCTATATCATTTGGCTGACCCGTCAGTTGGTTGGCATTGAGGTGCAATTTTCTGCATTTCTGGCTTATATAGCTTGTTGAAGTCACATGAGCCAAAAAGGCAGTGGCTTTCGTGAACCACGGGGAGCGACAGCCCTTGGATTCAAGATGATTCAAGATCCCTTTGGCCCTGCGGAAATATGAAGAACCTCGCAGGACGCTATGCATTGCCAATTTGTACAACTCTAGGATTCATTGGAGGTGTACCCAGCCCCAACTATTGTTGAGGATTCTTTTGACATCAAAAGCAGTTTTTGAACATTCCTTGTCTCATGCTAAAGCTGAGTGCGCAGTCGATTTGAGCCATGGTATCTTCATGGAAGCTGCGGCATGGCCAAAGATGTGCCTGATGCCATCATCCTTCCGGACCTGACTTCTATGAGGCCCATATTGCTCGTCTTTATGGCGGCTACAAGCGCGCCCAAAATTTGTACGGACGAGCAACCTACCAGAAGGACCCAGCGCAAGTGGATGCTGAGCGGAACGACGCATATATCTAATCTATTTCTCCCTTTTTGATCGGAAGTGCCCTAGCTGCAATCTTAGACTCTTAGAGGAAGGGTAGCGGATCAGCGAGTTTCTTGTGAAGATTCATTGATTTGTCTCTTTTTAAATTATCCATGTAAATCAAAAGAAGAAGTGGATATGGCGTCCAAACAAACCAGAAACTTTATGGCCTTGGGGACATTTGGGGATCGCATACAAGCCGTTCTGACTCAATGTCATGCAGGTGGTGCGTTGGAACTCAGCTTGGTGCCTGCATCAATCAGACTGCCGAGAACCAACGGTTGCCATTCGTGTTGATGTACCAGGAACCTTGGTCAAACCTGGTCTTCATCCCCTGAAGTACTGTAATTTATGATAATTATAATTTTATGTGTTAGTTTGCCTATCAAGTTTTGCAAGTTAAGGGCTTTCATGCCGGTGACCAACATCAGTTCAATACGGCGTAGCACCAGGGGCCCTTTAGGGATACCCCAACCATCCCCATTCTAAGTGGATTGGTCTCCTCGGCGGTGAATATGACTGGACCAGGACCTGAACTCAGCTGGGGTTTGGATGTTGGAAGCTATGGGATATTTCAGGGGATTCAGGGGAGGATGGGGATGTCTCTTCTTGCCAGGTACTTTGTGCAGCATGACAGTGGGACGGCAGCATGAATATACATGATTATGTATATATATAAATTGGAAGTTTCAGGGTTCCGGTGTATCAATTCTTGGCCCCAATTGGACAGCCGCTGGGCCATTGGTTTCCACCCATCCAACCTGCGAGGTCTCCCAATGACTCATATGTGCTATGATCAAAAGCTGGATATACCATCTGGTTATTTAACATAGCCATGGAAAATCACCATTTTAATAGGTAAATCAACTATAGATGGGCCATTTTCAATAGCTATGTTGAATAACCAGAGGGTAACCTCATTGGGGGAATGGTCACAAATGGTCATCAATCCATTGATACGGATTCATCGTGGTGTGGATGAGCATACCCGACACACCACATATCACGTTTTGGCCTGCTTTGACCATGGCACATGGGTCACGTAGGTATCACAGCACCAACCAGACTGCCAGGAGCCAATGGCCAGTTTGATCGCCTTCTGTTCCTCGAGCCCCTGCAGCTTCCCGCAGAGGCGGCCGATCCTCGTGCCTTACCAGCGTTTGGTCCTGGTGAGGACTATGGATCTGGAATTCCTTGATTTGCAGTCCTTTTTTTTTTGGTTGAGTTGTATCGGCTCATATTTTCTAATCCGATATTCACTATATTCACTGATGTGATGTGCTCCAGCTTGAAGGACATTGAATCCATGTTGAAGCGGCTCATGGGGCGGCGAGGGCCAGATCCCCGTGTTAATCAGTGGAAACTGAGTCCAGGCCGCGACTGGTGGGCGACTGGCGACTGGATCTGGGATTGGAATTGCTACATTTCCATTGAATCTGAGGGGGTTTATATATATATATATACACACGCATATATATATACACGCACACACACATATGTATATATATATATATGCTTTTACTATGGAGGAATCCAACTTCATACTATTTCCACAGCATGATCATACTGTACTGTATATAGATCATAGTGACATAGTGCACATTAGTGCACAAATTCCTGACCACCTGGAAGGGAAAAAAACATCCTGACCACATGGCGCCCCAATGGCGCCCCATGCCGCAGGTATGGCGACATCACCTAGTGCACTGGAGGTCAGGCCTTAGCAAAGCTTCCCCAAGGCGCTCCGCTGTAGGATGCAGCGGAATGTTAGGGTACTGACGGGTAGTGGGATTGGGATTGGGCCACTTTTGGGGCTTGCATTTGTGGCACTGCGCTAACTGGCATTTTTTTTGCATCCTTTTGCAGTTGTTGGGTGGTTGCAAGTCTTAGGCAATCCAACGCTGTTGTGATGATTTGCAAGGTTGGGCTGAGTGGCACCAACCCATCAGAAGTCACAATCACACGCTCTGTGCTTGCTTCGCTACGTGAATATCCCGGATATGTTGAAGCGCTCTTGACCCAAACCCCATCTACCAACGAAGCTGGGAAGTACTGCGTGCAGCTCTTTGATATGTGGCAGCGGAGGTGGAGATACATTGGCGTGACTCGATCTTATTGAGCAGTTGAAGTTACCAATCTCGTCTTCTAGGTGGATGACTTCATGCCCGTCCGTGCTTTTCCCATAGGTGGTAGGCACTGGGCGGGGGGCGCCTTCTACTCCTTGTGGGTGATGTTGCTGGAGAAAGCGTTTCCTGGCTCAGAACTTTTTGTAACCAGCTTGGCTAGATTAGGAAGGCGCGATTGGACAACCCCCAGCTCCAAGTGGGTCGTTGGGTCGCAGAGGTTGGCCAAATTGTGTGGCAGCTACGAAGCCCTCAGGGAGTCGCACCATGGCACCCTGTTGATGGCACTGACAGGCGGATGGATCGGAAGGGATGCATCCATACAGCAAGACCAGTGCTGACTTTTTGAGGATATTTACCTTCAGTAATTCAATGTAATTCAACAGAGCTACGGAGAATCACTGTTCTAAATACAGTAAGCAATCTAGATCAAAACATATCAAAACTATAAACGGACACTTTTCCATATGTTAAATTACCGGAGGGGACCAACTCTGAACACTCAGCGATCAATACAGTGACGAGTGACTAACATGTATATCCACCACTTCAATTTGTTAAATGGTCTATGGATGTCTATGGTTTGAGGACCCATTGAAAGCGTTGGTCCGTGCAGGCCAGACAGAAAAGCTACAGCACTGGCGGAAAGACGTGGCGCTACCGGCTGAGGCTGGACGATGAGCGTCTGGATCCACGGGAAGATCCTCGCAACAACGGCCTCGTGCAGGTGGCATGGGCATGGGCACGGTTTTTACAGCTGCAGAATGGTGAAGGAACTTGAAGGTGAAACATGGCGAACACGGTCTATGGCTGTAAAATGGTGTAAATACAGAACTGACTGAGTGATTTTCTGAGAGAAAAGAGTTGGTGACTCTGACTTCTGGCTGATGAAGGGCCATGGCTATTCCATCCTGGACTTCCTTGTGGAGGATGCGCTGTACCTTGTACAACTGCACAACATTTGGGACTCCAAGACATGGGGAGGCTGGGAAGACGAGCAGAGAGTGAACCATGTTGAACCTCGTCAACTCCTTTCCAGTGTGCATTTTGAATCCTCAGGTGCTTGGGCAGAGGACTCAGAGGACTCAGAGAGCCGCCGTGGTACACTGAATTGGCCTGGAACGCTAGGAATTTCAGCTCACCTGCACTGAAACCAAGCTAAAACTTTGGAGGAGTGGTTACGATTCCCAGATGTTCATCGTCATGTCTTCCGTCGGGAGCACAAGAGTGCAGGCCTGTGTGGTCAGGACATGTCTCTGCATGTCAGGGGCCCGGTAGAAGGCATCCTAATACAATCTAACACATTATCCTGATGTGTGATCATGCGTCGTGCTTGGCAGCAGTGCTAGGCGGCTCAAGATAAGATGGATCCGACTCAAGATATCTCAAGATATAAGGCATCGCAAAACATCTCAAGACAAGCCTGAGCTAAAGCGCAGCGGCGGCCGTTGAAGGCAGAAAGCAATCGGTTTGAGACCGTTCAAATCTGTTTAGTTTAATTCATTCCCTCGTCAGCCATGGGTAGCCGAAGCTGGCTTGGAGCTTTTGCTTGCTTTGCCACGTGGCTGTTTGTACACAGGCGGGGTATGGCGGGGCTGCGGGTTTGCATTCGTTCCCACTCGCCGTCCATGCTGCCCTCAGGTTCAGCTCAGGCTGGGCAGCTCCCAGCTTTTTCGCGCTGTGCTTGGGTTGCCTATATCTTTGGTTCCTGGTTTTGCGCGTGCCCAAGTTGGGTGAAGAGCGGGCCGAGGCCGGGCTTATAATCTTCATTTATCATTGGACGATGGTGGGGCATAGGGCATAGTGGGCGTTAGAGGTGACACAAAGCGTATCGTTCCATTTCTGGCACGCACAACATGACACGTCTTGCAGTGCCAAGAGCATCCCTGGGTCTCTGTGCTCCAGGCATGGCCTGAAGAATCTGAACTGCTGACACCAGATCCCACGACGGCCACGACGGCCACGACGGCCACGACGGCCACGACGGCCAGGGCCACGCCAGTGGAGGCACCTGCGGAGCAGCCTGCGGAGCAGGCTGCGGAGGGCACTGAGCCGTCTCACTGTGCTGCGATGCCAATGAGCGATGCAGAAGTTTCTGTGGCGAAGGGATCTGGAGAGGCTGGCACGGTTGAGGTTTGACATCTTTGAATTTATGGTTGTTGGAAACATTGTTGGAGATGATATTTCAATTGGGCGAGGTTTTGCCGCCAAGGTGATGTTGAAGAAACAATATAGTCATATAGAAACAAAAACCATAGATCACCCCACTGTAGCGCTGTGATTCTGCAATGATGGGACCTGGTTGTCTCTGTTGTCAGATGTTGCCCAGTTTTTTTTTGTGTTTTTCTTCTGTCACCTAACCGCAGCTCTAGTTGTTTCCCAGGAGCCGGAGAAGCTGGAAGCAGACGCCCAAAATCCGGAAGAGATTCAGAATTTTGATGAGCAGGTCAAACTCTGTCAAACCATGTCAAACATTGTCATATTATGTCAAACTATGGGAGGTGAGTATGGTGAGTAAGGTTCTATGAGAGCAATGATGCACGCTGATCCATGTTGCAGTTTAGGCATTTTCAGGGTGGTTTTCTGGCCGCACAGCAATCCCTCAAAGTTGCTCTCCAGTGATGCAAGCCGCTGCCGTAATGGTGCAAAAAACAATCTCTGCGACAGGTCACCGATGAGGGTCAAGAGACCGAGGGGCCCGCAGAGGCAACGCCAGATGCGAGCGAACAACATGCTGAGCCGGATGCTGATGTCGACGACATGGTGGATGCGGCGAAGGCACAAGAGCTTAGATTGGAGGGCAATGAACACTTCAAGGCAGGGCGTGACACGCAATCAAAACATATCAAAACCATATCAAACATATTCAAACGTGCTCCATTTTCAAGGGGTTGACAAGATGGGGCTTAAAGCAGCCACGAATCTTGCCAGGCAGGGCGACTGCATGATGCCAGGGAGGCCTACTCAGAAGCCTTGCACTTGAGTCCACCAGCCGGAGATCCGAGCTCGGAAGCAAGCAAGGTCGACTGGGGTGAACATGATTAACAATGATGTCGTATTTCTAGCATCACTCTGTGGCTTTCCTGGGGTGCTGGTTTACTGACAAGTAGTCGATGTAATTGCCAAGGATTCCCAATTGCGGAACGTGAGTGAGTCGGCATTGTCTGCAATCAGCCGGCACTTAGAGTTCCAAGCAACGTGTGCTACTTGCCATTGAATGGCTTTGCAGGACAGGGCAGTGTTGCACTGCAACAGGGCTGCTTGTCTTCAGCGTCTTGAGCGCTGGGATGATGTGGTGAAGGACGGAACAGGCATGAGATCCATGAGCAAACATCTGCAAACGCTGCAGCGGCAGTGGAGGTTGACGTATGTTGACGTAAGGTGGTAGGGCGATGTGTAGCCACACGTTGGGGCTTAACCACAATGGTATTGAACGATTTGAAAGCATCCCCTCCCAGCAACTAACATACGGACCGCTACGTTGATGAGAGCAGTTAGGATGCAGCTTGGCATTGCCAGGACTGTTCGCAGGCAATCAAGCTCGACCCATCGCCCCCGTGACTGCAAGCAGGGTGTATTTTTTAACCGTTGATCATGATGATTCTATACATTCTATGTATATATATATATGAGTCTGATGATTTTCTGACAGCAAATGCATTAGACATCTTTGGACTTCAAAAGTCCCCTCTCAGTGGCAGAATGCTTTTGCCGTGACAAAGGTACGTGAAAGCTTTTGCTCGTCGCAGTGTCGCTTATGAAGAGCTGCAAAAGTGGCATGATGCCTTCGAGGATCTGAAAAAATCTGTGGAACTCGACCCATCTTTGCGTGCGAAAGACTTGTGGCAGAACAAAATAGCAAGTTTTCTTTGTGCTGTGAATTTTCAAGTCAAACTTTTTTTAGCCCCTTCCGGCCTGCTGCCAGAAAAGAAAAGAATTCATAAACTGTCGATTCGAAAGTTTCAATAGGTCCTGCAAGGAGCTAGCCGCCTAGAAAGAACCAGATGCTTTCTGCCAAAAGCCAGATTTGCAGCTGGACAGGAAAGCCGACGCATAACTATTCTGGAGAAACGGGCGCAGGAGCAATTTGAGAAAGACAAAGATGAAATGCTGTCCAAGCTGAAGGACCTTGGAAACACTGTTTTGGGGAAGCTTGGCACCTACTTCGAACCTCTCAGGGGTGACATGGGGTGACAATTCTTGGTGGTGCCAGCTTTCAGCATGCCACCGCCCTGTACCACAATAACATACCCCCTCTGAATAATATGTTAATTGGTTATTGCAGTGGGTTATGCTGCCGGATGATTATAGCGCATCAGTATACTGTAAGTAGGGATTGTTTGCTGCTATCAACCAACCAGTACAGTGATGGGGTGGGATCGGGTTCAACAACACTTGAAAATTGATTCAGCCCAGGAAATTTGGCATGTCGACAGACAACTTCAAATTGGAGCAAGACCCAGACACTGGTAGTTACTTGGCGTGTTTCCATTCTAAACTTGTTTGGCTTTGTGCATCTCTTCATCATGGACTCCTAGTGCAAGTCACCCTCAGATGTTGGCAATCCATCTATACTATACTCCACCAAGCTCCAGCTTTTCCCCCCACCAGTTGCAGATCCCTCCCACTTGCCAGCATGAGTTCTGTGGAAGGTTATTCCATCAAATTCAAGAACTGAGTGGACGAAGTGGACCGAGAACACTGCAGTGCCAATGTGTAACATTCACATGCTGATTGTACAGGGTGATGACGGCCGAAAAAGCTATGCTTGGGGCTTTTGGCCGAGGTGAATATGCAGTAAACTCACAACAAGGAAAAACGGCAGGTTTTTGCAGTATGCGCGCACGCATGTTCACTGCTCCTCAAACATACATTCATATCAACAGTAGGCATGCACACACACACATTACTTATTCTCACAGGAATGATGCAGCATACTGACCAGCAATGCATATTATGTTTGCACAATGTGTTGGGAAACTGAATGTGCACACATCCGCGTGCACCTTCCACAAACTCTGCTTGCACACGTCCTCCTATTAGCCATGGCACGTTTGCAGGCCGTTTCTGGATGTCATGAACTGACTTCTGCGAAATCTTTGACGAAGTTGAAGTTTGTCTCATGGATGAATGTGCCAAGAAGGCGGGGCCAAGGCTTCAGAGCCATAGAGTGAGCCATAGGCGGGAAAATTTTTGAAAGTTGAAATTGAAATCATCAAGTGCCTAAAATGATCCTCAGTCAGATTCACACAGTCAGCGATAGTCAGAGTGGGAGAGCCCATCTCCATCGGTCTCCAATGGCTCCACATATTCCCTTCGCGCCAATGGCGCGCCAGGCTTCTCACATGCCGCCCAAGCTGCAGAACTGGAAGCCGAAGTGGGATTGGCTCCTTCTTGGGTCTATGGAGGTGTGGGAGCCCCTTGTACATTGTGCTTGGTTTGCACACACACACACGTATACACATATAATTACATGTTTATTTAGGCAATTACATATTACATATCTATCTGTCTGTCTGTCTATCTATCTATTTATCTATCTATTTATCAACTCTATATATCTAATTATCTATCTATCTATCTACCTACCTGCCTATCTACCTACCTATCTATCTATCTGTCTATCTATCTATCTATCTTATCTAGTCTTGATCTAATCTTATCTAGCCTTATCTAATCTAATCTTATCTAGCCTTATCTAATCTAATCTATTATCCTATCTATCCTATCTATCCTATCTATCCTATCTTTCCCTATCTATCTATCTTATCTATCCTATCTATCTTATCTATCTTATCTTTCTGATCTATCTGATCTATCTGATCTATCTCACCTATCTTATCTATCTCATCCATCTCATCTATCTTATCTATTCAACCTATCTTATACATTTTATCCATCTTATTTATCTTATTTATCTTATCTATCTAATCTAATCTACCTTATCTATCTTATCTATCTTATCTCTTCGATCTTATCTATTCAATCTATCTATCTATCTATCTATCTGTCTATCCTATCCAATCCTATCCAATCCAATCCTATCCAATCCAATCCTATCCAATCCAATCCAATCCAATCTTATCTTATCTAATCTATCTTGTCTATCTAATCTGTCTGATCTGTCTAATCTGTCTAATCTATCTATTGTATCCAATCTATCTAATCGATCTAATCGATCCAATCTATCTAATCTATATAATCTATCTAATCTGTCTAATCTGTCTAATCTGTCTAATCTGTCTAATCTATCTAATCTGTCTAGTCTATCTAATCTATCTAATGTCTCTAATCTATCTAATTATCTAATCTATCTAATCTATCTAATCTAATCTATCTAATCTATCTAATCTATCTGATCTATCTAATCTAATCTAATCTAATCTTATCTTATCTTAATCTAATCTAATCTAATCTAATCTAATCTAATCTATCTATCTAAATTATAATTCCATTTGAATTATATTTAGTTTTTTTTTGATATTTTTAATTTTCATATATATATATATATATTTACATGCATATATATACATAGATGTTTATGTATATACACACACGTATATGCACATATAGTATATGATATGTATCTGTATCTGTACCTGTATATATATATTATTTATGTATATACATGGATGTATGTACACACACATATACATATACATATGCATATGCATATACATATACATATATGTACACATGCATATACATATACACATACACATACATACGCACCCACACACACATACACACACATATATATATACATACACATAAACACGGGTGATATAATATATTGCTATGATATAGGTGTAATAGCTAGATGTGTCTACACAGTATAGGTTGTCATAATGGGTTGGCCAGCTCTGCCCATAGTCCACACCAACCTCTCCCATGCCAAGCCTGAGTTGCAGGTGGGACTGTTGTGATGTCGAGCTTGCATGAAGAATTCAGAGAGCGGAAGAGCTGCTTGTAGACGGTCGCAGTGTTGCTAATGTACTGAGCCCAAAGTTGGCCTTGGAACTGTGCTGCGGAAAGACCTGACGTTTAGAGGAATTGCTAGGCAAGTTGAGCAGACCAATGAAATGAAATGGTTGATGTGATATGATGTGATGCATTTTCCATATCAAATGTGTCTTGAATGTGACTGCTCTCAGACAACAAAGCAACGAAGTGACAAGTCTTTTCCCGTTATCTTTCTATGGCCATTGCGCCAGGACCATCAGCCTCCGCCATTGTCTGAGATCGTGCTGGCTCCTTATTTTCAACACTTGCGTGAGCCGGTTGCAAAGTCCTCTGCCGGCAAAGCAATTTCAAGATGTTTCAACAGTTTTCGGATGAATCAACCATCGAACAGCCATGGATTCTGTAGCTCACCTGGCCCTTGTGGAAGTTGTACCTCGGTAAGATCTGGATATGTCACTGTTTCGTCCTTGATTGCGTTTTCGAGAATGCTGCACACGTGTTTTCCTTGAGGCGCTTCCTGGATGTCGTTCAGGTTTCCGACTCAGTGCTAGTCACCGTGCTGTGAGATGCTGTGAGCAAAGAAAAGTGCCGTCAAGGATCAAGGGACATCAAGGGACGACGTGGCAAACAATGCATTTTAGCTTCGAGCCCCCATTCTGAATTGGCTGAGGAGTGGATGGACAGGTGCAGGAGCCTGTCTCGAAGTGGCTGGTTGGCCTGAGTCATGCTTCAACATGGTTTTGTTTCTTTAGCGTAGGGTTTGATGGTCTGCATCCTGGCTAGTGATGCCCAGTAAAGGACCAACATTGCGGCAGTCCATTGCCGTGGAGGGAAGGCGTGGGCCTTTCTCAGGTATGTCAATGAATCACAAAATATCAGAAACACATTCGGCCAACATGAAACCGCACATCCTGCAAGCAATGCCCTGCAACACTCCAGGGCCGCACGGGCTCTTTTTGTTGCGCCTGGCTCCTTTATACCAAGGCCGGTTGCACATCACGGGAATGGTCCTATGATTCTTGAATAATAATTTGGATCATTCTACACACGCACACAGACTCACACATGTATAAATACCTATGCATATACACACAAATAAATAAACAACGAACGAAATAAACAAACATTTAACATGTTAGATTGTGTGGTAGGGGTTGCAATCTTTTTGTTTCATTGTTGGCCTAATTTTGGTAGCTTGATGGTGCCCTTGAAGTTCTGGAACCATCCAATGTTCGATTGGTAGGAAGCCGACGATGCCCAAGATGCTTTGAACTTCTTCGCGCTGCGCAGGCGCGTTCCCCAAACCATCCCAAACCCGTGTGTTTCCCAGTACTGAATTAAACACTATATATTTTACAGCAGGCACACTTACATGTACGTATATCTATATACGTATGCACACACACACACACACGCGCACACACAAATACATACATACATAAATACATACATACATACATACATCCATACATGTATACATGTATACATGTATACATGTATACATGTATACATACATGTTTTTTTTCTTCTTTTTTTAATATATATATATACATATGGCAAATGTATATATATATATATATATACTGCATACATATTGTTATATGCACACCTTGTTTTGAGGATCTTGTGGGCATTTTGTCGCTGTGCAATTGCATTTGAGTTGTTTTGCAGCCTCTCTTTTTTCAATTTGCATTTCATTTGACCATGGACCTCACATGCCAGAACGGACATGGCACAGAGAAAGATGTCGAAGGCCAGCGTATGTCATATGATTATATGGTATGCAGAAATGATGGGCCCCAAGGGCCCCAAGTCATCCACCATTTGCTAATCTGTTTTAGCAGGGGAAGTCCTGCTGCAGGTGCAAGGGGTGGAAACTCCATCGCAGGTGCGCTACGTTGGTTATGTTTGGGGCTTATTCGAGTGTCAATGTCGACCTTGTTGACTGAGTGTTTTTTGAAATGGATGAACATGGTAACATGAGACAAATGAGCAATGCCAAAGCCCATGAATTTCCCAAAGTCAATCGGACCATCAGCTGATCAATAATTATGGAGGTCGACCCACGGTAATTCAGAAGTACACACTTCTGTTTCACAGATGGTCAGATGGTCGGCATTTCCTGATCACAAAGAGTGGAACACCATTCTACAATATGATCAACATGCTACAGCTCGTGAGGGCCGGTATGGTCTAGTGATGTCTAGTGGATAAGACGCATCCCTCATGCGTCAGACCCGGGTTCAATATCCGGGTGCAACACTAGGCGGACAGGCGGGCCAATACCCTACCCCTGCAGTTAAGGGGATGAGCTAGGGCAGCTAGGGTGTGGTCCGTAAACACACTCTCTCAACATGCTACAGCTCGATTCAAGTTCTCACCGATCCAATGCAGATCCATCACCGGTCCATGCAGATCCAGCATTTTGCACACAGAGTCAGTTGAGTGCGCTGGGTTCCACTCCTAGGGCCTTTGCTGTTGGCCACATTGGCAACGCTTCCCCGAGGTTGAAAGGTTGTTGCGGGAGCAAGCTGCGCAGAAGTCTCAGTTCACCATTTTTGCCCTTGACAGGTGACCCCGTTCCAAAGTGACCACGGTGGTTTCTGGTTCTGGTGAGATCCCCTGGGATTGGTGATTGTCAGACGGCTCCCATGAGCTCGTGCTGAGGTTCAGCCCCACCAAGGTCTTTGAGCCAGCAGCACCAGAGGTCCGCACTTTGAATGGCATAGGCCCCCCATCATAGCTAGACATCCAGGTCATAGTTTAACTTGTTCCCATGCCATGTTTTGAAGAATTTGTTTGGTGTATGTATCCACCCGCAATGTTTGAAGAAAGTGGATGCCAAGCTGCAAAAATCTCCGAAGCGATGCACATGCCGCCTGGCCATTATACCATACCGCAAGCACTGCAGCGCAGGTGCGATTGCGATCCTTCAGGATACGGGCTCCCTTCATCCGGGAGTCCATGGCGGAAAAATGTCAAGGCCCATATGAACACTTCTGAACAGCAAAAACGGAGGGAGGTACACAGATATATACATAGATCAGTTTCTCAGCAGCGGTGATTGCATTTGTGCAGGTCAGCAGCTGGTTCTGGCCGTCCAGGCATTGGTGCAGTTTCAAGTTTCAATCAATTTGCTTTGCCCAAATCTAACTGCCATGGCATTGTTGTACTTGAACCCCACTTATGATATAGTTATGATATAGCTATGACACAGTTATGATATAGTTATATAATCCCAATTCTTGGATATTGTGGGTATTAATATGTTATCCTTGGGTATCTTGGGGTCTTACGCTTCCATCAGGATCATGGTGGTGAGAGTCGTCACACAGCTCCCTTCCGACTGGACCAGCTCCATGAAGATAAGGAGGGGAAATTGATGTGCAACTGGCAGCCGTTCCTCAGCAACACGCCCAGTCATGGATGGGTTTTGTAGTGCCCCATCTCGCACTGCCAATGCGAGAGGTGTGGACTTTCGATCAGAAAGCTGTTCGTCAGAGTCTTACCAGTGCCAGTAAGGGTGTCATGGATTTGCACTGTCACCTGCACTTGAAGAGTTGAGCACATGCCAAGGTGGTGACATTTGCATGTCTGTGCCGCTGCCTTAAGTTTCCTCATATCATGGGTGCTCATGGTCACGATATCTGATGGTTGGGGCAAGTCTGGAGTTGGAACTCAGGTACCTATGTCCCACAGAGTCCGCAGAGGCTTGGCAACAGGATTCTTTCGGGCTTCAACTGGAGGGGCCGCGATCTCCCGAGATGAATTCTCAAAGCCAAGGCAAATGATGGGATGTCAGGCTGGCCATTCAGCTTTGATTCTTGTGCATCAACACGTGTTGCATTGACATGGTGTGACGTGTATGTTTGTGGAAAAGTTTGAGTTGAAAGGCGGGAAGCGTGGGAAGCAGAAACAGAAGCATCTCTTTGGCTGCACTGTCTGGGGCTCCGCTGAATGAAGTTGCCATAAGTTGCCATAAGTTGCCTAGTGAACATCAGCAACCATCAGCAACCCAGGTTCACAGCCTCTTCCTGGAGGGCCAGCAGCTCATCATCCCAGTGGCAGAAGTGGATCAGGCCTGTAAGGAGCCTGCGAAGTATGACTCGCATGGCTCCCTGGTCTTGGAGTATGAAACCTTCTGATGCCGACTCCGCCAGTGACTTGGCGACGCGACGAATCTGCCGCAGCATTCCGATGTGCAAAGATTTCATCGGCTCAGTGACAACGAATCACAAATGTTTGTGCCATCCAAGATGGGTGCTATGTTTGTGCGCTTTTGATTGTGCCTGTGGTGATGAAAAAGACATAAAAAGACCATGTCAATCTGAGAGGCGTAAACGTCAGCAAACAGAGCAGCCAAGGACTCAAGCTGGTCGCAGACAGTAAGTCCAAACGAAGCGAATGTCTATTTGTGTCCTTCCGGCTCCAGCCTTGCGGCTCCATGGGTTTGGACATGCTTAGGTGGGAAGCCGGGTGGTCAAACCATGCTGCCATGTAGCAGTCTGCAGTGGAAAAAAGGGGATCTCAACGATGGCCAAAGCAGGTGACACAGCTGCAACAGTCGCATCTCAACACGTCTCTGTTTCGCCCGCAACGGTGCAATGGATGCTCCTGCGGTTGAAGAGTTGGCCCCTCCAGCGCCTGATGCGGGAGGCATTGCCATGAATCATGAAGAGCAATGCAAGTTGCACCTTGGTTCAATTTGGTTGGATGCTCACAGGCCCTACTTCGCCACCCAGAATAGTTCGGAGCCTCAACTCTTTGCAGGATCTGACCGTGGAAGGATTAAAAGATATTAAAAGAACAATGGGAATGTGATCCAATCAGAATTTTCCTGAGCACCATGGCACTTGCTTCAACATTTCCACACTGCCTCGTGGCACTTGCTTCGCCGCTTGGCTTCAGATTTCTTCAGCGTTTCCTACGTATATTTCCCGAGCATGGCCGAAGTTCCCGTGCTTCGTTTGCCCCACGGGACGCAGCGCCGCTATGTGAGGCGACAGTTGATGCTCGCCGGAAGCAACAAAAACACCGTGGTTTCATTCACGCCCCAAAATGTATCACAATGTGACTTATTGATACTTATTGTGGTTTGGGTGTAGTGGCAACTGCTTTCTTGGGGCTGTCAAGAGTGTTTTCGATCTGGTGTCTCGTTCAATGCATCCTTGAAAACGTCTATCTTGCATTTCGATCCAGATCGCTCAGCTCTTCCTGTTGGAAGCACTTTTTCGATAGGCGAAAGTTGCAGTGGTCCTCCGTGCGAATGGCTGCCCTTGGCAGCATCGCAATGGTAGCCGCTGCTACGTGGTGCTTCGTACTTGGCTCAGAGCATAGATCTGGAAACTGCTAAAAGCCGCTCACGCTCTGAGCCTCAATCTTTTCATGTCATGGCCATGGCCTCGATATTGTTGCTCATGGCCATGGCATCATGTTGGCGAAGGATTCCTATGTTTGCTTGGGTGGCTGCTAAATCATATCCCCTATTTTTGTCTCTGAGCCGGCCCTTCTCTATCCTTTTTATTATATAGTGGCTGCTTCACAATTTCCGGGCTGGGTGTTTTGGGCTTGCCTTCTGGCCATGCCTCCTTGATATGGTCGTGCGATTCCATGTGTCTCATTTTTCTGGGATGCTTTTCTGTACACAACCTCCATTGGGGAGTTGGCAGTTTGAGTGCCAGCATTCTCCTGATTACATTGGCTTAAAACCCCTGACATCCCTGGCAAGGTATTTCCCAGTCAGAAGCAAGAAGCGTCCATGACACGCAGTGGCCGCAGAGCCCAAGCTGTTCTGGAAGATGTGGACACAGGCGATATCAAACATGTCAATGATTTTTCACACACACACATATATATACACATACGCATATACTAACTTTTTTTCCCCCCTTCTCACCTCCAGATTCTAGATGTTGAAGGATTGACATGGATTTGCAACTCAGTGGTTTCTGAGATCTGATGGAAATCTCTTGCTGGGCTTCCTTGACGTCAGGCCAAGCGGGCGACGGCTCACAGGGCTCCGGCTCGCTGCCTCGATTCCAAGCCAGGGAGGTGGGCAGTGCTGAGCAGCTGATGCTCAGCCGGATGCCCGAAGGGCAGCTCCGGCAGCAGATTTGGAGGAAAACTGGACCTGTTACAGCCTGTAGCCTGTGGACACAGTCATATTTTAGCTGCGACTTGAATAAGATACATCATTGCTAGTCAAGTACGAATGCTAGCATCAAGTGAATCAAGTCTCATGAAGTAGTGATCATTTCGCATTTCGTGATAGTTTCATGATTACTATTGCGTTTGAGTTTTTTCAAACAGGTCGCAAGACATTTTATATAATACATTTTAGGCATCCTATTGTAGAACCCGCTAAACTGGGCCGAGGCATATGATCACAACCCACGCGTCCTTGGCGCTACTGGAAGGTTCTTCGGCTTCAGCCTTCCAATGAAATGTGTTGTTGGGATGTCTGGGGTAGTTATTCACATCTCAATTTCATATCTAATTTATACTATATATATATTGTATGTTCATCTATTCTCATCCATAATTATTGTATCATTTTTTATATGTAGTCTGCAGTGATTTGATAGTCTATCTTTTGGCTTGAGCAACAAGGTAACGCCCTCACTAACTGTGCGCGGGGGGAATACGGCCTTGGATTTGGGTCAGGAATGGCTCCTTTTTGCTTCCTTTCAATCGATTCAAACGCCTTTGCTCTGAAACAGCTCTGGCACAGAGGTGACCTGCATTGCAGCGCCACATCCAACTAAATACATATTCAAACAATTCTGGGTTGATCAAACCACGTTTGCGATATTTGGCTGTAATATCAGTACCAATGCGGCTTGTCAATTCGCTTCATCCTCTGTCCAATGTTTGTGTGCCGGCCCTGAAATGTTTTGCCATCTTCGGCGCACCCACTGCTGCAACTCAGTGTGTGTGTGTGTGAACCATCTGAAAAGATGTAAAACTTCTACTTCCGATTTTACCTGGTCCTTCTTCATTTTTCTTCTGGCACGGGAAAAGAGTTAAACTTCCCTGATTTTTGTTGGCATT
>Ga0126342_10007635_pt1 | contig 19353 bp, 15 predicted proteins | sample Cyp1metagenome_FD_92528 | JGI IMG/M metagenome (GOLD analysis project Ga0126342, IMG submission 92528) | Coral microbial communities from Lord Howe Island, Old Settlement Bay, Australia - Cyphastrea 1 metagenome | ecosystem: Host-associated > Invertebrates > Cnidaria > Coral ... | reverse complement strand
TTGGCAAAGAGCTTGGCGAAGAGAGTTGGCAAAGAGCTTGGCCAAGAATTGGCAAGGCGGAAGTGCAGGTGGAAGTTGATGCAGACATGGTCGAGGAGAAACTGGAGGAGGAGGAGGACGAGGAGGAGGACGAGGACGAGGACGAGGAGGAGGAGGAGGACAGCTAGCCGAGGAGGAGAACAACTCCTGATAAAATCTAACAACCCTTATCTGGCAGGTGGGAAAAAAATGACCTGATATAGATCCAAACACTGTCTGAGAAGGTACGGCTAACCTTCCAAATTATAGTAAATTATACCCCAGTCCGCCCAGTCCCACTTCCTTTAAAAAGGTACGGCTGGATCCATAGGGTATAGTTATCCCATATTATAACCATTTTATGGTAACCTGATTCTACCTTTGGGGCACCGCGAGGCCTGCGTACGGAGCACAATGGCATGCCGTTTCGTGGCAAGGCCAAAAAGGCCGAGGACACCATCGCAGGCGACGGCTCTGAAGGACGGTCGAGCGTGCCGTTGCGAACACTGGAGGTTCTCATGGGCAAAACATAGGAAATTCCTATGGTTTTAATGGAACAACATAGTTTTAATGGAGGTTTTAATGGTTTTAATGGGAGAATCTGAAGTAAATGGAAGTTTTGATGGGAAAATCATCTATGTTTCAGGTGGATTTCCAGCCATGTTTGATGAACAGATGGTATATATTATACATGGATATGATTGGATGATACGCATCAATCATTGGAAAACAGTGGATTATATAAATAAATATAATTATATGTATATATATATATGATGATCAAAAGTGGTAAAACATGGTGATTCAACCATGGAGAAAAACGAAGATGGCCTCAAGGTGAGGTACATGATGGTCTCATGGGGATTTACATAACCAGTGAATGGCGAATGGCACAGTTCCGTGCTTATAGATCTATAGTTATAGGGGCTCCATATCCCCACTTGTGGAAGTATAATAGCAGTTTTACGACATGAATACCGGACATTTTTTGTCCAATTACTAATGATGTTTTCCTGGAAATACCAGGGTACCCAAGGGCCACACGGATGGCGAAGTAGAACGTTAGATATCGGTGATATCTGATGTTAGTTTATTGCCTATACATGTATAATCATGATATTCCTTGGTATCCATGTCGTTCTATGTTTTTGTTTTACCTAATATCTATACAAACAATTGCCGATATTGTTGCGCACGTATTTATATATAATCATATATATATATATACTTTATATTCATATGAAATATTCCGTAGTTGTTTTATAAATATATATATACATACACATGTGGTGCCAACTTCACTTGGATCCCCCCTGGTGCCCGGTTGTTTCACATGTTTACCCCCAAAAAAATGCCTTCGAGCCGTAGACCCACTTGAGCCCGAAGTGGCAACGTTGGGTCAGGAGTTGCTTGGCATTTGGGGATGGGGTCGGGTGATTGAATGGCGATTGTTCATGGGTACTCGATGGTGTTTTAAGGGTGGTTTGATAGCAATATTCATGTACTTACCTTCCGGTAACATGGCAAATATCACCAATGTGTCTTTTTTGAAACAGTAAGGAGTGGCAATACATCAGTGAAAACAGATGTGAACAGCAACGTCGACCTTCTTGAGAAACTCTCCGTTCGTGGGAAATGCTTCGATGGAGCCCATCGGTCCTTGGACCCATCTTGTCCACCCAGGAATGTTGCGGAGATGCAAAGTGACTGGGCATGCCGGGCATGGTATGTGTCACCAACATGTCTCATGCGTTTTTTGTTGCAAAAAAACAACAGGTGATACCAGACACCGGCTGTTTGATTCTTGTCATGCTGCCAAACCATTGGATTTTGGGGTACTGTACCCATTAAAAGGAAAACACCGGCTGTGTCTCATGCTGGACCTGGGGTCCTGGTGGGTCCTGGCCCCCCAGTGAGCCCAGTGGACAGTTCGGAATCAGGGGGGCCTGTCGTGCCTTCCAGTTACCGTAGCTGACAGACCAACAGGCAAGGGTGATTTGACAGATGCGCATGCATTATATGTATATATATATACATATGTGTGTGTGCAGCACAATGATAAGGATATGAAGGTTTATTAGAACAGACTCACTGTTTTTGGTGCATTGGCTGACGGAATTTGATGCAAAATACAATGCCCTTGTATTCTAACTCCAATTCTCCCGCCCTGGGGCTCAATTCTTGGTGACTACTTAATGTTCCTTTAAACTTGTTTTTTTTTTATCTTCCAACGGCTCGTCCCTGAATGTATAGCATAGTTTGTCTAGTTCTTGGTGATTTTATTGCATGTCAAAATGTTGACTTTTTGCAGGAGGGCCAGAGGGCCAAGCCATTTGAGCATCAAACATGGCAAGGGCAATTCTCCAATCAAACGCATTTAACAAATTTTAACTACAGTATATATATATATATGTACACATAATCAGATATAATCAGATGATGTTCCAATAAAACAAAGTGGTTCTCCCACATCTATATCAATTTTTATCTTACATATATGAGTCCTGCTTCCGATAATACGAGGTTTTGTGCCAACGGCATCCCGCCACCCAGAGGTCACCAGCCATTGCCCAGGCATTTTGCTGCAACTTCAGTCAACGGAGGATTTAGATCAGATGCAACAGGAGTTTTTTTTGGGAAACATCGGTGGGACCCTGAAAAAGTTTGGTCACCGTTTTCGAGAAAAGGTAACTAGAAGGCGATGGCTGGGTGATTGGTTGGTTTTTATGTGTTTGTTGTGGCTATCTCGATGTGAAGGTGGATTAATCAGCTTTTAGACAATGCTCAGTATTTGAGATCAGCCATAGTGCTTCTCAAACGGCGTGCCTCCTGATGTTTTTTCAGTCTTGGATTTGTCAAGAGCGTTACTTGTGGTTAATTCCCCAAGGGCATTATAGTTGTTTTTTGTTCATAATATATTATTGATTATATAATATGGGGGGAAATCAATGAATATGCCAATGTCTATCGCTCATGTTTGAAGTCAAATCACACGTTTCCGGAAAACATGAGGGTGTATTGACCCAACATATCGCACTTATGTTTGGAGTGAAATCACTGATTTCGTTTCAGATATATCCAGATATGGGTGGTATGAAATTTATACAACGTTTTTGTCCCAGTGTGTTCCATTCCAATGGTGCCAATGGTGAATTCATCATTTTTTTGTGGGCTGCAGGGCTGCGGGTCACAGCATTCATTGAAGTTAGCCAGCTAAAGCCTGTTGTCAATCCATGTGTTTGCCTGGTTGAATCCAATGATACCAGAAGTTTGAATAGCTTGATTGGTCAAACCCCGTTTTGTTGATCTTAGTTCAATTCCAACTTATGTTGGTTAATTGCACCCTATCGTTTGGTGCCCAAATCCCACTTGCTGATGGCAAATTCACGTCCGTTAGTCCCAATTCCTTCTTAGTCAGATCCCAGAAACTCCCACATGTTTGTTGGTTAAACAATGTTAAACAGGCTTAAACAGGCTCAAACAGTATTTTTCAACTGTTTTCAACAGGTTAAGACCATTTAAGACCCATTTCCGAAACCGCTGTGGTTTCACCTTTTTTGAGCTCCTCATGCTCTCCAGGACGCACTTGACCTGGCCCGAGGCGAAGTGGACGTCTTGGGGAGAGCCGCTTGGTCGCAGCTTCTGAAGCATCAAACAGATCAATTTCCAGTGGATTTCCAGGGATTTTCCGGAAAAAAACGGGATTTCAATGGAAAATCTTGGGGATTTTTCGGCTGGGCTTTTCTGACTGGGGATTTGACTGGGAGCGAATTGGCTGGCTAATGGGAATTGAATGGGATATGAATGAAATTGAATGAAGCAACCATATGGGTTTTATGTCTGGAAACACTGGGGGCTATCCACAGAGTTTGGCTTACTCTCTGGTAATTTAACAGTTTGCTATGGAACATCACCATGTTTAAGAGGTAAATCATCGGAAAAAATGGGCGATGATCTAGCACCAGCAAAATGTGTTCTTCCCATCCCCCTGCTAAGCTACTATCAAAGACCCCGATATGGGCTCCCAAGGTGATGGATCCAATACTGGAGCATGGGCTTTCTGGGTGGTATTAAATATTAATTCGGTGGAAGGTGTAAACATCAGATATTGGAGGTTACGTTTCTCCTCTGCAGACTATGGTCAGTTGCTCAGATACTTGGTTGCATCCCACTTGGTATGTGGTCAATAAATGTCTTGTAATTAAATCATTTACATAGGAGATAAGTTGAATCATTTGCCACTTTCTCAATAGTCGGACATGGCTGGCTGGGACATGTTCATACAAAAAAATGTAAGCGAACTCCATCAGAAAGAGTTGGGTGATGCTACCTGGGGAAGTAGGTTCCGCGTGTTGTTGGCAATCCATGCCAATGGATTTTGCAGAAAGAAACATTCACATTTTGGGGGGCAGAACCTGCGTTCCATTGACGCACCCATGGATTGGATTAAGGACCATCTCCAGGAAACTATGGTTTTTCCCATGAAACCCAGGAGTTTCCTCTAATTTTTCCCTTAAGCCACTTTGAACCCAAACCTTGGACATCCTACTCCGCCTGCGTTGCCTGCTCGGGACGAGCGAACGGATGTGACATGATGACCGACAGAATGCGGCACTCATATGGCATAAGAAATCAAAATGTAATTACTGTATAGACTCTGTATTGTAATTACGCTTATAATACAAATTATATATATACTGTAATTATGCACACACACATATATATACTGTATATATATAAACATATTATATATGTATACATATGCATGCATCCACAAAACCCATCAGATCATAAGATAAACAGTTCGGTGGGGATGTTGGAGGCTGCCGGGCGCCTGAGGTTTGGGAAAGTCAAAGGATGATTTTAATGAAGAAAGGCATTGATTCTGCCAAGACAATGCTGCACACAAAGTTGCAGGACCTGTTCCCGGATACGTTTGGCAATGGGAAATCCCCATGAGAAATGGAGGTTTGTAGCTGGGAAATTCATCCACAAAAATTGTGGATTTTCACGCAAAGCATATTCGATGAGGGTAAATCACCGTACAAATCCCGATGAAACACCATGAAACACCATTTGTAGCAGTATCAAAGCATCATGTTTAATTTTTATGGTGTTTTATGATGTTTTAATGATGTTTTATAGTGGTTCATTTTTTGGCTCCCGATGAAACACCATTAAAACAGTATCAAAACACCATCAAACAAATGGGGTATCCTGGGAACCCCGCCGCAAGTGATGTGTGGGAACTTCTTCACCGGCAGGAGCTTTTCAAGCAATGGCGCTGGAAGGCTGCGGACGCCACGTCCAAGGAGGAGCTGGAGGCTGTGTAAAGATGTTGAGGATTGTTGGGGGGGTGATGTGGCAAAATCATGGACAATTATCATTGAATGTATATCGAATGTAAGTTTTTGTTTTATTTATGATGTTTCCACTGTAAATGTCAATGTGTTTGGCATATAATTGGTTTATTTTCAAGTTTGACCTTTGCTGAATAGGTGCAAATCAGGTGCGCATGATGGCATGGAGTGTTTGGATATATTGGGTACCAGAAGGTGGTAATGAGAAGGCTACCCTACAGTAAGGAATTCTTGGTGAATGGTAGCATTGCAGGATGAACTGCTAGCAGTTCAAAAGGAAAATTCAGAAGAACATGGGAGATGATTCTTCTCCTCTTCACGGCAGCCAGTTTTGTTTGTTGGTTTATAAACCCCGTGAGTACTGTAGTTATATGTACGTAGTTATATGTACCATAGAGCATAGTTATTAGAGTTATAAGTTATGAACCAACTCAGCTATCGTAAACAGCGTCCCCACCTTATATAATGCTGGCCACATCCGGAAGAACAGTCGGAACTCTGCCCACTCTGGACATGCACGGAAAAGTATCGGATAGATGGCAGCCAAACTAGACAAGAAACACCGCGTGGCAAGAAAAACATGAACGGAATTGGACATATCAACATTGACCGTCCATTTTGTTCAGCCCGTGATGTTTGTTTACAGCAGCTCCCAAAAAGACTCAAACGTGTTTCTTTTCCCATGTTTTCCTTATATTTCTGGTTTTCAACTGTTCTATCTTTTTGGGGGTTGCTATATTTCTGTTATGTTCATGACAAGATATGTCAGATAGCAAGGCTTTATGGTAGATATGTCAGATACATCAATAGTTTTATAATGGTGTTTACAAACCAACTTGTAACTGAATCAGTTTGCATACAAGTTATATTAAAACTCGATACATTATATATATATATGTAGGTGTGTGTGTGTGTGCATGTATATGGTTATATATATATACATATATGTGTGTATAGATCTAGTGTCTTCATAAGGGGTTATATATGTAGTTTAATTATATTAGTTATAAACTCTAAGAACCATGTCACTGCCACCGGAAGCAGGCGCTTTTGGAAGCACCTGGGCAGAAAGATTTGTTGAACACTGCGACAGCTTCTGCCATCCAGGTGCCACGGGCGGATTTGGTGGGGAAAATGTGGTTCCTTGCAGTGTGGAGGTTATAAGTTCCATGAATACTAGCTATATAGTTACGGGCAAACCCCCCAGTTTGCCTGCGCCTACGTCGCCGACGTCCCCGAAGATCAAAAAGCACTGTGTTTTGTGGGACAAAATGCACATGTCCGTGATCTTGGCGTTCATCTTGCAACGCACAGCTTAGGCTACCTGCGCGTTGAATGTTACAAAATAATAATAATAATAATAATAATGCTAATAATCATCATCATCAACAACATCAACCCTAAACCCTAAAACCGTAGAACCCTAAACCCTAAACTCCTTATATTTTTTCCCTGAATATAAAGTTCCATGGGGGTGCAGATTTGATGATTCCCTAGAAACTCTGTTGAAACATGTTGAATATTCAGTTTGAATGTAAAGTTTAACGGGGGTGGAGATTTTGATTCCCTAGAAACTCTGTTAAAATATGTTGAATATTCCCTTTGAATGTAAAGTTTAACGCTCCCTTCAATTTATCCCCTTAACAGTTCCGTGGTTGAACTGGTGGGTTTGCACGTACAGTTACTATAGTTGCAAGATGATACATGTTTTTTTAGCGTTCTAAATATCACAGACCAAATCGTTATCGGAGCTATCTTCACCCACTTAGCTATCGTTTGGGGGCCCCACTTTGTGGTTATTAGTACATACTAGCCAGCTAAGAATGGCTTTTTTGCTCAGCATTTGCAGCAACATTGGGGCCAAATTCCCATGAGGGGGTCCCACCGAAGCAGCCATGTCCATCAAGGGAATTCCCCGGATTTCTGTTGTGCGTTGATTTGGATTTTTCCTGCACATTTTTGCACCAATCCATCACATTGTTTGTTATGTATCCCCTTACATTCATGTTCCCAATATCTCCCATTCCTGTCGCAGATGCCATTCAGTTACAGGTGCATCATAGCCACAAGCCGGTGAAATTGCCGGTGATGTTCCACATGGTTCCCCTTTCCATTTCCCAGCCATTTCACAAACGACCAGCGTGGCCAGATCCCAGCGAAGGGTGGTTACCAGGCCCCTTTTCGGCCAGGAACTTCTGGAAGTGACTGAGAAGTGCCAGAAACACTTGAAGCAACGCAACCTTGGCCCATTTTCGGGCGCTGAACTGTTTGGTGCGAATATTTGTTTGGCCCAACAAACCTGATGAAGAGTCAAGTCCTACTAAACTTCAACTTTAAAATAGTGATGAATTACTTTTCTATTTGTCTATCTTTTTGGCAGTTGTTAAAAATGACATCCGAATGGTTGAACAGAGGAAAATATTCAGGTACATGTCCAAAATGGTGCATAGATATACATACTGAAATTACATGAAATTATAGACACAAGATAAAAGACTCATTACCACCCAATAAGCCAACATAGCTATGGAAAACGGATGAAATGCTTCGATTATAGATTGACCCAGTGATCTATCAAAATTCCAGAGGGTATACCTCGGGTGGCTGGGTTGATTTTTCCCGGTTCCAGGCATAGAGCTGGAAAGCTGCTTGCAATGTGCGGACTTTGTGGCTTGGATGATGTGCATCACCATAGCATCATGGTGTTCATCATCAGCAACTTCAAGAGTTTTTGTACATATTCTTCAGACATATATAATTATATCCGGGAGGAGCCAGTTCAGCTGGTAGGAACGCTTATTTGGTTAATGACGTGCAGCGACTTCCGCCCCATATGTCGCGTGGGTGACATGGTCGCCTTCATCTTTGGACGGAAAGAGCAGCCGCCGAATATATAAAACAAACACACTGTGGCTTGCTGTTCTAAAAAACGTGTTGCACTCAAAAGGACAATGCCAAGTGTGTGTGTGTATATATATATACATACACACATACACACTGCAGTTTAAACGAAAAACATTGTCATGTATCAGTATGTATATATATATTTGACCTAGATCTACCTAAGATACCTTTGATGCCTATGTTTGTTCTCTGTTTTTTCCGTGTGGTCCCAGGACCGCTGTCGGGTTAAGACACTGTTGGAAGTCGAGGGCGCTTTGAAAGGCCGCGTGCTGCTGGAGTTCAAGTCCCATGGCGAAGTGGGTGCTGGGGACCGAATCACCCAACCCAATGGAGGTGTATACAGTAGCTCGATATTCATCAGCTATGAATGGGACACAACTTTAGAATTTGCCATGAGAAAACCGGAGGGTAAGGTTGAAAAAGCTTACCTTTGGTAAGGCAACATGTTGCGGCCTGGAAAATCACCTTTTTAAATTTTGGATTCCGTATGATTTTTCATCATAGGAGTCACTGGCCCGGGCCAATGGCGTTACCAGTTCGCACGTCCAACGGGCCGTTACCCCAACTGGAGCCCAAGCATCAGACGTGATGTTTGCAGCAGAAAGTCATATAGTTGCAGGTACATCAGTTACTGTAGTTGTTAAGAGATACGAGCTATAGTCTCAGTTACTTGTTTCAACTATAGTCATAGTACCATATGGTTACTATATATATGTATGTATATTAGCTTCACATAGTCACTATAGTTGCTTTAGTTTTATATAGTTACTATAGTGTCATACAGTTCCTTTGCTTACAGTACAATAGTTTCATGAACTTAGTGTTTCAATATAATTATCATATAATTCCTTTGGTGGAAAAAGAATCGTGTAATTTCTATAGACTCATATGCTCACTATAGTTTCATATAGTTTCTATAGTCGTTATAGTTTCTATAGTTACTAGTGCTATAGTTTCTTACCATGCTTACTATTATTTCTAGAGTTACTATAATTTCCATGTAGTTTCTATAGTCACTATAGCTTCTGTGGTTACTCTAGTTTCATGTAGTTTCTATAGTTTCTTTAGTTTCATTTAGCTTCTATAGTTTCATGTAGATTCTATAGTTGCTACAGTTTCTGTGGCTACGCTAGATTCATATAGTTTTTATAGTTACTATGGTTTCACATCATTATTTGTCACTCTTCCACTTTCTTTTCGACTCTACTCTACCATCCCCCCTGAGGCTCCGAAGAGCTCTTGGCATGCCACTGACCATCACAAAGCACGCCTTCGAATTTGCCAACGTCAAAGAACCGGAACCCTGACTTTTTAACGCCAGCGTGAGGGATATCAGCAGCAACAATTTGATGATATATGGACGGCCATTATAGAAATATATATATATAAATAGCCAGTACATATATATATATATATTATAAATATATTTATTTATTTATAGCCAGTACATATATATATATATATACGAATACATATATATATATATATACATATTAATACATATACATACATATATTTATGTGTGTGTATTTTTAGCCAATACATATTTATATATATACAGTATACATATATATATATACATATTAATACATATATATATACACATATTAATACATATATATGTATATATTTATACATATATACATACATATTTGGCTGGTTGTTTCAAATATATATATACATATGTACGTATTTCTATCTGAGAAATGTCAATGCCAGCTGGGGAGGATGTATGGGATATATAGGTATGTTGACATCAAGTTCATCAATATTAACATACACATGACTGCGCACGCCGTCTTTCACACACTTTGGGCATCTCAAAATATGTGTCGGATTGCTTTCAGGGGACATTTACGGGAGTAAGTGTTTTTACCTTGGATTGATGAGAGGGCTTCCCCATCAATGTCCCCTTGACCAGATCCAGTGAAACATGATGGGTATTCTTCACAAATATTGCACCCAATGACTTGACCTGGAGCCATATCTCAAAGAATTGATTGTCCAAAATTCGTGTATGTGTGTGTATATATATATGATATATATATATGTGTGTGTGTGTGCGTGCGTTTTATATATATATATATATATATACACACATACGTGTATACCCCAAGCTACGGCCACAAGAATTCTATACCACAGGATTTGGTTGGCATTCTATTCCCATACAAAGCCAAATAGATGAGTTGAAATTCGCGGAATTGTCACGGTAAACACACTACATTTGATGGTCAGGTCCTGTTTTTGTTCGCTGATGGTGAAACATGAGGGACATATCTACCTGTTGTGGGAATTGCTTCTGAAAGGAAAATCTGTGGACAACTCCAACATTTTTTGGACTCAAACAAATGGGTGTGTTAAAAAGGGGGTATCCCAAATGCACTGGTTGATCGTCATTTTCGCTTCTAAAACCGCCAGTTGGAGGTGGTTGATTCAGTGTACATAGCGCAGACCCTCATGTCTGAAATCGATTGCAAAGTGGGACGCCCTGGAGATAGCTAGGTTGGTTTGTGATTCCAATAACTATGGGTTATGATAATTACAACTTTCAACCATAGTATTCATAAATTATCATAAACATCATAGTTATTAGGTTACCATGGAGTCCCCATGATCAATATGACTATTTCCCCATGTACTCCATGGTTCCCAGTGAGTTTATGAACCAACTCAGATCACCGGGGGTTCCCATCCCTTGTGCCATCCCCAATTCTCTACGAATGCCAGGAGCTCCGCATCCAGGAGCATTCGTCCTTTGGTGAGCGAACCATTCCCTCGCACCTGTCGTCCTTTGGACTCTGAGTCGTTGGATCCATAGGATATAATGGGAAAACCATAGGAAAAGCATAGGAAAACCATAGGAAAACCATAGGAAAACCATAGGAAAATGGTGGTTTAATGGGATTTAATGGGATTTACCCGGCCTGGTTATGACTAACAGTTTGCCATGGTATAGATGGCCCATAGATTTATAGATGGTTTACCGAACTTAATAGCATGGGTGGATTTTCCATGGCTATGTTAAATAACCAGATGGTACCTAACACGAGCAGAACTATGAGTAGAACTACGTTACAGATTGAATTTCATTCAATGATGCAACTTGGTAAATGATAGTGAATATCTAATCTGAATAGAAAGAACTAGGTATCAGGTTCATCGTCGACCCACTTATACAATTATACATTAACATACATATACGTGCTCCAGTGATTAGTATATTAGATTATATGAGTATATTCTATATTCAGCAATGATGAGAATGATTCAGATCCACTCTTGGGGGGTTTTATATGGGTTTAAACCATTTTATACCCAGAGCGTTTAAATCGTCGTAGGGATTTCCTCTTGTGAACGCCAAAGCTCAGATTTGATTCGATTCTGGATCCCAATCCCTTCAATTCGTCTTCTAAATTTGGAGTAGTCAAAAGTTAAAAAAACATCTCCAGCCAACACATTTGGATGAAATCTTCAGCATATGTTGCGGGATTTCACCATGGCTTTCGTCGACGACTTGATTGATACGTGGACGTCCGAAGGGCGACATTTCAATTCCATGCCTGCCGCATATTGTGGTAATCAAACCCTGGCATCGGAACATCCACCATGAACAAAATCTATTAGTGTTGTGAGTATGTTTCTATAAATCCATGATTCCACAATTAGATATCTTCTATTTCCATAGATATATTGAAAACATATATGTATGATTTTTTGTTAGTACGTATATAATTTACTGAATCCATAGATGATTTGTTCCCGCAAATGGGGATTTCCCAGGCACCCCATGATGACCAGAAGGGATAGCCACGCAACAATCCCTTGATCATCGGCGCCACCTTTTGGGACATGCAATGCTGAACAGAACCAGCAGTTTTCAGAGTTCGTACTACCATAGATCCAAATTGAAGCACATTTTGCTCAGGGATACATTTTGTTTTCAGAACACACGATGCGAATGGCATGGAAAGTGCATGATTCGTTTCAGAGATTTGCGATGCGCACTGATGCGTCGAGTTCAATGCTTGCTTGCCAGGCATTGTGGCGGTTTTGGGGTCCCTACCATAGATGTCCTTTTCCCATTGGTTGGTTGATTAATAGAGGGGTTTGAAGAAACCCCCTTTAACAGGTAAATGATGATAGATGGTATCCCAAACCGGCCCTTCTATTTTCACCAAAAGGACATTATTGGTCCCTACAATCATGGAATCCATCAATGAATTGCCCAGCAGTACCTCAAAAATGGATCTTCACTATCCATTTTTCCATGGACACACCCAGCTTTCCAAGAGTACTTTGTAGCGTCCTCCAAAAATCACCAAGCCCCGCAAATGAGGACTGGAAAGCGTTGGGAAAGTTTTTGGAATCAGGGCTGGAATCCATTGTGTTCTATCCAGATAGTATGAGCTCCAGTCATCTCTTGACTATGTCGTTCCTGACATACTTATCCTTTCAATTTGTATATATATATATATTATATACGTATATATATATATATTATATATATTTATATTATATTATATATTATATATATTATATATATTATATACACATATGCGTATGACTTTACATATTATAAACACGTATATAAACGTATTTACATATGTGTGATGACTCAACGTATGTAGCCACCTGAAAAATATCCAGGTGGAACGCTGAACTCAAAGGGTTCGGCGGCGTGGTCGGCGGTCGGTTTGCGTGCTCGGCTGGGATGTGCCACCTGCAGAGGATGTGGATGCCATGCAGATGCCATGTCAGTTTGGAGATGTGATGCGTATAATTATGTATATACTGTATTTACTGTATATATATATACTGTATATATATATATATATGTTTATTTATTTAAATATAATTTACTACATCTAGAAGTCAGTGTAGAGTTGTATCTCTGGACCTGAATAAGTCAGGGTCCAAGCGATGAACTTGTCCATCGATGGAAAGTCGACAGCGTACCATCTATTATACTACTGTAAGGAGATTGAATGAGAATATCGAATGAACCTGAGTTGCAACCAGCAGAACTACAAAGTGGGGCCCCGTTTAGGTGTGTTTAAGTTAGATAAGTTGTTGAACACACCTGCAATTTCACTATGGTTTATGATACTATAGTATTATGATTATTCATGGGTGTTTGAACATGTTTAACCAACAAAGCAAACTGAGGGGGCACATTGTAGGAAAACTGGTACAATTGGGGTTATAACAGTTATAACTTAAAACACTCTGCTCTTAGAAAGCCCATCATTGAAGATGCATTGGTCCTATGACAACAGCAACCTTTGTGCAGAAACTATAGATGTTGTTTGTAGCTTCCTTTATTTCTCAGTGCCACATCAGACATCTAGCATTATGTTTGTATGGAAACGGGCTGACACTGGAACTGGATCTGAAAAGTTTTGGAGAACATCCCCAATTCCAACATTATCATGGTGACAAATCAAAATCACTGAACTTGCCATAAATGACCATCTGGTTGGTGGTTTGGAACATTTTTCATTTTTCATTATTTTTCCATATGCTGGGAATAATAATCCCAACTGACTACTATTTTTCAGATGGGTTGAAACCACCAACCAGCCATACATGTTGGTAACTGGTAACAAAAACACCTCATTCTCAGACACAGCCACTTTCCACCATTGAAATCATCTAGGTAACTGTGGGTTTCTACCATCATATGATGATTTTCCTGTAATTATGTCCCTTCAGACCACTGGGAGTTTTGTCCTTGATACTCTGGGAAAGCTTCATGGTCGGATTTGCCATGGCCCAACAAGACTAGATCTTAAGTGTTGAATCCATTTGCACGTACTTGGGGATCACCCCACTTAGCAAGCGCGACTAGTAACCATACTCTTACCTCTAGTTATTCATGGGACAACCCACTCACAGGACTTATTCGCCAGAGTGATTAGCCACTGAGTTCGATGATCCCCACAGTACGGGCTCCATGTGCAACCTGAGTTTCTCCTCTGACTTTGAACTCAACCTGATTTTCTAGTAGAGACACAACCGTGGGTTGTGTGCTTGGTGCGGCTCATTTGCTCAGTGCAGATGTGGCGGAAAAGATGGCTGTGATTTGTGATGTTGAATCTGGGACTCCTGGGAATTATGAAAGTTATGAAAGTGATTGTCCCTGTTTGTTAGCTGGTTGGTGTTTCTTTTAGTGTTCATCCATATTTTGGGAAACCGCCAGTGGCACCAGTGGGATCCAGCAGATTCCACCAAGATTTTGTCAGCCTGGCGGTATAAGTTGTACTTCTGAGGCTCTGCATGTTGAAATGCATATCCCTGATTGTTTATATGGTTGCATTGAAATAAGCGAAACTGGACATGGCAAAGTTGAACAAAGTTGGTCCAAGATTCCAAGATTCCAAGATTTAACAGACCGAAGTTGGATAAAAGTCATTACAAAAACGATCTGCCATGATTTTTTTTTTGCGTTCGAGAAGAGGCCAACAGAAGGCCGGCGTCCAGTTTTTGAATAGACAACCCAAGCTGAAGATGTTGAATTGCACTGAGCAGTGTTCAAAACCATAGCTGGTTGAGGAGTGTAGGGGTTATGCAATCTAAATAAAATATAGCGGCATATCATGATCTATGAACTGGAAATTCCGTTCTGAACCAACGAGGACTAAATGGAATGATAGAGTATTTTGAACACTGCTCAACTAAACTCACCTCAAATGAACTCAGGGATGTTGATTGATATAGTTTTTAACGTGGCAGCGTGGGGGCTGGAGTGTATGATTCTGCTGTCCCCGAACCAGGCATTCATGCAAGTAAGTTGCTGTACAGCCAACAGTGATGTACTATATTGAATCTGGGTTATTAGCCACGCAACCGCCTACATGCCCAAAATTCAAGTCAAGGACTTTCCAAACTATGATTGTGAAGCACTTGGACTTCGACGGAAGTTGAATCGAACCAACGTAGGCCAAATGGAGAACCGCTTCGCTCGTCTTGGCTTAGCACGGCTGCCGTGCAGCGAGACTGAACCCTTCCCAGTTGTGGCACTGACCCTCAGTTGATGATGAGTGGAACTGCAAAGTGTTGGGTTCCATGTTTTATGATGTCATCAAATCATGTCCTGTTTCCATTCGAAAACACGCGCCTGTCTCATCAGGTTCTCAATGTCAAACTGAAACTAATTTTACATATATATATATATATACATATTACTATATATATATTTATTACAATGAAATTAATAATTAATATTTGTTTTCCATGGAGCATCCCAATTTTACACCTTGCCCTGCTGCCATTCCTAGGCCGTGAATTGACATAAAATGTCCATCCATTTGGACCCACTTGTATACGAAAAATAGCACCAAAAAATCGCAATATTTGACTCTGGATTAATCACTACGAATTGATAATTCCAATGTCACCAGTGTATTCCATACAATTAACTAACTACTAATCAATATCACCAGTTATCCAAAATACCAGTATAGTATATAATTGTTTAGCCCTGGATTAACTGTGGATTCTCACTACTTTGCCGCATGGGTGACCGACTCCCACCGCTATTGCGGGATGCTTCTTGGCACAAAACAGTGGCGGAGATGTTTCGCCATTCCAGTGTTCTATGGAAGCCACGTCATTTGAATTTGCGACTCACATAGATGAACGTAACTTATTCGCATAGATATGTATATAATATATATATATATAATATGTATAATTAAACAGTTTGATACACATTTAGATAGACATGTAGATCATATAATATAGATAAACATTTCCAAACATAGAGAAACATGGCTAAACATAGCTAAACAACGACATCAGGTCGATCATGGGAATGCTTGGGACACATCAAGTCAAGTTGAGCCATAGTTGACGGTCATTGGTGCTGGCTGGCTACCTGTTGGCGCAGTTCCAGTCGAAAGTGGTTATCAAATCAATACAACATATAACTCATATAACCATGAAAGAGAAGGTGTGTTTATCATAGTATCTTACAACATCTAAAAAAAACATCTTCACCATCTTAACCATATCAACCATCTTAACCATCTTAACCATCTTAACCATATTAACCATATTAACCATAGTATCTTACCTCCATATGTTTTTTTCCTGTTCCAGTTCTGGTTTCATCCCAGCGTTCTCGCGACGAGGTTCTGGTTGGATCCGATTCCCTTCGGTCCACCTCCCGAAGATCTCCTCGCCGAGCAACCCGACCGAGATTGACCGAGAGCCGAGAAAATATGCCCACGTTTCAGGAGAGAAGAAAGGGTGTGTAAGTATATATATATACATATATATATACATATATAATTTATATATTCTATATATATATATATATATATGTGTATGTATATATATATACATACATACATATATACATATACACATACAGTTACTGGGCCTCCCTTTGTGATGTTTGTTGGTGTATAAAAACCCTATGAATACAGTTGTAAGTGTCATAAACCATAGTGAAGTTGGAGTTATGGTCACCAACATGGCTATCTTTTTGGGGCCCCACTTTGTCATGTCGACCCGCATTTTGTTACACCATCCTGCTGTTTTTATTTATAATTGATTTTATTTGGAGGCTACCATTTTAGTAACAGACTATCATAGATGATCACTTTTTTTGGGGGGTGCGGGGTAACCCTCAATAAACATCGAACATGGCTTACTATTCCAGGGTTGACGTTCTTGAACTACGGTGAAAAATATGCTGCAAAGTCGGGTATCGAAATTTGTGTTTGTTGGCTTATGTTCTTCGATTCGACTACAGAAAAGAAATACAAAACAAGACATCAATATATGTCCACTGTAAATCTCACCGATATTGAAATGCAATAAAGCAGCAGAAACCTATCTTGGGTCCCCCACATTGCGAACATCATGTATTTTTTCAATGACTTTAAAAGATGAATTCTGAACTCGAAATTGGTCATTTTGATGGGTTCACTGTACGTGTCTTTTTTGGAGGGGTCCGGAGTGGTTAGTAGAAGTGTTCCAGAATCATGTGGGTGTCCACCAGCAAGAATGAATCCCCCCATGATAGCTCGTTAATAGACTTTTCGTATAGTGTTTGTTTGTGGTGAATCAGCCCCCAATAGATCCGTATTGTCCCAATTCTACTAAAACAATATAGATATATATATATATATATATACCGCACCCACTGTCATCATATCCCCATGATAGTCCCATTACATCCCCATGTTTGTTGCTTCTCACTATTGTTGGGGGTTCGCTTGTGGGGGAGCTGACATGGAGCTTCATTGATCACAGGCGATGGGGCTTAGCAATCCCCCAAAGATAGAACTTGTAATTGTAATTGATTTCTATGTTCATTTATTTTTATTATAGAGTCTTGTAGTACTTTAGTCTTTTTTGGGGTTGCCATGTATAGATAAATGTTTGATTAGTCGGGTAGAACACTTGATTTAAGCGTCCCTTTAATTGTCATTAAGTTCGGATGAAGATATGCTTGCTTCATTTTATTCCGAAGGCCACAGCCAACCACAGAATGACTGGTCATTTTCAGGGGCTGAATCCATGTGTTGGGATGCCCAACGTTTGATCCTTGAGCATATTATTTTTGGTACCTTTCTGTCGTGTTTCTATTTAATGTAGATGTGTTTGAATTGTTTGCAGTCAAACATATATATATATATATACTATATATATGCGCATACACGGACACATATGATAGATATTGGATTGTTTAACTTAATGGCAATATGGTTATATATTTACATGGCATGTAGAACATCGAAAAAAACGTATTTTTATATACATACATATTTGTCACTCTGTCACTGTGTCCATCCAAGATCTTGTCAAGGACAGTTTGCGGTTCTGACCGAGGTGGTGGAAATGGATTTGCTTCATGATCTTGTTATCCTCGGTGCCACGGTGGAACCCGAGGAAACCTCACATGGAAATTCTGCAGGGTAGTGATACGGTGGATGGGCCAGGGAAATCCGTTCATCACCAGTTGAAAACGGTGGTAAACATCCCATTAATCCCATTATTTATAGGCTTTCAACCATCCTTTTGGGGATGCAGGATTTCACAACCAACCACAGTATGTAATAGTTAACACAGAACATTTTTCTGGATCCCTCTGGTACTGCAACATAGCTATATGGACGCCACCTTGTGAAAAAGTAAACCGTCGAAATAAATGGGCCATGGATTCCATAGCTATGTTAGTTTAGAGAAGCCAGATGATGTTTGCGGTGGTTCAGGAAAGGCTTCAGGGTTGAATTGAATACAATCGAAGTGAGAATTGAAGTGGCAGAGAAAGCTTCAATTTCTCCATCATCCCATCATCTCGTGACAATTGCAATCCAGTGTGCTTTCCGGGCCGGTAATTATCCATCATTTCAGGGTCCAAAACTTCCCATTGGCAGGCCGAAAATTATGGGTTGAATGGCCCAAAGATTGGATGGTGAAACATGACTGGCCTCCCAAAGAATTGGACGGCGATGATTGAAATTGATGTCCCACTGCCACGAGACAGGACTGATGGTTAGTAGTAGGGGGAACTCTCGCAAATTAGACTTCTTTCAGGCCACCCTCTGGTTATTTAATGTAGCTATGGAGAATCACCATTTTTAATAGGTAAATCATCAAAAAACCATCTGGTTATTCAACATAGCCATGGAAAATCGCCATTTTTAATAGGTAAACCACCTATTTCTATGGGCCATTCTCCATGGCTACGTCATAACCAGAGGGAAAATGACCTCGGCCGAGGTTTGGCTCTTGCAGATTCTGAGCAGCGACTTGGCCCCGGTTTTCGGAGGGTTTTTTGTTGCGATTCCACGGGGGTTCTGTTCATCACCAGGCAACCTCGACCAAAACGATGATGTAGGGTTTATACACTTAGTATGATGGCAAAATTATGAAATAGTATGATGGACATTGATGGACCACCATTATACACTTAGTATGATGGCAAAATTAAATGGGAGCCGTCCGTAAAAGCAGGTCACAAATTTATGAATTGATGCGTTTACTTTGCTTTGCGCGATTGCTAAAACCTGCATCGCGATAGGCTGAGCGATTGGTTGGCGATTGGTTATACGGC
>Ga0126342_10007634_pt1:0-12500 | contig 19355 bp, 19 predicted proteins | sample Cyp1metagenome_FD_92528 | JGI IMG/M metagenome (GOLD analysis project Ga0126342, IMG submission 92528) | Coral microbial communities from Lord Howe Island, Old Settlement Bay, Australia - Cyphastrea 1 metagenome | ecosystem: Host-associated > Invertebrates > Cnidaria > Coral ... | reverse complement strand
ACAAAAACGGATGCCTTCCACCAAAGACTGATGATACTATCTTTTGATTAAAAATTAAACATCCACATTTTGTGATGGCTCTTTGATAGCACCAAAAACTTATAGGTACCAACTTACTGTATCCCCATGGGCCAAAGGTGGATTTTTTCCATTCCACCAAAAGTCGTTTGCCGTTTTTTTTTGCCAAAATGATGAAGTGTTACCAAAATTGGATGGACCTTAAATAACCATCATGACATTCATGAGTAACCAACATGAGGACATGTAGATTTGAAAAAGGCAACCCGCCAAAGACGTGTCAAATTTTTCAGAGTGGTTAAGTCACCCTGACATGACACATGGAGCCGTGCATTGTAGTTGTAGATACTGGTGAAAAAGACGAGTAGCAAACACCACCCAATACCATGGTCCTTCATTCTGATGATTCTGATGTGCAGAAAATTTCTCACCATTTCACAAGCTCGGTGATTTAGATCCGAAGCAAAGGATCTCCTCAGTGGTCTTGCTATTGCTTTTACATCAGATGGCTCAAAACTCAGAGCCTGACGACGACACCTGTCGTCATCAAAGTTACAATGGTCATCATATTTTTCCCCGTGATTTCATGGTAATTTTGAGGTAAAAATGGTGACTTTTTGCTCAATGAAGACACCAATGCCACGGCCAAGGCCCGAATCGTCTGCCGAGATAATGCAATGAAAAGGGATCGACCACTGGATCAGACGGGGTCCAGCTTTTTTAAAGCACCTAGAACAGGTATCATTGAGCTGTTAGTTAGATCGCCACAGATTTCATGGTTTTCATCCCGTGAAAATCTTGTATCAAGGCCACGCATATGATGGTCACATCTTCACTTTCATTTCCGATTTTCGCCAAGTATTTCCGAGTTGTAGCAACTAGCAACCCCGGAAAAGACAGAGTAGAATCCTACTAAACCAGTGGCAAATCACTTTCCTATCTCTCGGGCTTGGATAGTTTGTTTTTTCGTCTGATCAAGTTGCCTCGGCGCCAAAAACACAACTTGGGATGCCCTGGCCCTCGGTCCCGTCGGCCCCATCTTTTTGGCCCCTTGAATGGTCCAAGACCGCAGGGCTGTTAAAAAGGCACTCCGGAGAGGGGATGGGTCAGTGAGCGATTGAGGCGGAGCCTGAAGTAGATTCCCAAGATTCACCCCAAGATTCACAGATTTTCGCTGATTTCAGCTGATTTACACAGCGATATCTTCAATGCCGGGGGCACGGCTAAGGTGGGGTCATCCCAGTGGCTGGCTCTTCAACCAAGCAGAGGCGAAGCTACGGGCACTGGGAATCGACGGTTACGGAAATCTGTGAATCCTTGGGGGTTGTGTTTGAGTTTACATCAAGTTTTTCTTCGCGAGGAGTATGAGCCGTATGAGCCGCTTCAAATTTTCAGGCCAACTTCTTGCCAGGCTTTGCACTCTAAGCTTAAACAGATCTCCGATTGCCTGGGGGCAGCTTTACCCAGAACCATGGGTGATTCACCCAACATATCAACTGGGATGCACATCCAGTCGTAGTCTGGGGGTACCTGTTGTCCAATGTCTTGGTTGAGTGAATAGATTGATTTGAGGGAACATTTACTTACTGATGGTTTCCATGGGATTCTTGCCATTTTTGATGTAGGGGTTTCCGCTTAATCTTACCTTCATCATCCTTCACCCAATTCTGAGACAGAGGGCTTGAGTCAATCCATTAAGATGTTTCTGGAGGAAATTCTGAAAACATCCTAGCCTCGTCGAGATACTTGACTCTTCAATTGTGGTGGTTTCACACTTGTCATCTTTTATTTCCCTACCTCAACTGATGACATGGGCTCGCATTTTCTTTTGACGGGTGGCTTTGAGCCACCATTTGGGTGCCATCATTTGGAACCCTCGCAGCAAGCTGTTCCATCCAGGGCGTCTACTTCCACACCGCCAGTGGCAAACTCTTCGTGGAGGGCAGCACAGCCAGGGCCCGAAGCCAGAGTTCTTCATGGCTGTGAAATGGACAAAGAATGACAAATGGATATATGGAAGTATGGATGTATGTGTATATATATATATGTATATATATATGTATATATATAATATGGTGATGTATATGTATATGTGTATATATATATATATATAATATACCGATGCAAGGTGATCATTCCCCAACTTGAAGACTCTCAACTCAGGGCCCCGTGCAACTTGATGGAGGCGTGGCCTTTGAACCTCCGACATCTCCTTTTTGGACGGTGGGAAAGAGTCGTCATCTGAAATCATCACTTGAAACTGGGATATATATATATACATACCCTCTGGTTATTTAACATAGCCATGGAAAATGGCCCATTTATAGATGATTTTCCCATAAAAACCTCCATTTTTAAGGGATCCTCCATGGCTATGTTAAATAACCAGATGGTAATATATAATATGCTGATTGATTATAGTTACTGTATTTACAGATGGGAAAAAAGTCGGATTTTCAGAATCCAGATTCTTCAGAGGGGGGTAGGTATATACCATGCACCAACCAGTCATGGTTTTTGTTTATGATCCAGATTCTTTTTGGGGTGATTTGTTTGCTCAATAAAAAACAGCCCTGTCAGAATTGATCTTCGGTTCAGGCTCAATGTAAGAAAGGACAAACGAATTTGACTCGTTACGTGGATCGAGAAACAGTAGCCTTTGGTCATGAAACCTGGCAATATCCCATTCACATCCCACATCCATCACAATTTCAAGATTATTTTCCATCATTTTCCCATTCATATTCTCCTTAAATCACCATTTTTGGCTCAGTTCAGCTTTTTAACCTCCATTTCGTTTGGGATTACCAGTAACTTTGACCCTCTGGTCTTAACAGGTGGCCTTGGTTAAATCGGTCACTGCTGGCCATGTTGGTTTTTGCCCATACCTCAATCTCCCCTGCACATTTTTTGCTGCTGGTGTAGTCTTGTATGTATGTATATATATATACACATACATATATATATACATACATATGCATATACACATACATATATATATATACATACATATACATATCCATATACATATGCATATACATATGCATATACATATACATATACACATACATAGACATATACATATGCATATAATATACATATACATATACCAGCCCCAAAACTCTACCATGAAATCATTGCGACGCTTAAGCATCAGAGGTGGACACAAGAGTTTGGGCGCGCCTGCACGGCTCAAGGGCTGTCGCTGCCTCAATGAACCGGATTTTGGAGGATTTGGGTGGGAAAATCTACAGGCAACCCAGGTTCTTCACATGACTTAGGGGCAATTAGGGTTTTCAATGGTTTCAACTGTAAGTTTTCCCGCCAACCAATGCAGTGAGGACTTTCAGTGAAGATGATAGGAGATGACCCGCTGGTTTTTTTAGCATGAGCCATCCCGACCTCCACTGCTGGCAACACCCCGAGGTATTCGCTGGTTTTCGCACAAGGGGTTCGGTTTCATCGAACCAGATGACCAACAAGGCTGGGGCAAGGAGGTCAGAACACCGGCAGATGTGGATCAACTGATCCACAGTATTTCCTGATTATTCCTACTTTGCTTGGGGACTCTAGATTCTTGGACATGCCCGTTTTCTGTTTCTGCCAAGCGAATGGGAATTGTTTCCCATATGGAAAGATTTCAGCCGCACGTCCCCCGGAGGCTTATCCGGGGATGTCTATGCGCATCGCAGCGAGTTTGGACCTTTGTATTCTGAGGTGGTGAGTCTGATTCTTGGGGATCTATGGCATCTCCATGATGATATGCTGGTGACTTTCTATTTTTGCCCAGTGGGAAATTCACTATTTTGGGAATCTTTTGGGACAATTTTTCTATGTTGTTGGGCCATCTTAAGCAAATCCCAGTGATTGTTGCAGATATAGGCACATAAAAACTAAAGTTCTGAAATGGTCACATCATACATGCATACAACATCATATAACTGTGCCGGCTTCGGGGTATAGTTTTTTTTTTTAAATTTTATTATTATTTTTTTGCCCATTTCGGAGTGGTTTTTCCCGCTTGCCCAGAATTGAGAAGATTGCATGTTTGGGTACTCATGAAACAAGCAGTCACCCGGAGCGCCTATCCTTTGGTCATGATGACCGTGGCGGGCCGCTGGGAAATGGGCAATGCTGAGCACTAAGGCTTCAACAACCAGAAGGCTCCGGTACCCCGGTACCGTTCTGATCACGACTTGGTGGTTTGAACTTTTCATGGGAATCAACTCATGCTCCAGTACCAGCGAGAGCTGTGGTGGGGATCCACGTGTTGAGTGGCACTGAACTTCAGTAAAATTGCAAATTGTCATTTAGTTAATATACGTAGATGTTTTATATGGCTAGTTAGTTCACCTTCTCAGCATTTTTGGTGGTAGCTGGGGGGTGGGGTCTCACAATATTATGAATGTCCACAATTTTTGGGACCCCAATTCATGAGGAGATCCAATTCATTTCAAACAAGGTTTTGGTTTAGGGTATATTTATTTAAGGGATGTAAAATATATGTAAATACAGTTAAGGGGATGGTATAAGAGAATACCTTGGGGTATGAGCGGATATCCCTTTGGACGGATTTGTTTCACCTGTCATTTCGTATTGCAAGATTGCGAGATTATTTGACACTCTCTGGTAATCAAACATCAAACATGGCAAATTCGTATTCTATGATTATTTCATTCATATGATTATCCATCCACAGCACTATGGGCACTATTTGGTGTTCTATGATTATTTCATTCATATCCCCGTTACATCACCATTTATAGAGGGTAAAACCCAAGGCACATCGCCTGAGCACAGCTGCGTCACAATGAAGGTGAACCCCGAGGCGTCAATGGCTCAAGCGTGCGGCGCGGTGTGGTCAGCTCTCCCACAATTGGGTTGCTGCCGCCCGATGTCACAGGAATGGTGCGAATGGTGACGGGAATGATGCCCAAACATGGAATGTTACTATCGGAATTGATCTTAAACTTCTTAAACTTCTTAAACTTCTTAAACTTGATGAGACCATTTTCATCCGTTTTCACTCTTCATATTCTTCATGTTGGAAATCGACCCCCCGGGCCCCGGTTAGCTAAATTCCTAGAGTTTCCACCCAAACAATCTAGGGCACTAATCAGCTCAACTTCCCATCCAGCGGCGCCCACCGGATGGGTAGCCTTTGTGCCGGCGCAAGCGTCACAACGGAGCACTTTGTGGTCTCAATGGAGCCGGAGTCGCCCGAGAAACGATGGTGTGTGGTGGGAGGCGGGCTTTGTGCGTCTCAGTGACTTTTTGGCGTGATAAAAGTCATCTGTTTTGCAGGATCAGTCCTGTTTTTTGTCTGCTCCCCACTAGTGCCATGATCAAAACCTGGGGAAATTGCCCATATTGGAGGATGGTTATCATGTGTTATCATAGCGATTAATATACTGCTTGTGTTTGGATTCCTAATTCGTGGTGGGATGACTATAATCCATGCACATCCGCATCAAGTTGGTTATGTATATATATATAGTGTGTATATATATATACACATTATATATATATATATATGTATACTGTATACATATAATATCTGTACATATATATATACATACATATACATATACATATATATATACTTATACACACACATATATATATATATATACATACATATGTATATATATATACACATAATCTTATGTATATATATATATGTAGAGATGACCCAATGTCATTCCCATTTGTAGCTATATTTATTGCTCATATAAATCCAGCATAGATATCGGGCCTGGCAGGCGGCGACAAGGGTGGCATCTTGGTGCGGCAAGGCCAAGCGCTGAGCTCTGCGGAGGTGCCCGAAAATTCGGCGGCCATGGCTGATTTTTGATGAGAAAATATGGGAAAAAGATGGGAACAATATGGGAAAATGTGGGAAATATGAGAAAATATAGAAAATATGATTTTTGATGAGAAAATACATGGAGGTTTATAGCAACTTGATTGGAATGGGATTTGAATCATCGAACTAGAGATTTTTGGAGATTTTTCAGCCCCGTAGGGTATTACCAGAGGGTATTACAATATAACAATGGTGATGTAACCCAAATAAGTTGGAATATATGTAGCCCATATAGGACCTCAATAGTTGTGACCATATACCTACTCATTGAGTGGAACTGCAGTCCCGAGCATGGCACAGAATGGTTACTATGTTTTGATATGTACCAAAATGACATTCAATGATATTTAATGACATCGAGGGATATTTACCAACATCTAGATGAGGTACCAAATATAGAATAATATAGATATTGATGATACCTGCCAATATAGGTTCATACAGATACCAAAGAAAAGACTTGCAACTGTGGTTAATACGGCTACTATGGATCCAATACTAAATCATGGTTTCTGGGTATGTTTTTTTTTTTACCCTTTGAATCAGGGTACAGCAATTCACTGTTACTGTACGATCAAGGATCAAAGTCGCAGCGATTTTTTGACTTTGCTTTCATACTGTTGGGCGAAGCTCTCCGGGGGGCCGTAGCAATTGTGGCTGTGACCATGGGATTTGCAATGAATTTTTGAGTGGTTTAAACAGTTTGTGACGGTCAAATCCCTGAAATGACATAATAGGAAATAATAGGGAAATAGTCGGGAAATGATAAGGAAATAAGAAGAACATAATTCGGAAATAATTCTGAAATAAGAGGTAAATAATAGGCAAGTAATAGAAAGCTCATAAAGGGAATCATAGGCAAATACTAGGAAAATAATCGCGACATATTGGGGAAATAGTTAGAACCTATCAGGTAAATAATTACTAGGAAAATATTAGGGACATAATAGGGACATAAACCGTAAAAAATAATTATAAGGAAATAAAAAAAATGATAGGGTCATAATAAGAAAATAACACGGAAATAATAGGGAAATAATGAAGATATATTAAAGAAGTAAAAGGATCATACAGGACATATCAGGGAAAAATAGTGAAAGCATAGGGAAAAAATAGGGATATATCAAAGAAATAATAGGACACATTGGGAAATAATAGGGACATAGTAGGGAAACAGTTGGGACATAATAAGGGAATAATAGAGAAAATAATAGGGACATAATAGGGAAATAATTCGGTACTAATGGGTAAATAATAAGGCAATAATTGGGAAAATAAGTAGTTCGGAAAAAATAGGGACATAAACCGTAAATAATATCTCATCTATAAATAATCAAAGGAAGTTTAGTTCGAAAACTTCCGAGTTACGGACGAATGTCCAGGGGCAGTGTTGTCATCATGTTCATGTCTCATCATGTAAACCACATCATCATGTCAACCACCAATCATCATGTAGTTGGGAAGCGTAGCATTTCGGGAACGCGTGAAATCACGGGTGAAAACACTCTTGGGCGCGAAACCATGTGTTTTTTTTCGGGTTAAGTGGCTTCTGTGGTCGCCGAAGAAGGGTGTCTGTTTCCGCGGGTTGGGGCCTCGATCTGCAAAAGTTGTCGACAAAAAGTGCGCAGGACGGACTGTAGCGAGAGCTCGGTTTGCACTTCAAAATTGCAAAAAACTGACGGGGACGGAGCACTTTTGGAAGATGAGGTCGGAAAAATGTGCACCAGACTGTAGCGAGAGCTCGATTTCACATAAAAAACTTTAAAACTGACATGTTTGGAGAAGTCCTGTTATGGCTGCGCGACTGTTGGTCCATTTGGTGCCGCATTCCTGCTATGCGGGTTTGCAACTGGCTGTGACAAAACACATTGGCACAGCTGCGCAGCGACGCTGCGACACTCCTGGCAAGTGCGGTTGCAGCTGGAGGTTGCTAAACGCATTGTAACAGCTGCGCGAAAGGTAGCTCTTGACCATAGTGCTACTCTTGTGCTATGCGGGACTGCAGCTGGAGGTTGCTAAGCGCATTGTAACAGCTGCGCGAAGAGAAGAATTGGGTTGCAGAAGCTACAGAAGAGCTAGCTGGGAGGCAGCTCAGAGCACAAGTAGCCCAGACAAGTGGCTGCTCAGAGAAGTAGCTGAGAGAAGAGGTGCCCCAGCAAAAAGGTCAGTGAAGAAGTAGCTCAACTAAGATAAGTAGCTCGCCCATCCATCCATTCATCCGTCCATCCATCCCTTCATTCATTGGTTCATTGATGCATTGATTCATGGGTTCATGGGTTCACTGATTCATTGGTTCATTGATGCATTGATTTATGGGTTCATGGGTTCACTGATTCATTGGTTCATTGGTTCATTGATTCACTGAATCAGTTTTCATTGGTTCATCAGCTCATTCACTCATTGAGTCATTGCTTCATTGATTCATTGACTCACAAGTTCACTCGTGCATTGATTCATTGATTCATTTATCCACTGAATCGCTGATTCACGGAGTCCTTGATGCACTGAATCGTTTCATTCATTCATCGGTTGATTGCTCCATTGATTCACTGAGTCATTGCTGGTTTATTGGTTCATCGCCTCGCTGCATTCATTCATTCATTCATTCATTCATTCATTCATTCGTTCACTCACTCACTCACTCACTCACTCACTCACTCATTCATTCATTCATTCATTCGTGCGTTCGTTCGTTCGTTCATTGATTGATTGATTGATTGACTGATTGATTGATTGATTGGTTGGTTGATTGTTTGATTGATTGGTTCACTGATTCATTGGTTCATCGACTCGTTAAATCATGGATTCATTAACTCATTGTCTCACTAAATCATCGATTCATTGATTCCTTGATTCACTGAACAATCGACTCATTGATTCATTGGTTCATTCATTGATTCACTGGTTCGTTGGTTCATTGATTCACTGATTAATGGGTTCATTGATTCATTGGTTCGATGCTTCACTGCTTGCTTGATTCATTGAGTCATTGCTTGGTCGCTTATATATTTCCTCGGGCAACGGCTTGAGACAGAGTTTATCAGCTCTAAAAATAATAATACCTAATATTATATATATATAAACGATAATGATCTGCCATTCAGGATTGAGACATCTCTTAGTGCAGGAAGATCGATGGATGCAAAAAAAATGAAAAATAATTACACCTACAGTAGATATGTATATATAAACATTATCTATATATATATATATCCGATCTAGCTATACCTATCAATATAATTCTAGACCCCCTGGACCCCCTGATTCGCCCTCCGGCAAATCGACCGAAAATCGCAGGAGGAGCAAACCGGTCAACAGCAAGAGCTCCGCCGAGTGCGGGTTCTCAAACAGACGCTGCAGCGGGCAAAGCCCTATACCAACCGGTGGCGCCTAGCAGCACAACAGCGTGCAGTGAGGGCGGTCCAAGCACAGGTTCGCCACTTAGTGGAACGCAATGGGGTGCTGCGAGAACTCCGCAGGGTGCGGGCTCTCAAGAGGCTCAGAGGAGGGCAGCGCACCGGCACTTTGCGCAGCAAGTGCAGAACCAGGTCCGCCACCTTGTGGCATTCCTGGAAGGTAGCTGAGGCCGGGGACTGCGGTTGGGGCCCGGAATCAGAATGAGGAATCATTTTTTCGCAAAAGGCAACTTGCATCTTCCATGTAACGAGACATATCCAACTTGCGAAATGCAATCCCGGACTCCCCAAAAAATTCGACTGTACACCATGATATAGATCGAAAGGTAATGGCCATTCCACTTCGCTAAATTGCGACATCCCCAATTCCCATCCACTGGCCTCTGCACATGGCACATTCCCGCACGGTTCCCCGTCAAGTGGTCTCAGCACGAGGACGGCATTGATTCATTGCCTGAGGCGTTTTGATCATTTTCACTTGGAAATGTGCCCCGCGCCGCAACACCGTGCATTTTTTCAATACCTAAACTTCCAAAAGTGCTCCGAACCCGCTGTGCTTTTCACATTTTCACTTTTAATTTTGACTTCCAGATGTTCAAGTCATATCAGGCAAGGGCCTGCAGTGACAAAACTTCGCAAATAGTGGCTCAAAGTACCGAATCTATGTTGGTCTTTGCAGGTCGCATTGTAATGGCTGCGGCAGGGTTGCTTGGCGCCGCGGCTGCGTGCGTAATACTATTGTCTTTTGCAGCTGGACATCGTAAATCGTTGCATCAAGGCTGCCATAGTGATTTGTCAGCAGATTTTCTCGATTTTGGCGCGGGCGATTTTCCCTTCAAAATTTCTTTTGAAAAGTGCTTCAAAAATCTTTTTTTTGCTTTGGTGCCAAGATCCGGCTTTGGAGCTGCAATTTCTCACGCCGTTGTTAATTGTGCGTCGTTCTATTGTGTTTTGCAACTCAGTCTGTGCAGACCGCATTGTAATGGCTGCGTCAGGGTTGCTTGGCGCCGCGGCTGCGTGCGTAATATTATTGTCTTTTGCCGCTGGAAATCGTAAATCGTAATGGAGTGGCTGCATCAAGGCTGCGATAGGGATTTGTCAGCAGATTTCCGCAGTTTAACAGCTTGCTGTGGGCAAAATCTTCTCTGTGTAAAAGCTTGCTGTAAAAGCTTTCTGTGTGTAAAAGCTTTTCTGTGTAAAAGCTTCTCTGTATAAATGCTTCTCTATGTAAGGGCTTCTCTGTGTGAAAGTTTGTTGTGTGTAAAAGCATCTGTGTGCAAAAGCTTTTCTGTGTAAAAGCTTGTCTGTGTAAAAGTTTGCTGTGCGCAGAGGCTTTTGTGTGTAAAAGCTTCTCTGTGTGAAAGCTTGCTCTGTGTAAAAGCTTCTGTGTGCAAAAGCTTTTCTGTGTAAAAGCTTCTCTGTGTAAAAGTTTGCTGTGTGGAAAAGCTTCTGTGTGTAAAGGCTTCTGTGTGAAAGCTTGCTGTGTGTAAAAACTTCTATGTGTAAAAGCTTTTCTGTGTAGGAGCTTCTTTGTGTGAAGGCTTGCTGTTTGTAAAAACTGTGTAAAGGCTTGCTGTGTGTAAAAGCTTCTGTGTGTAAAGGCTTCTGTGTGTAAAAGCTTCTCTGTGTAAATGCTTCTCTGTGTAAGGGCTTTTCTGTGTACAAACTTGTCTGTGTAAGGGCTTATTTGTGTGAAAGCTTGCTGTGTGCAAAAGCTTTTCTGTGTAATGCTTCTCTGTGTAAAAGTTTGCTGTGTGTAAAGGCTTCTGTGTGTAAAAGCTTCTCTGTGTGAAAGCTTGCTCTGTGCAAAAGCCTCTGTGAGCAAAAGCTTTTCTGAGTAAAAGTTTGCTGTGTGGAAAAGCTTCTGTGTGTAAAAGCTTCTGTGTGAAAGCTTGCTGTGTGTAAAAGCTTCTGTGTAAAGCTCGCTGTGAGTAAAAGCTTCCCTGTCTCTGTGTAAAAGCTTCTGTGTGTACAAGCTTCTCTGTGCAAAAGCTTGTTGTGTGTAAAAGCTTCTCTGTGTCAAATCTTCTCTGTGGAAAGCGTAGGGGTTGCTTGCTTTGGCGCCGAGATACGTTTTTGGAGCATGTTTTCGGCCAGAGAAGAGCTGAGATGATTTGAGAGTGCGCTGAGAAGAGCTGAGATGAGGTGAGACAAGCTGACAAGACCTGAGATCAGCTGAGAAGAAGAGCTCAGAAGATGTGAGAAGAGATGAGAAGACATAAGATGAGCTTATACCAACATTTGCCAAGCATTTGTTCTTCATCCACTAGAGTCACTAGAGTCACTGTAGTTCTTTGCCTTCGCCCTTCGCATTCTTCTACATAGTTTGGGAAAACAATACATCTGCTCTTCAATTTTTGATAGCTTTGGACATCAACACTGTAGATCATATCTTGGTAACAAGATGGTTTCCATGTTCAGACTTGCAACATGCCCAAATGCCATGCACTCTTTAATACTTGAAGCTCGGATTCAGGAGGGGAACTGCTCATCCTGGAACACTTGGCGAGTACAAGCCAAAACTGAAGTTGAGAAATGACATAGAAACAAGACAACGTAAAGAAGAACAAACGCCGTAGAGTGCCAATCACGAAATGGAAGCGATGGATGTCCACCTGGAGCGCCAGGTGCGGAGCAGCCTGTTTTCCAGAATATTGGATCACATGATCATAACTCAACAAAACAGCTGTTGCATAATTTACCAGTAGTACCGCCCAAGGCGGTGGCGGAAGTTTCAGAAATAGGAAACCTATAGGAGAGATTTGGTGTTGGACCGAAATGGTATAATTGGGAAATAAGGGACATATGAGGGAAACACTAAGGAAAAATAGGGACATCGTAGGTAAAAATAAGGACATAGTACGGAAAGGAGCGCACGGCTGCATACGAGCAGTACGTTGCGGAGCTCAAAACTCCCCGCCTGCGTGGCACGGTTACCGCCATGGCAGAGCGGGCGGCGGACAAGGCCTTGGCATCAAAGGCCCCATTGCAGGACACCGCGCTCCAGCTCCATGCATTCCTGCAGTTCACAATTTCATGTTATCGACGGGTTTTCAGCATCGCATCCTCATAACAAACATATAACAACCCACAATGACAAAGATTGCATGCCGTTCCTGCCAGGATGAAACGATGCGCTGGGCCCTGCGCTTCTGCATCCTGGGCCACCGCTCCATGGATGTTCCAAAGAAACATTCCTT
>Ga0126342_10007633_pt1 | contig 19356 bp, 16 predicted proteins | sample Cyp1metagenome_FD_92528 | JGI IMG/M metagenome (GOLD analysis project Ga0126342, IMG submission 92528) | Coral microbial communities from Lord Howe Island, Old Settlement Bay, Australia - Cyphastrea 1 metagenome | ecosystem: Host-associated > Invertebrates > Cnidaria > Coral ... | reverse complement strand
CGCCGCTTTAGCGAGCCTACTTTTCGACCCCCCGGAGCCACAAATCATTGGAAAAACACAGTGAATCGCGACTTTCCTACCTTTTCGCGCATCTCCATCTTCTTTCTTCTTACTCTTTCTCTTTTACTCTTCTCTCTTCTGATCTTTCTCTTCTCTCTGCCTCTGCCCTGCTCTGCTTTTCATCTGTCCATATTGTCGGAAGTTTGACTTCTAAACTTCCTTCGACAAAGCCTGCACAAAGCGCTTCCCAGTACGACTTTGTACTACAAAGCTTGCACAAAGTACCTCCCAGTACTTCTTTGTACTACAAAGCTTGCCCAAAGTACTTCCCAGTGTTTCTTTGTATTATCAAGCTTGCACAATTCACTTCCCAGTAATACATTGTACTACAAAGTTCGCGCAAAGTACTTCCTTCCCAGTTCTACTTTGTACTACAAAGCTTGCACAAAGTACTTCCCAGTACTATTGTGTACTACAAAGCTTGCACAAAGCACTTCCCAGTATTACTTTGCACTGGAAAGCTTGCAGGCAGTACGTCCCAGTATGAATTTATAATACAAAGCTTGCACACAGCACTATCCAGTATTACGTTGTACTACAAAGCTGGCACAAAGTACGTCCCAGTACAGTACTACTTTCTACTACAAAGCTTGCAGAAAGCACGTCCCAGTACTACTTTGTACTACACAGCCACAAAGCGCTTCCCAGTACGACTTTGTACTACAAAGCTTGCACAAAGTACCTCCCAGTACTACTTTGTTCTACAAAGCTTGCACAAATCACGTCCCAGTATTACTTTGTATGCACCAAGTACGTCCCAGTAGTACTTCGTACTACAAAGTTTGCACGGAGTACTTCCCAGTATATACTATTTTGTGCTGCAAGACATGGAGAAAGCACTTCCCAGGACTACTTTGCACACACACACAGAAGCTTTTGTGCACAGAGAAGCTTTCTTGCATACAACTGCAAAAGAAGCTGCAGCTCCAAAACTGGATCTCGGCGCCAAAGCGAAAACAGGACGGTGTTGAAGCACTTTTTAAAAGGATGTTTTAAAGGAAAATCACCAGCGCCAAAATTGAGAGAATCTGCTGGCAAATCACATCGCAGCCTTGATGCAGCCACTCCAATACGATTGACGACGTCCAGCTGCAAAAGACACAAATAATTTCCTTCCCAACACGAATCCCATGCAACATTTATCCAGCCATTACAATGCGTCTTGCAGCACCGCGCACGCATCCGTGCAGCCATTACAATGCGCCTTGCATCCACGCGTCATCATCATCATCGACAACAACAACAAGAAGAAGAAGAAGAAGAACAACAACAACAACAACCACAACGACAACGACAACGACAACAACAACAACAACAGCAACAGCAACAACAACAACAACAACCACAAGAACAACGACAACAACAACAACATTATCATACCTTATCCTCCCGCCCCCCTCTGTTCTTGCGTTTTTTATTTGTAATATCTAATGCCGCATTTACAATATTTATCATATGCTTAGTGTAACATGTGAAATTTCATGTCTATGTGTTTACTATAATATATATATATATATATACATTCTTTAGTATTTAGTTTGCAATCTAGAATATAGAATATAGAATGCATAATGTATAATACTTAATGTAAACTAGAGACTATAGAATACATCATGTATAACATATTCTGTATAGTATATCATGACTATCATGTTTGTTTTTCCCCACCTGCCAGGTGGGGGCCTCTAGATTTTATCAGAGTTGCTTCTGCCTCCTTCCTTATTCCTGTAGTTGTAGTGTAGTGTACATAGTGTAGTGTAGCTGTAGTTGCAGTTGCAGTTGTGGTGTGGTGTATTTGGTGTAGCGTAGTGTATTTTCGAAGTTGGCAGCATCAAAAACGAAGCAATTCTGCAAGACTTCGTTCAAAAATGGAAAGTTGAATGCAGAGCTGACGGCCTCGTGCCAATAAGTTTTGCGATGTTTCCACTCCATCTGTGTAAAGTGCTGCGCCTGCCACACAAAAGTGATGCCAGGTCATACGAAGTGCTGCACCTGTCACGCAAAATCATCTTAACAAACCTGAATATTTGATGCTCCAAAATGCAACCACTCGCAGGACATCAGCGCCCTGACCTCCTAACATCTCTGATGAACATGTCTCTTGCACTGCGCCTGCGACGCGAAATTTATGTTTCCAGAACTTTTTCCAGTGCCCCCACACCTGCCATCGCTTTTGGACATGCTACAGAACCGCTATTTATACTACACATTGTATAAACTATATATATGTCATTATATGTAAACTGTATATTAAAAACATCTGTATCATATGTCAATGTTTCTCGTTTATATGCAATATTTGGCAATAGTAACCATCTAATCGAAGGAAGTTTTGAAGTTTGCACAAGATGCGAGCTGTATCGAGTACAGATTATATAGCGCAATGCGAATGAAAAGTAACAATCACACAATGTCTTTGAAGTTTGGGTTCAAAATCAAAAGGACCCTTTGGTTGGCAGAGTTCCTCCAGAAAATGTATTTTGCGCTTGGTCCACGCTCAAAATGCATTGTCCAGACATTCCCTCCATGAAAATCGAAAGTTGTGGGTCTGATGCAATAAACATTGTCAGCCATTTTGCCATAGACAAGTTCTTGGAGAAGATCTCGACTAAATGATCTCGACCCCCCGCACTGGAAGATGTTGAGCAGCCTACACGGGTATTCCCCCAAGTTTCCCACGGACTCGCCAAAGTTTTTCTTGTGCCACTTAGGAGATCTGAATCGATCATAGGAGACAAAAATATATATATATATATATAAACGTGCCTAAATGGGTCAAAACCGCAAACGGCTTGCTGTTGGGGAAAGGCACCTCAGCATTTTTTTTCCACTTTTTGTCAAAGGAGGAACTGGTTTGGGATCAGACACAGGGACACATCCATAAGTTCTGTTTTGCTTTTGCACCTCAGAGGTGCTTGGAGACCTTGAACTTCTACTGTCAAGCAAGAATCTTTCATTGAATTTCAGTCGCAATTATGTGCAATGTGCAAACGGTGTTTTGGCAGGTCCTGTCATTGAAGCTTTACAGTGATTTCGTGGATGAACGTGAACCCATGCAGTTTGCAGTGCCTCCGTGGGGGGTGACTGACTGCACGGGACAATAAACTGCAGGCAATATTCAAAGGCATCAATGTGAATTTTCCAGAGAGAAATTGCCGCATTCTGGTAGTTGCATGTAGTTGCTTGATGTGCACTCGTTTTCACAGCATGTCAGACTTCATCGGTATGTGTGTTTTTTTTCGCCCTGATGCGCAATGTCATTCAGTGGGCATGTCACTTTTGTGCTCCGTTGCTCTTTGCGAGGCCATTGTCAGTCCCATTTCACAAGGCCCAAGAGTTCTGCTTCAAAGGTCAGTGCTTTGGCATTGCTTTGAAGCTACAATACGTCTCGCAAGCGAGTGCAAACATTGTAAACAAGACAAACAAAACAAACGACTATATAATACTATATAGAATAGAAAACTTACAACATTTGTGAGATTTGAAATTAAACATCCAAACTTGCTGCTGTCGTCCAAAGCAGGAAGAAAACAGGGGGCCAATAAATCAGGCAGCTTCGCAAGCGATTGATTTCAAGACTTCCAAAGGCTTCCGAGTATCCGGAATGCGCATGAAGGAGCCTTGGCAATAAAAGCGCCTTCAATGGAACTCTTCATCACCTCATTTTCGCTCGATATCCAATGGAAGGTTTGGTGCCAGGCTTGCCAACTGCACCAGACGGATCAAACGCAAGTTGCTTTGTGTCCATTCGTGTTTGCTCTCACAAACTTGCATTTTCACATCGTAATCATAATATTCTCGCACATTCACATCGTAAATAGTTTCACGTTTCTTCCTCTAGCCTAGTCTCAGGTGACCCATCATGACTTCATGACATGAAGTTTGTAAAAGATCAGCAAACTTCGGCAGTGCTGTGCTGAGCCACATCTTGTTGTTTGCATTTTGTAACTCCAAGAAGTTTGAGAAATCTCCATCCGGAAATGCCAACGCTCTGACAATGCGATGCCTTGTAGCACGAATTGTACAGCCCGGCTGTAAATTGCCCAGCGTGTTGAAGGTATGAAGGGAACTGAGCTACTTGCAGCCTGCAATCACCAGCGATTGAATGTTATTGATCTAATTCTTCCTTTTGCGTACAACAGGTTTTCTCACGACTGGGCAAGATCTACACCGGAAGGGTCACGTGCTCCTTGCAATTGTTGTGTTTCTCTTTGCTTATGTCCCCGGGTGGAGGCCAGGGACAAAGCAACAGAAGTGAGAGCACTATCTTCCAAATGCATCGGTCGCTGTCACGCCGAGAGAATACGTGCTGAAGGTGTGCGTATGTTTGCACGCTTATGTGCGTGTATACTACATATATATATGATATATGTTAGATTATGTTAGTATATGATAGTATATATAATTAATTATATATATATATATATATGTATGTCAATGTATATATCAGTGTTCCACGATGTTCCACGCACGGCTACAGGCAACATATGTGCAGCCATTTTGCTGCGAATGGGCTGCTGTAATAGCCCATGGATTAAAATGCGGCCATGCGGTCGTTGACAATTTTTCGAGACAAGACACTATATTGAGAGATATTGAGTATATACTGCTCACATTTCTTTTCTTTGTATCCGAGCGGTTGGCCAACACTTCATGACATCAGCTTACAGAATCGTACAAGCAACCCCAGAGGTTAGAACCCGTATGGTTCCACTCTTAAGCCATCTTGAACCAGTCTCGGCATGGACAGGTTGACTGACGCAGTGCTGTCGAAAGAGCTACTAGGACTGCAGGTTTCTCAACACCGCAGTGCCTGAAGTCATACACTGCTTTGAGCACCATTGTCCACAGAGCTTTCTCCATTTCCCTACACTACAAGATCTACAAGATTGTACCATCTCCTGTCAGTGGAACGCAACCCTTTGCAATGAGTACAATTTTGCAATCACCGAACGTGGAAAAGATCAATAGCAATGCGGGTTTCGCTTGCAGTCAGTTCTTGACAGAAAAGATCATCCAGTCGCCCGTTCAGAACTGTCCGGAAGAAAGCTTCATATATGTATAATTATGTATATATGTATATGTATATGCCCAATACCCGGGCTTTCCCATTCCCAATCAAATGCTGTTGCAACTTTACATTCAATTGGAAGACCGACAAAGGTATTACGGAATATTAAAATCCCACCCCCCTTAAACTTTACATTCAATTGGGAAGATCAACAAAGGCATTCGGGAATATTAAAAGCCCACCCCCGTTGAACTTTACATTGAATTGGGAAGATCAACAAAGGTATTCGGAAATATTAAAAAAGCCCACCCCCGTTAAACATTACATTCAATTGGGAAGATCAACAAAGGTATTAAGGAATATCAAAATCCCACCCCTGTTAAACTTTACCTTCAATTGGGAAGATCAACAGAGGTATTAGGGAATAGTATATGATGATGTTGTGGCTGTTGTTGATGATGATTGAAGATGATGAAGATGATGATGATGATGATGACGACGACGATGATGATGATGATGGTGCCCGTCGTCGTTGCGGTTCGGGGCAGAGCCCAGGCATTATTTATGTATATAAATATGTATGTGTGTATGTATGTGTTTGTAAATATATGTATATGTAATTGTATATGTATGTGTATATGTGTATATATATGTGTGTGTATGGGCATATGTGCATATGGGTATATGTGCATATGTGCAAACGCATATATGTGTATGTGCTATGTGCTATGTGCATATGCAAGCACATGTACATGCACATGAAGGGAAATAATTATATATGCAATTATGTGTTTTGCACATGCATACATACATAAATTCACGCATGCATGTATAATAGACATATACATATTCTAAGGTGTTATAGTACTCAAGAAGCTGAGTTGATTGGTTTTTGGAAAGCGGAAGAAGTCCATAGCAATTTGGTCCTGATGTTGATTCAAGGGGAGAAACATCCTAGTGACAACAACTGGCTCACACAAGAAAGAGAAAACAGCAGTCCCAGAGCAACCGAGACGAGAAAACAAGTCCTGCGCTTGTTTCCTTGGCAACGATCGGGCTTGGTGGGCGAGATAGGGAAGCTTCATTGAAATCATTTGCATATTGAATGTAGTTCCTGTAGACAATTCTAGATGAGAAAATTCTGAGTTGCAGACACATGTCCGTTGACCGGAGCGGTAGCCACTTTTCTGCTTTGAGCAACAGTCAGTCAGTCGCTTGGAGCCATGATTCGCATGGAGACACGATGGGATACGAATTAGTTGATAGTGCTTTACATGAATATGCGCGTTACAAATCATTGTGAAGACAATTGAAAGGAAAAACCGACATTGCCAAATGGTGGCGTCGGCTCTTGAGCCATCTCTCCTTTGAGATACTCTTTCTCACTGAGTTCTTTCCCTTCACCTGCATGTTGTTAGAGACAAAAAAGAAATAGTTCTGAGAAGAGGTCGAAGAAGGTGCAACTGAGGAATCAGATATTTGAGGCAAGCGTGGGTCAAAGAAAGTGGCTCAGAGTGGAGCGATACTGGTAATTAAAGGGCCGGATAATCCCACAAGTCAATTTCATCCAATAATCAGAAAAAGTGGCTGAAGCAGCACGGAAAAAGCAGAAAGGACAATGGAGATGGTGGAGGATCAATAATTTTAACAGTTGTATGTGAAGGGTTGTGTGAAAGATTGCCTGTGACAAAGTTGTGTGTGTGTGAAAGAGTTGTCTGTGACAAAGATGTGTGTGAAAGATTGTATATGACAAAAAGTTGTACGTGACAAAAAGTTGTGCGAGTGTGAAAAGGTAGTTGTGAAAGATTGTTTGTGACAAAGTTGTGTGTGAAAGAGTTGTGTGTGACAAATTTGTCTGTGACAAAGTTGTGTGTGTGAAAGAGTTGTGTGTGACAAAGTTGTGTGTGACAAAGTTGTTTGTGACAAAGTTGTGTGTGAAAGAGCTGTGCGCGACAAAGTTGTGTGTGTGTGTGGCAAAATTGCGCGTGGCAAAGATGTGAGGGCGAAGTTGCATGTGGGAGAGACGTGTGTGAAAGATTATGCGTGACAAAGTTGTGTGTGTGTGTGACAAAGTCGTATTTGAGAGAGATGATTCACTTGCAGCGTGGATGTCACCAAGTGCCACGCCTGCCACGCAAAGTGAAGGTCGATGTCGCCAAGCGCCACGCCTGCCACGCAAACAGCTGCGGCGACCACGGCGCCAACTGGGACCCAAGCGCCCCACCAGAGCCAGCCCAGTGCCATAAGGGCCACGCTTGCCATGCAAAGTGACGGTCCATGTCGCCAAGCGCCATGCCTGCCATGCAAAGTGACCGTCCATGTTGCCACGTGCCACGCCTGCCACGCAAAGTGACGGTCGATGTCGCCAAGCGCCACGCCTGCCACGTCAACAGCTGCGCCGCCCACGGCGTCAACTGGGACCCAAGCGCGCCACCAGAGCCAGCCGAGTGCCATAAGTGCCACGCCTGCCACACAAGGTGATGGTCCATGTCGCCAAGTGCCATGCCTGCCACGCAAAGTGACGGTCGATGTCGCCAAGCGCCATGCCTGCCACGCAAAGCGGAAGCAGATGTCGCCAAGTGCCACGACAAGTTGTGTGTGAGTAAGTATTGTGGTGACAAGTTGTGTGTGGAGAAGTTGTATGGGAGCAAGTTGTGTGTGTGGACAAGTTGTGTGTAGAGAAGTTGTGTGTAGAGAAGTTGTGTGTGTGGACAAGTTGTGTGTGGACAAGTTGTGTGTGGAGAAGTTGTGTGTGAGCGAGTTGTGTGTGTGTGTGTGAGTAAGTGGTGACAAGTTGTGTGTGGACAAGTTGTGTGTGAGTAAGTTGTGTGGTGACAAGTTGTGTGTGGACAAGTTGTGTGTGAGCAAGTTGTGTGGTGACAAGTTGTGTGTGAGCAAGTTGCGTGGTGACAAGTTGTATGTGGACAAGTTGTCTGTGAGTGACTAAGTTGTGTGGTGACAAGTTGTCTGTGGATAAGTTGTGTGGTGACAAGCTGTGTGTGAGCAAGTTGTGTGTTGTGTGTGGACAAGTTACGTGGTGACAAGTTGCGTGTGAATATGTGGATGAGTTGTGTGTGGACAAGTTGTGTGGTGACGAGTTATGTGGTGACAAGTTGTGTGTGGACAAGTTGTGTGTGGACAAGTTGTGTGGTGACAAGTTGTGTGAAGACAAGTTGTGGGCCGCGGGCGGGAGGCGGGAGGCGGGCGCGCAGGGCGGATGTGCACAACCAAAAACAAGAACCCCACACAAAGATGTGGGAATTTTTTGGGGGGGTATGTTTTTTGGTTCCTGTTCCCTCGTCCTCTGGTCCCCTGGTCCCTTGGTCCCCTGGCCCTTTTTTCCCTGGTTCCTCTTGATCCCCTGGTCCTTTTCCCTCTTTGAATATGGGAAAGCAGCTTTGAATATGCCACAAACCAACCTTCGATAAAATCTAAAAACCGTCCTACATAAACATCCCTCAAGCGAACTGAAAGAAGAACCGAAAATTAAAGGACCGGATAACTGAAAGTAGCCAAAGACAGGTGAAAATGGGATGGGAAAGGCAGGAGGAGAAAAGAGATGGTGGAGGATCGGTGTGCGCAAGAAATGCGTGTCGAAGTGAGGTGTGTGAAAGAGTTCCGTGTAAAAGTGTTGTTGGTGAAAGAAGTGTGTGTAAAGGATGTAAAGGTGTGGTATGTAAAAGCGGTGTGTGTGTGTGTGAAGGAGTCGTATGCGTGAAAGTGCTGTGGGTGAAAGAGTGGTGTTGGACAAGGAGTGGGTGTAAAAGGCGTTGGAAAGTGTGTGTGTGTGTCAAAGAATTGTGTGAAAGAGTTGCGTGGGACAGAAGTGGTGTAAGACTAAGACATTAGTTTTGGGTGATCATGTTATGTAGCCACAACCGACGTGCCATGAGTAGAGGTGAATGGCAACCACCGGTCTTGGCAGCATGCGCAATGTGGCCGAGCAGCCCGCGCAGAGTGTCATGAGAGCGGAGGGTCTGCAGCAGGTTCTTGGCGGATGCAGAAGGTTGCCTCTTCCCACGGCACGTCAAGTGAAGGTCGATGTCGCCAAGCGCCACGCCTACCACACAGAATGGAGGCCGATGCTTCCAAATGCCACGCCTGCCACACAAACAGCCGCGCTTCCTCGGCGACAAACGGGAACCAAGCGTGCCACCCACTCATGATCGCCATATCGTCTGGGCCAGCGGCGGCTCAGCGGATCAGCGGATCAGCGCAGTACCATAAGCGCCACGCTTGTCACACAAAGTGAAGGCCGATGTCGCCAAGCGCCAGGCCTGCCACACAGAATGGAGGTCGATTCTTCCAAAAACAGCTGCAACCAAGCGCGCCACCAGAGCCAGCCCAGTGCCATAAGTGCCACGCCTGCCACACAAAGTGAAGGTCGATGTTGCCAAGCGCCACGCCTACCACAAAGAATGGAGGCCGATGCTTCCAAATGCCACGCCTGCCACACAAACAGCCGCCGCGTCCTCGGGGACAAACGGGAACCAAGCGCGCCACCAGAGCCAGCCCAGCACCATAAGCGCCACGCTTGCCAGGCCGATGTCGCCAAGTGCCACGCCTGCCGCACAGAATGGAGGCCGATGCTTCCAAATGCCACGCCTGCCACACAAACAGCCGCCGCGTCCTCGGGGACAAACGGGAACCAAGCGCGCCACCAGAGCCAACCCAGTACCATAAGCGCCACACCTGCCACACAAACTGAAGATCGACGTCGCCAAGCGCCAGGCCTGCCACACAAAGTGAGCCGCGGCGTCCACGGCGACAAACAGGAACCAAGCGCGCCACCAGAGCCAGCCCAGCGCCATCAGTGCCACGCTTGCCACACAAAGTGAAGCTTGACGTCACCAAGAACACGCCTGCCACGCAAAGTGAAAGTTTGTGTGCGGGAGAGTTGTGCGTGGGGGAGCTGTGTGTATGTGAGTTGTGGGTGAGTAAGCTGTGTGCGTGTGTGTGTGTATGAGTTGTGTGTGTGTGGGTAAGTTGTGAGTAAGTTGTGTGTGTGTGTATGACTTGTGTGTGAGTAAGCTGTGTGTGTGTGAGTAAGTTGTGTGTGAGTAAGTTGTGTGTGAGTAAGTTGTGTGGTTGTGTGCGAGTCGGCGGGAGGCAGGAGGCAAGAGGAGCGGACAGGAGCGCACAATCAAGAACAAGAACCCCACACAAAGATGTGGGGAAAAAACAAATCCAACTAAGCCCGAAAATGACACGTAACAACCTAAACAAAAAACCAAACTAAACAAGCTTCAAAACAAAATCAAACAAACACCAAACCAACCATAAATCGGCACTACTATATACTGTAACACAAATGCGAACATAAAAAAACACCAAAACAACCATAAATACACCTTCAGCAAAGCCTAAATAAATAAACCATAAAATTAAACCGTAAACCAGCACTAAGTAAGCCCATGCACTACATAACAAAAAAAAACGAAATATATTTCAAAATTACCACTAAACAAAATCGAATCTAAACCAACATTCAATAGACCCTAAAACAATCGAAAAGAAATACCAAACCAGCACTAAATTCACACTACAACAACTTAAATCCACGCCAAACAAACACCAAACCAACCCCAAATCAACACTAGACTATATGACACAAGCCGAAGGAAACCTTAAAAGAAACCCTAAAGAAAACCCAAGACAACCAAATCTAAACCGCAAAAATCCGCAAAACAATTTTAAAAACACACGCCCAAACTAACCGTACGGAAACCTTAAAATCAACCATAAATAATCCCCAAATACACCCTAAAACAACTTGAAATAAATCTTAAAACATAAGAATCTTAAAACTAAGTCTTAGCCTTAACAATGTGTTGCAAATAAAACGAAATATTGCAGATAATCCCCCGCGTAGTACAGATGCTGGCTCCAAGATGCTGCGGGCACGGTGCAAACGAGGGATTCAACGCGCAAAACGCTTTAAAATTGCACATTTAATTTTCAAACCCTGCAACTATTTGCAAATAAAAATTTCAGCTGCAAATAAAGCTCAAAGATTCAAGGCCAACACGCTTTCAATACCATGCAAATTGCATTTTGCAGTTCCAAAAGCCTGCAAATATTGTACAAATAAAGCTGCAAAAAATGATCAAAGTACAGGTTCTTAAGTTTTTTCCAGCGTGTACCCTTCAAACGACAGGTTGCTGAAAGATTAAATGACAAAATGACTAGCTGATGGGTGGTCTGAAGGCTCTTTGAGCTAGCTCTTCTCTGAGTTGCCTCTTCTCTATGCTGTCTCTCTCCTTAAGTACCTCTTCAGCCAAACCTTTCTTCTTATATATACCTTTTCCCTGAACTCTTTGGTCTGTATCTACCAACCTACCTCATCATCCATCCATCTGTCTCTACCTCTGGGAGATATCTCTCCAAACATTTATGTACAGTATATACATTGATTTCATCAAGGGGGGCACTGTTCCTGTAGGCATTCTTACCGTACAGGCGCTCAAACTGTTCGAAACTTCCGCCCCAGGATTGCCTTGGCTCATGTTTGCTCATGAAATTTGAGCAGCAAAATAGTCATTCTTCGAGAACACTTCCCTATCTCCAGGTTCGCACTTTGATGCTAAAGAAGTGAAACCTCAAGAGTGGCCAAAGGCTATTGTTGAGGCAAGAACTTGCATGACTTGCTCGTTCCTGTCTGTAAGGATTATTGCCACTCAAGAGATCAAAATTTTCAATGTACGGAGCTTGCACAGCTTGGTGCAATGAAAGGGCGAAGCACCCAGTGCAGTGCGAAATATAAGTGCACAGCGCTGTGCACTTGGGGTCTGAAGATGCCGGAGATGTTTTTGAAACCGTGGCCCAGTGGCATTGGTCCTTTCGCTGAGCATCGGCTTCGGCTACTGAAGCAGGCAATGGGCCCCGGGTCAGGTCAGTTCAACAGAGCCCACCGACAGAGTCCAGAGTCCATTGAAGTCCAACATACACAGTATATCCACAGTCACAGGTGGGGAGGCAGGAGTTCTGCAATTGCGTGGAAGTGTGTTTACTATTTATGTTTTTTTACTCTTTTGTTGTGTTCCGGCCCCTGGGCCAGCAGTTTTGAATAATAGTTTCGGGAGTCACATTGCAAAGTGGGAAGAGGCGCACACTGCAAAATTGTAGGCAGGCTTGTTTCCATATCAATAGTTTCGCAACGTCTTAAAGGCACTGTGAGCGGATGCCGAAGCAATAGTACGCAGACCCCTTGTCGGACGAAAGCGCGACAAAGGTGGGGAAACACGTGCCAGTGATGTGCCTTTGGGGCCCACAGAACTCTGGAAAGACTGGACCAAATCCAATGCCGCAAAAAAGCGTGCGAATCTTCCTTGCAAGGCGATACTGAGCCACCCTGCAAGGCGATACTTGAATGAAAGATTTCAGACATCCTGAAACCTTTGAAACGCCCGAAACGTTGCAATTTGATTTGTTTCGACTGCCCGTTGTGGCGTGCGGCACGTAAGTTTTGCACGGTGAAGCCCGTAGTTTGACCACTACCACTGCTTCCATTGTTCTTTCCAAAAACTCCGCGGTTGCCCACCGCTATCGAATAGTGACTAGTGGTCAAGGATGCTCAAGGATTTCAGGGTGACATGTGCTGTGATGAGTTCGTTTGCGTTTCTCGCTTACATTTTGGCTTAGCTGCTTACACACAGTATAGTCACGCAAGCTTTGGCAAACTGATGAAATTTGTAATTCTTTGCTTTTTGTGGTTTGTGTGACCTGAATTTTGCTTTCGTTCAGAAGCGGCAGCAAGTCCGTGGTTGTCTATGCTGGTATGCTTGTCACCTTCGTTTGGTAGAAATTCCTTCTTGCCTTGGTAAGCTGAGAACTTCCAGGATTATATTGTTTGATAAAAGTTGTGACATGCATTTTCTGGAAATCAAGGGCATGTTGACCACTTTCATGGTGTGACTGGTTCAATACATTTCAATACCGGCAGCTCAATCCTGGTGATGTCCAATATGGGGCTGCGCCTCAAAGTGGTGGATGAAGCGGAACAGAGACGGTTCTTGATGCCGGTCCCAAGAAGTTTGGTGCTAGTTGCCGACCTGGCGAAACATGTTCACAGGCGCAGCGAAAGCGAGTGACCAGTCTCCAAACAATGTTTTGAACTTTCTGGTGGCCAGTTTATTTTCCAGGATTCTAGGACCATCTAGGACCATCCCGAACCCCTACCTGAATCTAGTGGAATCTATGGATTGAAAGGATGGGCAAGATGGTCCTGAAGGTCAACGGGTTTGCACTCTTGCCTACACAACGCATTGTGGACGTTTTGCGTGATGGAGATGAAGTGACCGTTTCGCGTAACTGTGACAAGCCTGCGGCAACACTACAGCCAGACGCGAGAGATCTTGCCAGCACATCTCCTTCCAAAGCACCCAGGAGACAGATATTTCATGATATATCGGAGAACGGACCCTGTTGTGGATCATCGTACTAACAACTAGCAACAAGCTAATGGGTCAGGGGTGCATGGAGTACGATTTTCAATTTCTCAATTAGCCGACAAGCACCACCAAACTGCATCTAAACGGGTCTGAAGAGTCTGCAGTGCCATCGCTGAGTTCGACGCTGCAGCAGTTCACTGGAATGGTTTCAATGGCCCCGAACTGAACGTAACCGGCATCAAGAATCAGCATTGCAAATACTTGAGATTATGATAGGCTATATATGGCTATATTTGTTTTTTTGGTATTACTAAATCCTACATGCCCACTAAGGTCAAGCTTAACTTGGGCAGAGACCGTTGGTTGTTTCAGTTTGCTGGCAGGAGAAAGTCCCCGGCATCAAAGGGAGACATGGATTCAAGCACACCAGCTGTCACGATGACTTCTTTCCAAGCGGCCATGGAGGTCAGGGGTGACAAACAATACAGTGCTGCTTTGAGTTTATCCCAGAATTTTAAAAGAAATGGGTTGATTCATCCTGCTTATTCTGGTTCCATTGTTCAACATTGCTTTCGCCTGTTGTGTCTGCAAAAAACTGTCAGATACTTCAGTCATTTTTGTTTTGCAAGGCCAAAGAAGTGGTTGCAAGAGGAAAGCCTCCATCCACCACGCCGCTTTGGCCTGCACCAATTGCTTCCGATTTGGCAAGAGCCAAGCAGCGTGAGCAAAGCTACCAACTTCAGCAGCATGGCGACACACAGTCGCTCAGACACCCAGTTTTAGGCCACAAAACCTGTCCGATGGAACATTGACAAACAAACGTGTGGAAACGTCAGATTGGCAGATTGGCGGGCCATTTATGTCTTTAATTTGTCAATGTCAATGTTCGACACATTCGCATTGTGGGCGCAGGAAGTGCGCAATTTGATTTTCAAAAAAGCAGCCACTTGCAGCCACTTGCCAGTGACTGCAAGTGGCTGCAAGTGGCTGCAAGTGGCTGCTTGTGGCTGCTTGTGGCTGCGGGGCAAGTGGCTGCAAGTCGCTGCAAGTCGCTGCAAGTGGCTGCTTGTGGCTGCAGGGCAAGTGGCTGCTTCTGGCTGCGGGGCAAGTGACTGCAAGTGGCGGCAAGTGGCTGCTAGTGGCTGCGGGCCAAGTGGCTGCTTGTGGCTGAAAGTGGCTGCAAGTCGCTGCAAGTCGCTGCTTGTGGCTGCGGGGCAAGTGGCTTTTTTTCAAGACTTGAAGTGCCAAGGAATGATGGCATATTGCGAGACAATTCGTAGCGAATTCCGTAGACCAATGACAGATATTATAGCAACCCCCCAAAAGATTGAAACGTAGCATTCGACTAAACGAGTGGCAATTTTCCTTTCTATTTGGTTGAAAGATATTATCTATAATGCCCCCCCGGTGTGATAGACAGTCCCGGCCTATGCGACACAGACCTTGCAAAACCAACTTTAAACAAGAACAAGAAGAAGAACAACAACAACAACGACAACAACAACGACAACGACAACAACAACAACAAGAAGAAGAAGAAGACAAAGAATAAGAACGATTGGAACGAGGAGAACAAGGAGAACAAGATGGAGAACAAGAACAAGAACCACAACAAGAACAAGAACAAGAAACAGAACAAGATCAAGAACAAGAAGAAGAACACAACCACAAAAACAAAACTAAGAACAAAAACCACAACACCAACAACAAAAAGTCCTTAACTTTCGATCATCCTTGATGCTACACCGTAAGATCTTGCAATCATCTGGGATGCTACCGTGTAAGATTTTGTCCTTAACTTGCAAATCTTTGTAGCTACGAAATAAGATTTTGTCCTTAACCTCCAAACATGTTGGATGCTACGCTACGCTCTAAGATTCTGTCTGTCTTGTCCCTAACCCTCAAACATGTTGGATGATACGCTGTAAGTCCTTGTCCTTGAGGAACAAGCACCAGAACAAGAGCAAAAACCACAAGAACAAGACCAAGAGCAATAACCACAACAGCAACGGTAACAACAACAACAACAACAAGAAGAACAAGAACAAGAACAACAACAACGACAACAACAGCACCAGCAGAATTACAAGAACAACAACAACTAGAATAACAAGAACAAGAACGCGACAATAAAAACAGGAGCAGGAACAGCAATAACAACATTAATAACAAGAGCAAGAACGAAAAGGAGAACAAGAGAAATAATAGCAAGTTCTTGGAAGATCTGGATGCTGCCCAAGAAGATCTTGTCCTGAACTCTCAAGCATCTTGTATGATTGTGGTTGCTATGGGGTAAGACTTTATTCTCAACATTCAATCATCTTGGACGCTACGATCGAAGAGCTTGTCTTTAACTTTGAACATCTTGGATGATATGCCCTAAGACCTTGTCCTTGAATTACAAACAACTTGAATCTTGGATGCCACGCTGTAAGACCTTGCCCTTAATCTTCAAACACCTTTGATGCTACGGTGCCAGGTCGTGCCCTTAAGTTCCAAACATGCTTGATGTTATCCAGCATCTTGGATGTTACGGTGTAAGATTCTGTCCTTAACTTTCAAACATGTTTGATGCTATGCTGACAGGCCTTCTCCTTAACTTTCAACCATCTTGGATGACACGCTGTAAGACCTGTCCTTAACTTTCAATCATCTTGGGTGCTACGCTGTCAGGTCTTGTCCCCAACCTTCAGACATGTTGGATGATACGCTGCAAGTTCTCGTCCTTGCCGGACAAAAACAAGAACCACAACAGCAAAAACAAGATTAAGATTCTGGTTAAGATGGTTATTTTTCCTTGAACCAATCTATTGATGGTCGACTTCAAAACCCGCAGGGCCTGGTTTATAAATTTTGATATAGGTATGGCGATGGAATTCGAACCTCCACCAGTTAAAATATACCCTGTACATCAATGATGAAATGCTCAATAACCAAAAATATAAGTCTATAACACACTCAAAGATGTTATGACCCGCGAAACGGCGATTTACAAACCACTCTTGTTAATCACCTACAAATGTAAACCATCATTAAACAACCCACAAAAAAATCTAAACAGGTAGTCGTAAGTTGGCTGGCTGCAAGTGAGCGCTGGCCCTCAAATACAAACAATCTAGCCCTTTGTTTTTTTCTCCGAAACAGCCTTTATACCTATGTTTCAATCGGTGCGGGTAGCTGCTGGTGCATGGCTGCTAGCAATCTACTACAGACAATCTTGAAAAAAAAATGTAAAATCTACAAAATCACCTTTTTTTTCAAAATGGCACGTGGCGGCAAGTGGCTACGAGTCGCTGCAGATGGCGGCAAATGGCACGAGTCGCTACGAGTCGCTTGCAGCCACTTGCAGCCACTTGCAGCCACCTGCCCAAGCAGCCACTTGCAGCCACCTGCCCAAGCAGCCACTTGCAGCCACTTGCAGCCACTTGCAGCCACTTGCAGCCAGTTGCCCAAGCAGCCGCAAGTGGCTGCAAGTGGCTGCAAGTGGCTGCATGAGCAAGCGGCAGCAAGTGGCTGCAAGTGGCTGCAAGTCGCTGCAAGTGACTGCGTTTTCGAAAAGCAAAATGATGCACGTTTGCTCCCTCTCTGTATATTCGGATTTCCTCCTGCGGATGACTTGGAGTCAATGATTGTTAATGATTATTATTATATAAGTCACATAGTCATATTTATCACGTCTTTCGAGCGCAGGTGAACTGGAGGTTCCAAAAGGACAGCAGCCAGAAGACTTCGTCAATCGCAAGTTGAAGACCCTCCGCAAGGCAATCCGAAAGCAGGTCGGAACCCAGACTGTCCAAAAGCCGCCAAGATGGCCAGACGGGAATACCGGGCATGGCATGGTATGGCCTGGTATGGCAACAGGTTTCATGGTTTCTCAATTTTTGTTGAAATCGTACATAGATGTAAATGGGATGTGCATTTTCTGGACATTATTCATTATCTCTTCTCTCGAGCAAGGTGGAGTACTATTTCAGTGATCTGAACTGGTCGAAGGATGAGTACCTCCGTTCTCTCGCAGATTCTGACGGCTTTGTGGCCATCCCAAATATCATGGACTTCAAACTCCTAAAGCAGATCTGCTGCGATTTTGAAACTATCCGAGACAGTTTGCAGACTTCTGAAGATCTTCAGCTCTCAGCCTGCGGCAACCGCTTGCGCAAGGCAGGCGCAAGCCTGCGCTGACCCTTTCAAATAGTGGAATGCGCAGATTAGCGAAATGCGCAAATCATTGAAACAAGGGCAACTTGAAACATACTGGGTGGCCAAGTGTGAAGACCGTTGTGGAGCACAGGCTGTGGGTTGCATTGAAGCCTTTCTTTCTGCATTGCGTGGGTAAGCTTCTTGGACTCAGAGGAGTTCTCATTGCTTTGCACCGTCTTGAAAGCAGCAGCAGGAGAGACAGAAACAACATCCGCCGAGTTGCATTTCGTGAGTTGACTGGTGCAGTAGGGGCTCAAAAGGATAATTTTGAGGGAACAGCTAGTCTCCAGGGCGCATAAGACATCATACGACATCGATCGACATCGATCGACATCGTACAACGTACTCTGTGATTGCTTGTTTTGTTGCCTTGTTGCCAGTTTGTCAACCGTTCGGATGAAGTTGAACCATGTGTAGGTATTGATTGTGAAATATTCCGTTTGAAGACTTTCATACCTGACGGGAATCAAGTGTCACTGACACTTCCAGCAAAGCGTCTTGAAGCATTCTGTATCGTGTAGTCCAAAAATATATACGAGATGATTGTACTTGCGTTTGATCACCAAGAGAGAGATTTGTATCTCCCACCAGTGATCACAAATGCCAATGTCGCGAAGGATTTATAAGGTAGTTTACTCCCAGGTCTGCTATGGTCAACCGACATCTTGAACCACAGTGAACCCATACTTGTACTGTAGAATATTGTGTTATATTATGTTATATTGTGTTCTATTGTGTTGCAGTTTGCAGAATTGTAGTATTGAATTTTATCGATATGTGATATCTTGTTCACTGATGTTCACTGTCCCTCTCCAGTGAACGTTCTCTCACAGGTTGAGATGGATTGCTAGCTGGCAGATCCTTTTGGCTCTACACGTTCACTCATGTTCGCTCGCCACGCTAATGCTACTTTCCCTTTCAAGACTCCACAAGAATAACATGTCCAATGCAGTGTTCACACAATTTGACAGATGTAGAGACACAAGTCTGCCGTCAATTTGAATTCACAAGCAGTGATGTGACTCGACTTCTTTCAAAGATAGATGGATGGATAGGTGATACACAGTAGATGAATAGATTTTTTGAAGTAGAGAACGACTTGGCAGCAATGACCGAACACAGATATTGAGTAACCTACCCTTTTGCATCCTTGTGCCATGACCTCTTTGGAAGCAGACAAATATCATGAATAAAGGGTGCCATTGCTCTCCGCAACAGCCCTTTCCTGTATGAGACTCTACCAGGGAGGCCAATGTCCTTCCCGCAGGTTCAGGCCCGGCAAGTTGTTGACCAAAAACCCCGCAGGAAACAGACATTCGCTTTCTTGACAGCTTAGTTGCAGGCTTGATACGGTTACATTGCAAGACAAGTGTTTGGCAACCTCTTTCAACCCAGACTTTCCACTTCTCTGAAGTGGATTGCACCTCACAAGTTCAACAGAGGAAAGAACGATCGAATGAAGTTTAGAAGTCAACCTTCCGACAATATGGACAGATGAAAAGCAGAGCTGGGCAGAGGCAGAGAGAAGAGAAGAGTAGAAGAGAGCAGATCAGAGAAGCGAAAGGGTCAGAAGAAAGAAGATGCAGATGCGCGAAAAGGTAGGAAAGTCGCGAAACACTGTGTTTTTCCAATGATTTGTGGCTCCGGAGGGTCGAAAAGTAGGCTCGCTAAAGCGGCGGGTGCAGAGCCATCTGG
>Ga0126342_10007632_pt1 | contig 19356 bp, 7 predicted proteins | sample Cyp1metagenome_FD_92528 | JGI IMG/M metagenome (GOLD analysis project Ga0126342, IMG submission 92528) | Coral microbial communities from Lord Howe Island, Old Settlement Bay, Australia - Cyphastrea 1 metagenome | ecosystem: Host-associated > Invertebrates > Cnidaria > Coral ... | reverse complement strand
GAGTGTGGAGTGTAGAGTGTGGAGTGTAGAGTGTGGAGTGTAAAGTATAGAGTGTAAAGTGTGGAGTGTAAAGGGTGGAGTGCATTGTTGCGCCAGCCACACAAAAGAACTTTGACACGTTATCAAGCAGGTTGGACTGTCACAAAGTGCCACGCTTGCCACGCAAAACGACATGACAACCTGCTTGAAAACCTTCGAGAAGGAGATGTTTTGCAGCTTCCCCCAAAGACAAGGCGAGGCCACAGGAAAGCCAGAGACTCGAGACGAGACACGTGGGCGCAGAAAAACGAGCATTCCGTGCGAGACGTCCTCCAATTTTGAGACTTTCGACACGTTATCAAACAGGTTGGACTGTCACAAAGTGCCACGCCTGCCACGCAAAACGACACGACAACCTGCTTGAAAACATTCGAAAAGGAGATGTTTTGCAGCTTCCCCCAAAGACAAGGCGAGGCCACAGGAAAACCAGAGACTCGAGACGAGACACGTGGGCGCAGCAAAACGAGCATTCCGTGCAAGACTTCCGCTAATTTTGACACTTTGTAGCTTCAAAATCAACGTTTTCCTACGAGTTTTCTCAGGAACCTGAAATTTTATGAAATTTTGCTATCTCAAAATCGATGCTTCGTGCGAGGCTTCCGTCAATTTTCATCACATCTCACAAAATGCCACGCCTGCCACGGAATCTGCACCCTGTCGCCGCTTGACGCAGCCCTGCCAATGCGATTTGCGCACACGACACGTCTAAAGTGCTGCGCCTGCCACGCAAAATGCCGATGGAAACGTCCAAAGTGCTGCGCCTGCCACGAAAACTGCAACGCATCTTCTGAAAACGTCGCGAAAGTATTGCGCCTGCCACAGAAAAACGATTTTCGACACGTTACAAAACACGTCTGAATGTCACGAAGTGCCACGCCTGCCACGCGAAACGAAGGAACACGACGTTTGAAACTTCCAAAAACGACCCCTTCTGGAGAACTTACCATAGGCACGGCAATATGGCCCTCACGCGGACGTTTGCGAACGGTTGCGGACGGTTGCGAACGGTTGCGAACGGTTGCGGACGTAAACGCAACGTTGAGCGAACACACCCTCAGCCCCCAGACCCCCAGAGTGAAACGGGAACCCTTGCTACGCATTCGGGAAAAATAGGATTGGTGTGGCACTTCCGGTTTTTTGGTTGGGCACAATCGGAGTCTTAATTGCGGAAATTAAGAATCAATAGGAGAACAGGATGGTGAAACGATGAGGGTTCAACCCCCTATTAATAAAAATACCTTGCCACCTGGAGGTTTTTTATTAGGGTCCCATCTGACAAGTTTTACTTTTTGTTTAAATATTATCAGGGTTTTTCATTGGAATATTAGGGGAACCCTAATACATCCTAATACTGTCCTCTGATAATAAAAATTGATCACCATGTTTACCATTTGGGGTGGAGGGGGTGGGGAAGTGTTTTAGTAATAGGGAGAGAGGATTATATGGGACTTTAAACCACTTTATATAGGCGTTTTTTGAAAACGAAATAAATGAATTTCCACATATTAAACATGCTGACTGCAAGCAACCCACCAAGCCAGACCAAAAGACATCCAAAAACTAGGGCAGTCCTTGGGATTTTTTGGGCCCGTTCATTCGTTTTTGTTTTTTGTGACCCTATGCCCTATGCATGTTGCTATAACTCATTCTATTCTATAAATTGCAGCACTCTTTAGTCTTGAAACTGTCATTTGGCTAGGAAACTCTTAGTAGCTCCCCTTGGCTCCCTGGGAATATGGACACACCCCTAACTCCTCACCGCTCCACCACTGAATAGTGGGGCATGTTGAAGCAGGGCGCGGTGGCAGGCTGTCATGCCCTTCTTATCTGCAAACTGCCCCAAGCCGCATAGGTCGCAGGCTGTGGCTCCCGCCGTTGCTGACACCGAGCCCGCTTCGCACGCTTTGCACTCCGTGGTCCCCAAGGTGTTTTGAAACGAGCCCTGAGAACCTGGGGGCCAGTGCTGAAGGAAAGTTCTTGGATGACCCTTTGTTACGATTGGAATTGGAAAGGGTGCTTGCCTGTGCATTTTCCAAGACATATCTGAGTCTGGAAAAAAACAAAGTTACTTTCTTATTAATAAGCAGCCCCAATTAATCCCACATTATCCCAGTATCCCACATTCCAAAAATGTTTGGCACTACCACTTTGGGTTGGTCCCTTCCTATTAATAAACATGTGCGACCCCCTATTAAACAACACGTTTCCTCACGTTTCCGATAGTCCCAGGGTCTCAGCGACGCGGAGACACCAGGATATTACCTGGATCCCAAAAACCTGTGTTGTCACAGGCATCTAAGACTACGCACAGTAGTCAGTCGTGGGGCACTACTCTGCAAAACTGCGTCAACTGTGGTCAAAAGGTCTTGCTTCATACAAAGTGGGATACACATCGTCCAAAACTGTAAAATGCTGCTAGCAGGTCTCAAGTGTAAAGGTTGTATTGGTTTCGACTGAGAAGCCAGTGCTCCTTGAACCCACTTGGAGAAACTTTTTGTGCGAGCAACGAAATCAGTGGATTTTGTGTTTCCGGCTGCATTTTCCCATGTCTTACGGCTCTTGTTGTACTTCACGCCTTTGGCGTTTGTTTGGTACTCATACAAAGCATTCAGTTGGAACCAGGAGACCGCCTGGACCGGCGCATCCTGATCACATACCGTTTGAAGCCATTCTGCTATCTTTGATGCTTCTTCGCATTGGTAACTTTCCGCAAAGCTTTCATCGATGAGAGAAGAAAAATCAACTGCTCGTACTTCTTGTGCATCAATCCTGCTTGGGTGCTGCTTGTCTTGCGCGCCACCAGTTGGCACTTGACTCTGTACCGCCACTTGAGCCACGGCTATCATGGTGTCATGAACCTGGTTCCTCATGATATGAATTGCTTCAAGATCGCGATGCAGTTGAGTCCAGTCTTGGTATATCTGGCCATGGCGGCAAAAGGCTGTCTGTGCTAACTTGTCAGCTGCTTCGTTACCTGCAAACAACCATGCTTCGGCCTCATCTTGTGCTGTGTGCGGGTCCTGGTGACTACTAATTTTAACTATTTGCAACGATTCTCCCAGCTGACAAACCAGTTGCTGCGCGATTTTCCACAGGTCTGCATTGGTGGAGTTGGGCTTGATTTTGACTTTGTGAGTTTTGAACTTGCCCAATCTTTTAACAACCGTGTGATTGTCGCACCAGATTCTGATTTGACATTTCTGAAGGATTGCAAATTTCATGGCACTGATTGCTGCCCACAACTCTCCTCGCAAGGCAGTCTGGACCCACCCTGGCACGAGTCCGTTTGACAGTGGCCAAAACCTTTGAGAGTCTACATCCCCTATCACTACCCCCCAAGACGCAAGTTTACCTAGTGGGCTGGTTGGTGCAAGGCATCCTCCATCTGTGAAAACTTCAAGAAAGGCAGGGATTATTGGGGGGTATACAAAGTCTTGGTGTTCATCCACTATCTGTAAGCAGGAGTTTTGAAACTTGGGCACACTGGGCGGCTCAGGCATCCATCCATGGGCCGTTACACTCGCCGGCAGAGTCAAAAGTCCCTCAACCTGTTCCGGGGCCAATTTTCTGACTGCCGCAAAATGCGGGCACAACCACTGTCTGTGTACCTGTGAGTCAGGTTGGTGGCAAAACTTGCACAGGTCTGTACCTTCCACTCCTTTGTTTTTCTCATGATGTTTCAAGCGATCTGCCGTGAAGAAAGTTCCATTCAAGCATGTTCGCAAAAGGGCTTGCTGCTGCGGGTCTTTTTGCTTCAACGTGCAGTTGTTGTTAACAATGGCGACATCCACTGCATACCCTGCATTGTTTTTCTTTCTGCTGCTTGTCCCTGGACACGTTGCTGCCAGGCTTGTGCTAACCTAGCATTGAGTTCTTGGATGGGGCAATTAACCAAATCAATGACTCTCATCATGTGATCCCAGAAAATGCACCCATGCGACCAAGACCATGATATCTGCTGCAGTCTTGCCAACAAAACGGAGACAGGCCCTGGTCTCGGCACCACTGTTTTGCGGGGCAAATGGAGTTCCGCCAAGCAAAAGGCTGCAACATCCTCATGAGGGAACATGGCTCGGAACATGACCACTGTTACATACAAGGCATGAAATTGCGGATCTGCATGCACTGTTTCAACTAGGCTCAGGTGTACTGGTGGGGAAACTCCCGGGCTATGTTCTCCTAACCCTTGAACCGCTCCCGTACGCAAACGTTGGAAATGGTCTTCCCCTAAATGAACAGAGGCAACCCCATGCAGGCATGATGCCCATGCTTTGGTTCGCAGGGCTTGGACTTTCTGTCTGTAGGGTGCCAAGGACCTAGCTAAACGTCCCCAAACCTTTTTGATTTTTTCACACCTCTCAGTGATCGAACTGTTGGTGACAACTTGGCTATATTGAACATGCCCTCCCAAGTCTCTTGCCGCAAGTTTCACCTGGAGGTGTTGGTCGCGGAGCTGTTTGCGTTGGGTGACACTAACTGACCATGTGTAGCTCTTGGAATCATCTATGACCATGTCCATTGCATGACACAGGGCATGGAGCCCATCAAGTGCTTGGAGGACTGCATCAGCGTTGGGACCCGTAAGTTCCCAATTGTCAACAAACGTCCAAAGCATGGCTGCTGGGTATCTACGTAGCATATATTGATGGACTACTATGTTGGCTGCTAACATGCTTGTCACCGATAAGCTACAACCCTCTGCAAAACCGCTGGTTGACTTCAGTGGTGGTCCCACACATTGATGTATGGTGAACCTCCTTTCCAGAGAAACTAGGGCTTTTGACCAGGCAATCAAGATCTGCGGGGCAACGTTGAGGATCCGCATGAACTCAAGGATAGGAACTCGTGGGAGCATGTTGAAAGCTTTCTCAAGGTCAACTACTCCACCGGTCAGGTCCATTTGTGCATATTGGGCTACCTCGATTTGTGCCATGATGTGATACCAGATATCAGCTGCTTGACGGCCTGGGACACTGCCTGCACATGTCGGCGGTGCGTACGGCTGCAAGTGATTCAGGATTTGTCTGGCTCTTATTGAACTCCATGTCCTAAAGGCAACTGGGAGTATAGTTATTGGTCGGAAGTGCTTTGTTTGGGATGCTGACGGAATTTTGGCCAATGCCGCTACGATCCCCAAAACAAGTTGGCGGGGCCATTGGTTACCTGCTTCAATGCCTGCAAACAGTTCAAGCAAGGCTTCGGTTGCCTGATCCGGCAGGTTCAACAAGTCTTGCCTGCTTACCCCATCGGGGCCAGTAGCTGCTTTTTTCCGTTTGGATTTCAAAGCTTTGGTCCACTCTTCCTTTGTGATGGGGCAATATTGCATAGGTGGGGGTCTAGGCAACGCCAGGTCGGCAAATTGGATTATGGGGTCCCACCTATCAGGGTCGACATCATAATGTCTGTCCCACCGGGCCCTCCACTCTTCGCCAAACTTGGCAAACATCTCAGGCAATTTCCCAATGTATCTTTCCTGCTCAAGTGTCATGCCTGGTGCAAGATCGTCTAGAGATTCCAGCCATATTTTGCTTTCTTCTGCTGCAATAATACCAAAAGAATTAGTTTCGGACCGCACTGGTTGGGCTAGGTCCCATTGGATATCCTTATGCATTATTACTGCTGATTCTTCAAAGTCAAGTTCCGTGATGGCTGCTTGTTTTTGATCTACCAACATTTGCACTGGCAATGGTTTTTCATCACGAAGGTCTTGGAAAATGACAACTGGGTCGTCTTGGCGGCGTTTCTTGGCTTCTGTGCTCCGCTGTGCATTCAGCTGTTTTTCAAAAGCCGTTAACAGGCGATGGAAAACTTGGCACACCTCAGTGGCTGGCGTGTGATTAGGTGGTTCACATGGTGGGGGTTGAGTCATGTTCCCGTGCTCAACCATCCATTCTGCAAAACAGGGGGCAAACCCTGTGGCGGACATGATGCTATTCCACAACTGTTCACGGTGATTTTTTGCACTGGGGGTGCCTTTGAAATCTTGAACAAGTCGAGCATAGTTAACCAACCTCCTATATTGTCTTACCCACCTGCAATGCTGCTGGTTGAGCCCATGGAAACTTGGTTGAAATTCCCCCTCCCTTGATTTTTTGATGGGAGCTGAATGCTCTTGAACCCAAACCACTTCAAGCTGTTGTCCCCTCCCCCTCATGGAGTTGGGGAGGGCTCCTTTCCCTTTGGTTTTTCTGGCTTGATCTACTGCTGATTCCACTCTTTGCATGAGTGCCGCATAGTACAAAGTGGGGTCTTGATCTCCGGGTGGTGATTCAAACCTGGCTTCAACTTCTGTTTTGTCTACCGCATTCCAATCGATCGGAGCTGGGTGTTTCCACAATGGCAACAGTGGAGGACTACCGAGTGGATGAAACCTGGCTATCAAAATCGAATGGTCTGCGAACCAATCATGTTGAACCTCAACATCTTTGAGATACATGGCAAGTTGTGGGCTGACATAGAGATGGTCTTTTGTAGTTTTTTGCTTGCATGTGACTTGGATCGGTTTTCCCAACTTTTGGCAAGCCCAACTTTGAACATTTACCCATCCCGCATCAGCCCACTGAGTCATGTTATCTAGGGCTCCATCAGGTTGATTGAAGTCCCCCCCGATAAACTGCAGACCCTGGCTTTGCCTAAGTAGGCGTTTGATGACATGGTCGCAAATTGCATCTGTTTTTTGCCGGGTGGCAATGGTTTCCGGGTGAACCGCATGGCCGTAAACCACCCCTCCCTGGATCCAGCGCTCCCCAATTTGAAAGCAAGACACATGAAAACGGCTGTTTAGCCATTCCTCTTCTGGCCACGTTGCTGTCATCGCCCTGGCGGGCGCGGTGGTGAGGAATCCGACTCCTCGATGTTTGCCCCCTATGGCTGATGGTGTGTGCGAACGGAGCGGCACAGGTGCTCCTAGCTGAGCTTGCATTCCAGTTTTATGGAAATGTAGCTGCCTTTTGAATTTGGTCATGCCGGGTGCTGACAAATGCGTCTCTGACACAGCCCATACAGTGTGTCCACTGGCTGCCCTGGGCAAATCAGCTATGACACTAGCTTTGTCCAAAAGTCCCGTTGGATTTAAGCATCCTATCAGGCACTCAGATTGGGGTGGTCCTGGCACGGCTGCTTCTCCAATTCTGTACATGCATACAAAGAAACACAAAATGAGCCGCAAAATGCGATATGCTCCTATACATTTGTGTGGGCTTCCATGGTGATATAGTCACTCATTGGTGCGCTGTCTCTTGCTGAACAACTGCTCGATTCGCTGCATCTGCTGCTCCAGTTTTGATTCCAATGTGTTTTGGAAAAACCCCTGTTGTTGATCAACTTTGTTATCCAGTGCAGTGAGCTGAGTCTGGACAACTTGATGCTGTCTGGCCGCTTCTTGTTGATTGGCCACAACTGTTTGATTGAGTTGATCCAGCCTGGCTTCAAGCTCAGTCACCTTCGTGTCATGTTCCGGCATATCGACATCATGCTGTTTCATCCTGGCGATGATGCTTTGTTCAATCCTGCTTTCAAGAGATGCAACCTGGCTTGTCGGCATTTCTCGTGTGCTTGGCCGGGCCCATGGGTCATGGTGAATCCACGGGTCCTCAGGACTGTTGGTCACTGCATTGGCTTGAAGTGCTTGGATGGTCTTGGACGAAGCTACAACTGCTTGGGGTGGTTGCTGCACTGGAATCACTTTGTCTTCTGGGGATATCAGCACGTCTCCATGTGACAATTGAAAGATCCAATGTGATGGTGGTTCTGCTGCTTGCACTAGCCACATGACCCCTGAACGGTCTTTTGCTTGGCCTTGTGGTGCAACCGGCCGGGCTTTCCATTCCCATTTAGAAAAGACATGAACCAGGGACTGTTTGGTTGAGCCAAAAAGCATGGGGCCCACTCGATACTTGACAAGTTCCGTCCCCTGTATGTACACCAGATCAGGCCTGTGCAGTTGATGGAGTGCCTCAGCTTCATGGCTCGCTACCCGCAGCCCATACCTGTCAGCTTGTCTGACCAGAGTAGTTGGTGTCTTGGAAGTTTGCTGGCTGACCTGGGCCTCACTGAAGGACTTCTTGGGCAACCAAACCACTTGGAAGGCTTCATCTGGATGTCTTCCGTCCTGTGTCCTAGGCTCAATGTATGTTCCATGGCACCCATTTGCTTTGAAGACTTCTTCTTGCACCTTTTGGTTGATTCGCAGGTTGACACTGAAGATGTCCGCTTCTTCCGGTTGGACTCGTTGCATTCTGGTGGTCATGAACTGCCGGTCCCATACATCTATGACATCACTTGGTTGCAGTTGTCTGAATGGCTCCTGTTGCATGAGGCACTTGACTGGGCTCTTCACAAAATCGTTCCAGACTCCTGCATACTGGTCTTTGAACAGCAGGACCCGGACAACTTGATTTGGCACTTCTGGAACTGCAATGGTCTGAGCTGGGGTGTTTCTCACCACTGTTTGTTGACCTATTTGAACAACCGCTACTTTGACGATCAAAGGGTCATGAGTACCACGGCTTTGGACTGGTACCTTCATTACTTTGTGCTGCTGCGGCAATCTTGGGTCATCAAACTCAAGGACAAGCAAAGCAACTCCTTTCTGGCTTACTGCTTCATTGAGCTGGAAGTATGGCAATGCTTCGGCAATGTTGACGATTGCAACTCCTTGGCAGCCTGGAGCAATTTGGGCGGCACCAATCTGGCTCAACTCGACTCCGTCATTTTGCTTAAACACCGCATGGGGTACCTCAAGCATTTCGGCTTTCAGCTGGAGTGGTGGCTTCTGTGGCATTTTGTTCTTGACCTTGTTGGCTTTGTTTCCCACTGGTGTGGGCGACTGGGCTTTTTGTTGGATGAGGGTTTTCAACTCCTCGGCCAGGACGATCCTGATTGAGGGACGCTGAAGACTTGCTCGGGGCTTCAAGTCTGCCCATGGTTTGGGTGAGCCTAGGATCTGCTTGATGGCAGGGAGGCCTAACGCTTGGATCAGCTGTTCTGCACATTCTTGACTTCGTCCTGCTGCTACGCCATGTTCTGTGACAAGCTTTTGCAGTTGGTCTCTCTGCACTTGCATGCCTCCCAGGGTCAACTGGTGAGTGATCATGTTGTCTTTTCTTCCAGTGTATTGGAGGTCAGCATAAAACAACCCTCTCCACTGTGCTGCTTGTTCTTCGGAAAACGGTACACTGGTTGTGTCGTCCAAGATGGTGGACAGGATCCATCCAACTGCTTGAAATCCACAATCCGCTTCAAAGGCATTTGGCATGACACTGGCAGAGAATTGGACTGCTTCGTTTCCGATCACTGCTTCAAGCATGAGCTGAATCCAATGCACTGACTGTGGGGTGGTCAGCAGTTGGATCATGATTCCCTGCGCACGTATGATGACTGGTATCCAGTGGCCATTGTGAAGGATGACAAAGGCCTTGAGTCCTCCATCTGGGTCAGCAGAGGCTGCATTGGCTACCCTCAGTACGTACTCAGTGAGCATGGTATGTTGATCCAAACGGTCAGGCAAATGCAGAATCCCAAAAACTGATCCAGGCCGATAGCACTCAATCATATACAGGTAGTACTCCATTTCATCATCCGCAACCCACCCTTTTTGATCCCACAGCAATCTTCCTCGCGTTTTGTTCATCAACACTGGGGGCTGAGGAAACGCAGGGCAGAACTGAGCTGAATCACTTTGGTTGGGCTCTGCGGCTTGGAGCATATACCAGCCTTGGTGCTTCACTGAGGTGTCTGGGGAAATTGGGCTACCAAAAACCGTTGTAACTCCTCCATATTTGTTCTCATTGATCTCGGCATTTGTGGCTGCAACCAGGTGGGCAACAGTATGGGTTGCCTGAGTTTGCACAAGGAAAAACCCCTCCCCCGGTTCAACAACAAAAACTTGACATGTGTCTTCTCTGGTGGAGTCTGCTGGACAACTATCACCAAGGGCTCTGTCTTCCGGGTTGGAAAAACCATGTTGCCCCTGACTTTCACCCTTTGCTACATCGTCAGATCTGGCATGTTGATGGGACTCATGATATGCTGCTACTTTGGCTGGGCCTGCATCACCAACGCTTTGGGGAAGGTGTACAGCCTGCTTTGGTTCCTCATGGTTCGATGTTACAGTTTTTTCTATACTGCATTTTGCAACATTCTGGGATCCCTCCGTGTGTGCGGGGAAATGTTTTGGGTATTTCGGCGCTCCTGCTGGCATCTGTTGTTTGCGTTTCACGGCAAAACCTGGCACTGCTCCAAGGCGAAAAACACTGCGATCAAAAGGAGTCACTGTTTGTTCATTGAGGGCTTGGACAACTTCTTGATCAAACTCCGGGTCATCATAGAAGTCATGATCGGTGGAATGCACCTTGTGGTCAGGCTGCTTCCTTTGCTGCGGCTGCTGGTCTGTTTCTTCTTGCCGAGGCAGGAGATCACTAGCAGTTGATCACTAGCAGTTGATCGTTCATCATCCGAGATGGGATCGTCTGGGTATGGGTCGTCTTGGCACTGCGATTCCTGGCTCACTTCATACCTGACCTGATCAGTATCGTCAGCATTGCTTTGGCTGTGAACACTGCTTTTTTCTACTGGTGATTCTTCATCCATTTGGGTGGGGCCCACACACCCTAAGCGTGGAAGGGGCATGGCATGAAAGAGGGTGGGCGGGACATGGCGGCCTGACTGCATGGGGGGTTGCTCTGCACTCAGAAAACCATCAACAGCTTTGGCATGCTTTGGATCCTGATTTTGCATTTTTTGAAAAACGTTATGGGCATCTGTGTCAGCTTCCTTGCCATCGGTAGCGGTACCTGCTGGGTGGTTTTTCCCATTTGGATGACTGGTAGGTCGGTCATCGGAAGCTTTGGTCCAGTTGGCTGGATCATTTTCACTTTCACCTCCTTCGGAGGGGCAGTGTTGTACACCTGTTTGGTGCATCATGTATTCTTCCAGTTTTATTCCGTTGCTTCGATGAGGTACTTGGTCTGTGATGTCTTTGACATCCATACTCTCACCACCTACTAGATCGCTATTGGCGGACTGGATTGGCATGACAAAGCTCGGATGGCATTTCTCAGGTACATCAGGCTGGTTATGACCCTCATGTTGACATTCTTTTCCCTCTTGTTCCTTTCCTATCTCCATTCGGGCGGGGCCCCCACACCCTAAGCGTGGAAGGGGCTTGGCATGAAAGAGGGTGGGCGGGACATGGGTGGTCACTGGTGTGGCCTGATGCATGTGCTTTGCTTGGTCATTGCATTCACCTGCCTGCCTGGTCAAGTCTTGTTGCACTGACTCTGGATGGGAAACCTCACTAATGGTTTTCTTCTCTGGCGGATGCTCGGATGCTTTACCATGCTCCCCCCACCCTGGTCGTGAAAAGGGACTGGCATGGCCATGCACAGCTGGACAAACGGATGCACTCTTCGCTTCACTCAGCACTGCTGGTTCGATCGGATGCAAAACTCCTGATGATTTATCTGTTCCCCCACACCCTGGTCGTGGAAGGGGATGTGCTGAGTCATTGTCCAGGCTGAGGTTGTGTGGACCTGCTATGTCGTGTGTGCAGGCTGGCAATCCCGTCTGGTCTGTCTTTTCTGCGCGATCATCACCCCCACACCCTGGTCGTGGAAGGGGTGACTGCTTTGTTGGGCATACGTCGGATGCAAGCGGGTGAGTCTTGGATATATCGACATTGCACATCTTTTCATCAGGCACTTGCTTGTTGAGGACATCATGTGTGAAATCATCAGGTGGCAAAAAGATACACGGTGTATCCAGGCTTTCAACCTCTTGGTGGAAAACTTTCATTGATTTCGACAGTCCTTGGGTTGGCCACCATTCGTCTCTTTCCTGCAGCAAGTGGCGACACAAATTGGCATGTACATGTCTTGGGTGAATCTCGGACTCATGTAATCCCTGTTGGGTGACTTGGAAAATCATGTTTGAGAGAACTCATGCCCCTTGAAGCGGGGATGCAAGCTGACCTACTCCTGCCAGTTCCAATCTCAATGGTACTGTTGTTGATGGTTTCACATGAGAAGGCAGCAAACCGTTCAACAAGGCAACTTCTTGGGGGTGTGGATGTCGCATAGCTTGGACTTTCCGATTGCCCAACATTTCTTCTTTTTCAAGAGGGATCAACACTGCATACAGCCCTTTTTGGTCAATTCTTTTTTGGCTAAACCCATTCGACCTACAAGCGCACAAACACGCAAGCACTTGAGACCCCCATGAGTGTGTGGCTGTTTTCATAGCTTTATACACATCAATGACATTTGGTCCAATACCACCTGGGGCATCATGAAAGCTACGTAGTTCATAGAGCGACAAAACCAACTGGGCCATTTCACTCTCGGACATCGGCAGCATGCTTCGGATCAAATGCATGACACTTGGGACAAATCTCATGGACGGCATGGGTGGGATGGACTGGACAGACAAGGCCGGATGCGCAATAATGGCCCACCAGCGGGTCCGCTGGGCAGGCCACGTTTCATGGAGCTTCAATATGGATTGCCTCACAGTGCATCCTGTCTGGGTTGCAAAACGGTGCAGTTGTTGTTGGATCCACTCTGACTGATTGGCTTCCTTTGTACACTCCAAAATGATTGCCAAACTTCCCAAAAAGAAACCCATCATCATTACGCCAGTAAATGATGCACTTCGGGGATCTTGACCTTGGCCTCCATCTCCTAATCCTGAAAAAGGTTGACATGATATGCCCGCTGATAAGACATGTGACTCTTGGACGTGTTTGGATACCTCATACACTGTGTTGGGGTCATTGACACAACCTCGGATGCATGGGCTCTGAGAGCGAGCTTCCTGCCATTGGTGAAAAGCTTGGTTGGATTCGATGTGGCATACAATTTGAGCACCACATTCTGTGAAGCCCTGAGTGACTGCCCCAATTCCACTGCAAGCGTCAATCACTTTGTAGAGTCCCTTCATTTCAGCTACCTGTCTGGGGAATGTCCTCGTGTCAGGTCCAGCTTTGATCCACCACTTCCCTTCACTGTATTGCAAGACTCCATTGAGGATGACATGGCTTTCAATCCCTTTTTGAAGAACGCAATCAGTGAAGAACTGCTGATGGTTGATAGTTGTCAGGCACATGTGTCGACCTGGTTGGCACACCACCGTCTTCAAAACCACTGACACCAAAGGATCCTCCAGTTTATTGAAATCCGGGTCCAACTCCCAAGGGGAACATCTCATGGCTCGGAAAAAACCCTCCCAAATGTTCAGTCTGAACAAGCTCACCTACTGGAAGGAATTTGGGCCCAAGCTTCCTATTCAACAACACCCTGCTCAGAAACCCTAATTATGTGGTAGTCAGGATATAGTTAGTTTTTGATGTTTCATATATATAATAGTGTTTCAATTGTTGAACAGTTATATCTTGACGGGGTATCCCATGCCCAATCTCACCATCTCACCCCGTTGGGAAGGAGGTTGCCACTGAAAAGAGAAATCTCGACCTATTGGCAGGCAGGTTGGTTGTCTTTAAATGTATGAAAAGCCCTAGTTTTTTGATTGGGGAGTACTCTTACCTTCTAGGGGGCGTTATTAATCCGAACTTGGCATTATGACGATCTCACAACCACTCGAATATCTTAGAATAATCATTAATAATAATATTTAATATATATATATGTATGTGATACATAGTATAATATCAATGTATCTATGGCGTGGACTGGCTATACACTATACACCCCCACTTCTGAACTGGAAAACTGCACCCCTGAAGAGGGATGTGCTCTTCGAGGTGGCAGAGACTTTGGTCGATCAAGACCCAAACTTTCGAAGCATGGCAAATTAAAGTTACAAACCTGAAAGGTATATGGCATATGGATGCATATGGCTATATCGGACTATTTCATTATATTTCTATTACCCCATCATTACATATCATTATCATCATTCCAGAGCCATGCTTTGTCCGATATTGATGGATTTTGAATGATTTTGTAGTTTGTACTGATTTCACTTGGTCAAGAAAGTTTGGTTCACGGTGAAGGGCAAGGATGCACAAGACTTGTCATTAAAAAAGCCATTTAAAATCAGTCTCTACCCTCAGGTCATCAAACATGGCACAAGGAAAATCCCCTTATCAATGGAGGCTTCATTGGAAAGTCTGTACTTGTAGGATGTTCATTGACATAATGCCTATGTGCATTTCATGGCCAGCATTGGCCAGCCGTGTTTGAGGACCGAAGGCTTCTTGGCCCAGCAACACTGCACGCACACTCGGGTGCCCTCGCTCTTCTCCTGGGACAAAACTCAAATGGGGCCCATGGGGACGGGGTGCCCTCGGTACCCTTCGGGAAAAGCAGCACAGCTGTAGAAAATGACCATGCTTAGATGACTGGACGTGTTTTTTTTCGTGGCCATTTTCTCCTGCCAGAGAGCAGTTATATAGTATGTGTCAAACGGTCAAAGACCGACCACTGCACATAGATACGGAAAATCCACACCATACGGAAAGGAAAAGCTCCCATGGCTTCCCAGGTTACCCCGCACAGCTGGGGAAATCGACTTCAAAAGCCATGATTCGACTTGGTGGAACTTACCGGCTTCAAAAAATTAAAGTATTTGGATAGCACGGAGATCATGCGGCAAATATCACAGAGATGCGCATCTAGAAACATCGAATGAATGGTGGGTTAGAACGGCGGGGTAAATCTCTCTATTAAGGGTCCGAGCCGAGGGCGGTCAATTGCCAAGTTTGATCAAAGTTCCTTGTTGGGAAACTGGGAAACGGATGTGCCGTGGGAAGTGAAAAAGTGAGACCCTATCTTAAAAAAAAACAAACAGTCAAGCCGGATATAGAATCTTGGATAATCTTGGTACCCCAAATTCCCCCGACCATCACCCTAACGATCGCCGGCAACAAAGCACCAGGATGTTGATGTTTTGCCCATCAACATGGCCAAACATTAACTCATTGACATGGTGCCATTGTTTTCATTTTCTACCACCATCCAGTTATATGAACAACAGATTTGCAATATTTTACAATATTTTACAATTTACATATTTCAGGTGCGGATGATCATCTACCATCAGATGATCATCATCTAAATCCCATTCTGAACACCCATTCGGAATGTGGCTTTTCGGATCAGATCAGAGTTGATCTCGCCCAGCTTCCGAGGTGTGCCCGGCAGGGCAAGTGGCACATTCCACTGCCTGACTTCTATCCTTGGGCCAGGTCTGTTCGGCAGCTAAGATGACCGGAGCATCACTGCGCATTTCAATAATTTCATCAGAAAATTCGACTATAGCCATTTGGGGTCGAAGAAACACTTTCGACATTCTTGGACCAAAGCCAAATGGGTATATAATTAACCAAGCCGTGCGTTTTCATGATGTATCTCCCTGCAGTAATTGATGAGCTCAACGTAGCTAGTGTGCCTTTGCGAGCACATACCGAGCCGACCCACATTGTATGGTACTGTAGAAATTCATGAAGCAGAAAAGGGCACAGGTCGCAAATTCGGACCTAGCCACCTTTGGAATACTGCAATACTACAGATTCAACTCACCCCGATCTCTGAAAAAACCTGGGGATGCCCCGAAATCCAGTGGCTTATCATCCTTTCCCTCCCCCTCTAAAAACCGAAAATGTGGGATATAAATGGATATAATAATACCCTCTGGTAATCAAACATGGCTAGCTGGAACACCCACGCAGCTCTATGATTTTCCAAATGTAACACTTCCATTTATGGATTGTCCGATGATATTCCCGTATCTTCCAAAGATTTTCCAAAGATTTTCCAAGTACAAAAGCTCCATTTTTTCGGCGGATTTCGCACTGATGAAAAAACGGGTCACCAAAAAATCAAAAAAAATAGGCCCAGGTACCAGAACAAGTTGCCCATTCGCATCTACGAGCCCTCGTCCCTCAGGACACAGGGTCTTGTCCTCAGCTCTGCGGTTTTGTTGGGAGAAAAAATCATCTTTTTGTTGGGAAAATGTGTGGGTCACCTGACTTGCTGGGAGGTTGAATTCCCATGGTCATTGGCTTGGATGAAGGGAAGAACATCAGAAACTCAGTGTCTTTCCCCCCATGAAACTTAGAAGGTTCGTGCAAATGTTCCCTTCATCCAATGCTGTGAGCTTCGGATTTATCTGCGGAAAGCTGATGGCTTCAAGCCACTCCAAGAAATTATTGGGGATCACTCTCGTGCAGTGAAGGAAGCAAAACACAAATAACTCACGATCAAATCTACGTTTGACTTCCAAAACCAATTTTAGAACGTTTGTGGGAGAATGCCCCACATACTTCACAGGGTCCCAGTGAGAGAGAATTTGGATTGCTCAGCTGTTCTGAACGCATCCATATGAATGTTGATTGACGTAGAAAATAACGTTATTCACGCTTCTTAGCGTTACAAGTAAGCTACCCTGCATTAGCGTTTACATTAACGACGGATGTAGCGTTATTATACGTCATTAACGTTGATTAGTGATAATAAGCCTCTTCATTCCTCTTTCTGAAGAAGAACACGTGTCTGTTCCAGTCAAATGAAATTGTCCGGGGCTCTGCTTTCGGCTCGCTGTCGGAAAAGAAAAACAAAAAATTCTCCATGCGTTGTGTGTCACGGCCACGAGACTGCAGCAGAACATGTACCCAATAACGAACATATCATGAATCAACCTCGCAATGATGTACAACTTAACGCACCAAATCAGAAAACACTAGGAATACAGGAATGTCTTGTGTTGAAATCTCCCATCTAATGCCATCTAATACTAACCTAAAGTTATCATGGAAATATGATACCACTTGTGGCCTTCAACCCCTAGAGCTGTCCCTCGATGGTAAGCCTTGGTGATGTTATTGACCGATGCAAGAAATTAGAGTTTCCATAGCAGAAACATCCACCATAGTGGTGAACTTTGATTTTGCAATGGGCCTTGTTGGGTTGGAAATGATGATTTCAAACAGGGACGGTGGTACCACCAAGGGGCAACCACATTGCGGCAATCGCTGAAAAATCTCTGTGAGTTCGATGCTTTTCCAATTTGCCCATGTAGCTCTCAGATTTCCAGCTATGTTTGATGACACAGGAGGGTAATCCAAACTTTAACCCAAGCCCAAGATCTACAGTATGTTTTTAGTTTATGCATGTTTATCATGCCTTTACCATCTTAGATATTCCCCAACGATTTCTAGTTAATGATCTTGCCAGTTCCATGGGTCGCCAAGGTACAGGAACCCATGCAGACCAAATCTCTCGGTTGTCTTTGAGCCATGTGCATGCCTGAGGATCTGGATGAGTTACATCAAACATGGACGACATGGCAAGGCAAAGACATTTGCACAGCTATACACTGGACAGCATGCAGAGGAAGTTGCCTTTATTATACATGTGACTATCAGCTCGTATACCACTAATTAATGTATAACCCTCAACCATATAGAAATGAACGTAGATAAACACATGGATTGCAAGCTGCAAATCTTTCATAATAATTCGTAAGTGTGAAGACTTTCCCGGGTTTTGTTCTTCTCCGGTAGACATTTCAATTCCCCAGTGGGATAGTACCATTCGCTTCACCTTTACGAATTAAGATCTCCTACTTTAGCTGTTTAAGCCCTGCGGTCGTTTATTCCTGTGGCAAACTAACATCCCAATGTGGCAACTCCACCATTTGAAGATCATGTTCGTCGGAAAAACCGTAGGTTTTCCACATCTATGTAATAGTTGTATTTTTCCACACACTAAAGTGACTAAACCTTCCCACATGCTTTCTCCTGGGACCACATGGCTCACATCCCCCATGTTCACCACCAATAAAGTGCTCCCGGTCCCGCGGTCCAAGAGACTGTCTCATAGGGATCAGGGCCACTGGGTCCAGCGATCTGCTTGTGCAAAATCACCAATTTCTGAATCTCACCTGGGCTGGGCCAAAGGGGATCATGCTGGAACTTTCCCAACACTTCCCATGGATTGATTGGTGATTGATGTAAGGGAAAAAAACCGTTGAAAACGGAGACCCTGAACCCTCCAAACCAAGCCGAAACTGGCAGGCTGTGACAGTTGGAGGCCAATCATGGTGATTATTGATGATTACGGTTTGTAAACTGCCAGGTGGTTCTTGATTCACGGGTAAAATGTTAAAAAAAAACAGTAATTACATGTAGTTTCAATATTTGATAATGGCGATGAAATATAAAAGTATACTTTGAAAAATGATGAAAAATGGGACAACAACATGAAGATGCGACGGGTTTTTGATGCGGGGACATTCAATAACATGTAGCAGAACGGGAATTATCTTTGAGACAAGAAAAAAATCCAAAGTTCCACTTCGTTAGCAAAGTTGGTTTATAACTATAGGTTAAGTATGGTTTACGGTTATAAGAAACCAACACACACAACCGATCATTGGAGGCCAACTTGGACTAAGTCGCTTTGGTCAACGTAGAGGTTCTTCATCAATCCATACGAACGATCTTCTGCAGCTTTCAGAGCTGGCGCGGTGCATTTCAGGGAGGCACACCCTGCGTTTTGTTTTCCAACTATATATTGAAATCAAGCATCCAAAATTGGACAAAATTGGAGGCAAATTCACTAAACATCACCGAATTTATAAACCATCCTTTTTTTAGCAGAGCTAAATGACCCATGTGGGTTGGTGCGAAACGAGGTAACTAGGTGATGTCCCAACTTAACCCACTTAAGTGGGGAAAATTTCTGGCCATTTAGAAGAGAACCCCGTATGGCCAGGGGTCAAAACCTGTGGGGACCCCTTGTTTTCACAACCAAACAGTTGGCAAAGCTGGATGCTCATCGAACGGCAAGAAAATTAAGATTTATGTAACATAGCTACGTATGGAAACTGGCCTACTTATTGATAATTGATGATGTTTTGCCCGCTATAAAATTGTGATTTCCATAGCTATGTTAAAATAACCACAAGGTGATAGAACATGAATGGCGTTTTATACCGTCGAGATAGCTGGGATGTGTCCTTTGGTTTAGTTTCAAGTTCCTATCCGGTCCAATCCTTTTCATGATATGATTTTTTTTGCCACGTCCAACAGCGTTACAAGGTGCCCCTTAGTTACAAGTTAGTGAGTTACCCACAGAAATACACAAACCTAGTCAACCTTCACCAATTTAGCTCACCAAATGGGGCACCACCTTACAGCACTGTTCAGCAGAACCAGATATATAATACATACTAGACTATACCAGTAGTACCGCACAAGGCGGTGGCGGAAGTTTCAAAAATAGGAAACCTATAGGAGAGGTTGGTTGTTGTGAATCAGGGATGGCAAAGCGAATCCACTGATGGACCGAAAGGTGCTTG
>Ga0126342_10007631_pt1 | contig 19358 bp, 12 predicted proteins | sample Cyp1metagenome_FD_92528 | JGI IMG/M metagenome (GOLD analysis project Ga0126342, IMG submission 92528) | Coral microbial communities from Lord Howe Island, Old Settlement Bay, Australia - Cyphastrea 1 metagenome | ecosystem: Host-associated > Invertebrates > Cnidaria > Coral ... | reverse complement strand
GTGATAATTGACCGTCCCACACCTGCCACACGAAATGGACTTGGAAATGTGATCCGCGGTTGACCGAGATGGATGCTTTGTCAAGCTGTCAAGAAGCATAAACTTTGTTCCTCCTGAAGTATAGCGGATAGCAAAACATACAAAAAGCTATTGAAAATGGCCCTAGAAATAGTTGATTTACCTATGGAAAATGGTGATTTTCCACTTCGCCAGGTTAAATTACCAGAGGGTATGAATCATCAAAAAATCTTCGTGTAGCCGGTGACCAGTGACCATGGCTGGCCAATTCCCCCTAGGACGGTTTACGACCAGTGTACTGCGTGGGATGAACCAGGGTTATGACCATGTACAGTACTGGTTTTACCCTCTGGTTATGTCAAAATAGCTATTGAAGATGACCATTAATAGTGGATTTTCCCATTAATAGCATGGTGATTTTCAATAGCTATGTTAAATTACCAGAGGGTATATGATTTTATAAACTACAACAGTCATCAGATCCAAAGATGAGGTTAAGGGAAACAGACTGGTGATATTGGTCGCTTGGTTGGTGGTTGGTAGATGAGGTGTAAACCATCAAACCTACGATGTGAAGAACTAATCTTTGGGAAACGACAGCAATACAATTGTTTTTTTTCGCTTCTGCTTGGAGGAATCGGCTATCTTCCCTCAGCCTTGTCGGCGGTGGCAATACATGATCCCATCATTGAAACATCTCCATTGATGTTGGTGTTTAATGATGTTTAATTAATGGTGTTCAATGGTGTTTAATTAATCTCATTGAAAAGTTCCATCTTCCATTGTTTTTACATCTGTTTAAAGATGTTTATCCCCATGTCACAGGACTGTAGTTTCTAATCATGGGATAAGTTTCAGTGTCTCCCATCGCGCAGGTACAAGTCCTTGGCAATTATGCCGCAACTTGGCTCCTGACATGGGAGGAGCGGTCGATGTTGGAAAGTTTCATATGGAAATTTGAAGGTGTTTGGCCATATTTTTAGCTGTTTTTTGGTTCAATCCTCATGTTCTGGTCGATTTAGACTCCAATGTTGGTCCGTTTCCCGCTTCCATCTTTCTGAGTAGCTTACTGTATAACGTAGTCTAATATGTTTAATCACTTGCCATAAATGGTGATATATCAATTCAACCAATATATTAATCAGCCAAGAATCCATTTTTTTCGTAGGGTGTATAAGATTAATCGTGTGAATGTAATCTTGTTTATTGCGGGGAGTTTATAGGTATAACCGTATAACCGAAGAATTGTCTTTCTTACTGTTTTTGCTGGTCGCTCATTCCAGCTACTTTTTTTGCTAGAATTGGTGGTGAAACGGTGAAACCAGATCCCGTTAGGACCACCGTGCCCCATATGGCTTTGAAGGGTATCCCAAAATCCCGTTGAGGATTTTTCCATAATGGCAATGAAATTGGGGATACAACCCCCCATTTTCAGGCAGATTTTCCATATGGTTTCCATATGTTTTCAAATCGAGGTCTTATTGACCTCCTTCGACCCCAATCAACGCGTCACTTTGGCGTCCATGGAAGAGTCCCAACCTTACAAGGCGACTGGGCAAAGGTTGGGCGACCCTCAAAAGGATACACATGGGATGAAATGGGGATGAGTCAAAACGTACTGTGAATGGAAGAGATCCTGCACCAGTTGGTAGATGGTTTATCCTCTAAAAGTCCCATTATGTACAGTGTTTCATAGTTACTAGTAGTTTCCAACTGGTGCAGGATTTCTTCCATCCACAGTATGAAATTCACTCAAATACCATATTTCGGGGAGGAACATGATGAACATCCGCTTGCCAGCTATTTTGGCCTGAGAACCAGGGAACCAGGCTGTTGACCCACACCCGTCAAATCCTACAATGTTTTTGTGGCAAATAACTGTTCTGCGGAAGAAAATGGTGGTATAACCAATTTGACAAAGAGAAATTACCATCTGGTTATTCAACATAGCCATGGAAAATCACCATTTTTAATAGATAACCATCTATAAATGGGCCATCTATACCATGGCTATGTTAGTCATAACCAGAGGATATATAGGATATATCAACAACAGAAGTGGAGGTACAACTAACCACCAGCCAGTCTTACTGTAGATTTCAACCGACAACCATGGGGATTGTGTCAGCAAGAAAGAAATGTCCACAATGAAAGCATCAGAATAAAACCAAGTACAATCGACTTTAAAACATCCAGAAAAGACTGCAAAAAGCAAGTTCTGGAAATCACCAGTAGGGGAGGAGTTCACTGGGTAATCCGACGGGTGAAGGCTTGGTTGTGATTATGTTCTGACTATTTGAGTGGTGGATGTGCTCATACTCCACTAATTAACAAATTGCCTTCTTAAGAACATCTAAGGTTGGCCATGATCAATGATCATCCCAGTTTTCCTGACTTGTGTAAGGGACTAACAGACATTGTCAACGTGAAATGGAATATATTGGACTATCAAAGTTCTATGATAAAACACACAATTCTACCTATGATTTCGAGAAAACAAATCAAACATGTAATTAATCAATCCAAACGCATGAAACTAGACCTAGGATTGTTTTGAGCACTTCCCAGCTCTGGTTACCTATCACCCACTCGCAGTGGATAGTGAAGATTGTATCATAAGGCGCCAAAAAGACCCTCAGGATGTCACATGTTGCGATCATACTGGTGACTGGCTTCCTAGATACACCAAGGTCCCCATGAAAACCTGCCAGGAACATCTGAATCGTGCCAAGAGCGCAGCTGTGTGATGGTCACATGACTCGAAAATCGCGGGGTGCATCTGGACAAATTATAAGGACCTCTCATAATTGGGTTGATTTTTGGTGAATTGGTATAAATCATTTGATATCATATCAATATATAATATCATGAATATAGATGGCTTTATCGAAGAAAGCATCCTCCTCAGTCGCCGCAGATCATGCCTGTCTGATAAGCTAAAAATATGGTTGTATGGCCTGCTGGGAAACCCCCATTGTTATCAGATAATCATAGATGAACAATTTTCCATCACCAGGTTGAAACGCCGAAATCTCATTCCTCAGTCAGTCTGGCTATCGCTTGCAATCCAAATGACACAGGGGGATTATACTGTTATCAGGGTTGGCTATGATTACCATTATCATTCTTATCATGATCATTACCATTCTTATCATTATCATTCTTATCATTATCACTATGGTTATCATCATTGTAGTGCTGTTAGCATAGTTAGTATCATTGTCATGTCCATTATCATTACCGTTATCACTACCATTACCATTTTCATTATCATCATTGTTCGAATCATGTTTATTATTTTTTATTATTCATCGTGATTATCATCATTATTCGTCACTATTCTTCTTGTTATCAGTATTCTATCACCCTTATCATTCGTAGCATCAATAATGAATAAATCAATAAATATGTTATACATATATACATATATATACATATATATATACACATATATATATATACATATATATATACATATGTATATATATATATATCGATTTCTTGTTAATCAAGAATCTTTACTGTAAGATTTATGACCAGGTGGTCATGTAGCAGGTGTCCCAAAGCCTCGGAGCGAAGCGGAGCGAAGCGGAGCTGAATTCGATGTTGAATTCCCAGCTACCACCATTTAAAGTATGATTTTCCCAGCTATCATATATAACATATATGGATATAATATTCCATATATGGGATTTAAAGTATGGATATATGGATATAATCATATATAATCCCATATATGATGATATTCATAATTGATTATCCCAAGATTTTCTGTTGGTTTTCCCATTTCGTAAGGCACCAAAAAAAGCTCGGGATACCGAGCTGACCGGAGGGTCTCCTGAAAGTTGCGATTCTTGAGTCAGCAGTGACACCACCATCGTCTTCCCACCCGCCTGAGGCGGGTCGGCACGGCGGAACCACAAGCGGTGGTCTGATGTATGGGGCGACAACGACTTACACTAATTCAGTAGGAAATTCAAGGATGTACTGATGTAAGTAGTTATAGAATTTGAATTCATTGCTGGTCTTGCACTGGTCAGATACAACAAAATCAACAAACATGATGTTTAAGCCAACAAAATAAGAATATATCAGTTATATCAGCAAAAATAGCTGTGGGCGATGCGCCACAAGTAACCGAAAACATACCATTGTTTTGTGCCGAATTCATGACGAGCACCATGTGATGTTCGGGGTCAACATTTTGAGACACACCATATCAATGGCACCACAGCTGATACCTATACCGGCTATCCTGGAATCCTCAGGAGTCTGAATCGCTTGTGGTTTCTGTCCGTTTTTGCTCGCCACACGCCGCTTGCGCGGCGCACGTGCACCAGCGGCGCTTCGTGGGGGGTGGCTTCCGTGTGAAGATCTGCGAAGGGTAATCCTAGCTTCGGTGGGTACTGCTTGATGCAATAGTCATTACCACGGGAAGTTGAGATACATATTTATAGAAACATGTTTTTAGTAATTGGACAAGGTACACATGGAAAAAACATGGAAAAAACATGTGATATCCTGTAGCTAGGATGTATTGGCCATTATTGGCCCTCATTCGAATGGATCTTTGACCAATGTCTTAATCAATGTCATGCATCTCGGAGGGAGGTGATCTATCTCAGATACAGCCACACTTCGTGGGTGTCTACATATTCTTTAGGCAATATTATCTGGTTGGTGCTTTAGGACATGAATTTTATGACTTTCCATATATTGGGAATAATAATCCCAACTGACTAATATTTTTCATAGGGGTTGAAACCACCAACCAGTTATTATACAATTCCATCCTGCAGGAAACTAATGACCCTAAGAATGGACCTGAAGATGATTACACGCAAAACTAAACCAGGGCTTCTATCCAATGACATGCCATTACATTGCATGAAATGACATGACATTACATACCCTTTGGCAGTTTACCCTAGCTTTGGAAAATATTATTTTTTCAAGACGTTAAATCCTCTATAAAGTGTCATGTCGTCCATACCAAGCCGTTAAAGTACCAGGTAGATCCGATTTCAAGATTTAGACTCCCCTTTACCAAGGTTTGGTGAGTCACCAAACAGTCCAACATAAAACAGCTTCTCACAGGAGCGCGCCACCGCGCAAACTCGTAACTCGTTCCTTCGTCTGGTGTCATGGACTACGTTCCAAGCCTTCTTGGATGATCATCGCCGGATACGCTGCGACAGTTTTGCCAAAAATTCGTCGAAACCCAAAAAGGTCACCAATAAATAGATATAAATAGGTCATATAGCAGCTAATATAGCAATAAATAATAGATCACTAGGTTATGATAGTACTATATTAATCATCAATGACATATAATGGTTGATATAATGGTTGATAGAATGGTTGATATAATGGTTAATGGTTGATGTCATGGTTAACCCTTATATCAACCATTATATCAACCATTATATCAACCATTATATCAACCATTCTATCATTATATCAACCATTATATCAACCATTATATCAACCATTATATCAACAATTATATCAACCATTATATCAACCATTATATCAACAATTATATCAACCATTATATCAACCATTATATCAACCATATTATCAACCATTATATCAACCATTATATCAACAATTATATCAACCATTATATCAACCATTATATCAACCATATTATCAACCATTATATCAACCATATTATTAACCATTATTGGAATCCAGATCGCACGTCCGTTCTTTTTTTTGTGGTCTGTGAATGTCTGTGATCCCGGTTCGAACGGATTTGTCGACCTGACCTGCCACGGAATCCCACCGCACCGACTTTAAAAAAGACGTGCGGCCCTGTGGTCCAATCGGCTGTCAATGAGGACAAGTTTGTTTATAATATAGATAGATAAGATAAGATAAGATTAGATTAGACTAGATTAGATTATATAGATAGATAGGTAGATAGAAAGAAAGATAGATAGATGATAAGTTATAGGTGAAAAAATAAAGGGATGCCAATTTGCTCTCCCATAATTTTCTAGAATCATTAGGTAAATGCGAAGATTTGACTCTTCTTGGGTGTTTTCAGTTACAGGTACTTGTAGATGATTTTTTACGGAGCACCTATGGTTTGTTGACAATCCACCTGTTCATGCTTGCCATTTGAGGACAGACTTGCTTTATCTTTGTGATTTGGGATTCTAAGTGGTTTCATCGGGCTGAGCCCACAGATATCACGATTCTCGCAGTTCATCAATATTTCTTGCTGTTTCACCAGCAGTTTCGGTCAGTTTTCTCCCAACCTACTGTAAGATGGTCACCAATCCCCATCTGCTTGGTGGTTTGGAACATGAATTTTATGATTTTCCATATATTGGGAAGAATAGCCCCAACTGACTAATATTTTTCAGATGGGTTGAAACCACCAACCAGCCATTGTTTCGGTCTGAAAGATGTGTGTTCCTTTAATTGTCCATTGATCATAATCAATCATAGCTGATTGTTCATCAATGGCCGATTCTCACCTAACCTAGGAGAATTGTTGGTCTGGATAATTATGGACCATTACCATGATCCATGATTCATGATCCATAATTCTCAATCAATTATGATTATCTTATCCATTACCCCCTGGTAATTTAACATAGCTATTGAAAATGACCATAGAAATAGTGGATTTACCCAGCTAGAAAATGGTGGATTTGTCCATTTGTCCATAGTTATGTAAGCGTTTTCCAGTGGGTAGATGATTTTAAAAAAAAAAACATACTTTAAACCTCCATCCATGCTTCTATAGGGGATTTCCCCATGGCCCATGCTGCTGGATGATGGATAGTCGATGATAATCGACATCCAAATCTAGCAAAAAAAACACCGTTTTATAGTTAATCAGTCCCATATCATATTGATGGTAATGTTAATGTATGTATATATATATACAAATTATAACATATATATATCATATATATATATACATACATACATGTACGTATATTATTATAGTGTATCATGATGTGTCCCACTCACTATATGTCATTCCAATGCCATAAATGGATGTTTCCTAAGTCATTAAGTCATGGGTACCCCACATCTTCCAAGCCATTGGATCCGTATTGAGAAAGCCCCATATATATAGTGGAAATACAGTGGAAATATCATGGAATTTAGGATACATGGGGAATTTCCACTATATATGGGGAATTTATGGAGTTATGGAAATATCATGGAATTTCCTAAGAATTTATGGACATATCATGGAATTTAGGGTTTTCTTGCCATTTCTTTAGGGTTTCTTGCCATTTCTTCTTGGGGAAATCCCCGATGTCCGAGCGCGGACACGGCGGAGGCGCAAGTGGATGAACTCTTGCGAGAGAACGCAGGGATGGCCCAGCAAGAGCAAGGACTTTCTCGGCCGGAGATCGGATGGGGGGTTCAAATAATGTGGCTGGTCGTCACTGAAACTGGTTGGTGGTTTGGAACCATGGAATTTTATGACGTTCCCATCATATTGGGAATTTCATAATCCCAACTGACGAACTCCATCATTTTTCAGAGGGGTAGGTATACCACCAACCAGATAATAATTTTATTATTGGAAATCATCACTCTTACATTTGTTGAAATACAGGACAGTCTACATTTTCTAGCTTCAACAATCAACTGTTTACCAAGACGGGTTATAGCAAAGAAATCTCTTTCGCATGTTCACCGACAAACACGGGCAACGTGCGCAGCTGTGACTCTCAGCGATGATCCTTCCCAGTGCCTCCCTGCGTATCACAAAACAGAATCGAATACCATTCCAAAAATCCTTTCTGAACAAACTTATACATACATATATATATACATACATACATACATACATACATAACCAGTCTTTACCAACCAGTCTTTACCAACCAGTCTATACCAACCAGTCTTTACCAACCAGTTAACCAACCAGAGGCCATCCCAGTAGCATATATGCTCATAGAAAAAACAGCTTATGATCACCAAAGAGCTATAATTTCATCCAGTTGAGATAAACCTGTTTAAACCAACCAGTTCAACCACTGATCAGAAGAGAACAGTTGAAAGGAACTAATATATATATATATGTGATTGTATTGTGATATTACAATGATCAAATATATATATATATACATATATATATATATAGATGTATAGAGTTCAATAAATAAACTCCATTGGTGTATAATATATATATATACATACAGGTTTCCTAAATGGTGGTATCCCTAAATCATCCATCGTAATAGGAGCATTAATCCACTGATGAAATCATCCAGCTGAGGCGCAACTCCGGCTGGATCGTCCACGGCCTTTCGCTTCGCCGGGAGTTGCATCCCCAGTGGCTATCAGTGGCTCAGGTTTCCTCAAATGCTGCCCCCAAATCATCCTTAAAACTTAAAATTGCTCAAAAAAATGGGAAAACCAATGGTTTGGGGTACCATAAAATTTTAAGAAGGTAACCATATTTTACAGGATGGTGCCCCCAAACGTGATGTGAACGTTGGTTTATAAACCCCATGAAAACTAGTTCGTTATATCTACCGATAAACCATAGTTAAGCCACTTATGAGGCAACTTAGCTATCTTGGGTGGCCCCATCCTGTGGGATTTTTTTGGGAGGCTAGGTGAGGGTAGTGGAATTCTGATGTTTGAGTAGCAAAATTTTGGAGTTTTTGAGCATTGGATAATATGCCATCAAATGTAATATTCCACCTTGAAATCTTGCCAGCTTAACATGGAGGTACTGTTTTTTCTGAAAATATCCTTTTGAAATATGCTGTGCTTAAGCAGGTTGCAAACGGTTTATGCGATGACCCAACGTCTGATTGATCGCCCAAAATGTGGCTTTTGGCGCGGTTCAATGCCTCAAATCCGCTAGGTAGGTCATCATTATGTGGGTAAACAACTTACCTGGTTGGTGGTGATTTACTCTATGTTTTGGGATATGGTGGTTAATAGGGATATTAATAGTGGTTAATAGGCTATAAACCAACAACAATGGGAATATGATGGTGATCTGGTTGGTGGTTTGGAACATGGCTTTTATTGTCCCCAATAGCTGGTTTATGATGATCCAATCTGACTCATATTTTTCAGGGGGGTAGGTATACCACAACCACCAATTAGTTACCGGTTCTGCCGGTTCTCTGGTTGTCAGATTTGTCACTTTTTTGGGGGAATCCCGGAATCCCGGAATCCCTATGTCACAGCTTTGGGGATGACAGAGGGTGAACTGGACACAAGCCAATCGCTATACAAGTGCGAACGACTCAAGATGGCAGGATGTCATGAATTTCAATTGAAAGTATTGAAAGTATCAATAGATACATCACAAAATATATAATCGATGTCATCAATTATATTATATACATGTATCTTTGCTTCGCAAAGATAGTAAACTATCACACTGCTATTATCCACTGCTATGATTGTTGTTATTGGCTAGTATCTGTGTATCCATTTCTACATATGTCTACTATTACTACAACTATATCACTACTACTATATCAGTACGTCCATTAACTAGGGTTTATGGGGGTTATATCTATAGTTAATGGGGATTATAAACCAACAAACATCACTGGGGGGCACCACCTTGTAGCAGCTGAGGCTGGTCTGGGCAGTCCGGAGACACAGGATCCCACCTTGGCTCGAGCTGAGGCTTGGAAAATGTCGAAGTCAGAGGGATCACCCATGAAATTCGCTGCTGTTTCCATTCAAAGCTCTCTGTTTGGTGGTGTATTTCCCCATATGTTTCCATAGCTGTCCCTAATATAAACCAATTCTTAATTCCAATCAACTCAATCAACCATTTTGTTGGAAATCCCCATATTTTCTTGGTTCCTAATATGTTGAAAAATGGGAAATCCATATGTTCAACCTGAGGATTTCCCCACTTCCCGACAAAATTCACGGCCAGGACTTGGGCGAACTGCGACGCCTTCATGGAGAGGCCTTCTGCCAGCGTTCGTTCGTCGCTTTTTTGGATGAAACTGGGGGATAAACCATGACTTACTGGTGCTAAACGTAAGGAATTTTTGGGAATGATTGAGATTTTCACTAGTAATAATCATCCCAGCAACCCCCAGTCCCATCCATTCCCTACTAAGCACCAGTAAGATGACTAAGTAATGATTAATGTTAACCCCGGATTGATAGACCATGGTTTATGACAATTAGGGGGCTACTCCTCCAATAGTCATAATCTAATACTTTTTAATGATACCTCCCAATTAAGCAGCCGTGCTAGGGGTTTATTAATCCAGGGTTGACATTAATACTAATGTGGGTCCAACAGTGCCATACACATATTGACTATCCCGGAGTCATCACCATTTTTTAGGTGGTATGTTTACCATTCCCAAATGGGTGGTTTATGACATTGTTTTACCCACATTATGGTAAGTTTCTCTTGTTGAGTCTTCGGGCATTTGGAGAAAACCAGCTCATTCACGCGCGACCTCGCAAGCAAGGTTTGCCTATTCTGTGACTTCAGTTGGTTTCACATGTGCCATGGTCCATGGTTGTCAATCCTTTATAGGGATTTACATACCCAGTGTAAGGAGTCCATTGTAGGTAAATGACCATAACCCATATACCATCTTTTGACCATGGCACACATGGTGGTTTGTAGCTATTCATCTGGTTCCGGTTCTCGTTTGGAAGATGTGTTCATCCAGAAAACAAATGGGATGGGCATATTTTTCCGGGGTGAAACCACCAACCAGATCTGGTTAACTACCCATTTTCTCAGCATTTCTCTCTTTTGGACCCTTTATCGCTTTCTCCGGGGGTCCCTTAATGGATCCTAACCTGCGATCCGTCAGCAAAAAAAAACAATCCGTGGGTTTGTCTGAAATTCTGGGTTCCCACAATTCAATGCTTGATCATCATACGTCCAAGTGAAATGTCTATTGTATGGGTAAAATAACAAGCTTTCAGACATACCAATATCCTATATTGGTGGCCCATTCTACTCCAATTAAGGTTGGTTAAATATTGATAGATTAAGGTTAGCTCCAATAAAAGTTGTATTATATCCAATGTTGTTGATTAAATCACAAAATCATAAAGTGACATTATTGACATTAGTTTACCTTTGGCAAAATCACCAAGGAAATACAAGGTGGTGCCCCATAGTTAGCTAAGCTGGTTTATAACTCCCATAACTATGGTTTATGGTAGATATAACTATAGTTAATGGGGTTTATAAACCAACTTATAACTGGGGGGCACCATCCTGTATCCGATATTGTGGATTGATCCCCTTCAAATCACCCCTTCGCAGGTCGCATCCCAGCGTCGTGTCCTGGACCGAATGTGCGGACCTTGGTTCCAAGCCACGGGCTGCGGAACGATCCGAAAAGTGGTTGTTGGTCATCATCAAGGCTGGTTTAATCAACAGAAATGGTGATTTACCATCTGGTTATTTAACGTAGCGAACTGGGAAATCACCATGTTTAATAGGTAAATCCTCATAAATCCTCTAATTTATGGGCCATTTTCCATAGCTACGTTAAATAACCAAAGGGTAATTGGGAAAAATTGTGATTTGACAGGGAACAATGGTGTTTAAACTATAAAAAAATGGTGCTACAAATTGGGATATCACGAAATATCATGTCTAGAATCTGGATAAGTTACAACGACCTCGCGTTGCGGCGGAAGTACAATGATGGAAATTGGATTGGGGTAACGATACAAAAATTGTCTCAGGTGAATTCCATCATGGATCCAGAACATGGGGAGCGAATTAGATAAAAAGATATAAAAAGTAGGATTCAAACAGCAGAGTTTGGATTCCCTGGGGAAGCTCCCAACAAACTTTGTAGTGGATACCTGGAGAGTGTCAAAGGAAAGGGTGTATTTACAGAAGGTGATGGAGATTTTCAAGAAACTACTGCCCTTCGTTTCCTCAGCTTGAGGCATGGCCAAGTTATGGCTACTGTTCCCGTGAAGTCTCAGGCATCGTGGCCCGGTGGAACTGGAACCAGTCGAAGGTCTGTCCGGATGGTCTGGAAATCAATCGTGGGCTCAGTGACCTCATTGCCTCCAACGACTACCCATGGCATAATGCAGCCCAGGCTGACAAGTTTCTACTACAGCCATTCTGTGAGATCCAGGCATGCCTTTATCAAAAGGTGTGGAATCAAACCTCGTGCTGTGGCAGTGCTGGATGTGGCACATAGCATTGATGGTATGGACACCTATGCTGTCTATATCTGCCAATGGTTCTGTAAGCGTTGGTTTCCGATGTCGATTTTTTGGCAACTGTTTAAAAACGGTGGAGCTGAAATTGAATGGCAGATTTATAGTATGAATATCAAGTTTGGCTATCGACCCTCAGAAGGAAATGGAAGCCCATCTACAGTGTTACAGATGCGTCCCAAAATTGGATAGCCCAAAATTCACTAATAGTTCATCGAAATGGCCCCGTAGAGTTACCTAATTTTGGGGTATACCCCCTGGACAAAGCCGTCTTCAGGGATTTTCCCTGAGGCTCATCCCTGTACGGGCGAGCTGGCTCAGTGGTTCTGACTCTGGGGGAAGCCCACAAAATAGATAAGATAAATAGGAACTTACTTGGAGGTGCTGTTGCAGTTGGCTATATCATTCTGGGATTTAAACCCCCAGAAGTTGAGATACAGCCCTTCTAACTGTGGCTATTAGATATCCTTTTTTTAAGTGGAGCTGCACCCCCAAGTACTGATCATTCGTGATGGATGTTTGCTACCCACTCACCTCAATCACTCAGTTCATTCCTGGTTGGTGGTTTCAAACATTTTTTATGTACCATAATATATGGGATTAATCTTCCCATTGACTAATATTGTTCAAGATGGTTAAAACCACCAACCAGATTCATATGACACTACTACCGCCTATTAACCATTTACAATCGCTGGGATGTTTTTTTAAAGCGAAATTTGACCATTTCACCCATCTCTTCTTCCCAGAATTGCGTGAAGGAAAAATCCCAGGAACCCTTTCCATTATATAAATCAAACCAGTTTATGAAATAAAGGCATATAAAATCCTGTTTTTTTAGTTCAATCCCATTTGTTTTGATGGTTCAATGTTAAAACAAGCAGTGATTAAGGTGCAACCTGCCCAGAAAAAAAAAAAAAACGCCGCCCAAGGGTGCAGATGTTGTCTGCGGATGCGGGCACGGCAGCATTCGAACTCTTGATAGAGGACTGGAAGAGGGTCGTCGGTGAATGGTAGCAGGATTTCTATGGTTTTTGTAGCGACATCACTAGCGAACTAACTAAATGATGGTCAAACATGTGTGCGAAAGGTGATAGAAAATCACTTGAAAATCAGAGTTGGACAGTTGGACCCATAACTGATGAGTTGGACCCATAATAGCAGTAGTTAATAGCAACAACAATGATGTCCATCATCAATAAAATACCTTAGTTACTCCCAGTCATGGATGGCTTCATAAATTTGGCAGGATTTCAGCGTGGCATCCCCACGTGTTCTGCTGGAAGATGGATGGGAACTTTTGGAAAATGATCTTTGGGTGGGATAAACCAAAAGTTCTGATCCAAAGAAAAGCAGAACACATGGGATAAACATCCATGATTCCATATAATTGTGATAAACATCCATAATTCTGGGTAGATTTCATCACGACCTCACTGTTCTCCCGAGCCCTGGAATCATGGTTAATATATGGGAAATCATCCCCAAATGGCCGAACTATTCAGGTTAGTGAAATATTATAATTTACCCAGATAATTCCAAACCATTTCGTTGTTCACTACAGGAAGAGTCCCGGAAGTAGTTACAAGTTGGTGTAGAACCCCATCCAGCTATGACCCCATCCAAATTTTTCATGTCAACCCCCGGATTGATAGACCATGGTTTATGACAAGGGGGATACTCCTCCAATAGTCATAATCTAATACTTTTTCATGGTACCCTCCCAATTAAACCGCCGTGCTAGGGGTTTATTAATCCAGGGTTGCCATTAGTTATAAACCCTAGTTCAGTTCTAAGTCAATTTAGCTAACTATGGGGGCAGTATGGGCCGCTTCCTGTGAGGGTCGACTTTGGACATGTTTTGAACAGCCATGGCCGTCCTGTGAGGAATGCCAACGTTTGTTCCAGCGTGTGGTGGCCATGAATGATGAGAATGCGGTGCTGAAAGTGCGGGTGCGGATGCCTGGACAACAACCATGCCTCGACGAACGATGGTACCCTCTGGTAAACTAACATAGCGAACTGTAATCCACTATTTCTATGGCCATTTTCAATAGCTATGTTAAATTACCAGAGGGTATTTTATAGTGAAGAATGGTGGTGTCATGGGATTGAAGGGATTCAATGGAGGATTGTAATGGTGATTTAACATGATGTAGTGGAAGTTTCTCATGAGATGGGAAACAAAATGTGTGGATTCACCGTGGTTTTTCGGGAAACTCAGGAAGACCGATTATACACCTAAGTTCAAATGGAACCCCAAAGATTGAAGGAGAGGATGTTTGGAACTTGGCAAATGTGGGTTCCATGTTAAAGTTTAAGGGGTGTGGAAATTCACTATGAAAAGCAACAATGTAGAAAACTCACCATCTTCAAGGCGACGAATGAACTCAGAAACGTATGAAGCGAAAAGCAGAAGGCAAAGGAGAACTCAGAGAAACGGCAGAAAGTTGAGGACTCAACATCGACGATCCTCAAGGGCAGAGTGGAATTAACACCAGTTGAAAGTTCTGCCATGCCGGTGTTCGGCCTACAACCGCTTGTGCTGAGTGACGACTTTGTTCTAGCTACAACAGCTGCAAGGGCAAAAGCACTCCTGGAGAGTGGCAGTCGCATCAAACACATCCAACAAGCGGCTATCTCCACAATCCTTTTGGATTCCGTCACTCGTATTGACCACAGCGGCGGACTTATGTTTCCTTGGTTTTCCTAGTTGGTTTTGGTTCCCCTCCTCGGTGCCCCCATGTTGGCAGAGCTCTTTGCCCCAAGGGCTTGCTCTCTGCTCTGGCGCTTGCGTCCTTGGTGACCCAGCGGGTTATCCACCTGCGCTTTTTTTGGGGGGGCCTCTTTCTTCTGGCCTCTCTTGGCATGATCCCGCGCTGTTGTTTTGTTCTCTACTCTTTGTCATTTGCGGCAGGGTTTTTTCTCCTTCCAAGAAGGTTTTTCCCTGCCTAGTCAAGACTCAAAGAACTGTTTCTAGAAATTCATCATGGTGAAACCATCACCGGCAAGGTGGGAGATGCTCCGAAAGAAGCCTTGCCCAACAACCTCCAGGAGGCTCACGAGGCACCGTGGTTACTGGTGGTGCTTTAGTCAGTGATAATGGATCTCATTGGGATACATTGAGGATATAATGGGGAGTGCAATGGAAAGAGAGAGAGAGAGAAAGAAAGAAAGAAAGAGACTTTGTGTATATATATATATTATATTATGTATATATATAATATATTATATATATATGCACTTATCATATGATTGTTATCATGATGAGTAAAAAAATGTGATTGTTAAAATCCTATTGTCAGTTATTGTTGCAAAGTGGTCTAAACTCACTTATAGATATTATTGACATTGGTGTTATTCTGGTTATATAATGGCGATGCCGCGTTGATGTATTTGTTTTCATGGGGTATACCCCAATCCATGGCCACTTGAACCGGAAAAATATCATCAACCATCATAAACCATCAAATCCACTCTGCTATTTTCAGACAGAGCCATGCATATGTGTTTTTTTGCTGGGTTGTACTACCCATGTTTTCCCAATGATAATATCAATTAATGTATATGTTTCATTGTGGTTTTACTAATTTGCTGCCAGCGAAATATTGTTTTATTCATGTTAAACCACCACTAAGTTTGACAGTTCTTACATAGTCTTTTACATGAAATTTGATTATATAGTTCTAAATAAGTAAAACGTAAAATAAAACCATGTACGTTTAAATGTAAAACCACTACACTATAGTTTTGATAATTTACATGGAAATTATGAATTACTACCATCGTAATAAAGTATGGTTGGTAGTAAGTAGCACATATTAGCTACAAATGGTACTTTTAACATTGTTAACAATTCCCAAAAACAACAATATTCACTAATGGTACTCTTTATTCTAAATGATACCCTTAACAATAAACAATTCTCAAAACAAATATCATTAAAACGTCCAAAATCATAAATATTCCAAAAAACATGGAGTAAACTACCAAAATCATTGCTTCTCAAAACCCATTTGTGATGTGTTTTGTTTTGTCAGGCGAATGGTGTGCTCCGCTCCCGCCTGGATGCACTCAGCGTTGGGGGCCTGAGAAAATATGTTAAACTCATTTAAACCAAAGGGGTTATTAAGTGGGCATGTATTGAGGATATAATGGGAGTTTGCTATGGGTGCTTTAGGATATAGAAGCAACAATATTGGAAAACGGGAGTTTTTATGGGTTTGTAGCCCTGAAAATTGACATAAAAATCCACGAGACACAACTGTTGCAACGCAGCCAAGATGAGGTCAATCCATCCATAATTCCCGGGATCCATGGTTTGAAACCCGAAAATCCACCATTGATATCCATTTAGAAACCGAGCTGATGTCCTCATTGATGTTTTTTTAAGCGCATTTGGGGAGTTCTTACGGTGGGGGATTCCCATGACGATGGGTTTCAATAAAACCATAGTCTAATGACTTGGATGATGTGGTGTACTCCCATTTTGGAAAAGATCCATTAATAGAGGGTCCAAACTTCACCATTGATACGTTTCCGACCAGAAGCTGGGCATGGATTCCTGACTTTGTCGAGGCCGAACTGTTCGCCACAACTACCTGGAAGGAAGAGGCGGAATGGATTGGAAAATATTGTAAAGGGCACTGAGAGAGGATTTTACCCTCCAGTAATCAGCCATAGCTATGGAAAATCACCATTGGGCGGTGATTCAATACGACAAGATGTGTTTACCAAGATATGGGATTTCACCAACAATGGGACACCAGCCATGGCAATGGCCAAGAAAACAAGCGATGGATTTTTCTGATTGTTCGGTCTGGGGAGGCCCCAAACCCCACACAAATTGAAACAACTAAGTTTGGGTATTCAAACCATCCCCGGTAAGTCAAAATATCCCAATGATCGGTAGATGTTCATTGGATTCTCACCGGTTGATGGTTTGATCTCCCATCATCACCAGAGGCAGCCAAGCGCCTCAATCAACAAGCTACGGAGATTGAGCAGTTGCGCCAGCGTCACACGGCTTCTGTTTTTCCGGAGATTGGATGATGTCAACGGCCTATGTACGAGCTATGTAATACCCCACAAAATATGGCCTTAGATGTACAGTACCTCTATTCCCACTGGTGATTTATTGCGCCATGTGTGTTTATTTGGCATTGAATTAGACTATTGTATACCATCAATAGGAATTAAACATGATTAATATACCATGATCATACCATTATCACAACATTATCATACCATGATAATCTTAACCCATGGCTCTTGCCACAGATATCCACGGTGCCAAGACAATAAACCATCCCCAGTGACTGCCAGACGTTGCATTGTGGTGGAGCAACATTTTGCGACTTTCTTGGGACAAACATTGTTTGAAAACATGTCTAACTTTTGCATACTGTATGTTACATTATATGATATCATATCATATTATAATAATATTATAATAAAATACATGTGTATATATATATATGCTCTAGAAAAGCCGTGAATGGTCAAAGATGGGGGTTCAAGCTCAGGTGCACGGTTACGCCATTCGCATTGCTGTCAAATCCATTCCGTCCCCCAGAGTATTTGGGTGCTCTAAAGCCGTGGGCTGTAATTTTTGCCACATCTCTGTGAGTTTGCCCAAAACTGAGATCCCAAAATGGATAAACCATATTTGAACCATATTTAAACCATAATAAGCCATGATGGATATCCCAAATGGTGGATCTCCCAGAATGTTTGCCCAAAATGCTGATGTTGATAGGAAAGAAAGCCATGGAACCTGGGGAAGCCGCCCTTTTTTTACCATGAATTGATGGTCAAAACATGAACCATCCGGGTTTTACTATTCTTACTAACATGAAGTTGCTGATATCCAGCTCTTCATCATCTTTCACTGATGTACAGTCGCACAGGCAACCCCTGGAGGCGCCGTAGGTTTGTTGGCAGAAACGTTGTGACATTGGCGGCTCAAGTTTACATGTGTTCATATATACATATATACATATATATATATATATATATATATCATACTAAGTGGGATGCCCTTTTTGGGTTGTATAAATCCGGGACTGCATGAGCACAAGAGGAGATTGGGAATGGCCAATCATGGAGGCCGAACAGAACAGCAGATCCGCAGCTGTCGTGGCAACTTCACGACAGGCGAACGACGGGAAAACAATTTGATGAATACCCTCTGGTAATTTAACATAGCTATGGAAAATCACTATTTCTTATGGGAAAATCCACTATAAATGGCCATTTTCAATAGCTATGTTAAATGACCAGAGGGTATCAAAATTTATCGCAGCTTCCACCGAGGCATTTTGCCAGCTGAGATCAGCTGTACTGGGCGATCAAATACCTTTGTGATCCTTTGTGGGTCAAGAAGCCATCGGACAGAGAGGTCGTAGGAGGAGAATCTGTGGGCTCAACAGGGCTGAGAGGGGCGGCTTCATGGAATGTTGCAACATGAACCCTGCGATGTTTCGCACCCTGAGGTTTATCCAGCCTGTCACCGGAGATGGATGTACAGGCAGTGTGGTGGGGCTGGGGATGGCTGAAAAATTAGATGGCAACGGACCCATAAAATACCCAGTTCATTGGTACTTACTGAATTGTGACATGAAATGACTCATGGTTTGATTACCAATCGCCATGCTGGGTATGCTGATAAGAGTGGAAATTGTGAGTTCTTCAGCACAGAATCCCACGAACTTTGATTTGCTGAGTCGATGATTCTTGTTTTCCCAGAGTTGAAATCCTTCAATCTTGGGGCATGGAACTGGAATAATTCATGTTGATTTCCGTTGGATCTCGTAGTGTTTTGCATGTCAACATGGATGAATCAACCCTGGTCCACTGCGCAGGGGGGTTTTCTGAATCCCGGTCAGAGGGATGGATGCTGTCCAGGTCTGTTGTCCTGGTTTACCATGGGCATATCGATGTCATTTCTCATGGTTTCTCTATGGCAGAGTATCGATGTCATCCCATTTCTAGATAATTGATATATATATATATATATATTATATATATATATATGATCAGATATGTGTACAGTATAGACCATGTTACATGTAGTACATATGTTTGTATTTGGCTCAAGCCATTTTAGCCATTTTAGTGCTTTTAGCTACCTTCGAGCTAACCGAGTGAAAAGGTGC
>Ga0126342_10007630_pt1:2500-19359 | contig 19359 bp, 21 predicted proteins | sample Cyp1metagenome_FD_92528 | JGI IMG/M metagenome (GOLD analysis project Ga0126342, IMG submission 92528) | Coral microbial communities from Lord Howe Island, Old Settlement Bay, Australia - Cyphastrea 1 metagenome | ecosystem: Host-associated > Invertebrates > Cnidaria > Coral ... | reverse complement strand
CTAATATCACAGCTACAACTACAACTACAACTACACCACATTACACTACACTGCACTAATTACACTGCAGCACCCTACAACTACAAATACAAATGCGACTGCAACTACATTACATTACACGACGCTACACTACACTAATTACATTACACTACAACTACAACTGCAACTACAATGGCAACTGCCACTAAATTGCACTACACGACACTACACTAATTGCACTACACTGCAACTACAACTACACTACACTAATTACACAAGGTTACAACTACAACTCCACTACACTACACTACAACTACAGCTACAACTACAACTGCACTACACCACACTACATCCAGCAGTTGCGGTGAGGTGACCACTGCAAACAATGCAACCACTCCAGAAAACACAACTCCAACCACCTGTCGGTCCATCAGTGGATTCGCTCTGCCATCCGTGATTCACAACAACCAACCCTTCCTATAGGTTTCCTATTTTTTTGAAACTTCCGCCATCGCCTTGTGCGGTACTACTGGTACACATGTTATTTCCCATTGTGACACACCCATTATGTACCCATTACATATACTATCCCGATAAAATCTGTATATCAGTATATCATTTTTATACCATCTTATGTCCTCTCTAGTCTATCATGCTATCCTCATATTGTTATACATATTATTTAATACTCATAATGGTTGACAAAATATATCAATCCAATGAACATATCCATGAATATTGATACTTAACATTCATTAAGGGTATTATGTCCATATCTTCATCTATATATGTACATATATTATCCCCAATCCCCAAACAATTTGATATATCCCGTTAAATATACTATTCAAGATTATCCCGTATATCTGGGTAAATTATAATCATTCACTAACCTGAAATAAGGCCATTTTGGGATGATTCCCCTTATTAACCATGATTCCAGGGCTCGGGAGAACAATGAGGTCGTTATAATTTGCCCAGATATATCCATACTTCCCATTAAACAAATCCTTTACTATATCCTCAACACACGTCAACACGACGATTCCCAAGGCACGCAAGACCAATGTTGGAAAGAGCATTGGTGGCCCAGGGCACATACCTTGCGCCAGCTGTGGGTGGTTTTCCATGATCCCCAAATGGTGCCCAGTTATGTTTCTTGGTTTACAATGATTATTTCATATAAATATGAGGTTTATGGCTTTTCCCATCTAAATATAGCTGGTTGGTGGTTTAAACCATCTTGAAAAATATTAAATATTGGTCAATAGGAGGGATTATCCCATATATTATGGAAAATAAAAATGTTCCAAACCACCAACCAGAATAAGTATTTATAAGTATTTATAAGTGTCATACACCAGCTTGTTATAACATAATTATAAGCTCACCAACTTAGCGTTCACGAACTGAGGCCCCATCCTGCAAAATACTTGGTTTATAATAGACATTCCGATGAACATTAGGATGATTTAGGGGTAGCACCATGACTTAGGAAACCTCCATATCTTGGGAATTTTAATCAATCATTGGGAACAATACCATCAGACATGCCCATTTGAAGATTGAAAATTTGGTTTTGACCAACAACAACTGTCGATTTAACCATTGAAAATGAGATTTTAGCAGCAGAGAACGGGATGATCACCAACAACATATGAGGATGGTTGAGTGTGGCCATGCATTCCTGATGCTGTTTGGGTTTGATAATCTTAGTTACTCAACAAACATCAATAAAACTAAGTCTTTAGCTGGTTAGTCTTGCCAAACATAATCCTAATTTTAGATACAAATCAAAACCCCCAAAGAAATAGAAAAGTCGCTCACGACTATTTCAATGGGATTTTGTTCTATCATTTTGGGGGGTTACTATAGAATATTCTCCATTTAAGGCACCAGCGTCGATGTTGATCCATCAAAAAAATGGGGACCTGAAGCATCAACACTTGTGTTTTACTGAAAATGAAGGTTTCCAATCCATGGGGCTACCCCTAAATCATCCATTTTAGTAGGTATCCCCCATTTATGGACACCCCCAAATCTGGATTGTCGGATTTAGCTTGCTTTATGGTGACTATAATTCAATGGGGTTAGCATCACTAACCTTCGAAGTGCCTTGCCAAAGAAAGCCATGTCTTAACGATATGGGGTTTTAGTGGGAATTATAACCGTTATATAATATCTGGGAAAATTGGAATGGTTATATAATGGAAATTATTATGGTTTTACTGGTTGTTCTACAGATTTAATCATGGAATTGACTGGACATATCCATAAATGCATAAATGCACTTTGATTCTTTCACGTAGTGCAATGGAAAATCCACCTGTTCTAATTCACGATAAATCCTCATAAATCATCTCTATGGGGCATGGCTTCCAGTTCGCCAGTTCGCCAGTTCAAAATGTAGCATGTTTGTAGCGTATGTTTGTCGCCTGGGGGTGGCTCATCCGACTGAGTGATTCATCCCATGACATTCTGGTTGGTGGTTTCAACCAACCCCTCTGGAAAATGATGGAGTGAGTAACAGTTGGGATGATGACATTCCCAATTAATATGGAAAGTCATAAAATTCTTGTTCCAAACCACCAAGCAGCATTTGTATATCCCAGAACCCCAAGTGGGGATATGTGGGGATGGTTTATTGGGTCTGACTCGCTACCTACGTGCAGCTTCTGGGTTACAAGCTGGTTTCTAACCTCATCGATACTTCATTTGTAAGCCCCCTAATTACAAAGACACTAAGATAATGATAACCTAATAGTGATAAAAGTTACTATCACCAATGATGGTAGTTATTATTGTGCTATAGTTTATGCTTGTTTCCACGTTGCCCACGGCTGCTGCACCTCATAGGTGTCTCACATTCGGCCAAAAATGGCGCAGCATAGAGCTATGCCGTTCTGACCGTATCATATTGTCTATTAGAAATGAGGAGTCTAAGGCTGAAACTATCATTATTGTTATAAACTAACTATAGCACCAATCATGGAACTCTACTTATAATCACCATCAACGCCACTTTTTTCAGAGTGACCCGTTTCTCTAAACGAACACTTCGATCCCTGATCAACCCGCGTCTCGGCTTCGGCTTCACGGCGAGATGCACAAAGTCGTAAGCTCGTCGTCCAACGAAAGGAGGAAATCCGTCCCTTGGCGAACAAAACTGTAGAAATATATAGGTATACCTATATACCCATTATACATAACCTATATATAACCCATATTACCATAACCTATACATGACTGTAGAAGGAGGGAAAACTGTATAATGGGTTATGGTAATTTAACATAGCTATGGAAATCCACCCAGTTTCATAGGTAATTCATTCATAAATAGTTCATTTTCCATGCTATGTTAGTTCACTGGAAGGTAGGTTATGGTAATATCCCCCCATATCCCCATTCTGATTGCTGTAATATGGCTCAAATGCATTGTTGATGCATATGTCCATCACATTACTGTGCAGGATGGGGCCCCAGTTCGTGAACGCTAAGTTGGTGCCAATAACTATGTTTTAACAAGTTGGTGTATGATACGCAAATTTCTATATTTGGATGTGGTTATAAACCAACAAACAGAACTGGGGCCCCAGCCTGTAGACTATATTCTAATATATGTTAGGTCATATTGTCATATTACATTATTCCATTATCTCTAGACATACCTACCATATACGTGTTCCAGATCCTGGGTCCTGCAAGCATCATGTGCGTATCTATACTCATAAATGCAATGTATTTAACCAAATGGAAGTGACATGGTCATGACTCTTCAGCAACTCTTGGCATAGCTATTTGAATTGTTCCCAGGGGGGCTGGAAAAACACGTGGCAACTCTTGGCATAGAAAGAAATCCGAAAAGTAAAGCGTTCCAGCCAAAATGATCAACATGTTGGTTTCACGGGGGAACGTACAGGAATATATCTGGGCAAATTATACGCTCTGGTTATGTCACAGTTTACTTTTGAAAATGGCCATAAAAATAGTGGATTTACCCATTGAAAATGGTGATTTTCCCTAGTTTTTTGTATGTTTTCCAGATGGTAATAATTCACCTTTTTGGCATGATTTCTTTAACATAAACCATGATTCCAGGGTTCGGGAGAACAGGGTTCGGTCGATATAATTTACCCAGATCATTATATATACCATATATTACCACCCTGGACCATCCTTTGATCATTGAGATGGAGTTGGCAGGAAGAGAGCCCTCGATGGCTTGCATCCACATAGTGATGCCATCAATCAGCTTGGGATTGTGCACGCTGCAAACCGGAAGCTCTACCCCAGCAATCTCACTATTCGTCTCGAAGCCTTTGGCGAGAATCAGCCGGAGAAGATTTCGGAACTGCTCCATGAGGACATAGCCCTTGTTGCCACATTGGCGCTTCCAACTGACCATGTAGGGTCTCAAGCAGACTCGTAAATTACCATATATTACCATTTACCATTTATTACCGTATAATTATTGCCATATATTACCATATATTACCATATATTACCATATAATTATTGCCATGTATTACCATATGTTACCATATATCGCCATGTATTACCATATATTACCATATATTACCATATATTACCATGTATTACCATGTATTACCATATGTTACCATTTATCACCATGTATTACCATATATTACCATATATTACCATATATTACCATGTATTACCATGTATTACCATATATTACCATATATTACCACATATTACCACATATTACCATTATATCACTACCATATATAATCCCATCTTTGATGAATGGCTTTCCCCATTGTTACCCATTACCCAGATATATTGATGAACGAATGGACGGAGCCGAATATCTTGGAGGAAGTCATAGTTAGAGAATCTGATAACAAAACATGGCCGTATAATTCACCATCATTTCGGGGTTTAGACCAACCACAAAAGGTGTATGATGGTTTATTATTACATATTATTGCCATGCTAATAGTAAATCAACCAAAGGTTTTAAACAAACAAATCGCCAATTATTTGTGGTATTTTCTTACCATGCAATTACCATTATAATCCATAGTGACTGTCATGTTAGTAGCATCCCATCCCCCATAAAATGGGATCACCGGTCAAGTCATTATCCAGCCGTTGGGCCGTTGAGGGGTCATTGTTGTCCTTGGTGGGGCCTCACATCAACTGGTGAACTGCCGCATTATATGATCACATGGAACTGAACAAATTTGTGCATGTATCTGTATCTATACATTATATGTATATATATATATATGGTTGGTGATTTTGCCAAAAAAAACATACCAGTCAGTAAAAACATGAAACCACCAACCAGATCTCATATATATGTCTACGACATATGCATGTGTCATCATATCTCTGGGCAATTTGTCAAATCTCACTAACCTGAAAAAAAGCTATTCGGGATAGTTACCCTTCTTAACCCAGATTTTCGCCCAGGGTCAGCAATGGTAAGATCGAGGTGTGTGTGACCTGACGATTGAGGCCTCTCATGATGAGCGTGGTTCCTCCCGGCTCCTGAGCTAAAAAAACAAGGAATTCATGGGGATCCAACGGAATATATATATATAAACAAAAATATGTATGTACATATATATATCATGGGATTTACATATGTATATTAATGTATATATATATATATATATAATCAAGAAATATGACGGTTAGGCGGCTGGGATGTACGGACCCCATGCCCGTGGCTGGGGGCTGTCCTGTTGTCCAGCTATTAATTTTGGGAATGTCTGTTTCAAAGCCGGTAATTAACACAGTGTAACCCAGCTATTAATGGCATGTATAATATTATATAATCACCAGCGTTCTAAGGTGGGCGGACATACCCAAAATGTAAGCTGCATGTTTCAAGGTGTTGATATGGTGTCCCACCCTGAAAAGTAGCCTTAAAGGGATGGTGATGATATATAAACGTTTGTATGTATATAATGTAATGTAGTGTAATGTAGAGTATTGTAGCGTAATGAAATGCAATGCAATGTAGTGCGATGTAACGTAATGTAATGTAATGGAATGGAATGTGGAATGTATGTATTTCTGTATGTCTGTATGTCTGTATGTCTGTATGTATACACGTTCATAATTATTCAATATTTCACTTAACATTCCTGAGATGTAACCACATGAAATAACCCAATTATATATGAGATACACCCTAGCTATATACATATGAGTCCCCGTCAAAATCAACTGTTTTAGGTTATCTCTTTTTGGATGGCCTTGATCTGTTTTGTTCAAATTAACACTAAATAATACAAAAATGAAGCGGAATTGCTGTTCATCAAAGATGTCCAAAATCAGCTTCATCAAAGATTTCCAAAAACACTGGTTCTTTGCTTTTTGTAAGAATCTTTCATCGCCTTTTCTTGTTGCTTGTCTGGTGTTTTGGACAAAGATGCCAATAAAATCAAATGATTATCCCTACGGTTATCGCTAACTAGCACTGGGATGCACCCCCCATGAAGCCACAACAAAACTGCCACGGAGATATGATGGAAATGACATGAAATGACGTAGCGATACGTAGCGCACTGGCCAGAAATGTGGAGTTAACCATGAAGCAAGTTCAGACGATCATCCCCAAGTGTGAAAAACTGTTTTTTTCAAAAGAAGTGAAAGCAAAACAAGAAGCAGCGACTCGAAAATCTATAGAAACATCGAATCATCCAGAAAAAAATAATTGAAGCTTCCGTGAAGATCCATCGAAAATCCATCGATTTTACACAGAACAAATCCCTGAATTCCAAGGTACCAGCAGCTCTATTCTGACCTGACATTCCGGGGTGGACCTCTGAGGTCAGCAACACTGGGAGAACCATCGATCCCTTGATGAGCGTTTCACATTCCGATTTTGGAGTTGACACCACAACTGACACCAGTTCACTGACGTTGACAATCGCTGTTTACCATGTTGAAATCTGTTCCAAAAACTCGTACGTTTCCTGCCTCCGACTCCATGGTTCCCGGTAAGGGGTTCTGAAGGGAATCTTTTTTATATTGGGACAACCTCAGGGAGGGCGGTGAAAGCCAACCAATTTCTTTCGTGGTGAAAAAACAACATGTCACCACCTCTCCTCCGAAGTTGTCCTCGACGAGGTCTATGTTAGCCATACTTATTGGATCTTATTGGTATGTATAAATTGATAGTAACAATGCTAGTAAGATCAAATAACCATAGGATATGGATGCACATGGATTTTATGGTTATCTGGCTGTTTCTGCTGTAGATTCCCTTCGGACCCCAACCGTAGTCACCGCGGGCGTCACCGCGCCACTGAAGTGGGTTCGCTTGAGACGCTGCGGCTGCGGGAAGAGGGTCCAACTGGTGCAACTCGGGCTCAGGATCCATGACTATCTCAGGATGTCCAAAACTTGGGGTTATAATAATAGTGGTTATAATACCAATAATAATAGTGGTTATATGATGGTTATATGATGGGATTATAACATATTATATATATATATCTGGTTGGTGGTGAAATAACCATGTTGAAAAATGATGGAGTTCGTCAATGGGAAGGAATATCCCATATATGAAATGGAAATTGACAAATGTTTGAAACCACCAACCAGTATATGTTATATAACGCGGGTCATAGCTAATATGGAACTAAAATCATATTAGTTATAACTAATTTATTATTAGTTCTTTTAATATAAACTCGGGGGTTATAACATGTTACAACTAATATGTTTATTCATGTCACATTATCCCACTATAGTGTTAGTAAAGCAATAGGATCCACCATCCCCAATTTTACTATTTTTATGGGCCGTAAAAGCTATTAATCCATATGGCTGGTTTATTGTTGCTTTACAATCCATTACTGTCGATGGTAGCGAAATCCTGCACCATGAAACACGGTAAATCATGGGATTATCATGGGATTTTTGCCCAACAAACTGGTGCCGGATTTCTGGGATTTCTGTATCTAAATTTTCAAAACCAACTGGCTACGATAAAAGAAAGTTGGTGAACTATATGAGGCCCCTCATAGTTGAGCTAGTGAATTTCTGTGACTACAGAACACATGATCTCATCACCATAACCAGTGTGAGGTGAGCAGTTGGATTCGTCAGGTGGAGAACACCCAACATAGAATGACAAACTGGTTGGTGGTTGACCTACCCCTCCGAAAAAACATGTGTCAAAATGGTATGACTATTCCCAACTGAATGGAAAAATAAAACATGTTTCAAACCACCAACCAGTAAACTATCGGAACTTGGCTTATCCCAAAGTCCACTTTCAGACACAGCCACGTCAGCCCGGAGTCAAATCAATAAACACGACCTGACTTTTGTGACTTCGTCAGCGCCCGCATTGTTTGTATGGTTTGTTTAAGGGGGGTTGCATGAAACAAACTATGATATACCATCTGGTTATTTAACATAGCCATGGAAAATCCCTTATAAATGGAGGTTTTAATGGGAAAATCATCTATAAATGGGCCATTGTCCATGGCTATGTTAAAAAACCAGAGGATAAAACCAACTCGATATACCCTCCTGCAAACGTTTACATAATTATGTACAGATATGATGAACTGATAAACTAACAAAAGATACCAATGATTAACTATTATGGGGGTAACACTCATTTGGCATATAGGATAGACACACAAATTTGGCATGTTGATCTGGGCAAGTTATAATAATTCATCAACCGAAAAAAGGCAATTTGGGGATAGCTGACCCTTACTAATCACTATTCCAGTGAGGGAGAACAGTGAGGTCGTTATAATTTACCCAGATACTGTGTATATATATAATATTATAATGCATATATTATACGATATTATTATATACCATATATTCTACTATAATCCATATAATGACATATACCATCTGGTTGTTTAACATCGCCATGGAAAATGGGCCATTTGTAGATGGTTTACCTATGAAAAACGGGTTGATTTTCCATGGCAAGGGTTAAATAACCAGAGGGTACCCAGATTGATGGGCCATTACCGAAAAAAGTACCTTGTTTGATGGTACTCAGTTGAAAAACGGGTTGATTTTCCATGGCTACGTTTTTTCGGTGTCTGTGCCATTACCGAAAAAACAAACCATCGTTTGTTTCCCCACCAAGGATCCACTGCAATGGACTCTTCGGAAGTCAGGAAGATTTCCTGCGACAAAAACATTTCACAACGAGGTCCGTTGTAAAAGCAGAAATCATAAGTGGTTGATATACCATTAATATCCATTAATGGGTATCAAATGCGATAATAATGGGTATTAACCCCTATAAATATTTCATTACCCTCTGGTTATTTAACATAGCCATGGTATAGATGGCCATTTATAGTTGATTTACCCAGCTATAACCTCCATTTAAAAGGGATTTTCCATGGCTATGTTAAATAGCCAGAGGGTAATGTCTGATATATTGATATATCTCTACAGAAAGATACATCAGTATTTGGTAATTCAAAAAAACTATATCATTATTTCAGGTATCACATATCTATGTATATACATATATATATATATACCATTATGTATGAGATATCATGATGTGTATTCACATAGATATATTGAGCTTGGTACCTGAAAATCTGGTCTTCCAATGGCAATTTACACATCATGATATCTCATACATCTGTGGGGTAGCCCACTTTCAGACAAAGCCTTATTTAACATCTATTTCTATGGGCCATCTATACCATGGCTGTGTTTGTCATAACCAGAGGGTATCTGGGTAAATTATGATATTTCACTAACCTGAATTGTTGGGCCATTTGGGGATGATTTCCCTTACTAACCATGATTCCAGTGAGGGAGAACAGTGAGGTCGTTATAATTTACCCAGATATATATATATATATATATATATGTGTGTGTTTCTTTCAATGTATTTAGGTCTAATTTCACCGTAAATGGAGCTGGTGTTTTAGGTCTAGATCCCATATATATATATGATTATATATATATATTTATTTATTTTTATATTTGTATTTATATGTATTTGTATATATATAACATATAGGTAATTATAAAGTATATAAACCAAACATAGTAACTGAAATGAACACCAATTTTGGGATGCTTTGCTTTGCTAAGAAATGGTCATAGCGGGTTGATAGAAATCGTCATAGCTTGCACAAATAAGGAACCGCCAAACTTTCGAATATGCCAGTTTCAGAACAGTGGAAACTGGGTCTACAATTCCAAACGATATGATATTTAAGTCTGGGTATATGACCACCAACAATCAAAATTAAAATCTATGCAACCGATATTGCGAAGATATATGCGCATGCCCCCTAGCTATGACTTGGTTTATCACCCCATCCAACTATAGCATCAATAGTATGTTATAGTCACAACTAGTGGCCTAGTGACATATGATGTATGTTCACGAACAAACCGCAAATGATAGTTAGATATTTTTTTTAGCCAATAACATCTAACTAACATCAAACTAACATCCATAAATCAACATCCAGTGATCACCACCTTTGGAAGCGGAACATCCACCTTTGGAAGTGCACCTTGGATGGTCATCCCGTCCTCCTCATTGAGGGGAACGCTGCAGCCAAGACATCCTTGTCTCCAGGAGCAATAGGCCTCGGAGATGGAGCCATTGTTTTTTTGTGCGAATGAAACGAAAAAAATGATGCCTGATGCAATGAATTAGTTATCTTAGAAACTAGCTAAGCAATGGTTATAATGGGATTATAATGGGATTATAGTGGGATTATAATGGTTATAATGGGATTATAATGGTTATAATGGGATTATAATGGCTTGTAAATGAATGATGATGATGATGATGATGATGATGATGATGATGATGATGGTCAACAAAAATTAGGTAATGCGGATAGTCCATGGCATAATCATGCGGAATTGATGGAGATATAATGTTATATAACGCAAACTAAACGGGGGATATTATGACTGGGTTACTCAGATGATTGCGGGGCTTGTCAACCAACCAAAATTGGGGATATGTCATGGGGATATAACACACAATGTGGAGATGTGTTTTGGGAATAAAATTCTTCAGCAGCTTTAGCATGCGACGTAGGCAGCATTTGGATTACAGAATTGAACATCATAAAAATCATGCCTCAATTGCAGACGATCTTGCCTTTTGTGTTCACAAACAATGCATACTGCAATTGAAACACCAGGCAAATTCTGCATTGAAGGATCACTTTATAGTCAATAGTTATTCCATATTTCATCATATTTCTATGGTTGTTCCATAGATTACCTATTCATAAGCTGTGCAAAAAATGTGCCAATTGTGCTGGGAAATCCTCCATCATGGGAAAAATTGCGAAATTCGGGGCAACACTTGGTAAATACACTACTGGTTGGTGGTGCAATAACCATCTTGAAAAATATGAGTTCGTCAATGGGAAGGATGACATCCCATATATGAAATAGAAAAAAAAATGATTGAAACCACCAACCCGGCTATAAATGGAGGATTACTCATTCATCCGCTTGGTAATACAGCTGTTTATGGAGGATTAATCAACTTTCGCCATATTCTCCCAGCTATAAACTTGGTAAATACACTATAAAAGCTGGGATCATCCGCTTTTTCAATGGATCTTCAAGATTCGCAAAGGGTCACACATCCAATGGTCGCCAGGCAACACAGGCAGTGCCATCCCGCTTCACGGTGCTCAACCTGGCTGAAGGCTGAAGTTCTTTTAGAATGATGATATAAATCATATATATATATATGTGTATGTATATGTGTGTTAATAGTAATGTTAGGGATGTAACGGTGATACAATCGGTTAAAATATATAATGGTGATGCAATAGGAAAATGATGGTTAAACTTGATGGTGATGGGAATCGAATACAATGTGAGGCCCCCGTTCGATAGCCAAGTTGGTTTATAACTCCAATTTCACTATGGTTTATGGTACTTACAACTATAGTTACTGGGGCTTTTGTTAACCAACGTTCACATCACAACGGGGGGCCTCAGATTGTAGGAATTCTGATGCGATTTTTTCGTGGGAATACCTGGAGGATCATCCTAGCCCCGGTTACTCACCACCGACTAAGTGTAACCATTGAGTAATATGGTTGGTAAATATGGTAAAATAAATCTAGACCATTTATTAGTATCTATTGATGAAGAACATATTGATGAATATGAGTATAACATAGTACTTTCATGGAGATGAATCAAGTATATATTACTTTGGTAACATACGAAAAAATGGTCAATAAATCTGAGTCTAAACAAATCTCAACTCTATATAATCATATATATATGATGCCTATGTTCAAACCGTATGGTCTTCTGAATCATCAGCTTTTCACCTTCGAAAACGTGCCAGGTACGACGCCAGATTTGATGATTTTTCCAGGGTCGAGCTGCGGGGCTGCCCCATAATCCCAGCCCGGCGATGTAACATCACAGAAAAAGCATTTACCCTCTGGTTATGTCAAATAGCTATTGAAAATGGCCATTTATAGTGGATTTTCCCATTAAAAATGGTGATTTTCAATAGCTACGTTAGATTACCAGAGGGTATCCAAAGCTATATAAACTAATGATAATTGGACATATCATTGTGGATAATATTGGATAGAGGGGTAGGTCAACCACCATGTAATCCCAATAGCTATGTTAACTTATGTCATATATATATATATATATCATCACTAATAATGTTAATTTACCAGAGGATAATATATATATATGTATATTATATATATACTGCTTGGTGGTTGACCTACCCCTCTGAAAAATGATGGAGTGAACGTCACTTCGTCAGTGAGGTCGTTATAATTTACCCAGATATATCCATACTTCCCATAAAAAAAAAAAAAAAAAATATTTTACTATATCCTAGGATGATAATTCCCAATAGATGGGATAATAATGTTCCCAATAGATGAAATAATCATTATTCCCATCTATTTGCCAAGATAATAATGATTTCCCATATAATAACATTATCCTTTACTATATCTTGGAAATTCCCAATATATGGAAAGTCATAAACATGTTCCAAACCACCAACTATAGATGAAACCACCCGACTTCCAAGCCATGTCAGCTCTGCAAGAAGGGCCACTCCTGTGCCACAGCGGTGCTGCCCAGGCAGCGAGTTGAGGTGATTTCAGGGATCTAAATGGGATTTTAATGGTGGGTTCAATGGATTTCAATGGATCTTAATGGATCTTAATAGGATTTTAATGGGATCTTAATGGGTGCCAATGGGATTTTATTGATTTAATCATATGTTTGTTATTGGTTGTTGGTCAATAAACCCCATTACCCCTCTGTAAACGTTTACATATGGAATCTCTGGGTGTTCCACAATTATGTATATATAATTATATATATATATGTTTGCATATACATATATATACATATATATATATATATGTATATGTATGTATAAATATATGTTTACCCCAGGGTAACAGCATCGACGTTGCCAAAATTGGAAAAATTGGGATCTACAGTAGCCATCGCAGTGAACAAACAGGCAATTTGAGAAACAAACACTGGGAGTTACCCTCTGGTTATGTCAACATAGCTATTGAAAATGACCATTAATAGTGGATTTTCCCATTAAAAATGGTGATTTTCAATAGCTATGTTAAATTACCAGAGGGTAATCAAACAATAGGGGTTATATAATGGGGGTTAATACCCATTTTTATCGGGCTTAATAGCCATTATTTTCTCGGGATTAATGGAATATACCTACCATCTGGTTATGACTAACAGTTTGCTATGGAAAGATCCACCCATTCTTTAAGTTCGGTGAACCATCTATTTCTATGGGCCATCTATACCATGGCTATGTTAAATAACCAGAGGGTAACAGATCAACGGTTCTCAGTTGGTTACTCCATTAAACATTAACCACGTGAGTAATGGCTGAGACCCGCACCATAGATGTTAGTGGCTTTGCCCGAAAATGGATCATACCCACCAAATGGCAACTACCGGTAGTCAAACATGGCTAGCTGGGAAATCCCCTATGATGGACAGTTGGAATGCGAAAATCTTCTATAAATGGACAACAGGGAAAATGACACGCTGGTTGTGGGCAGGGCCTGCTTTCAAACAGTGTCTCATTTATTGTCGTGGTGATCATCGAAATTCCGATGATACTCGTAGCCAATAACATTCACAGCATAGTTCACAGTAGATACATAACTATCTTGTTGAAGTTTTATCCCCATTGTGTCGCCCATGTGTCGCCAATAATTAACAAGATTATAATACGTAATCAATCATACTCCTGTGCATAATGATTGTGTTTATATGCAAACATGATTTCATAAATAAGATATATCATAAAATATTAACAATACAGATATTGCTGATTCATATTCTTATGAAATCCCCATGTGGTTATATTCACTATTATATTTTGGTTGGTCGGTGGGTGTTACAAATTTATCCCCAATAAATATCAAGAAGCAAGATAATCAATCACACTGATCCTTGCCGTAGGTGTTAATCAATAATGATATGTTCGTATGAAAACAATTGCCCATGACACAATCTGATTTTGGATCAATATGCTTGGGTATTACTATTATAAGCATACAAACGATGTTTAACCAATCGTGAACTACAATAATCATCATATCTGGAAATCAAGACCATATCTAGCAAAAATAGCAATGATGATGTATAAACTCTCTAAAATATTGACATAACCCCTTAGATATATATTATATGTATCAACGAACACTTTCAACAATCATTATTATGATTGTATATAAAAACTATTGACAACATATTGCATGGATAAAACCATCATTGTCATATTTAGTATGTGATCTATGTTTGTTTAATAAACTATTATCAAAAACTAAACTTGAATAATCGAATACGTATCACTAACTAGTAAATATATAATATAGTATATATAATATAATATATATAATTTCATATATACATATATTTATTATATCATATATAATGTAATATATCGATATAGTACATATATATATAATGACACTTAAACACCATAGTAAGACTTATATGAAAAATACAAACATCATAAGGCACCTCAGGTTCCGTGAGATCTGGCACCAGATGTCTCACCTGACAAAAATCGACGGAGTTGACGTGCCATCGACAAATGGATGGCAAACACCAAGAATTAAGGGATGTACCCTTTATATTGGTATATATATATAATGTATATGTATGTATGGAGTAAAGAGATCGAATCTAAATCTAAGCAACTGAACATGTTTGATTTGACCAAGCAGCCGCTCAACTGCGGAGGTTCAGATAGGTTGAGCATGTTGAGCCACCCCCCTGAAAGAATGATCATGCCTGGGGTCGAGCATAACATGTTTAACCACCAACTAAGGATTGAGAGAGCCAAAGAAATGGATAAGCATTTGAAAGAACCAAGAATTTGATTCGCCGAGACAAAGATTGGGCCTGATGCAACCCAAGAATAGGGGATATATATATATAAAAAACAAGCCAGGAAATACTGATTTGATGTGATTTGCATGAATTTAACATGATTTCGGCAAGCAAAAACAAGGGGGTTCAACTGATGTCACAAACCAATTCGGATCTGACGTTTCCAGAAACGTTTCCCAACATTGATGAACACATTCACCCACGGTAACATGGCAACTGGAAGTGGCTCAAAGGGAAAAACATCATCGAACTAAATAAATCTTTAAATCATATTCAATTACCAGAGGGTACCCTCTGGTAATTTCTTACATAGCTATGGAAAATCACCATTTTTGTTGGGAAAATCAACGAACTAAATGGCCATGTTCAATAGCTTTTTGTATGTTTACCAGAGGGATCCAGAGGGTACGTCAGTCATTTTCCCATAGATCCCCCAATAGATAGATATGAAGTTGGTATATTCCGAAGCGCCAAGCCACCTCCCAGTTGTGTCTAATGCTTTGAGTCGCGTTTTAAAAGAAATTACCCTCTGGTGAACTAACAGTTTGCTATGGAAAATGGCTATAGAAATAGTGGATTTTCCCATCAAAAATTGTGATTTTCCATTGCTATGTTAGTTCACCAGAGGGTACAACAATTTGATATATCCACCACTAATCATCATTAATCATCATTCATCATCATTAATCCTAATCCACAGTTGCGGCCTATCCACCATGAATCCGCGAAAAAAATCGTAGTTGGAAACCAACTCACTCATGCTTTGGGGCGCCATTCCTGACAGGTTCATAAACATCTTTGTTCAAGCTCCAAACTTTGTCCCATGGACTTACCACAGCTTCCGCAAACCTGTCATCCCACCTGGTTGGTGGTTGACCTACCCCTCTGAAAAATATGCTCGTCAGTTGGGATCATTATTCCCAATATATGGAAAAATATATAAAATGTTTTGAAACCACCAACTAGCCACGCACTTTTTGTCACTGTTTGCTCTCTGCAGCGGAAAATCAGGTAGCAGGAGCTGTAAACTTTGCACTGTCAGGGTCTGGCATCCTCCCGGTATCATCCGATGGAAAATGACACCCGAGGATACGTCGTGACACCCGATTGGATTCTTTCAAGCGGGCCGCCCTCATTGATGATCAACATGGCAAACCATTTCCGGATAAATTCCTGATCAACTATGGCAACGATGGTAGATATATGGTAGATATATGGTAGATATATCTAAGTTAGTATGGCTAAAATGGTTTCTTAACGAACAAACAGAACTGGGGCGGTTCCACTCAGGCCTTTGGAATGAGATGGAGCAATGGATCATCCTCGGAAGTGAGGCTTTCGAGGGAATGGCACTGGCGGGAAAAGGTCAAAATCAAAACGTGTGGTGTATATATATATAATAGTAATAGATGGCCCATTTATAGATGGTTTAACATAGCCATATTATATAACCATATTAAATATATATATAATAA